>JAAUXW010126915.1_pt1 | contig 12539 bp, 13 predicted proteins | sample 7278141 | NCBI WGS metagenome assembly JAAUXW01 (sample SAMN14350115, study PRJNA611818) | marine sediment metagenome | isolation source: surface marine sediment (2.1m) | place: French Polynesia: Moorea | collected 2018-08
CATATTCAAATGACAATCCGCCGGCCCTCTATATAGGCCGGTTTTCTTATGCGGCCGGGAGCAAGGTCTCCGGCGATGGCAGGATCCTGATATCCCGGCGGTTGCGCGCAACAAACAGGAGAAGGGCCACCAGCGCGCCCAGCCCATCGGCGAGGATGTCTTTCTGGGCATCCCAGATATCCCCCTGGGAGCCCAGGACGGCTAGGCCGGCCTCAGGATCGGCGGTGATGGCGTAAAGCCATTCAAAAATTTCATAGATTCCGGCAACGGCCAGGATAAAGCAGACGGGAAAGAGAAAGAGCACCGTCCGCGAGAGGACCAGGCGCCGGCGAAGCAGAAGTTCGGCCAGAGGATAGGCATAGAAACCCACCGAAAAGTGGGCGATGCGATCGTAGTGGTTGCGCTCGAATCCAAAGAACTCGGTGAACCAGTCGAAGGGCACGCGCTCGAAGGTGAAATGGCCCCCAATGGTATGCAGAAATACCAAAACGGCCATTAAAACGTAGGCCGTATTCGAGAAGGTGTACCAGCGGTAGGCGAGCACCAGACCGGCCACAATCAACATGATCGGCAGATTCTCGGCCCACCACACCGCACGGTCATAGGGCCTGATCGCCAGAAATACGAATAGACCCACATAGGCCGCCAGTAAGATCAGGGGAAATCGCCGCATGGATTATACGCAACCTTTCAGATAGGATTGCCTTTTGTCTTCCGGCCATTTTTCAATGGCGTAGCGCAGCATGGTCCGGGGCATGGTGTGATAATGCCGGCGCACAAAGGCTTCGGCCGTCGCGGGCGCCTGCTTGCCGACTTCGCGCAGCATCCACCCCACCGCCTTGTGGATTAGGTCTTCCTGATCTTGGATCAGCAATTGGGCCAGGCGCAAGGTTTCCTCGAATTCACCCCGTCGGATATAGTGCAAAGTGGCTAGCATGGCAATGCGACGCTCCCAGAGGGTACCGGTGGCGGCCAGCCGCTGCAGAGGCACCCGGCTGCGGTTCTGCAGCCAGGCGCCGACGATGTGCGCCGCCGAAGCGTCCACCAGATCCCAGTTGTTGATATGGGCCGTATGGCGAAGGTAGAGCGTATAGATGTCCCGGCGCAGGGCCTCATCCCCCCGCTTGAACTGCCTCACCAGCACAAACAATGCGATTTGACGGTATTCATGGATCTCTGACTGGAGCAGGGTTTCGACCTCGGCCAGGCTAAGCGTCTGATATTCACGGGCCAGACGACGCAGCACCGGCACACGAATCCCGAGGAATTTGTCGCCTTCACCGTACTGACCGGGGCCGGTTTTAAAGAAGCGCTGGGCGTGGGCTGCCACCTGAGGATCGCCCATTGCCTGCAACGCACTGCGCAATCGGGCCAGCATGCCTATTGAGTGCCCTTTTCACCGCGGGCCAGAAAAGTGTTGATGGTCTGCCAGTAAAGCGGATCAAGCTGGATATCGTTGTGTCCGGCGCCTTCGATGACGACGGTTTGCACGGGGCCGCCCCAGGCCCGGGCCAGTGCGGCCGATGATTTGGAGGGGATGACCTCGTCCCGGGACGCCATCAGGAACAGCGCCGGTGCCTGGATGTCCGGCGCCAAGGCCAGGGAATCGAAGGGATGCCTCAACAGCAGGCGCACCGGAAAAATCGGATAGTGATGACGGGCCACGTTCGTCAGGCTGTCAAAAGGCGTCACCAGGATGACACCGCGCACCCGGCGCGCAGCGGCCACGTGAACCGCCACGCCCGATCCCAGGCTGCGCCCCATCAGCACCATGTGATCCAAGGGAATTTTCTCATGGGCCACCACGTGATCGACGATATGGAGCGCATCCCGACACAGGGCCTGCTGGGAGGGTTTGCCCTCGCTGTCCCCATAGCCCCGATAGTTGATGAACAGATAGGCGCCGGCCCTGAGCCGTGAAAGATCGTAGAGGTTGGTGGAGACTTCCTCGGCGTTTCCGCCGTAATAGACCAGCAGTGGGGTTTCGGCGGTGACCGCCCCCCGAATGAACCAGCCTTGGAGGCGGATGCCGTCATGTTCGACCCGATAAGCGAAGGGTTCAAATTGCTTCCGGCTTTCGGGCGGTGTGGACTGAGGGAAGAAAATAAGCGCGTCCTGGAAAAAAAAGAGCAGTCCCAGGCCGATCAAAACGACCGGAATGACGATTTTAAGCAGATCGTACATACGCATGATCGTAGTATGACCACCGCCGTTTAGGCAACCCCGACCGCCAAGGGGATTGCAGCTCGGCCTGACAATGCCAGAGGGGCCATGGCGCAAGCCCGCCAAGGGCGGCTAAAACCCGTTCGCCCCCGCCGCCGGGTGATGTGCGGCGGCCGGCTTGAGGACCAGTTTGGCATCCAGGATCACCCAATCCCGGCCGGTCCAGACGATCGGATTCAGGTCGAGTTGGTCGAAGTCATGGCCTAACGCGACCAGCAGCCGGCTTACGGTCACCAGCAGACGGGCCAGCGCGCCGGCGTCCAGCTCGAGCCCGCGGTAACCTGCAAAGACCGGTGCCATGCGCAATTCGGCCAGCATGCGATGCGCCTCATTCTCATCGAGAGGCGCCAGCCGAAAGGCCACGTCCGGGGCAATTTCGGTCAAAATCCCCCCGGCGCCCACCATGACCGCCGGACCGAGGGCGGGATCCATGACGCCCCCGGCGATCATTTCCGGCCCCTGCGATGTCACCATCTGTTCTATGAGCAGCGGTGCCTGCGGGAACGCGGCCGCCAGGTTCCGCACGGCCGATGCCAGATCCTTTCGCTCCAGGTTCAGGGCGAGGCCTTGGACATCGGTCTTGTGCAGGAGATCGGGGGAGCAGACTTTCAGGGCGTAAGGCCCTTCGAAGGGAGGCGGTTGATCAAGGGCGCCAGCCTTCGAGCGCACGCCGTCCGGTACAACAAGTCCCAGCGTGGACAAAAGGAGCTTGACCTCGAATTCGTCGGGCCGATCGGTCACGGTCAGCCGTGAGCGCCATTGGTCAATAGCGGCCTTCATGACGTTTCTCCGAGAGCGGCCAGGATATTGGCGCGCTCGACTAAAAAGCGGGCTGCCCGGACGGCACGGTTGATGGACGGGAACCCGACCACGCCTTCGTCGTGAAAACGCCGCAAATAAAGGTCCGTAAACGGTCCGTACTGGGTAAAGGTTATAATGGGCTTGATGTTGCGGCGGGCCCGGTCGGCCACCGTCTCGATCAACCCGTCGGAAATCGCCGGCGGGGCGAAGAAGGCGGTACAAATGATGATGTCGACACCACGATCCGCCAGCAGGGCGTCCAGGCTGGCCCCGAACATTTTGTCGTCGGCGCTGGCGGTCAGGTCCACCGGATTGTCGCAGGCCGCGTATGGGAGGGTTGCCGCACGGATGGCATCCACCGTCCGGGGCGCGAGACGGGCCATGGTCAAGGCAATGCCTCGCTGGTCGACCTCGACATAATCGGCGCACATGACCCCGAAGCCCCCGGCCGGCGTCAACACCGCCACTCGGTTGCCACGGGCCGGCGGCAGCAGGGCCAGGCATTTAGACGCATCGCAGAGTTCTTCGTCGTCCACGACCCGCTGAATGCCGTATTGGCGAAAGGCGCCCCCGATAATGGCGTCCATGCCCGCCAGGCGTCCAGTGTGGCTGCTGACGGCCCGAGCGCCGGAAGGCGTTCGTCCGGCCTTGAGCACGATGACCGGTTTGTGGCGTGTGACTTTGCGGGCCTTTTCCAGAAAAGGGCGTCCGTGGGCAATATCTTCCAGGTAGAACGCCAGACAGCGCGTTTCACGATCCCCTGCAAAGTAATCCAGAAAATCACTTTCATCCAGGTCACATTTGTTGCCCAGCCCCACGAAGGCGCGCAGACCGTAACCGACATTGCTGGCGAGCCCCAGCGCTTCGACACCGACCGATCCGCTCTGGGTTACGAACGCCACTCCGCCGCCCCGGCTGAGGGCCTTGTCGCCGTGTTCGACGAAAATCGTGTCCAGCCGCTCGCGGGGCACGAATATCCCCAGTGAGTTGGGGCCCAGGATCCGGCTGTTCGTATTCTGGCCGACCGCCTTCAGGCGCTGCTCGAGCTTTTCGCCCGAAGGGCCTATCTCAGCGAACCCGCCAGCGACGATAATGATAAAAGGGATCTCACGGGCCGCACAGGCTTCGGTCGCCTCGACCGAGGCGGCGGCCCCGGTGGCGATGACAGCCAGATCAATGCCGTCGGGAAGTGAACCAATATCAGGGAAGGCTTCGTGCCCCAATAGGGCCGCTTCGCGGGGATGCACCGGGTATAGTTTGCGCAGGGAGGGCACCAGACGTTCGAAAATGATGCGTCCGATATTGCCCTTGCGGTTGCTGGCCCCTACCACGGCGATGGCCTTGGGATCGAGCAAACGTTTTAGATCGGCTGGCGCTGAATTCATGGCGTCCTCTCCGTCACTTGGTAACCCGACGGGGCGAAATATCGATGGCATTGAACAGCGGCGCCAGATCGCCGGTCTGAAGACGCATGAATCGCGCTTCCTTATGTTTGCGAACGTTAATTCCTGCAGGGTTCAAGGATGAAAACCGCCGCCGTGTCGCCATAGCGTGGCCGGCGGCCGGTCATTGCTTTTGGTCCAGGATCGCCATCGTAATGCGCGCGACGCAGACCAGCCGTTCGCGTTCATCGTGGATACTGATCTGCCAGATGTGGGTCGCGTTTCCCAGGTGAAGCGGGACGACGATACCGGTCACATGCCCCTCGTGCACCGAGCGAACATGGTTGGCATTGATTTCCAGTCCCACGGCGGTCTTTTGCCGGGGATCGATGCACAGGTAAGCCGCCACGCTGCCCAGGGTCTCGGCCAGCACGACCGAGGCACCGCCGTGCAGGATACGGGCCGGTTGAAAGGTGCGTTCATCAACGGGCATCCGGGCTTTCAGGTAATCAGGGCCGACTTCGATGAATTCGATCCCGATCCGCTCCACGATTGTGTGGGGCGCTAGCTGGTTGATCTGCTCGGGGGTGGCTTTGGTGAACCAGATGCTCAAGGCCCTTTAGCCCTCCCTGGCCAAACGCTTACCGCATGATTGCGACCGTCCGGTCGCTCCCACGGGACGGCGGCAGGGTTCACTGAGCCGTCCCCAGGCCCTGGGTACTCGCCCCTCAAAGCCCATCGCCCGATCGGCATCGATCGCGAACCTGGCCGGCTAATTGACCCATTTAATCTCTCGGGCGGTTTTTTCACCGATGATGGTAAAATCCAAACTGGGCGGCATCACCGCCTTGTTTTCGGCATGTGGAATCCGGCTGCCCATGATTTCCGCCATCTGCTGGGGATAGAGCGGCGACTGTTCGGGATTGGCAAATCCCTCCGGGAAGATGGGCTGTTGGGTGGCCGGATCGTATTTGTCGGAGGCGCCCAAGGTGTGCAGAATTTCGTGCGCGATCACGACTTGGTTTTTGGGCTGCAGACCATAGTCGGCGTAGGCATGCACGACCCCGAACATGCCCTTGCGGATTCCCAGCGAATTCTCGAGCCGCTCCTCCCCGCCGGAAGGGTGGTAGAGGACAAAAATTTTGATCTCCGGCGACGGTCCTTCGGTGAACGTGTCCGACTGGTAGACCCACCAGCGCATTTTCAGGCTCCACCACATCACGGCCAGGGGGTTGGTGCTTTGAGGTGGTGGTGGGGGCTGCGATTCGACCTCCGGGGCCAGGAGCAACTTGGCGGGCTCCGCCAGCGAAAGGTCGTAGCGTTCCGCTTCGTTGGAGAAATAATCGGCGATCGGCAAAAAGGTGTCCTCATCCAAGCCGGTGATAAACTGATCGACGGCCTCCGAACCGTCGGCATTGATCGGATAGATGCCCACCCAGAGCGTATTTTCCCAGCTGGTGGCCCAGATGCCGCTCAAAACGGTATTCAACCCGACGATGAGCAGGATGAGCAGTAAAACGAAAATGCGAATGGCCTTGAACAGCCCCCCCGGTGACTCTTTGCCGCCCGCTGAAGAGGTGACGTCGACTGAAACGGTTTCGATTCGGGCACTCCGGGAGGGCGCTTCCTTCTCAACGAGAAACGCGCCGCATTGCAGGCAAGTAGTCGCCCGCCCCTGGCGGGTACCGCATTGCGGGCAGCTGACGTCATGGCTGGTACTTGTCGAAAAAGGGCCACCGGCTTGAGGTTTCGATGACGAGGCTGCGGTGTCACCGGCGGGCTCCAACTCGAAAACCACACCGCAGCGCGCTGCCGCCGCGACAATTTTTTGGCCCTTGATTTCATCGACGCCTTTGCTGATCGTAACCCGTTCGCCGGCGAACAGGGCTTCCAGTTTTCGTTCATTCAGCTTGAATATCCCGGCCAGTTTGTCCTTGGCTTCGTCAATATCGTAGCCCAGCAGAAACTCACCGCGAAAAACAATATTAAACCGATCCATACTGCATGTCCTGATTACAGCAAGGCCACCGTTGCACCCGGCCCATTGGGGCCGGCAACCATCGGCGGCGCGGCTGCTGTCTGTTCACTGAAATGCCGAGCGCGCTAAAGCAACGCCTGCCCGGCGCCTGGAAGTTTCGTCTGGCGAAATTTCCGGGCCGAAGCAGGCGAAGACCTTATCCGTCTCGGGCGCTCACAACCTATCGAAGTCTATCAAAAGGACAGGCGGCTGGCAACCCGGCGGAGGGTTTTGATAGGTGGGGGTAAGGGCTGACGGGGTGAACAGGTCAGCCGGACCCGATTAGCGTTCCGTTTTGGGCTTCATTCGAATCAGCAATAATGGAATCGCCTCGGATGCACTGCGCAGGGTATTTTTAGCGATCTGAATCTGAAACGAGGATTGCATGCACTCGAAAAATGCTTGGTTGGTCTGGCGGATCTCCCCGGACAGTCGCACCTCGCCCCCGGGTTGGAGCAGATCCAGAAATAACGTTCGCATGGTCCCGAAGTCGCCTTCCCTGTAAATCAGCTCCGATCCCAAAATCAGATCAAACCGCCCGTCCAGATCCGGATGATGCCAATCCAGCCGGCGGACGCGAGCATGATGGCAATGATTTTCCTGACGGTTGGCTTCCAGGAAGGCGAGTGCATGCGGGTCGTACTCGGTAATGGTGACGTCGTGGCCGAAGGCGGCGGCCACCAGCCCAGCCACACCCAGACCAGCACCCAGCTCGAGAAGACGTTCACCCCGGCCGACCGGCCGCGACGCCATTTGGGAGGCCAGCAGCAGAGAAGCCTCCCAGACTTTTGACCAGAGAGGGAAATTGCGCAGTGGATCATCTGGATCGATAAAGCGCTCGAGCGTGCGGGGGACGTGAAAACGGAAGGGGCGTCCGCCGATGGACAAATCTACAAGGTCGGTATCATAGGTGGCCTTGAAAGTATCCAGGGAGGTCATTGGGTTCTCCATTCTGACCGCTGTGACCGGGGGGGCATTGCCACGCGGCCCACCGGCCGGATTCTCATTTTAGAACTGATCATGACCGCGAAGGCAAGCGCCGGGAGCGGATACGCTTGGTTTCAAAAAAAATCCTGCAGTCCCGGGCAGCTTGCTCGGCACGGGTAACGGCAGCTTCCAGGCTGAAGGGGCCCAGTTAATCCCCGGCCGCCCAGATCGGGCCTACTGAGTCCCGCAGAAGATCGACCCGACGACCGGCGCCGGGATCACTGGAAGGTACCGCATAGGGCCCGCGCTGGACCCGCCCTTCGGTTATAAAATGCCGCGGCAGCGCCAGCCAGCGCTCAAGTTCGCCGGCCATGGTGGCGCTGATTTCTTCATCGCGCCATCTCAAGAGTCCCACGTTTTTTTCGGGTCGGGCATAGATCGTCAAGGCTTCCCGCCCGGATACAACACGGTCACCATGCTTGGCCCGTTCCACTGTAAAACCGCAGACCCATTTACCCTGACCATTCTAATCAAATCCGCCGCGCCGGACGGATCATGTCGACGTGCGCGATACCGTCCTCTTGGTAGGGCGAGCCGACCACCCGGAAACCGAACCGCCGGTAGAAATCAACGAGATAGGTCTGCGCCGCAATACGGATGGTCCGTCCCGGATAAACCGCTTCACATTTCTGAAGGGCCCGTTTCAGCGCTTGGCTGGCGAGACGCTCGCCACGCATGGCCTTGACCGTCAGCAGCCGACCGATGGACGCTTCGGCAAAGCGCGAACCCGGAGGATTGATCCGTAGATAGACCGCCACCATTCCATCCGGACGGCAGCCCGTCAGGTGCCAGGCCTCGAGGTCCAGATCATCCGCATCCTGGTAGGCACAGTCCTGTTCGACGACGAATACACGCTGCCGCGCCGCTAAAATCGCGTGGATCTCACCCGCAGTCAGGTCCTGGAGCTGTGCCCATTTCCAGTTGATTTCCATGGTCAGGTGCCACCGATGCCGGCCGAGGTTCGATCAGGCTTGCTGTCGGCGCTGGACGAAGGCACGCAGCTGATCCAGATGTTTGCGAAGGCGGCCCACCCGGCGATGAAAGCGGGCCGATTTGTCGGCGGGTTCGGCGATAGGATCTTTGCTCATCTCGGTATCTTCAGCGGACGCGGTCTTCATTTTGGCCTTGAGAGCTTTGATTCTGCGGGCCACCTTCACCCAATGGGATTGCGGCACCTCTTTTAAAAGCGCCTTGTAGAGACGCAGGGCGGTCTGGTAATAGCCGCGCCGCTCCATGTCCAGGGCGAAAGCGGCGCGCAGGATGGCCGGTTGGCGCCCATTGGCGAGGTCCTGAGAAATGATCTGCTCAATCGCCTTTTCGATTTTGGCCAGGGGATACCTTCCCAAGAGGCAGTCCGTCAGCCCGCGAACGAATTGGGCGACGGGTAGATTCAGACGGATGAGCTTGCGGTATTCTTCGACACCGGCTTCGAAGAGGCCGATGTCCCCCAGCGCCGTGGCACAGGTGAGAATGTCGTTGGGCGAGTCGGCGCCGCGCCAACTCTGTTTAAGAATATTCATGTCGCGCTCGGAAACGAAATCCACCAGATCCACTTCCATGGCCGCCAGTTCATCCTCGATTTTCAGAATCTGACGCTGCAGTGACTGGGAAAGCCGCCCGCCAAGGGTATCGGTGTTTTCGAGCACGTCACGATACAATTGCTGCGCCTCTTCAAACAGACCCTGCGAGCGGTATAGCTCGGCCTCGCGCCGCGTGAAGGCTATCGTGAGTTTGTTGCTCATGGCGTATTCCGTGGAAAAAAGTTCGGGGGCGAATACCTTCGGTCGCACCCGAATCGACTCCATTCATTATGGGATACAATGAAGCAAGGGCCGCCGTCAACTTCGTGATTGCGCAGGCCGTTCGATCCTGCCCCCTGAGCTGAGGAATCAAAGAATGGGCCTTTCGAGAGGCGCACGTCAATTGCACCGTCTCCGCCGGGGAATTCCCGCGGCCATTGCGCAGTGCCATTTCGGCCCTTTCCAGTCCTCGAACCTCATGCCCCGTTTGGCGGGCAGGCACCCTTCCCAACGCCCAGAGCAACCGATCTGTCCCCCGATCCTTCCGCACGAAGATCGCGGTAAAATAATATAAAAACAAATTGACGTCATGACTTAAACAGGTTTATGGTATCGATAAGCCGGATGACAACTTGATTAACAATCGGGGAGGGGAAAGATGGAGATAGCGTGCGCCAGACGCCTGTGTCGCTTTCATCCATCCTGATCGTGGATGACGAAAAAACGGTTCGCAACGTCCTGCAATTCATCTTTAGGGGTGTTGCGAACGTGCACCTGGCCGCCAATGCCGCCCAGGCGCTCACCTGTTTGCAACAGCACCCCATCGATCTGATTTTTCTGGATGTCATGCTGCCGGATATGAACGGGGTGGAACTGCTCAAACAACTGAAACAGATCAAACCCTTCACACGCATCATAATGGTAACCGCCGCTCAGGAAATCCAGACGGCCGTTAATGCCATGAAGGCGGGGGCCTTTGATTTTCTGCTCAAACCGGTTGATGGCGCCCATGTCCGCGCCACGGCCGAGCGGGCGCTGGCACATCAGAACGGATGGTCCGCGTCAGAAGGCGAGCCGGCCTCAGAGAAAATGGTGGGCCGGGATGCTGGCCTGCGCAATGCGTATAAAATCATCGAATCCGTGTCGCCATGCGAGAGCAACGCCCTTATTCAGGGTGTTAGCGACACCGGCAAAAGGCTCATTGCCCGTGCTCTACACAACCGGAGTGGGCGGGCCGGCGGACCCTATAGGATCGTCGATTGCGCCACGGTACCCCCTGCGCTTCTGGAGAGCGCTCTTTTCGGGACTTGCCGGGAGGGTTATCGCGGTGCCTTAAGGGATGGCCCCGGCCAAATCGAGCGTGCGGACACCGGTAGTCTTTTTATCGACAACATCCATCATTTGTCCCAGGACAACCAATCCCGGCTGATGCGTATCATACGGCACCAGGAAGTCGCGCACCCGACATCCGGCCGAACCATACAGGCGGATGTTCGCATCATCGCCGCCACGAACCAGAATTTGAAGCCTCTCGCCAATGCGGGCCTGTTCAGGGCCGATCTCTATCAATGTCTCAACGAGCTGCCCATCAATCTGCCACTCCTACGTGAAAGAGGTGAGGCCATCGGATTGCTGCTCGAGCATTTCTTGAAGCAGCATGCCCTCCGAAACGGCGGGCCACGCAGGCATTTTTCAATCCGCGCCCGTTCCCATTTGGGGACCTGCGATTGGCCCGGCAACGTGCGGGAATTTGAGCATCTGGTCGAAAGGCTCTGCACCCCGTACATGGACCACCCGGCCGATGCCGTTGCGCTTCCTAAATCCCGGCCGTGTTTCCAGCCCAAGCCCAGCAGCGGCCTCGAGCTGACACGCGCCATCCGGGCTTTCGAACGCCAGCACATCCTGGCCGCCCTCAAGGCTGCGGACGGCTGCCGATCCCGGGCCGCCCGCTATCTTGGCATCCATCGCAATACCCTGCTGCGGAAGACCAAAAACTTGAAGATTGATTACCATTGACCCCCTCCCCAATCCGAACCGGAAGTCCGACATGATTCGCCCGACCGCTTCGGTCGATTGCGCAGGGCCATTTTTAGCCGCTCTGAGGACGATCGGCATGGTCTGCGGAATTGTCCGGCGGCGATCTTCGCTGGACTTGCCCCGCGGTAAAGAGGCTTGAAATTTTAAACCGAACCGCTATGATCGGCTATCCGGCTGACCTTAAAACAGGATTGGGCCTTGTTGCCGCCCGTGCTTTCTGGTAATGGACACCCCTGGTTGAAACTAGCCGCAATCCCCGAGCAGCGACGATCCACAGCCATTTACCCAAACCAATGAAAAAACGCATCATTTTCGCTATCGTCCTTCTATTGGCCTTGGCCGGCATTCTGGGCGGCATCAAATACTTGCAGATTGACCGCATGATAGCTCAGGGCAAACAGTTTGCGCCGCCACCGACCACCGTTACCGCTGTATCGGTCCAGGAGATGGAATGGGAGTCCCGCCTGACGGCCGTCGGTTCCCTCGAAGCGGTCCAAGGGGTCACCGTAACGGCAGAGCTGACCGGCAAAGTGGCGCGGATCGCTTTTGAAGCCGGTGCCCTGGTCGAAGCCGGCGATCTTCTCGTCCAGCAGGACATTTCTTCCGAGGAGGCCCAGCTGCGTGCCGCCGAGGCCACTTTGGCCCTAACCCGGGCCAATCATGAGCGGGCCAAGGAACTTCGTACGGAACAGGTGGTCACCCAGGCCGCTTACGACCAGGCCCTGGCCAACCTGAGGCAGGCCCGCGCCGAAATCGACCGGATTCGGGCCGTCATCAATAAGAAAACCATTCAGGCCCCCTTTGCCGGCCGTCTCGGGATTCGGCGTATCAACCTGGGCCAAATTATCAAAGAGGGTGATCCCATTGTCTCGTTGCAGTCCCTGGATCCCATTTTCGTCAATTTCCTTTTGCCCCAGTACCAGTTGGCCCAGTTGGCGCAGGGGCTGAGTGTGCGCATTGTCGCCGATGTGCTGGCGGGAGCGACCATCATTGGGCAGATTACGGCCATCAACCCACAAGTAGAAGCGGATACACGCAATATCCGCATCCAGGCGACCCTGCAGAATGAAGACGAAAAGCTGCGGCCGGGCATGTTTGTCAATGTGGAGGTCGTTTTACCCGGAAAGCGGAAGGTCTTGGCGATCCCGACCACCGCCGTTCTCTACGCCCCCTACAGCGATTCCGTCTTCATCGTGGAAGCGGGACCCGCCGAAGGGGACCGCGCAGCGCAAGGCCAACTACGCCAGCAGTTTGTAAGACTGGGGGCCAGCAAGGGGGATTATGTATCGATCCGCGAAGGCTTGCAGGCGGGCCAACAGGTGGTCAGTACAGGCGTGTTCAAGCTACGGAATGGACAAAAGGTCGTCGTGGACAACAAACTGGCGCCGGACTTTAAAACCGAACCCCGTCCCGCCGACAGTTAAGCGCGGCCGATACCGGCCGCAACCAAACTTGGCCGTGGCCTTGTGCGCCACGCCGTCAGTGCTTGGGAGAGGTGCCACGGCACCCTCTGAATGCGGGTCATGAAATTTACCGATATCTTTATCCGCCGCCCGGTCCTGGCCCTGGTGG
>JAAUXW010009341.1_pt1 | contig 12519 bp, 25 predicted proteins | sample 7278141 | NCBI WGS metagenome assembly JAAUXW01 (sample SAMN14350115, study PRJNA611818) | marine sediment metagenome | isolation source: surface marine sediment (2.1m) | place: French Polynesia: Moorea | collected 2018-08
CTGCCGATCACGCGCGGCGAGTTTATCGCTGTCGAGATTGGCCGGCCGGTTAAGGCCAGCGACCACGGCGACCGTGAGCACCAGCGCGAACTGCGCGACGCGTTCGGCGGTAAGGCGTTTACGTGTCCCGGTAAGTGCGGCGATTGCACTCCGAAAGGCCATGCATGCGGCTCGGATCGATTCCGAGGCGTTCCCATCATCATTGCGGTACACTGAGAGGTTGAGACCATGAGAAACTACCGAGGCGGGGCGCTCGTCGTCCCTGAGTGGAAGCGGAAAGCACTGGCGGCGGCAGCGCGCCAGAATGAGCGCCAACGCAAGGCTGCAAAGCCGGCGCATGGCGGGTTTGGGGATTGCACGAGCGGTGCGTCCCTGTCACTGATCAACAGCTACGCGGGGACGGGAGTATGAGCAAGAAACCATTTGAAGGACACGGCGGGCCGCATGATCGAGGCGGCGCGGATTCCTACTACCGCCGGCCCAAGCGGCCGCACTGGTGGCCTGAGGGAACAGGGCGCGGGCGAGAGATACCCGAGTCCGAAATGACGCCGGAAGAAATCCAGGCGTACAATGACGGGTTCGAAGAGAACGAGAACCTCGGCCACTTCAAGGATTGGGGATAGGCGAAACGCGGGCGGCTCCGGCCGCCTTGCGTCGTGTGCGGGTTGTGCCGCATGCCTGATGATGCCAGCAAGTATCGACGGAGCCAAAACCATGAGTTTAGACGAATCGAAATATGAGAATCCCTGTCGCGTCGTGCTGTCGCTTTGCGACTACTCGGGCGCGTGGTCGCGTCCCTTCATCGCTGACGACTGTATCGTCGTGCGCGTTGATCCAAAACATGGCGCGGTTGATCAGGGCGGAACAGGCTACACGACCGGCAGCGCCGGCTCGGGTGACCTGTACGTGATGCCTGACGGCGGTTATGGGCTGGCCTTGACGGCTGGCGCGCTCGCCGACCGGATCGAAGAAGAGGGCGGCTATTTCCTCGACAACCTGCTGTGGCGTATCTACTCGCAACGCGGGTTCGACTGCTGCGAGGTCGACGGTGTGCTGATCGCTGCGCCGTGTACTGACTTCGCGTCGAGTGGCGCGCGCTGGTTCGCACAGAAGGACGCTGACGGCCGTACCGAGGCCAGTATCAGCATCGTGCGCGACTGCCTGCGCGTGGTCGATGAAGAACATGGCGCTGCCCCGAACTGGTGGGTGCTTGAGAATCCCATAGGGCGCATCCAGCGGTGTGTGCCGGAACTCGGTGACCCGCTGCTGCGGTTCGATCCGTGCGAGTACGCCGGGTTCGCTGACGAGCCTGAAATGGAGGCGTACACGAAGCGGACGGCGCTGTACGGCAAGTTCGACCCGGTGCTGCCTCGGGCTGAGGTAGAGCCGCAGATGATCACGCTCACTCGCAAGGACGGCCGCAAGACAAGCGGCTCCTGGATGTGGGCGTACCTCGGCGGCAAGTCGGAGCGGACGAAGGAACTGCGGAGCATGACGCCGACCGGGTTCGCTCGTGCCTTCGCATACGCACAGGATCGCGTTGGCCGGCTGTACCCCGAGCACAAGGTGCTGCCGCCTGCGGCCGAGCGCGAGCCGATCACGAGCGCCCGAGTGCGCGAGTGGGAGCGGAACTATAACTTCACAATGGGAGAGTACATCGTGAAAAGCTGAGAGTGACACCATCGAGCACATCTGCGGGTGTGCTCTTTTGGTTTCATTCACGGTGGCTCCGTGACGGGGACGGGCGGCGCTGACGACGGCCGACCAGTGATGCTAACAGGCGTCGTTCGTCCCCAACCTACGGAGCCGGGAGGAAGAACATGGCGAGCAAGAAGCACGGAGTCAAACCGTCCGAGTGGTGGAAGCACCTACGATGGGCGAAAAGATTGAACAACAAGCGCGTCCGCAAGGACGGGAGGAAGAGGATCGATGAACAGGTACAGACGAAACCTCGCAGCGGCGAATAACCGCTTCGACATCAACCTCGCGGGTATCGAGGGACGCATCAAGTCCCTGCGCGAGGCCAAGCAGCACGAACTCCAGGATGATTGGGATGACGCGCTGAATATGGCGGCCGACCGGCTGCAACTGGCGTGTGAACAGATGGACGTCGCACTCCGCAACCTGAGGGAGGGAAGCTGATGGGCTACTCGGTACGGAACATCCCGAACACTGACCAGCTACGGCGGGTCTTCTCGGGCCTCAAGCGGGCGCTGAACTACCGTCCGCGCGGGCGTGGCGTCCCGCCGGGCAAGCAGTGGAAAGACGTCCAGTATGGCACTGCGCTGCGCGAGGCTCCGAAGTTCACGGCGTACTACGGCAAAGCCCCGTACGTCTACATGGAATTCGTGTCCTTCGAGGACAACAACCTGAGGGTGAAACTGCTATGACGAGAACGAAGCTGAGAAGCCGCGTGGGGACGATGGAGGTCACCGCGCGCATCCCTGAGAACGACGCTGCGGCGCTCCGTAACGCACGGAAGGACGTCGAGCAGTCGTGGGGAGACGAAGCCCGCCTCGAAGCCACCACTGCGTGGCTCGATGTGGTCACACGCATACTTTTGGGAGAAAGTCAATGAGGCGAGTACTGAGATTCCGCGACGAGCAACAGGCCAAGATGGTCATAGCCGGCCCGCCGGGGCGCAAGTTCACCGAGTATGTCGAGATTGACATTCCGATCCGCGTGAAGCGGGTCACGAACGAGGAGTTCGAGGCGTATTCGAGTGAAATCCAGGGTGCGTGGAAGCCGCGCAAGGCATGCCGCGAGTTCCTGCGCCTCGGCAAGCCGATGGGCATCACGAAGGGGGCGAAGCGGTTCCTCAAGGCAGGTCTGAGCTAATAGGACACCCCCAGAGGGCAGATACCACACTAAGGGACAACCTTAGGTCTGCCTAATGTCTCCCCTAATGACAACCAAATGGAGAACTGCATGAACTTGGAAGCTGTCCAAGAGACTCTCGAGAACGAAATGGTCTCGGCGGGCGTGAAGCGGTACAACGAGCAAGTGGAGCGGGGACTGTCGACTGTCACCCCCGGCAAGGCTCTGATCAGACGAGGCATGAGGAAGCTCGTGCCTGCGCTGGAAGAGTACGCCGAGGGGAAGCAGAGCGGCCCCCGTCCTGCTGTCGACGTACGTGCTTTGCTCCGTGACCTCGACCTCAATATCGTCGCCGACCTCGTACTCCGCCGCGCCCTCGATGGTGCTCTGCGCGAGGATGCGCTGATCAAGGTGGCCAAGGCTATCGCCAAGGCTATCGAGTGGCACGAGCGGGATCGATCGCTCAACGAGGCGTCGGTGGCTATCTGGAACAAGACACAGGAGCGACTGAGCAAGACGCAAGACCCGGAGTTCCGCCGGAAGAGTATCGACGGGACTGTGGCCGGCATCCGCCGGTGGGCAGAGGAGAATGCACCTGACCTCGCCGAGAACCTGGAATCTGTCAAGGGTGTGGAGTGGGACATCGAGGCGCAGGTAGCCGTGGGCTGCAAGCTGCTCGACGTGTTGGCTCAGAGCACCGGACTGATCGAGTCCGATGTGGAGCGCCGGAGTCGGAACCAGTCACGGGCATTCGTCCGCCTGACGCCGGCAACGCGCGAGTGGGTCGACGACAAGAACGCCAAGCACGAGCTACTGCGGCCTGTGTTCCGGCCGATGGTCGTCCCGCCGACTGACTGGACGGGTGTCAAGCACGGCGGCTACCGAGACAACTCGAAGGCCGGCGTGGAGTTCATCAAGACACGGGCGCGCACTCTCGAACTGGAGAACTGCGACCTCACCGACCTGTTCGATGCGGTCAACCTGATCCAGCGGACACCGTGGCGTGTGAACCTGTCCGTGTTGCGTGTCATGTCGCAGGCGTGGAGCACCGGCAGCCGGCTCGGGGACATTCCCCCGAAGCACCCTGAGGACGCCGAAATGCCCCTCGTTCCGCTTCCCTCGAAGTACGTCCATATGACTCCCGAGGAGCGTGGCAAGTGCAAAGACCCTGAGCTTGCCGCATGGCGGTTCAACCGGAAGCGGGCGCACGAGTTCAACACCGACCTGCGCTCGGACTCGGCCGACTTCGGAGTGCTGATTAACATGGCGACCGAGTACGCGCAGTACCCGGCGTTCTACCATCCGCACAAGCTGGACTGGCGGCAACGTGCCTACCCGATCAGTGTGTTCCTGTCACCGCAAGGCGACCAGTTCAACAAGGCGCTGATCGAGTTCGCTGACGGCAAGCGCATGGGTGACAGCGAGAACTCCGCCGCGTGGCTGGCGATTCACGGAGCGAACTGCTTCGGTGTCGACAAGGTCAGCTTCGACGAGCGCATCGCGTGGGTCGAGGAGCATGTAGGCGAAATCCTGGAATCGGCCTTCGATCCCTTTGGGTGTAAGTTCTGGCAAGCGGCGGATAAGCCGTGGCCTTTCCTCGCCTTCTGCTTCGAGTGGGTCGGCTACCTGATCGCCGGCGACGACCACATCACGCATCTGCCGGTCGCACTGGACGGATCGAACTCCGGTCTCCAGCACCTGAGCGCAATGCTCAAGGACGAGAACGGCGCGCGCATCACTTGCGTCAAGCCGGGCGATCAACCTGAGGACGTCTACCAAATGGTGGCGGACGAGGTTGAGAATATATTGGCCGAAAAAATCTCGGAGGATTCACCGTGGCCCGGCATCTGGCAGGGCAAGGTCGTTCGCAAAATCTGCAAACAACCGACGATGACCTACACCTACTCGGCTACCGAGACGGGCATGAAGAATCAGATCGTGTCCGCGCTCAAAGACCTCGACTCGAAGTCGGAGACTGGCTCGCACCTGTCGTTCACGGACAGACACCAGACCAATCGAGACGCAGCCGCGTGGCTCGCACCTATCGTCCGCTCTGCAATCGCAGCGCAGATGAGCAAGGCAGCCGAGGCGATGGAGTTCATGCAGCAGTTAGCCCGCGTCTACTCACAGACGGGACTGCCGCTGCGCTGGACGACGCCGCTGAACATGCCGGTGGTGCAGTACTACCCGCAGACCACGTCGAAGCTGCGTAAGGTGTTCATCAATGGTCAGATGCACAGGCTCCGCCTGAACATCGACGCACCTGATCGGCTCGACAAGAAGCGGACGAGCGCCGGCGTGTCGCCGAACTTCGTTCACTCGATGGACAGCACTCACCTGTTGTGGACTGTCCTCGGATGCAACGACGAGTACGGCATCGAGCACTTCGCTATGATCCACGATTCCTTCGGGACTCACGCGACCATGTGCGACGAGCTTGCCAGCATGACGCGCGAGCAGTTCATCAACCTGTACGACTGGAACCGCACCGGCTACGGTGGCGGACGGCTGGCCGACCTGTTCTACGAGACAATCGAGAACCTCGGGACGGCTGGATTCACTCACCTGATCGACGAACTTCCAGGACTCCCCGAGTTCGGTCAGTTCGACATTCAATCAGTCCGTGACGCGGACTACTTCTTCGCCTGAGGAGGCAACCATGAGCAAGCAGAACGTAGTACCCACTCAGTCCGTGTACCGCACGGAATGTCACCGTCGCATCGTCGACGACGAGACGGGCGAAGAGCGCGTCGTCATCCTGTCAGAGGATCGGCAGGTCAACGTCACCCTGTCCGTCGTGGACAAGGCGGTGTTCTGGAAGGGGGCGAGGGTAGCATGATGATGGAGCAATACGAGCTACCCATCGAGCGGTTCGCGCACGGCACTCTGTTGAGTGTCATGCGTGACCTGCCCGGCAACCCGATGAACAACGTCGAGTTCAAGACGTCGGTCAAGTGGTGCGCCGAGTCGCAGGCATTCGCTCTCGTGTCCACGTTCCGGACTCCTGTGCAGATCATGCAACAGGACAAGATCGTGGTGCGCTATCCCGACGGGCTGTGGCAGTACATCAAGTCGAAGCTCCGGCTCCGCTATCGCGAGCGAGTCGTACGCATGACTGAACTGCTGCGCTACCCCGACCTTCCCGTTCCCAATCCCATTGCGGACAGGCTGCACGTTCACGCTCGTCCGTCCCTTGGGGCAGCATGGAGTGACGAATCATGACTCCCTTAGGAACCCTGATGTGGACAGCGAGCAGTGCCGGCTGGCTCGTCCTGTGGTGGGTCACGAAGATACCCGAGGCTGGATGGACGGGCGTCGGCTGCGCGGTCATGGCGACGGCGTGGCACATCGTCCAGAATCTGGACTGACTTGGTTGGATGTCTACAATGCATGCACGGCACGTATGCAGAACGGATCGTGGGAGCCGCATGCTCCCTTCGATCTAATAGGACACCCCCAGAAGGAACAACAACCTGAGGACGAAACATGAGCACCGGATTACAAGACCGAGTCTCGTGGTTTCAACAGGTCGCCGAGCTTCGCGTCCCTGTCGTGAAGATCATCAGCGCAATCGAAGAACTGCCCGGCCACTGGCAAATCCTGGCCGCCGGGCTGACCTTCTTCGTGCTGTGCCGAGGCGGTGGCCTCGATCCCCACGAGATACTCCAGCGGATCACCCGCATGGAGAAGGACGCCGACGCTCCCTTCGCCAAGACATTCAAGGCGATGAAAGAGTACGCGGCCAACGAACTGAACGACTGAGGAGGAATCATGTCGAACATCAAAGTCAAGGCTTTCCTTGAATCGAATCGCGGCTGGCAGGATCAGCGCGCAATCACCCGAGGCACTGGTGTCTCCGGCCCGGCGATGCGTCGTCTGTGTCAGGAACATCCGCAGACGTACATCAGCAGTGGCGCAGGCTACAAGCTGGCTCGTCATGCTTCGATCAACGAAATCAACGACAGCGTACGTGTGCTCCTCTCCCGTTCGGAGAAGATCATGCATCGCGCCCGTTCCCTGCAACGTCTCGCTCTTGAGCGTACGAAGGCAGGCACTCGGCGCACGAATCCTGTCCCGCTTCGAGCAGTGTCATGAGCACCGACGTCGACCGTCTGATCGACAGTGCGCGTGACGAGTTCGAGCGCGATGGAACCATCGACTGCGTCACCTTCTCTCAACTCACCAACGCCGGCCTCGATGCTGAGGCCATACTGGAGGACTTCCGTAATGGCGAAACGTAAACCCCTTCCCAAGTACAACACGCCGCAGGGCATCGCTCGGTATCCGCACCTGAACAAGCCGGACACCCGCTTCGATGACGAAGGCGTGTACAAGTGCGACCTGATCGTGCCGGCCGATGCGCCCGAGACTCTCGAGTTGATCGAGTACCTCGAAGGCATCCGCGACGAGAAGTTCGACGAACTCGATGCGAAGAAGCAGAAGACGTACAGCAAGGCTGACGTCTGCGAGGTCGAACTCGACGACGCCGGTGACGAGACGGGTAACGTCATCTTCAAGACGAAGCTCAACGCCGTCGGTCACAGCAAGAAGACTGGCGAGTCGTGGGATAACGAGCCGAAGCTCTTCGATTCGTTCGGCCGTCCGGTCGACCGTGAAGAGATTCAGGTCTGGTCAGGCTCCAAGCTGATCATCGCCGGCAAGGTAATGCCGTACGCGATGGGCAGCACGAAGTCTGTCGGCGTCTCGCTCAAGTGCGAAGGCGTACAGATCATCGAACTGGTCAGCGGTGGCGGTGCTACGGCTGAGTCGTTCGGCTTCGGTTCACACGAAGGCGGCTTCGGTCTCGGCGAGGGTGGCACTACGCCGTCATCTGCCGGTGCTGACGACGACGTCGACGAGGACGATGACGACGACGAGTTCTAAGGAACAGGGGTGTGGCCGGGCGGTCGAGTTTGTACTGCCCGGTGACCCCGTTCCCGCGAGTCGTCCGAGGATACGCACCTTCAAGGCGCGGAACGGCAAGACCATATCGTCTGCCTACTACGCCGGTGCGTACAAGAAGTACCTCAACGATGCTCCGTCGGCGATACCGGAGTCACCCACCAAGTTCGGCAAGGAAGTGTCCCTCGCGGTGAGCGTTACGTTCTACTGCAAGCGGCCACAGAAGCCGGCCAACCCCTACCCCAAGGCTGACCTCGACAACTACGTCAAGGCGATCCTCGATGCAATCGGCAAGAACGGAACCTACTGGCACGATGATGTGCAGGTCGTATCCCTTCATGCCCGCAAAGAGTACACCACGGACGAGCCGTCGACGTCGGTCACAATCCTGGAACTCACATGAGACCCGAAGACATTCACTGGTTAGTGGTGCATTGCGCCGCGACCCCGCCTGCTATGGACATTGGCATCGTTGAGATTCGCCAGTGGCACATGCAGCGTGGGTTCAGCGACGTCGGCTACCACTACGTCATCCGCAGGGATGGCACAATCGAAACTGGCCGCCCGCATACTCGCCCCGGCGCGCATGCCCGAGGATACAACCGCAACAGTCTCGGCATCTGTCTCGTTGGCGGAGTCAAGCAAGGCTCCGTTGGCACGGCAGAGGCGAACTTCACGCCCGCTCAGTATCTCACGCTCCAGACTCTGCTCGACGACCTGTCGACGCAGTACCCGGATGCGGAGATTCTCGGACACCGTGACTTGCCCGGCGTATCCAAAGCCTGCCCGTCGTTCGACGTACGCGAGTGGCTGAGGAGAAATCATGGCGCAGAAGAAGACGCCCTTCGTAATGAAGACACCGATCCGAGTAGCACTTGAGGCTGCCGGATACCCCGTGACTGGTTCGGTCGGCATCATACGCATGCCCGGCTGGTCGGTCGACCGCGCACCACGTAAGAGGAGAAAACGTCGTGGCTAAGGCACTGGCAATCATCGGAGGACTCGTCCTCTTCGTCAGCATACTCGCTTGCGTGTACGCTGTCATAGCGTTCGTCGTTATCGCGGCGATCAACCTGTTCATGACGACACCGTTCGTCTTCACGTTCTGGCAGTACGCGCTGATCGGTTGGGCGCTGGCTATCGTGACCGGAATCTTCCGTCGCAGTGGCTAACTTCGTCCAGCACGAACCATGCCCCGAGTGTGACAGCAGTGATGCGTTGGCCCGTTACGATGACGGGTCGGCGCACTGCTTCTCATGTCACTACAACGAACGTGCCGAGTCGCACACACAACCGAGGAGTCAATCCGTGAGCAAGAACAAGGCGCGTCCGATGATACAGGGCGAACCGCAGTACCTGCCGAAGCGGGGAATCTCCGAGGATACCTGCACCAAGTTCAAGTACACCGTCGGTGAACTGAACGGCAAGAAGGTGCAGATCGCGAACTACTTCGACCGCGACGGCAGTCGTGTGTGCCAGAAGGTTCGTGACAAGGACAAGAACTTCCAAGTCCTCGGCGACACGAAGGCGATCAGCAAGCTGCTCTACGGCGCGAACCTGTGGCGTGACAGCGGCAAGCGGATCATCATCACCGAGGGTGAGATTGACGCACTGTCTATCTCGCAGGCGCAAGGCAACAAGTGGCCCGTCGTCTCCGTCCCGAACGGAGCGCAGGGTGCGGCGAAGGCAATCGCTGCGAACATCGAGTGGCTCGAGAAGTTCGAGCAGGTCGTGTTCTGCTTCGATCAGGACAAGCCCGGCATCGCTGGCGCGCAGGAATGTGCAGCCATGCTGTCGCCCGGCAAGGCGTTCATCGTGTCCCTTCCCTTGAAGGACGCGAATGAAATGATCGTGGCCAAGCGCCGGCAGGAACTGATCGACTGCCTGTGGGGTGCGAAGGCGTACCGACCGGACGGTGTCATCGACATCGCTGAGGTCGCCGACCGTGCAGCGCAGGAAATCCAGGTTGGCCTACCGTGGCCGTGGGAATCCCTCACGGACAAGACGTACGGCCGTCGTCGTGGAGAACTCTACGGCTTCGGTGGCGGTACGGGCTGTGGCAAGTCGACCATCTTCAAACAGATCGCGAAGCACATCATCGAGGTTGACCAGCTACCGGTCGGCCTGCTCATGCTTGAGGAACCGCCGCACCTTACGGCGAAGACAATGGCAGGCATGATGATGGGCCAGCGCGTCCACGTACCGGGAGTCGAGTATGATCACGGTCTACTTAAATCCACGCTACAATCTCTCGGAGGACGGGTATACCTGTACGACCACTTCGGCAGTATGTCATTCGAGGTCATCCGCGAAAAAATCAGATACATGGTTCGTTCGCTTGGAGTGCGAGACATCTTCCTCGACCACCTTACCGCCCTCGCTTCTGCGATTGATGTGGACGAGCGTAAGGCTATCGATAAGATCATGGCGGAACTGTCCTCGCTCACGCAGGAGTTGGATTGCACGATTTATTACATCAGCCATCTGACCACGCCGCAGACCGGCAAGCCTCACGAAGAGGGTGGCCGAGTCTACGAGAACCAGTTCCGAGGCAGTCGTTCGATTGCCTACTGGTCGCACTTCCTGTTCGGCATCGAGCGCGATAAGCAGTCGGAAGACCCGACCGTGTTCCGATGCCTCAAGGACAGGTACACAGGAGACGCCGCCGGCCACCGGTTCGGACTGGCGTATGACACAACCACCGGACTGCTGTCCGAGTGCGAGCTACCCGAAGATAACAAACCTTCGTGTGCTCGTGGCCCGGCAGCGTTCGCAGACGGAGACGAGTTCTAATGGGAACCTTTGACGCAAACCACGTACCCGACACGGTCACGATCACTCGTGTAAAGAACGGGTTCAGCCTGACGACGCCGGACTACTGCCGGCAGCAGGGCATGATGATGACCGACCAGCGGGTCTTCAATGACCTCGGCGAACTCTTCGACTTCCTGACGGAGAAGGGCTTCGACTGCACGGAGGAAGTTCATGCTTCCAAGTGACGACAAGCTACGCAAGCAAGTGCGGGCGTATCAGGGATTCGTACAGTATTTCCCTGATGCAATCGCACTCGTCGCTGTGCTGTCCAAGGTCGCGAACGACCAGCACAATCCAGGCGAACGCATGCACTGGAATAAGGACAAGTCTCAGGACGAACTGGACTCCCTCATGAACCACCTGATGGACATCGCCTCGAAGGGCGAACTGTCGCAGGATGCTGACGGCATCTACGACGCGATCAAGGTGGCATGGCGGGGGATGGCAAACCTTCAACGGCTGGCTGACGAGTACGGAACGGAAGCCCTCATGCGGTGCATGTTCGCACCGATGATCATCGCTGGAGATTTCTCGCTGGTAGAGGAGGAAGAAGATGCAGAGTCGGTGGCAGAGTTTTCTGGAAGCGAAGGCTAACACAGTCATCGGTTACTGGATCAGCGTGTTCGCTGGTCAGTGGCTGATCTACCCGTTCTTCGGAATCGAGGTCAGCATGACACAGAACCTTGGGGCGACGCTCGCGTTCGTCGTCCTGAGCCTGTGCCGTGGATACACATTCCGCCGGTTCTTCAACTGGCTTCATACGCGAAAGGACGCGGGGGTCGAGGCGTAGCTGCCTGAGACATCTTCGCGATCCTAAAGCCGTCCCTTCCTGTGAGCGGTGAGTAGCCCCATTGACGCTACTCGTCGACAGCCTACCTCACAGGACGGGGCGCACCCAATTTCAACAGAGGAGAGGTAACATGATTCGCATTACACTGATCTGCTTTGCATTCGCAACGCTGACCGGCTGTGCGACGTGGGAGGAAATGCCGCTGCACGAGAAGGCTTTCCACACGATGAACGTCATCGACACCGGACAGACTATCAACATCGCCCGCCGACCGGACTGCTTCCGTGAGGTCGGGTTCCCCACACAGCAACTGATCGGCTCGCATCCGAGCGAGACCGAGGTCTACCTGACGTCCGCCGCCTTCGGGCTGGCGTACCACTACGGCCGCAAGTGGTTCGACCGTAAGGTTGAGTCCGCGCCGGCTGGATCGCAGGAGCAGGGCTGGTGGGTCATCGGCAGGGCATCCCTGTTCGGAGCCATACTGATCGGCAAGGGTGCGACCATCGCGAACAACGCCGACATCGGCCTGTCGCCTTGGGGCAACGGCTGCTCTGAACCGGGGAGCTTCTAATGTCATCGCTCACATTCGACATCGAGACCGATGGTCTCATTCACGAACTCTCGCATGTGAAGTGTCTCAACCTGATCGACAACGAGACCGGCGTCGAGGAGAGGTACACCGACCATGAGTTCTACGAACACGCCCACTCCGGAGAGCGGCTCGATACCCGAACTCCGAGGACTGGAACAATTCAGGAAGGTCTGGAACGCCTTGCCGCTGCTGACGAAATCTGTGGTCACAACATCGTCGAGTTCGACATCCCGGCAATCCAGGTTGTGTATCCAGACTTCGCGCCGACAGGGGAAGTCTTCGACACGACCCTGATCAGCCGGCTCATGTACACCGACATCGAAGACCGTGACGCAATCGCAACTCGCAAGGGCAAGTTCGTCCTGACGAAGAACGCGAAGATGCGCCGGCATTCGCTGGAGGCGTGGGGCATCCGTCTCGGGCAGGAGCAGAAGGGTGACTTCAAGCCGGCCGACTATGGCTGGACTTGGACGGAGTATCCCTTCTCCGAAGACTGCGACGAGTACTGCATGCAGGACGTTCGAGTCAACGTACTCCTCGTCGAGCGGTTCAAGCTGCGGCTTGCCGAGACGGGTGTCCCCGCCGAGTGCGTACTGATGGAGCA
>JAAUXW010258749.1_pt1 | contig 12517 bp, 12 predicted proteins | sample 7278141 | NCBI WGS metagenome assembly JAAUXW01 (sample SAMN14350115, study PRJNA611818) | marine sediment metagenome | isolation source: surface marine sediment (2.1m) | place: French Polynesia: Moorea | collected 2018-08
CCATGCGATCGCCCTCCAGGGCACCTCGCTCGAGGCGGACGAGTCGAAGCGGCTGAGCCAGCTGATACCGGCCATACGCAACGCGGTGCATGCCGCCAAGAGCATGAAGGACGTGCACGGCGATCTCGAGCTGTTCCGCGGCTCGGTCAACGACCGTTTCAATGCCTACTACGGCCAGTTTCGGGAGGCGGCACGGGAGTTCTACGAGGCCCTCGACACCCTTCAGACCTCGGACATGGCCTCGTTGCGCTTCGAGGCCCTGGTCGAAATCAAGGGCAAATCCGAGACTGTCCACAACCGCATGCACCGTCGCATCTACGATGAGGTCTCGCGAGGTGAGCTCAGCGAGGTGGAGATCTCGACCCTGCTGAACGTCAATCGCGAGCTGTTCGTCGCGGGCCAGAGCCTCGTGGGCGCGCTGGCGGACGCCCTGCTCGATATCGAGGCCGCCGGCGACTTCGCCGGCATACCCGCGGTCCGCCAGGCACGGTAGGGGATAATCCGAATAGCTCGACGGCGGCCGATCGCGCACCATAGGCCCTGTTCTCAGCACCAGGAGGCAACATGGAATCCGAAGGCCGCGAGCTACTGCGCGAACTGCGCGAAGACCATCGAAACATGGCGATCGTCCTCAATCTCCTGGACGACGCCGTCAAGAAGGCGTCCAACGGACAGGACCCCGACTTCGAGCTCCTGGGCGAAATCATGCGCTACATGACGGTGTACCCGGACGCGGTCCACCACCCGAAAGAAGACATAATGTACGACCGGCTGCGCAGCGAGCGCGAGGACCTCGCCGACGGCCTCGAGGACGTTACCGTGGACCACGAAGCCATCGCAAAGCTCGGAACGCAGTTGCGTGACGACGTCGACGCGATCAACGCCGGCGCCGCGGTCCGGCGCGACAAGCTGATCGAGGACACCTCGAACTACGTCCGGCGCCTGCGCGCGCACATGACATGGGAGGAAGAAGACCTCTTCATGCGCCTCGACGAAATGCTGGATACGCAGTCGCTGGCCTTCGATTTCTCCGAGTTCAGCCACATCAAGGACCCGGTCTTCGAGCTCGAGGTCGAAGCCGGATTCAAGCGGCTGATGTCGAGCCTTCCCGTACCGGCCTGATCTTTAGAAATACCAGGCGAACTGCAGGAACACGCCCGGGCCGCCCGACAGGTAGCGGTCCGGAACACCGGCGGGTATGCCACCGAATTCGCTGCCGTCCGGCCCCAGCGGCAGGTTGATGCTGCCGAGCAACGTCGCGTTGTCCGAGAGGCTGTAGTTCGTCACGAGCTGGAACAGCGCACTCGGATCCGAGGCGTTGGCAAGCAGCGTCGGCGTCACAGTCCAGAGCGGCGTGACCTCGACGAGTACGCTGCCCGCAATGTAGTGCCGCCCGAGTGTGAACAGCTCGCCGCGCCCGAAACGGGTTAGCAGATCGGGGTTATTCGCGAGGCTGATGGCGTCGTAGCGGTCGGCTCGTTGCCCGAAGCCGTTATAGAAATACTCCACGGCGCCGCTCATGTTCCGCTCCCGCCAGATCCACGAATAGGTCAGGTTAGTCACGAACTGCAGGTACGTATCACTCTCGGTGTCCGTCACCAGCACATCGCCACGCAGGACCGCGCCACCGATGTTGCGTCCGGCGCCGATGCCGACGACCGTATCGGCGTAGTGCCTGGCGGCAAACAAATCGTATTCGAGCTCACCCGCGAAGCCGTGATACTTGAGGGCGGCCGTCGCCTCGTCGGCATCGATATCGCCGGTCAGCAGGTTGCGTCGCGCGACGTACGCGGCCTGAACGTCATCGCCGTTCTCGCGCAGGTACTGCAGGTACAGCATGTCGTCGCCGGCCTTGTACTCGGTGTCGACTGCGGACGGATCGAAGGGGTTGACGAGGTCCATCGGCGAATAGAACAGCCCGTTACCCCACGACAGGGCCTGCCGCCCGATGCGGACCACGGTCTTCTCGGTCGTGTATCCGACACTCAGGCGATCGAGCCGGTGCAGGATCGCGTGTTCGCTGCCCTCGTCGATGACCTTGGTGAGATCGAAAAGGCGGCGACCGTCGTCCGCAACGGTCGGGAACAAGAGCTCGGCGCCGGCAGGCAGGCTGCGACCGAAGTCCAGGGTATCGCCGCGGATACCGACGAGCTGCCAGTCGGCCGTGAGCGACCACGGGCCGGCGTCGGCCCTGAAGTTCACGCGCAAATCCCCGGTCGCATCCAAGGCCGAACTACCGATGGCGTCGCGAAACAGGCTCCCGGAGGGGTAGGACTGCGTGGTCAGGTCCAACTTCGTGTGGCCGCCGAACTCCGTCGAGGACTCGCTCGCGACGGCGGCCGATGCGGCAAGTGTCAGTACACAGACGAGCTTACGCAGCATTTTGCTCGATGTCGTCGACGATACGGCCATCGAGCATGCGAATCAGTCGCTTGGCGTAGCGCATGACGCGCTGATCGTGCGTCGCGATGACGAAGGTAGTGTTGTGGTGGCGATTCAGTTCGACGAACAACGTCATCAGCTCGTCTGAAGTTTTCGAGTCCAGGTTTGCGGTCGGCTCGTCGGCGAGCACGAGGGCGGGACGGGATACGATTGCACGCGCCACGGCCACACGCTGTTGCTGTCCGCCCGACATCTCCGCGGGTCGCCGGTCTTCCAGTCCCTCTAGGCCCACTTCCTCGAGTATTGCCAGCGATTTCTCGCGCCGCTGCCTGGCAGGTACACCCTGTACCTGCATGACGAACTCGACGTTTTCCTGTGCCGTCAATACGGGTATCAGGTTGTACGCCTGGAACACGAAGCCGATGTTTGCGAGGCGCAGGTCGGCCAGCTCGCCCTTGCTCATCTGATCGATGCGTTCGTCGGCGATCCACACCTCGCCGCTGTCGGGAATATCGAGTCCGCCGATCGCATTGAGCAGGGTCGTTTTGCCGCCGCCCGAGGGTGCGGACAGGCAGACGAAACCGCCCTCTTCGATCTCGATACTGACGTGATCGAGCGCCTTGATGTCCTGGTCGCCCTGCCGATAGGTCTTGCAAAGGTCCACGCAACGTACAGAACTCATCATCCCACCTTGGTAATTGCTTCGACCGGCTCGTAACGCGACGCGCGCCAGGCCGGGGACAGGCTCGCGAGGAATCCCAATACCAGGACGACGACGTTCGCGAGGACTACGTCACTCCAGTACAGCTTCGGGTACAGCACGCTGGCCGCCCCCCACATTTCCATTCCCTCGGCGACGACCGAGATATCGACGCCGCTCTCCAGCGGTTTCACGGTCACGAATGCGAGTACGTCCCCAATGATGAGGCCGACCGCGAGCAGCAGCATCGATTCGATGATGATCTGTCCGAGTATGTTGACGGGTTTCATGCCGAGCGCCAGCATCAGGCCGATCTCGCGCACACGCTCGAATACCGCCATGACCAGCGTATTCACGAGGCCGAACGACAGTGCGAGAAAGATGACCACCACCCATATCAGGACGAACCCGTCCATCACACGAAGCATCGTGCCGAGGTAGGTGTCGACCTCGTACCAGCGGCTGACCTCGAGGCGGCCGTCGATAGTGCCGGTCACGAGCTGGTAGGTGGGCTCGACGTCGCGATAGTCGTCGCCGACGAACACGATTTCGGTCGTCGCATCGCCGATGCGCAGCATCTGCTGGGCGACCTTCTTGCCGACGAAAACGTAGGCCTCTTCGTAAGACATCATATTGGCTTCGAACAGGCCCACTACGCGGAACCCGCGGTCCGCGATTTCGTTGTCGGGATCCTGGCTCATGACCACGACGCGTTTGCCGACTTCGGTGTCCAGCTTCTCCGCCAGCTTCCTGCCGATCACGATGCCCTTGTCGTCGACACTTTCGAGGAAGCGACCCTCCACCTCGTCGTACGCTACGAAGGAGAACGCCTCCTCGGCGGCGGGGTCGATACCCAACAGCGTTATGCCGCGTGACTCGCGCTCGCTCGATATGACCGCCGGGACCCGGACACGGCTGGCCCAGGCTTCGAAGCCCAGCCCATCGAGTTTGGCCGCAAGTTCCTCATCGCCTATGGCGATACGATTGATGACGCTCGGATCGTCGAGAAATGCCGGGTCGTGTACCTGCACGTGACCCGGCAGCACGCTGATGCCGTCGCGGATCATCTGGTCGACCATGCCGCGTGTAAGGGCCGTCATGAATATCATCGCCCACGCGCCCACGGCAATTGCGCTCAGCATCACGATCGTGCGCCGGTGGTTGCGCCACAGGTAGCGCCAGGCGAGGCGATTGAGGACTGGCAACATTCGCATCAGTTGGCCCTCATCGCTTCCACCGGATGCAGGCGGCGCAGGCGCAGTGCCGGGTACACGGCCGCGAGCAGTGTGAACACGAACACGACTACCGGTCCTATGAGCGTCGACCAGATATTGACCTGCGGATACAGCCTGGGCGGCAGGTTGAATTTGGCGGACATCTCCTCCATGCCCGGGATCGACAGGCCGTTGACCATGAACCAGGAGGTAACGATCGCGCCTGCTATCGCGCCCAGAACCAGGCCGAGCATGCCCATCATGGCCGTTTCGAGCATGACGAGCCTTCCCAGGCGTCCGGGCTTGAGACCGAGCGCCATGACTATTCCGAATTCATGGGTGCGTTCCAGCACCGACATCAGCTGCGTGTTGAGCACACTGAACGCCACGAGAATCACGAGGATTCCGTACATGAAGAACGCGCTGCTCATGTCGGCCTGTATGGCCTGCTTCAGCCCCGGCTGCAGCGCATCCCAGTCGTGCACGACGAGATCCTCGCCGGGTGGCAATTCCCCGGCCACCTGCTGCTGAAGCAGCTCTGCCTCGCCGAGGTTTGCGGCGTTCACGACGACCTGGTGGCCAGCCCCTTCCATGTAGAAGACGTCCTGGAAAAGGCCGAGCGGCAGCTGGGCGATGTTGCGGTCGATGTCGGGGACGCCACTCTCGAAAATACCGACAACGTTGACCACGGCCGCGGCAAAGGAGCCGTCGCGCCCGCTGCCCAGAAGGGTCAGCTCATCGCCGATCCGGACACGCAGGTTGCGGGCCAGCACCGATCCGATGACGATATCGGTGGCCTCGTTGTCTTCGAGGAAGCGACCTTCCTTGATGAGGCCGGGAATGCTCGATACCTGCGGCTCGAATTCCGGTTCAACCCCGAAAATGCCGACGCCGTAGCTGCGCTCTTCGCTCGAAGCAAGGCCGAAAGCCCAGCCGCGCGCCGCAATGGTGTCCGTGCCGAATACGTCCCTCAGTTCTGATGCCAGCGGAACCACGTCGGGAACGACCTGGCGTATCTTCTGGTCGTCCTTGTACCCCGGTGCCTGGATCTGCATGTGCCCGGAAAATATCTTGAGCGTATTGTCGATCATCAGGCCGTAGAAGCCGAACTGCAGCGAGATCATGAATACGAGCAGGGTGTTCGAGAACACCATCGCCCCGGTGGTCAACCACGTCCGTCGACGTTGACGCCAGATGTTTCGCCATGCCAGGCGCAGGACGATGTTCATCCCAGGAACCTCTGGCTACTCGCGCGGATTACGCAGGTTCGACAGGGTGAATACGCTGTCTTTGAGTTCCACATCGTATTCGACAGTGAGTACGCCGATCTCGGTCCACTCGTCGGGGTCGTCGAGCTTCACCATGCGTTGGCGTGTAGCGATCGTCCGGCCGCCCATGTCGCCGATCTCCAGCGACACGAGCTTCTTCACCAGCTCGTCGTCCTGGTCGTAGAAGGCGTGCTCCTCCACGACATGGTCGTCGCGAATCTTCAGGACCTCTCTGCCCCAGACCACTGCGGCATCCTCGTGCGGGATCGATTCGATCTCGTAGATCACGATGCCGTCGACGTCCTGCGTGGACAGGACGGTGTGATCGTACTGGTCGATAATGTCGTCGGCGCGTGCGATATCCTTGTTGGAGAAGTCCGAGCCCATCCAGCTCTGGCCCATCATCGAGGACGGTACCTTGATGACGCGGTTGATCTTCGGCGAGAACGTCCACATGTTCTCGTCATCGATCAGTGTGCCGTTGCCCCGATCCTTGCGCGGCTCGGTCACGCGCACCAGGGACTGCTCCTCGCCCTTCGTCCACGCTCGCATGGTCATGGACCGCTCCCAATCCGGGCGGTGGATCACCATGCTCATTTCCGTATAGGACGACACGCCGCGCCAGTGGTTGATCGCATCGCGGACGATCTGTGTCGCATCCGGCTGCTCCTGGGCGGCAGAAACAGCCGTGCAGAGCACCAGGCAGGGCAGAAGGATTTTCGTCTTCATAGGGGCTTTGACCGTCACCATAGGCGAATACTCACTCTTTGGCATCCGTAGTTACCGAGTCGTTCAGGCACCGTTCAGCCGACGCCGATTCCGTGGCGCTCCAGCTCCTCGCGCATCGGCTCGAGCTGCCGCTCGTAGCGTCTCCAGCGGCCGATCGACCGGGTGTGTACCGGTTCGCGTACCTGCACCGAGCTCGCCGTCGTTACGGCTTTCGCCTGCGCGTGAAAGTTCAGGCACTCGTCTTCCCAGTCGAGTTCGAGGTAGTCGATCAGCGCACGCGCATTCGTTTCGAGGTCGCTGGCCGCGTCTTCGTAGAAGATCTCGAAGTAGCGTCCACCGAACTGCTCGCGGTAGTGCTGCATCAGCCGGCAATAGCGGGCGTGGTGGCGCGCCATTTCACGCTGCTCGTAGGAATGCTTGTAGGCATCGGCGAACAGCTGTTTGAAACTGGCGAAGCAGGCGTCCATCGGATCGCGCCGGACGTGGATGATCTTCGCCCTGGGCAGCGCCATCAGGATCAGCGGCAGGTAAACGTAATTCGGCGGCAACTTGTCAACGAAGCGCGGAGTATCGCCGCGCATCTTCCCGGACGCCTCGAGGTACGCTGCGCCGAGTGGCTTTCCGTCGAGTGTGCTGGCGCGTCTTACCAGTTCCTCGGAAAAACGTCCCTTGCCACGGTATCGCGTCAGCCGCCGCACGCTGTTGCCGAACTGGCGCAGCTCACCTGCCGAATGTACCTGCGAGTGGCTCGTAATGACGCGCTCGATCAGCGTCGTACCTGTGCGCGGTTGACCGACGATGAAGATCGGCGCTGGCGACTCGTGGCCCGGCGCCTTGCCTCGCAGCCAGCCTTCCGTGTAGATCGATCGCAGCGCCGCGTACATCGCCTCCTCGCCCGCCTCGTCGAAGTCGATGGTCGTTCGTCGCGCGGCGGCACCGCGTGCGAATGCGTCGAACGCATCGTCCCAGCGTTCGAGGTCCTCGAGTTGCTTGCCGAGGGCGTAACTGAGGAAGGCCGTCGCCTGTGGCGGTCGGCGGCGATCATCGAGCAGTTTTTCGATCGTGCGAACGTGACTGTCGTCCTTCGCCCGTCGCAGGCCCGCGAGCACCCAGTGCGCATGCGGATTCTTGGGGTCGATCTCGAGCGCGCGGCGCAGGGTCTGCTCGGCGGTATCGAGATGGCCGCGGTACATCTCGTTGTTGGCATAGTTGACGAGAAGCATCGGGTTGTCCGGCTGCGCTGCCACCGCTTTACCGAACCAGCGACCCGCCGCTTCCTGGTCGCCCTGCAACGAGGAGATCAGGCCGAGCAGGTCCTGGACCACGGGATCCCCGTTTTCGAACTGCACGGCCCTCGCTACCGCGTCGTCGGCGGCCAGCGTTTGTCCCGCCGCGTAGCAGGCTTTCGCCAGTTGCGCCCAGGCGGCCCCGTGTTCAGGATCGAGCTCGGTAACCGAACCGAATGCACTGATCGCCGTGCGCGTCTGGCGCGCCTCGACGGCAATCAGTCCGACCAGGAAATGGCCTTCGACGAGGTCGGGCTTTGCGCCGAGCACTCGCCGGCAGCAATCGCCCGCCTCGTCGAGCCGTCCGGCCTGCAGAGCATCGAATCCCTGTTGCAGTGCGTCGCGCATCCAGGGCGCCACCGGCGCTATCTGTCGGGGTGAAATCATGGTGTAAAATGGGGTGCAGAGAACCCAGTATAGGGGCTCGCCCTGCGGCCGCCAAAAGTACGTGTTTTTCGCAATGGCACTCGGCCAGCCCTCGGATAGACTGAAACCTCAAGCAAGATCAAGAAAAAGGACGGGGCTATGTTCAGCATCGAAGCAATCATGAGCACCAATCTGATTACGGTGCCACCGTCCGCGACCATCGCCGAGGCCCGGACACTGATGCATGAAAACCGGATTCACCATATTCCGGTGGTGAAAGGCGATGAACTGGTGGGGCTCATCACACTCACCAACGTACTGGCGTCGACGGACAGTTTCCTGCGAGACCCGCAGAACCGTATCCACGCCAATGAAATCAGCATCGAGGACGCAATGGTCACCGACGTCGCCACGGTCGACATCAATGCAAGCCTGCGTCACGCTGCGCTGTTCCTCGAGCGACATGCGATCGGCTGCCTGCCGGTCATGGACGGCGACAAGCTCGTCGGCATCATCACCGACACGGACTTCGTGGCGGTCGCGATCAACCTCCTCGAGCAGCTCGAGGAAACAGAACCTGTCAGTGAGGACTACGAGGACGTAGGCGTCGCCTGATCCCGCCTGACCTTTGCCTCGGCTTCGAGCACGGTGCGCAGCTCGTACTGCGCGTCGCGTTCGGAACCCAGTAGAATCGCAACCCAGCGCGTGCGCTCGTCGTTTTCCAGCGCCATTTTCAGCGTCATCGTCAGCGGCACCGACAGCAGCATGCCGACGGGGCCGAACACCCAGCCCCAGAACACCAGACCGACGAACACGATCATCGGTGATATCCCGACGCCGTAGCCCATCAGGCGCGGCTCGATCAGGTTACCGAACATGACATTGATACCGGCGAATCCGATCGCCGTCGCCGTCGCCTCACCCGGGCCCAGCTGCACGAGCGCCAGCAGCACGGCAGGCACGGCTGCGATGATCGAGCCGATGGTTGGCACGTAGTTGAGCAGGAATGCCAGCATTGCCCACAGCAGCGGGAAGTCCACACCGATAGACCAGGTCAGGAGGAAGGCACACAGTCCTGTCGCGAAACTCACGAGAGTCTTGATGCCCAGGTAGCGGCCGAGATTCTGCAGGAAGACGCGCGGTCGCTCGAGCGAGTTCTCGTTGCGACCGAAGGCCGCCTCGACCTTGGTCTGCACCGTCGACGCCTCGAGCAGGATGAAGATCATCGTAAAGACGATGAGGAACGTGTTGGTCAGAACGTCCTTGAGGCCGTTCAGGATCGTGGCAGCAAGCCCCATCGCCCAACCCGGGTCGACCATGTCACCGAGACTCTCGACCTGCTGACCGTTCTTGAAATTCTTTGCGATGAACTGGACGACACCATCGACGATCGTATCGAGGCGCGCCTGGTACCCGGGCAGTGCCGCCGTGAAATCGGCGATCGACGTGCCGAGAATCATGCCCACCACAGCGAGGATAAATACGATACTCGTGACGATAAGCAGCGCCGCGAGGATCGCGGGCACACGCTTTTGCTGCATCCACAGCATCGGGCGCACGGTGATCAGCGCAAGGAACACGGCGATCAGGAACGGCACGAGAACCACCTTCGCCATCTGCATGCCGTAGATAACGACGACGATGGCAGCAAGGATTATCGTGGCGCTGGTTTTGGTCTGAGCTCCTCCGTCCACCGGAACCCCATTAGAAACGCTTCCATCGGATCATCGCATAACGCAGGCGCGATCGCATACCGGTACGCAGTTGCCTTTGCTATGCTTCGCCCGACTCCGTACACCCCGAGGAAATGACATGGCTGCTGTCGAATCGCAGATGTTGCCGCTGGGCACCGAAGCACCGGCCTTTTCGCTGCCGGATCCGGACGGTGCGCACCACTCGCTCGCCGAAAGTGCCGGCGCCTATCTCGTCATGTTCATCTGCAACCACTGCCCGTTCGTCAAGCACATTCGCGAGGAGCTGGCGCGCATCGGACGAGACTACGGCAGCCGTGACGTCGCAATCTACGCCATCAGCAGCAACGACATCCGGACGCATCCGGCCGACAGACCCGAATTGATGAAAACCGAGGCAGAGAGCTGGGGCTACACGTTCCCGTATCTTTTCGACGAGACCCAGGACGTTGCCAAGGCCTACCAGGCAGCCTGCACGCCGGACTTCTACGTTTTCGACGGCGACAAGCGTCTCAGGTATCGCGGCCAGCTGGACGACAGCCGGCCGTCAAACGCCGTCCCGGTCGATGGCCGCGACCTGCGTGCCGCTCTCGACGCGATCCTCGCCGGCAAAGAACCGTCGGCGGAGCAGAAGCCCAGCATCGGCTGCAACATCAAGTGGACGCCGGGCAACGAGCCCGACTATTTCTGATTCCGGGGGACGGGCGCTACAGCTCGATGTGGTTCTGACAGCTGTGGCACTCGTACCAGCGGGACTCGTAACCTGACGCGGGATCCTCCCGAAACTGGAGCCTGATCGCCCTGCCCTCCGCATCCAGGCAACGCTGGCAGAAAGGTCCGTCGCGGTCATCATCCTCACCGCGCCAGTACACCTTACCGTCGAAACTCATTTCGTCCACGAGCTTGATCTGGTCTTCGAGCTCGTCGATCCGCCGGCGCAAGTCGTAATTTCGCTCCTGCAACTTCAGCGCTTTTTCCTGGAGCTCCAGCACCAGCTGACTTGCCGCCGTATCGTCCGAGGCCTCGATGGCCTGCATGATCTTCTTGCCGGTTTCCGTGATATCCATTCCGGTATGCTATCACTTGCTGCCTGTCGTCGATGACGGCGTCAAAGCGCCGGTGAATGTTGAGATGAATGTAATCCCTGCAGACTGCTTCTGCTGCTCGTACTGCCTGTCGCCCCGTTGGCCGCCGGGAATTCGCCATACGCCGGCGAGGAAGGCCGGGTTGTCAAATCGCTGTCGGTCGAGGAAACCGCTGCGCGGCGGAGGCAGAGCTCGACCGGATGTTTGCCGAGGGAGCAGTCGACGACGATTCACTCGAGAAAGCACTGCTCGAGATCGGTCACTTGCGAGCGAGACTGCGATTCGTACATCTCGAGGCTCATTTGCGACAGGCAGCAATCCTTACGCCGGAACAGATTCACGACTACGACCGGTTGCGAGGCTACAAGGACCGGGCGCACCGTAGTCATCGTCGCGAGCATTGACTGACACCCCGCGTCGGACCGAGTCGAATGGTCTGATCCGAGCGTGTTACCGCCACGCAAAACTGCCTGTTCTGCCCAGTTATGACGCCCAAGAAAGCATCGTAACTCACTGTTTTCAATGAGGTAAAAGCAAGCCACAGGGTATAATTGAAGGTCTCTCCACCGTTGCCGCGAGGACCCTGCCATGGCCACCGACCTGACCCCCATCGAGGCGCTCGACCAGCGCATCCTGAACCTGTGCACCCGCATCAATGCCGAGACCTACGAACTCCTGGTGATGATCCGCGAGTTCGACGAACGCGGCGGTTGCCTCAAGTGGGGCCTCGACTGCACCGCCAAGTGGCTCGCCTGGCGCTGCGACCTGTCGATGGCCACCGCGCGTGAGAAAGTGCGCGTGGCGCACGCCCTGAAGCAGCGGCCGCTGATCAGCGCGGCATTCTCCTCAGGCGAGCTGTCGTACTCCAAAGTGAGATCGCTGACGCGCGTGGCAACAGCCGACAATGAAGAAGACCTGGTTGCCTTCGCGCTGAGGAACACCGCCAGTCATGTTGCCGGGTACTGTCGCGAGCTGCGCATGGGAACGCCGGCATCGGCGGGCATCGCCGAGCGGGCGTTCGCCAATCGTTCTTTGCGGGTCCGTCGTGATGCCGATCGCGGCATGCTCTCCGTCACCATCGAGCTGCCGCTCGACACCGGCGAGCTCGTTGAGAAAGCCCTCGACAAGGCCCGCGACGACGAGTGCCTCGAGATCCCCGACCTGGTGGATACCTCGTGGTCGAAGCGCCAGGCGGATGCCTTCGTCACGATGCTGATGGAGTACCTGCAGGCTGGTGGCGGTGAGAGAAGCGCAAGCCGGGACAGTTACCTGGTCAACATCCACGTCGACCAGTCGGCGCTGGCGGGCGACGTCGGCCGTTCGTCGCTGCCGATCGAGACCGTCAAGCGGCTGTGCTGTGACGGCCACGCGGTGGTGATGACGGAGACGAAAGACGGCGAACCTTTAAGCATCGGCCGCAAGTCACGTCTAATACCAAAGGGCATCGAACGCGCGGTGCGTGCACGCGACAACGACACCTGCCGCTTCCCCGGCTGCCGTAACCGGCGCTTTGTCGATATCCACCACGTCGAGCACTGGGCGCAGGGTGGCGAGACGGCTCTCGACTCGCTGATGCTCTTGTGCACCCGGCACCACACGCTGGTGCACGAAGGCGGCTTTCGCATCGACCGTGACTTCCGCGACAACTGGGCCTTCTTCCGCCCGGACGGCATCGCTGTGCCGGACTGCGGCTATCACGCTTGCGACATGGTCGACGACGACACCGGCGGTCACTATGACAATCCGCCACGTGGCGGATTATTGAGCGCTATGGAAAAACTCGTCAACGAGCCGCC
>JAAUXW010197193.1_pt1 | contig 12490 bp, 12 predicted proteins | sample 7278141 | NCBI WGS metagenome assembly JAAUXW01 (sample SAMN14350115, study PRJNA611818) | marine sediment metagenome | isolation source: surface marine sediment (2.1m) | place: French Polynesia: Moorea | collected 2018-08
ATGGCCGCCAGCAGGGCGTCGCAGGACTCCATGTCGAGATGGTTGCTGGGCTCGTCCAGCAACAGGAGGTTCACTGGCCGGGCCAGCAGCTGGCCAAGCAGCACACGGCTCTTTTCCCCCCCTGACAGCACCTGGATCTTTTTTAGGGCTTCGTCGCCGGAGAACATCATGGCGCCGCAAATGCTGCGCGCGACCTGGCGTTCGAGATCGCCGTTGGCGGACATGATTTCCTCCTCGACCGTGCGTTCGGGTACCAGCCGGGTGGTATGGGTCTGCTCATAGATGCCCATTCGTACGTTCGGATTGAACCGGATGGCGCCCCGGTCGGGCGCCAGATCCCCGGCCAGCACCTTCAGCAAAGTGGTTTTGCCCTGGCCGTTGCGGCCGATAATTCCGATGCGGTCGCCCTTGTTGACATTGAAGGCCAGATCCTGAAAAAGGGTCTGGTCTTCAGTGTACCCGAACGCCAGGTCTTCGACCGCCATCATCTGGCGGCCGCGGTAGGGGTGATCGCGGAAGGCGAAATCGAGGCTGCGGATCGTGTCGAGGCGATCTTTCTTCTCCATTTTATCGAGGGTCTTGATGCGGGACTGAACCAGGTTGGCCAGTCGGGCCTTGGCCCGGAAACGGCTGATAAAAAGTTCGATTTCCTTGCGGCGCCGTTCGTCGTTCTGGCGTGTCTTCTCGTAGATTTCCTCGTCCTGGGCCACCTGGTCGTAGTATTTGGCAGTATCCCCTTCGATTTTGCGGGCCTTGCGGCGATGGAGGCCCACCACATGGGTGACGACCTGATCCATGAAGGAACGGTCATGGGTGATCAGCAGCAGCTCGCGTGGCCAGCCCTGCAGAAATCGGATGACCCAGCGAATCGATGTGATGTCGAGATAGTTGGTGGGCTCGTCCAGCAGGAGCAGGTCCGGCTCGGAGATCAGCACCTTGGCCAGGTTCAGACGGACCTGATAGCCACCTGAGAATTCCGCTGGCGGCCGCTGCATGGCCTCGTCCGAGAAGCCCAAACCGGCCAGAACGCGCTCGGCCTTCCAGTGCTGGTCGGCTTCGTGGGCCGGCAGGCCGGTGACGGCCTCGGCCAGGATGCTGGGCTGGGTAAAAGCTAGATGCTGCTGAACATATCCGATACGGTAGTTGCGGGGTTTGACCACGTTTCCGCCATCGGGCGTCTCCTGGCCGACGATCAGCCGCATGAGCGTGGTCTTGCCGTGGCCGTTGCGACCGACCAGACCGAGTTTCTCCCTCGTGTTCAGGCGAAAACTGACACCGTCAAACAGTTTATACTGGCCATAGGCCTTGTAAACGTTTTCGATGCTGATCATTTTGGCTTTTTCTCATGGTGCTTAAGTTGATCTTCCGGGCGGCGGCGAACCTCAGCTCGGCGATAAATCCGCGCTCGGCCGGGTGCATCACAAGGTGCCGATATTATAATTGACTTTCAATTTCAATACGAATATTTTGTGATAATTTTTACCCGCGCTGCCCTTTAGCCCCGTTTTTGCCAGTGGACGCCCCCACCTGCAAAGACCCGAAGGCTCTTCGTTATTACCTTCTGGATGGTTATTGATGACAAGGTCGAACGCGATAACGCCGATGTTCATGCTCTTCGGCCGGATGATCATTAAACGCATCCGGCTGTTGGGCCAGTACGCGCTTTTTGTGGGCGACAGTTTCGTCCAGTTGGCGCTCTGGCCCTGGCAAACCAAGAAAATCGTCCAACAGGTTTATTTCATCGGTATGAAATCGGTTTCGGTGGTCTGCTTGACGGCGGCTTTCACCGGCATGGTCCTGGGGCTGCAAGGGTATTACACCCTGGTCCAATTCGGTTCGGAAGGTGTCCTGGGGGCTGGTGTGGCCCTGACCCTGATCCGGGAGTTGGGTCCCGTGATGACGGCGATCATGGTCATCGCCCGGGCCGGGTCGGCCATGGCGGCGGAGTTGGGCATTATGCGCATTTCCGAGCAAATCGACGCGCTCGAGACCATGGACATCAATCCCGTGCGTTTTATGGTCAGCCCCAAACTGGGGGCCGCCCTCATCAGCTTTCCGCTGTTGACGGCCATGTGCGATGTGGTCGGCATCATGGGCGGCTACCTGACCGGTGTGGCCTTGTTGGGCATCGATTCAGGCATTTTTTTTGCGAGGATCTACTCCACCATCCAGTTGCGTGATGTCACCGAAGGATTTATCAAATCCCTGGTATTTGCGGTCGTCGTGACGACAATCTGTTGTTATAATGGCTTCAATGCCCATCGTGGAACTGAATACGGCGCAAAAAGCGTGAGTATGGCAACCACGACGGCCGTGGTGATTTCCTGTGTGCTTGTTCTTGTGACGGACTACGTGCTGACTTCCCTGCTGCTGTAATACCATGAACGCACCCCTGATACGATTCGAGAAAGTCAAGAAGGCATTTAACGGCAATCTGGTCTTGGACGAGATCGACCTGGAGATCTACCACGGCCAGATCACCACGATCATCGGCAAGAGTGGTGGCGGGAAGAGTGTCCTGCTCAAGCACATCATCGGTCTGATGCAGCCGGACAGCGGCAGGATCTATATCAACGGCGACTGCCTGGCGACCATGAAAAACAGACAGCGCCGGGACCTGCGTCGCAGGTTCAGCTACATGTTTCAGGATTCGGCGCTCTTCGATTTCATGACCGTGGCGGAAAATATCGCGTTGCCGTTGAGGGAGCACCGCCTCTTTCCGGAAGATGAAATCGAGGCCAAAGTGCAGGCCAAAATGAAAGAGCTCGATCTGGCCGGCATCGATCACGAATATCCTTCCCAGATCTCCGGCGGCATGAAAAAAAGGGTGGCCCTGGCACGTGCCCTGATTACCGGCCCGGAGGTCATCCTCTTCGATGAGCCGACCACCGGTTTGGATCCCATTCGCAAAGCGTCGGTGCACACCATGATCTCCGACTACCAGCGGCAATTTAAGTTTGCCGGCGTTCTCATCAGTCACGAGATTCCGGATGTCTTCTATTTTTCACAACGTATCGCCATGCTGCACGAGGGCAAAATCATCTACAGCGGCGCACCGGACCAGTTCCACAAAGTCGACGACCCGGCCGTCCATGAATTCATCAGCGGTTTCGAGGGGCAGACTGAAATTTACGGCGCCCCCACCCCGGGCGATGCCTGGCAGCAGCGTTTCACCGAAGAGATGACCCGCCTGAAACGCCACCGGGTGCCCTTGGCGCTGGTGGTCCTCACGATTGAAAATATGAGCACCATTGTTTCACAGTCGGGTCCGGTGGTGGCCCAGTCGACGGTTGCGCAGTTTGCCGCCAGCATCCAACGGCATTTACGCCTCACCGATACGTGTGAATGCATCGGCAGCAACGCCGTTTTACTCTTACTGCCGTTTACCAATCTCAAACAGGCCCGCATGGTATGTGCCAAGTTGGGCCGCGAACTCAACGGTCAGCAGATCCAGCAGATCCGACCCCAGGCGGACACCTGCCTCTCGGTCAGTGCCGGATTTACCGAGCCCTCGTACGACGATGATTCCGAGACAAGTCTGAACCGGGCGCTGACCCAGAAGGAAATTTTTTACAAATTCAGCATCTGTTGAGGTTTGGAGTCAAGTCATGCAAAAAGCATCCATAGAGATTGCCGTAGGCATTTTCTTTTTTATCGGTATCTTGTGCGTCGGCTATCTGACGATCAAATTGGGGAAAATGGAAATCATCGGCGACGAACACTATTATCTGGAGGCCGAGTTTGAGTCGGTGACGGGACTTAAAGAGGGCTCACGGGTGGAACTGGCGGGTGTGCCGATCGGTAAGGTGGCGGCCATCCAACTGGAGCCTAACCGGCAGATGGCCAGGGTGCTCCTCAAGATCCAGCGACAGGTCGAATTGACCGACGACGTGATCGCCTCGGTCAAGACGGCCGGCCTGATTGGCGACAAATTCATCAAGCTCTCACCCGGCGGATCGGATATCCCATTGCAAGATGGCGATATAATTACGGATACCGAATCCGCCCTTGACTTGGAGGAACTGATCAGCAAATATGTGTTTGGTGGTGTGTAAAGAAATGTTCGGGCTAGTGGGATCCAGGTGTCACCGGCGGAATTCAGCGCTATCTGACCAATTGATGTTCGACCACGGTAGCCAAGAGGAGAGAAAACGATGAAAACGACAATTGCAGCAGGGCTCTGTGTTCTGGTGATGATCTTGATGGTACCTGGCACGGCGGCGGCCAGTCCCACCGACGCCCTCAAGGCACCGCTCGATCAGGCGATGGTCATCCTGAAGGATCCCAAATACCAATCCGACGATCCTGGCCTTAAAGCGGAGCAGCGTGAAAAGATATGGAATGCCGTCGAAGGGACATTTGATTTTAGCGAGGTCTCCCGCCGGGCTCTGGCGCGCAACTGGAAATCGTTTTCCGCGGATGAGCAGAAGGAATTTGCCTCGGTATTTTCGAAGATGCTGGGTAATATCTATGTGGAACGCATCCAGGGCGAGTTTGCCGATCAGAAGGTCGAGTTCGCAGACGAGATTCTGCACGAGTCCAAGCCGCTGGCGATTGTCAAGACGTTCATCGTTTCCGATCAGAACAAGATCCCGGTGGACTACAGTCTTAAATTAAAAAACGAACGCTGGCTGGTCTACGACGTCAAGGTGGAGGGGGTCAGCCTCGTCAAGAACTACCGCACCCAGTTCAGGGACATCCTTCGCAAAGAGAAACCGGCGCAGTTGATCCAACGTCTGAAAGATAAGGTGGCCGAACAAGAAGCCAAGGCCAAAAAAAGCTAACAAGCCGAAGAGGAGTGTCACATGCTGAAAAATCTCGCAGCTGGGGTCCTGATTCTGATGGTGGCCACGACGGTTTACGGCGCCGCTGCGGCCAGCCCCACCGATGTTCTTAGAGGGCCGCTCGATCAGGCCGTTCTCATCCTTAAGGATCCTAAGTACCAAAGCGACGACCCGACCCTGAAAGCCGAGCAACGCGACCGAATCTGGGATGCCGTGGCCGACGCCTTTGATTTTAACGAAGTTTCCCGCCGGGCCCTGGCTCGCAATTGGAAATCATTCTCGGCAGACGAACAGCAAGAATTCGCTGCCGTGTTTTCCAAGATGCTGGGCAACATCTATGTAAAGCGCATCCAGAGCGAGTTCGCCGAACAGAGAATCGAGTTTAACGACGAGATCCGACACCAGTCCAAACCGCTGGCAATCGTCAAGACATTTGTTATCTCCGAGCAGAATAAAATCCCGGTGGACTACAGTCTCAAGAAGAACGGCGATCGCTGGTGGGTCTACGACGTCAAGGTTGAGGGGGTGAGCCTGATCAAGAACTATCGCACCCAGTTCAATGACATTCTGCGTAAAGAGAAACCGGCGCAACTGATCGAACGCCTCAAACAAAAAGTGGCCGAACAGCAAGCAGCCACCTAAGGGGCTGATCCAGTGCCTGCCGGTCGGGATCCATCATCCTGAATTTCAAGCGCGTGGCAAATCACACGCGCTTTCTTTTGGGGGCGTGAGAGGTACAATCGCTTCAGTGTTCACCGTTGAGCCGCTCGAGGGCCAGCATCAAGGCCTGGGTTCCGGCCTGTTCCCCCCCGTTGGCGGCCACGGCCAGATAAAGCTGGTGAACCAGGGCCAGTCCCGGAAGACAGAGGTTCGCGCGTTTGGCTTCCGCCAGCGCAATCCCCATGTCCTTGATGAAGTGGGCCACGAAGAAGCCGGGATCAAAATCGCGTTTGAGGATTCGGGGCGCCAGATTGTCCAGGGACCAGCAGCCGGCGGCCCCACCGGCAATACTCTCCAGCATCTTGTCGAGATCCAGCCCGGCGCGTTGGCCGTAAAGCAGGGATTCGCATACCCCGATCATGGTGCCGGCGATGACGATCTGGTTACACATCTTGGTATGCTGACCGGCACCGGGGGGGCCCTGGTGGACGATCTGGCGTCCCATGATTTCAAAAAAAGGCATCAGGGCCCTGACGGCCGCCTCGTCACCGCCCACCATGATGGACAGGCGCGCCTCCCGCGCACCAATATCACCACCCGATACCGGTGCGTCCACGGTGGATATCTCGCTTTGTATCGCCTGCTGATGGATTTCGACGGCCAGGCTGGGCTCGGTCGTCGTCATATCGGCAAAAATCTGACCGGTGCGAGCCCCTTCCAGCATGCCGTCCGCGCCGAGATAGACGTTACGCACATCCTGCGGAAATCCAACCATCGTAAACACGATATCGGCCTCGCGGGCCACGTCGGCGGGCGAGGCCGCCCACCGGGCGCCCTTCTCCAGCAGGGACTGGGCCTTGGGCTTAGAGCGCGTATGGACAATGGCTGGATATCCGTCATCCATGAGGTGCTGGCACATCCAGCGTCCCATGACGCCGGTGCCGATCCACCCGATCCGGGTTTTCCGCTGTTCATCTGCCGCCATTGTCTCTCTCCTTTCTGAATAGACGAGGGGCGTTACGCTTGGCCCCCTACCACTCGCCCTATTGCTTGATTCGGTACTCAGCAGTGCCGTTGCCCACGCGTCGAATGTATCCGGGATTGTCAAGCAGGCGCCATCGCACCATGACCGCCCCGTCTTGACCCTCCCGCTGCCGCACAGCATAACTTCTCACCCGACGCAATGCAACCGCCTGGGAGCGAGACGTCCATCCTTTCCGCCGAACCCGGCGTCGGCAGGTGGCGGTTCGTTCGAAAAACGGCTTGAAACCCATACCGATATTATCTAAGATGGCGGGCGCTTTAGCGGAGCGGGCCATCGGCGCGCTTGTTCTTACAGACGGCAGGCAACTGCCGTTTTGCGCATGGGGAGGAGATGGATGATGAAGGTTTTGGTAAGCGACAACCTGGGCGATGTGGGCATCGTAATGCTGGAGGCGGAAGAGGGGATCGAGGCCGATGTCCGCACCGGACTGGCACCGGCTGAACTGGCGAATATCATCGGCGACTATGACGGCCTGATCATCCGAAGTGCGACCCAGGTTTCCGAAGATCTTTTAGCCTGTGCCACCCGCTTAAAAGTGGTCGGTCGGGCCGGCATCGGGTTGGACAATGTCGATATCGCGGCCGCCACCCGCCATGGTGTGGTGGTCATGAACACTCCCGAGGGCAACGTCATCACCACTGCGGAGCACGCGATTGCCATGCTTATGGCGCTGGCCCGCAATGTGCCCCAGGGCACCGCATCCCTGCGCGAGGGGCGCTGGGACAAGAAGCTCTTGCAGGGGCAGGAAATCTTCGGCAAGACGCTGGGCGTCATCGGTTTTGGCAAGATCGGGGCCATCGTGGCCGACCGGGCCCGCGGTCTGCGGTTGAAGGTCCTGGTTTACGATCCCCATGTCACCGCGGAGCGCATCACCAACGCCGGTTTCGAAAGCGTGGGGTTGGCTGAAATCTATCGCCGCTCCGATTTTATCACCATTCACGTCCCCAAATTGAAGGATACCATCGGCCTGATTGATGAAGCGGCATTCGCCCAAATGAAGGACGGGGTCATGTTGATCAACTGCGCCCGCGGTGGCATCGTCAAGGAAAACGACCTGTATGCGGCCATGATGTCGGGCAAGGTGGCCGGAGCGGCGCTGGATGTCTTTGAAGCCGAGCCACCCGGCGATGCGCCCCTGGTCAAGCTCGGACGATTGATCTGCACCCCTCACCTGGGGGCTTCCACCCGCGAGGCACAGACCAATGTGGCAGTCGCCGTCGTCAAGCAGATCATTGCCTTTTTAAAAGAAGGAGTGGTGGTCAATGCCGTCAATGCCCACTCGGTAACCGGAGAACTGCTGGTTCGCCTGGCGCCTTTTCTCAAACTGGGCGCTCAGATCGGATGCCTCATGCCCCAGTTGGTCAGCGGTCCCATCAAAGAAGTGGCGATTGAATATGCCGGTGATTTTCAAGGGCTTGATCTTTCTCCCGTGACCACGGCCATCGTCAAGGGGATCTTGACACCGACCGTCAAGGACGATGTTAACTCGGTCAATGCGGCCATTCTGGCCAAGCAAAGGGGTATCAAGATCACCGCGACGGCCAGTTCAGAATCCGATGAATTTTTAAATCTCGTCAGCGTGCGGATTGTCACGACCGAAATGGAAAGCCAGGTGGCCGGCACGATTTACGGCAAGAAAGATTCACGTATCGTTCGCATCAACAATTTTCGCCTGGAAATGATACCGATGGCCCATATGGCGTTGATTCACAATGTGGACAAACCGGGGGCGATCGGCAGCATCGGGACCACCTTGGGCAATCACAATATCAATATCGGTCGAATGCAGGTCGGACAGGAGGAGGAAGGCCATCGCAATATCGTCTTTCTCAGCACGGATACGGCCATTCCGCCTGATGTCCTGGAAGAACTGCGCCAGTTGCCGATGGTAAAAACGGTAATGCCGCTTGAATTTCTAGAATGCCGTGGCTAATTATGTTGATGTACCTGCGGCGTGCTCCTGCGGGTTACCTCCAGCGGACGCCGGTGGAACGGCTGCCGGACCGTGCGCGCACCATCCTTATCTAAATGCGGGAGATTGTCACATGACCGAAGAAAAAAAAGACCAAGCCCCCTCAACCGGTGAATCCGGCGCCCAGGCGGAAGAAAGCGCTTCGGGCATGGACGAGACCCAGCTTCCGCAGATCGATTTATCCACCTTCGTCATCTCGTTGAATTCCTCCGCCCTTGTCCAATTGGGCATTTTGGAGGAGCCCGGCACCGGTCAAAAGACCAAGAACCTGGCCCTGGCCAAGCAGACCATCGACGTTTTGGCCATGCTGGAGGAAAAAACCAAAGGCAACTTGAACCGCGACGAGGAAAACATACTGAAGAGCATTCTTTATGATCTGCGCATGCTCTACGTAAAGGAGAAATCCTAGGCCGCGCTTGGATCGATCCGTCCGGTCCGCTGGTTGCCTGGGTGCTGCCGGGGTACACCGGCGGCCGCTCCCGACCCGTGGGCGCGGCCCCGCAAAACCGGCCGGGCTGACCCCGATGGATCGACATTTCAAGGGACGCCCATCGGAACCCGGCCATCATACTGCGCGATGGATCCGATAGGATTGCCCTTTCACCCGTAGCGTTATCTCATCCATGTCGCCTGTACTCGAAAGCCTGTCGCCAGCCAAAGTCAATTTGAATCTCGCCATTACCGGCCGACGCCCGGATGGTTATCACGAACTGGTGTCGCTGATGGCCTGCGTCGATGTCTACGACCGGATCCGCTTCCATTTCAAAGGCACCGCCGTTACCGTCCGGTGTTGTGCACCCGACATTCCCGAGGGCCGCCAGAACCTGGCCTGCCGGGCCGCCCTCGCGTTTCGCAACGCCTTTGCACAAAAAGGAGGAGATCCGTCCTTTGGTCTCCGGATGGAACTTCATAAACAAATACCGGCCGGGGCCGGCCTGGGGGGCGGGAGCAGCAACGCGGCCACGGTGCTCAAGTTTCTGAACCGCCATTTCGACCACCCTTTAACCCCCGATGAGATGGTGGCCCTGGCCCTGACGCTGGGGGCCGACGTTCCCTATTTTCTCTATGGGCGTCCGGCCATCGTCACCGGCATCGGGGAAAAGATTCAACCCTATACCGGTCTGGATCCTTATGCGGTCCTCGTGGTTTTTCCAGGCGGTGGGTTGTCGACGGCCGCGGTCTACGGGGCGCTTAATTTGCGATTGACAAAGTGCGAAAAAAAACTTAGGAGTTTCCTTTTAAAAAATGAAACCTTTAGGGCCGGACGCCATCTGTGCAACGACCTCGAACCGCCGGCCGTTCAAAAGTGTCCGGATATTCTGGCCATCAAATCCGCGTTGATCGACCTGGGTGCCGAAGGCGCGCTCATGTCGGGCAGTGGTTCCGCGGTGATCGGCCTTTTTATAGATACGGCGGCGGCTCTGAAAGCCCGGCAGGTCTTGAAGACCCGAAGCACCTGGCAGGTTTTTCAGGGGCGCCTATTGGTATGATAGACCGGCCCACAGGGCGGTTATCGGTATTTTATTGTGTTGGGGCGTCGTCAAGTGGCAAGACACAGGGTTTTGGTCCCTGCATTCGGAGGTTCGAATCCTCCCGCCCCAGCCACTTTTTAACCCAAAACGGCAGGCACGGAACGCATCAGATGAATCGTCTGGCAATATTCACCGGCAATTCAACCCCCTTGTTAACCAAAAAAATTTGCGATTATCTGGACATGCCTCAGGGGGGGGCCAAGGTCAAAACCTTCAGTGACGGTGAAATCCAGATCGAAATCGATGAAAACGTCCGTGGCAAGGACGTTTTCATGGTGCAGTCGACCTGTCGTCCGGTCAACGACAATCTGGTCGAATTGCTTTTGATGCTCGACGCCTTAAAGCGCTCCTCCGCCAGCCGTGTCACGGCGGTGATCCCCTACTACGGATATGCTCGCCAGGACAAGAAAGTCGCCCCCCGGGTGCCGATCAGCGCCAAACTCGTGGCGGACATGGTGACCGTGGCCGGAGCCCATCGGATCATCACAATGGACCTGCACGCCGGTCAGATTCAGGGTTTTTTCGACGTTCCGGTCGACAACCTCTTTGCAGCGCCGGTTATTTTGGACTATATGCGGGGACGATTTCAGGACAACCTTGTGGTCGTATCCCCCGATACCGGCGGGGTCGTACGGGCCCGGGCCTTTGCCAAACGACTGAACGCGGACCTGGCCATCATCGACAAACGCCGTGAAAAGCCCAACGAGGCCAAGGCCATGGCGGTCATCGGTGACGTGCAGGACAAGATCGCCATCATTCTTGACGACATGGCCGACACGGCGGGGACCCTCACCGAAGCGGCCTCGGCCGTCATGGGCCGGGGGGCGCGTGAAGTCCACGCCTGCTGCTCGCATCCTGTCCTGTCCGGGCCCGCCGTCGATCGGGTTACCGATTCGGCCTTGAGCAGTCTGGTCGTTACCGATACGATTCCCCTCAGTGCCAGTGCGGCGGCGTGCGACAAGATCAAAGTTCTCAGCATCGCGCCTCTTGTGGGCGAGGCCATCATCCGCAGCCACCGGGGAGACTCAGTCACATCGTTGTTTGTTTAACGCTTGTCGTCATGCCGACTATTGGATTCGGATGATCAGACACAACCAGGCGGATGCGCACCATGTGCGCTTTCACCTTCATTCTGTTTTTGTCAGGGAGGATTTATCGTTGGATTTTCTCAATATTAACGCTACCAAGCGAACAACCAAAGGGAACGGTCCCGCACGGGCGCTGCGTCGCGAGGGGCAGATTCCGGCCGTTCTCTACGGACCCGGAAACGAGCCGACCTCGATTACTGTCGATACCCATGAGCTGGAAACACTTCTTAAGTCATCCCGTTCAGGGCAGATATTCGTCAATCTGGCCATCGACAGCATTGGGGAGCGCAAAGCGCTTCTGAAAGAACTGCAGCGCCATCCGGTCAGCGGCCAGTTTATCCATGCCGATTTCTACGAAGTGACCATGGACCGCAAGATCAGGGTCCGGGTGCCGGTCACCACCCGGGGCAAGTCCAATGGGGTCGAAATGGGCGGCATGCTGCAAATCATCCGGCGCGAGTTGGAAGTCCTCTGCCTGCCCGATGACATTCCCGAGGTGATCGAAATCGACATCACCGAACTCGACATGGGGGAATCCGTCCATGTGGAGGACATTCCCCTGGAGGGGGATGTTGAAATTCCCCACGAGGTCAATTTTACTGTTCTGACGATTCTCAGCGGCCGCAAGGTTGAAGAAGTGGTTGATGAGGAAGGCGAAGAGGCCGTAGAGGAAGAAACGGCTGAGGCTGAAGCCGAGACTGAATAGACGCGACACGACGGTTTGCGCGTTCCGTTATACAGCAACCGGGCTTGACGATCGGACGGCTGTGGGGTTACTTACCGCTTTACGCCAGCGCTTGGTTGGAGCGAAGCGCCGGCCGAGATTTCTGATTGTCGGTCTCGGAAATCCGGGGGGGGAGTACCGGCATACACGCCACAATGCCGGTTTCATGGTCGTGGATCGCCTTTGCTGCGACTATTCAATCCCTCTTGATCACAAACGGTTCGCAAATGTCTGGGGTATTGGCCGGGTGGCCGGTCAAAAAGCGGCGCTCGCCCAGCCCCAGGCCTATATGAACCGCAGCGGTCCTCCGGTCTTGCGCTTAATGTCATATTACGGTATCTCCAGCAGGGATCTTTTGATCGTTCATGACGATATCGATTTAGCTTTTGGACGCATAAAAATAAAAGAGAAAGGAGGGCATGGAGGCCACAAAGGAGTGAGGTCACTTATGGAAGCCCTGGGCACCGGGGATTTCCCCCGGGTGCGGGTTGGTGTCGGGCGTCCTGAGCGCGGTGGTGACGTGATCCAACATGTTCTGGAGCCGTTCAGTGCGGGTGAAGAAGCACAACTGGACGAAATCCTTGACCGTGCCGCTGCAGCCGCAGTGACCGTTCTCTCCCACGGGGCGAAGTTCGGTATGAACCGGTTTAATCGCAAACCATGATTTCAATCGTAACCACGGATG
>JAAUXW010226275.1_pt1 | contig 12489 bp, 13 predicted proteins | sample 7278141 | NCBI WGS metagenome assembly JAAUXW01 (sample SAMN14350115, study PRJNA611818) | marine sediment metagenome | isolation source: surface marine sediment (2.1m) | place: French Polynesia: Moorea | collected 2018-08
AACTTTTGGTGATCACCGTCGCCAAATTGCTTTTTTGGTGAGTAAATTGAATTTGGAAAACCGAGTTTGGGCCCACCCAAAAAACTCGACAAAAACGAATAGGGTATGAAAAATGTAATATGAAAAATATTCATTCTTCAGCAGAGCGTTGCGATTGGACAATTCAGTCCCTAATTTTTTGCGGGTATTCTCCCAGATAGGTTTTCGAACGACCATCAACTCGCAAAATAGGTGGGTCGGCGTGGTGTCCAACAGAGAGGTAGAGAACTTTCGGAAACTACCCGCAAATCTCGCTTTCTCGCCCCATGTTTAAGCAAACCATTGGCAGCTTATTGGGGGAAACTACACGCAAATATTCAAGAAATCGAAATTCAGCCACTTCAAACATAGCAGTACAGGAAGAATTTTATATATTGGACGCCGCTCAGTCTACGCTGTTTGCTGCTAATTTCCCCAAAACAAAATTTGGCTTGGCTTGGCCACGTATTGAAATAGTTTTTAGGAAGTGTATTTCTTAAAGTTTATTTCACAGGATGAATTTCATGTAGTATATTTGGCGGTGAATTTCATAAATTGTATTTGACAAAGAATTTGATAAAGTGTATTCCACAGGGTGAATTTCATAAAGTGTATTTGACATTGATTTTCATAAAGTGTTCTTCATGTTACAAATTCATTAATTACAAGTTCATAAATTATGTATTTACTTGTTGTCTAGCCTGGATGCGTAAATAATTAAATTACTTTTCAATAAGCGTGGGTGGGTCGTAGTCTAGTGGTATCTGTCCATAGCACCCACATCCCTTTAAATAAGTAAGCTAAAGGGCTGCGGTTCGAGTCTCGCTCCAGTTCAAACACTCCGCAACGACCATTCAATCGGGATTTGTAGAGCAATTAGGACTCCTAAACGCAGCCGTCAAACAAGTCACTACACATGACATAGGTAAATAAGTATTAACCGAAACAAAACTAAAGAGAAGAGAGCGGACGACCACTACATCCAGACTACTGGGGACCCCAATGTTTCGGTGACATTAAATTTATGAAAAGGTGGTAGTTTATTAAGCTGAAACTGTTAAATCAGAGTGTTGCTAATGTCTTGGGAATACGATATGAGCAAGCGGTAGTTTTCACTGTTAATTGTGACTCAACACTGTGGTATTTGGCCAAACCCACTTGTTTAGGGACGACAAGTGGAAGATAACACGTGAATTGAATGATGAATATCTATGAAAATATCTATGAAAAATCTAAGAAATCTCTATGATGAATATCTATGACAAAATCTTAGAAATATCCAAGAAATATCTATGATCAAAATCTATGACAATAGAGATCTATCTATCTATCTAGAGAGAATTGAGAGAGAGAGAGAAATAACATGAAATGACAACAAAAGTTTGGAGTTTAGCAAGGGTTAGCCGAGTTCAAGGCGAAGATAAAGGCAATTGGACGTCGTCGGCAGGCGGGATGGCGGGGGCAGCAGCATCAATCGGTGGGAAGAGCAGGGCGGCGGCGGACGCGAACCTTATTGCCATCTTCGTCCGTGCGGGTTTCGTATACAGATTCATCGTCCGAGTTGCGGCGAGAAGCAGAGACCACATCTGGATTGGATGCGTTGGCTGAGAGTTTGTGGCTAACTTCAGGACTGTGAGGCACCTATTCAGGAGGCGATGCGACTGGCGGTTCCCATGTGACAGGAAAATGCTAGATCTGCTGAATGATGCTGAATGTTTGTCGGCCAAAACAATGGCCACATGCCAAGGAAGAGGCTGGGAAGCATCATTATTGAGACTTTTCGGCAGATTCATCTAACCAGTGTGGGTTAGTGGGTAGGTTGGCAAAAAGAGGGTCCACGTGGAGCAAAGATGTGAGGGAAGCGGCCTGTTGGCGTGGAGTTTGTGCGCTGGTGGTAGCAATGGCTACGTCTAACTGAGCGTCCACATGATCCGGTAGTTGTCTGACTGTGGTGGAAGGCGTTGTAGCAGGGTCGACCTGGGGTAGAGGAATGGTGGTAGAGCGTCGGTGTTGTTGAGGCGGCACATCGCTGTCCGTAGAAGATGGTTCAGGAGGTGGCGAGGGACTGTTCACAAATGATTCATCAGAAGAACTGGAGCAGTGACGTTTGGAAACGTGACCAGGTCGTGAACGTCTTTTGATGGTGGTAGTAGTGCGTTGACGAGTCGTTCTGCTGGACGAAGGCGGAGCCACCACAGGGCCCATAGCACAACCATTTTTTTCGTAAAACTTTGCCATTAGCAAGGGTAAAGGTATGAGCAGGGCGATTGACAGTGCCATATTTACCTGATTACTCGGTAGTAGAAGCAGGAGGAGGACTACTTTCTTTTGCCCGGTTGCGATTGCGGACACGAGGCTTTGGCGGTGCCCGTTTACTTGCAGGATTAGCCATTCCCGGGTTATCATCAGCGCTTTGTCCATCGAGTTCCACGTCACTGGGTTAGTTCCAGGCGGCAATTGAGCGGGCGTTGATAATTTCGGCTTTGGCGAAATCTAAACATGACGATTTTGACCGCTTAATGAAGCAAAATGTATTTGTTTAGGGGACATTGTAGTGATGTCGTTTGAAAGCTCGCGTAAGTTTAATGAATCAGAGGTTCCAAGTTCTTACCCGCGTAGCTATACTCGGTCATCCTTGAGCTCTAAGACGAATTTCTCTCCGCATGTGAGGCCACCAGATATTGGACACACGGGCCAGCATAGCGTGTGCACCACTATGGTCTTCGTGAAGGCGGTGAAGAATAGCTTGTTGTAAGCTTTTCGGAATAATCAATCGATTATCATAAAATAAACAGCTTGCTTTTACATGCAAGTGGCCAAATGCCCGGAAAAAATAAGGTTCCTTAGTTTTTAGGAACGAGCTGTTTCTGGTAAGCCCAGCTCCTTTGACCCGTTCTAATGTGGTTTCATTGGCAGTCGAAAGGGACACTAGTTTATCGTCGAATATGACATGGAACGTAGATTCGTCGTCGTCAAAGGCATTATAATATTCATGGACTGCATTGACCACCATAACCGAATGTTTTGGAGTGGTCTTGGGCGACGAGACCTGACTTTATTCGGACGGAGAGGCTTTAATAGGTGCGCGCTCGAACTTAATAGGGGAGTCGTCTCTCAATAACTCAACAATTTCGGTGGAAGTCGATGCCTCGAGAGGTTTTCATGCCGGTTAGGTAGGCTCTGGTGTGCTATGCGAATGTTCCAGTTTGGTTAGTTTGAAGCGAATGTCAAAAAGAAATTGAGACAACTGTTTGAGCAATGCGAATTTAAAGCGAATGCCAAAATGAAATTGAGGCAACTGTGTTGTGAAACGGTACGTGGAGTGATGGAACGCGCTGTCGTTTGGCTTTTGATTGGCTAGAACGTATAATGCCTTGCTGCACAAAACGATTAAAATGTTGAGCTGGTTCAATTATTTTTGCGTACTGCACGGTGAATTTGTGTATTTGCCGCTGGACTGGGCCTCGTATTTTGAGGTCAAAGCAAAGTTTCTTTAAAATTCTTCCTTTCAACAGTGAAAACAGACGAACGAGGTGGAATACAAAGAATTTCCAGCGTTAGTTTATGTTTAGTAGTTTATGAAATAGACTTAGAGTGAGCACACTTTATGAAAGCGAGTGGCAGTTTATGAAACTGAATTTGTTAGAACTAAGAGTGAGCATATTTTATGAAAATGGGCGGTAGTTTAGAAAACTGAATGTGTTGAAACTAAGGGTGAGCACATTTTATGAAAAGACGTTAGCTTTCGAAATTTATGAAAAGAAGGTATTTCATGAAATTGAATCTGTTAAAGCTAAAAATCAGTGTGTCGATTAGACAACGCATTTCGTTGTTGCTTAGATCGTTTGTTTATTCAAATTTCTGCACTCAACAGTGAAAGCGCTTCAATTTAATAGACTTTGAACGATCTTTGGGGACGCGAAAATCGAAGTTAAAAAAATTAAAGACACTTTGTGAAAAAGGAAATTAGACTACGCATTCCGTTGTTGCAAAGATCGTTTGCTTATTCAAATTCTTCGAATCACAAGTGCGAACAGTTCAATTTAATAGCCAATATTCTCGTCAATTTCTGCGGCTAGAGGTCGTGGTCTCATAATCAGCATAATCAGGAATCTGCATGACAAAAATTGTAAAAAAGATCACTCGTCAAAGTCTGCGGCTAGAGGTCGTGGCCTCATAATCAGCATAATCAGGAATCCTATTGGCTGAAAGTGGTACGTTCAGGAATCCACGCGACACACTCTGTCAAGCGGATGCCTCAATTTTGGTTGCTGAATAAACACAATGCGAATGCAAAAAAGAAAACTCAGGAATCCGGATGACGTTGTCATTTGGATTCCTGAACAGTTCCACTGTATTGGCTCGAAATAGGCTGACCAGGAATCCCCTTGACAAGGCAATTTTCTCAATTTCTCACGTATTCAGAATAGAAATAGGAATCCACTTGATTGGGGCCAAATTTGGCTGCGCTCGCTATAACCATGCCTTGGCGTTGTATTGGTCGGCGATCTTGAAAGAGTGGAGAAGACGACAGCGACCAATGGCGATGACGTCACGGAAGCAAGCAGACGAGGTGTCTTCCCCAAATTGAGCCGAGAGATGAAGTCACTCAGATTGGGGGAGAAGTTGTTCCAATCGAGTCAGGAGGGTCACTTGAGCAAGCTAGACCAGTTTCAAGATGATCCTAAATACTTCCCACTTGACCGATGTTTGGGTGGCGACGACAGGTAAACAGCAGACAGATGAAATTCTTCCACCAATGATGTCACGGAAGACGACAAAGGCGGCGGCGTCGGACATCTTCAAAAAGTGGAAATTACGACGACTTCCCCAAGTCACAACGACGAGAAGCATGACCGACTTGATGAAACATCCTAACAGGAATTTGCGACTTTAACGGCCGTCTCCTGCAAACATAGCATGAGGTAGGAAGACCAATCATTTTTAAATAGGTACCTGCCAATAGCTAGTCGGGCGACGGTAAAGGACACAAAACTGATAACAACTTCACTTCTTGTTTTTTCCTCTAACAGTGATTTATTTCTCTAACACCTCTCTAAGACCTCCATGAGAAGCTCACCCTTCCAAACTTGCAAAATTCCTATGTTACGCTGGCAAGGCGCCAGGGGATTTGATTGGACTTCCATAAGAAACCTCCCAAGTGTTAGCGTGAGTTGGGTGCTGCTTCCTTAATAAAACCACCACGCTGAAAAAGCGCCGGGAGAGTTGGTGGGACTTTCAGAACAAAACCTCCGAAACATCTAAAAGCAATTGGATGGTTCTTCTCCAATAGAACCCCGAAACCTAAATCAAACTTACCCAAACTCGTGTTTCAGGAAGAGTACGTAACGCAGTGCAGTCCAGGACTCCCGGTGGCAGAAGGCCTCCCTTTGACTCTCCCTCCCTCTTCTGAGTGGAGATCTTCTGAGTTTATGTGCTTATGGCGTCCTTCATTTGGTGCAAAGAAAAGTTGATGTGGTAACCAAGCTCCTTCAATCTTACTGTCCATATTAATCTCCTTTAAATTTACGCCAAACGTAATGTGTGTATGTCGTGCCGAGTAGGCGCGCTGACTGTGCGAGTTCCATCCTGTACCCCGCCCGTCAATTGGAGGGGTACCCCTATCAAAAACTCAAAATGATCTTTTTTCTAACAAAAACAAGAGAAAGTTTGAAGGCGTGTTTGTCATTAGTGAGCATGGACTTTTAGTGAACCATGTCTTCCCGTAACTCTAGGACCAGTGGTCCCGTAACTCGATCGCGCACTGCCCCGCACATACATTCAGAAGCTCACCCACTTTTGGGGCATCGTCGACGACCGTGAGTCCACTCATGGTCGCCCCCAAGGCTCACCTCCGCCTTAGCTCCAGCTTCAGCCCAGGATGAGGAGTCTAACACAGAAGAAATCCGCTAACGATTTCAATCGGTCAGCCCAAAAAACCTCAGAGTCAGTGATCCGTAGGACAATGATTCTGGCGAGGAGAATCCTTAGGCTTTTACCCGCTAGTCTTCCACTGCATCCACTGGCACTCACAATGCGGAGTCTTCCCCACACGCATCTGCTACCCCCCCGTAAAAATAAGTGTTTCACACTCTTTCGCTGCGTCTTAGCTCCCATTTTTCCGCCACTTTTCCCCCTGATTGTTCAGTGTTATGTGCTGTAGTTTAATCTTTTCTATACTTTCCCTGGTAGATGGCAGAGGAAGCAGCAGAGAAGAGTGACAATCCACCCATCCTGACTCTGAAGACCTTTACTGTCCCTGGGAACTGTAGCTGAAAGGACTGAAATGACAAGAAGATGACTGCCAGCAATCTCGACATCCCAAGTGAACGATGCTCATGAGCCCGGTTTGCGCACAGAAGGCAAATAATGGACCTCCCCCCCCCCCCAACATCCCAGGGTGCCTAGGTATTCAACCAGACATGTTGAGGAACCCTATCGTTGTGGCATTGAACCATTCAGAACATACCCACTTTGGCGGAATTGTCGTCATTTTCGTCAACTCCCAACCCCTGTAGAGCTAAAGTTCCTCGTCAAAGTGCCACTCGATTTCTACGAGGAACACGGGGAACTTTAACGAATTGGAAAGAGAGCACTCTGGCTCTGTCGAGAGGTCCCACCTTTTTGGGCCTGTCAACTGCATGATTTTCCGAGCGCTGGGAGGACACCCCGCTCATGTCTGCCAGTTATCCTCGGTGTCTGGGAAGAACCTCCTACCCATGTTTGACACGCCAATTTTAACGATTGTGAAAATGTGGACTCAGGGTTGCGGGAGGAGCCACCAAAGACAGTGACTTTTTTTTCGAAAATCTTGGTCGCCCATGCAACATGGATGACCCTGGGTCGAACTGGTCCATCAAGCGGGAGACGACGGAGTCTACCACCACAGCTCAGCTAGACCACCCAGGGAATCTCAGGATCAAGGAGGAGACATGGGAGCAGACGGATGTTTAACAATGGTCCTTCCGGAACACCCAGTGCTGAGAGTCATTGTTGTGAGCAACCGAACCAGCGAGGTCAATCAGCACCAGTCCTCACCAACTCCTATCATGCTTAATGATGCCCTGCTGAGGTCTCCTTGAGGTTCCAAAGGCACCAGGAGCCGGAGGCGACGATTTGACACCAACCACTGGCTCGCGTATCACACCATCTGATGAGAAAAAAATCGGCATTCTTGGGCAACTTACAACTCATAGAGGATGACATAGAAGTAAACTGACATAGAAGGCCCGGAGACGACAAACGTCTCAGTCAAACTGCCCCCAATATTTAAGGAACTATGCCCCGTTACCCCTGGAAAGAGGGAGAGATCGATATAACACCAAAAAATGAGGCTGTCGACGGGTCCCAGTTTTTTGGCCTCGTCAATTACACGATACTTAGAGCCCCAGAAGAGCACCTAGATCACGTCTCCCGACCCCCTGCATTAAGTGAGACGAATCCTCTATCCATCCTCGATACGACAGTTTCTACACATGGTCACTTTTCTTGAAAATTGGGACTCTCCGTGCAGCAAAGAACACCCGAATTAAAATCAAATAGCAACATCGTCTATCGTCATGACCTGCGTATGGCACCCAGGGGTCCTCAGGATCAGGAGTAGACAAGGTAGGATACCAACATTGCAGATCGGCCCTCATTTGATGATCAGTACTGAAAATCAGTTTCGGCCAGAAACGACTAAAAGCCTTGGAGGTCAGTCAACATCGATGACCACGACCACCCACCAAGTCTGTTTGCATCCTGTGGAAGTTCACTCCAGATTCCAAGGTCATTGGGATCCAGGAGACATCATTCTGACGTTGAGGTCTGACTCAGGCTGCATTCTGCATGAAGTAGAAAATCTGCAATCTTCGGTATCTTCCAACCCCTGTAAAACGACAACAAAACCATGCGAAGACGCTATTAGTGGGTCTCACTTTCACGGATTTGTCAACTACACGAGCTTTGGACTCAAGGGAGACGCGTCTGCTCAAGATCTGTACGCAGAAATTTACCGAGGTAAAAGAGAAGTACCCAACGTGGCGAATTGACCAGATGAAGATGCCAACTTCTTGACAAAAATGACCAGTCAGCTGAAACAAGGGTTCTGAAAAAACGAGTGCAAGGCCAGTCAATGGTTCCTGACGGTGCTATACCCTACGGGAGGCGTTAAGAGAATCAGGAGATAGAGAAAAAACATCGATGAGGGCACTTTATCGACATCTGAAAATTGGCTTTTTACGTGAAAATAGCTAAAAAACACCGAAAACGGCTATTTCTGATCGATGATTGTGAGGGCCCACTAAACGCACAGTGATCTACCAGGTAGCGGAGTCCCTCCCGATGGGGTGGGAACCTTTCTGCACCATTTGTGACGCCGGGAGATAACGACAACATCTTTTTCTGAAAACCCCCAAATCACGGCTCTACATGGTCCTGTTTACTTCAGGGAGATTGGCCAGCGTTCAGCTATGAGATGTGCTACAGTGGAATTGTGAACGGATTCAGAAAATAGAGATATAGATTGAGGTGTCGGTCTTGACTGCATGTCAAATTTCGCCCTGCATGTCGAGATTTTCAAGTTTAAAGCTTCTATAAGTATAGCTTCTCAGGCGTTTGTCCGAAAAGAGACCTCCCGGATGTAATTCACGCGAACTGCGATAACTTCACACCCAGGCAACTTTTTCCCGTTCGAAGAAGTTCTGGTGCCCTGAATAGTAGACGGAGGTGTGGACACCAAGATCACCCAGAACGGTGCACCCAGTGAAGCATGGTGGTCAAATGGAATCACTGAAAAACCCGCAAAATGCCAACTGACTACTTTATAACTCGCGTGTCAAGTTTCCATGCATAATAGTTTCACCGCTAGGGATCGTCCATTGTCGTAGCCAATCAACGACGATATGACGTAACAAATCATGGTACCTGCTCAAATATGATGCGCTGGAACAAATCCGAGGTCCAGGAGAGCTGAGAGGAGCCGGGTACAGTCAATTAGTTCCCAGGTCGATATGCATTAGTTGGGTCTTGGAGTGGAAACTTTGAAACGCTCTCTGGTGTAATTTTCTTGTTTGTAAAAATGCTAAGTGTCCTCGATGGAGAAACTTCCTGATTTTTTGGCCATTTTCATAGAAATTAACTACTCATAACACATTGTTCCTTCTCTCCGTTCATCGAAGCATGGTCAAAGTCATCATTTTAGCTTGCGTCGCTGTTATCTAGCGAACTGATTTTAAATTACACCTTGCTAATCATGGAATAATAGGCATTAGTGACAACACGGGTTTAGATAGCTTGTCACTAGCATGCGTATCATTAAGGTTCCCTGGTATGTTGCGACTTCAGTAGCAACCACTTTGCTGGAGTCAAGACGATTGTCAAACTCGTCAGTGAGTCAGTCTTATAAGATCACTAAGAAACCTTGGTATTTTCCTGCGCGGAGTCGTAATGCAACCAAAATACTTCATCAAAATTCACCTATCTCCTTGGTCACCAAGGAGTCTTGATAGGCTGATGAAACGCTGTATACAACTTATAAGCTGTTGCTCGTATGCACCCAGGTGCCTCACAATTCAGTTGAGGAAGTTTATCTGTTGTCAAACCCCGTTAAAAGTTAACACCTGTGTCTGCTCTCTGGTGACGTGTGATGTGTGATGTCACGAAGAAGCAATGAGCTAGCCGAGCCGATTGTCATGTGAAGTAATGGAGAACCCGGGGTAGATAGACTACACTTGCAGCACTGCTTACTACACAAAGGCGCACCCCGTGGACAATGAAAGCTACGTGCAAGTGCAAGACTATGTAGGACCTGCCCCGTCAGAGGAGTGGGTCAACGAACAGATCAAGGAACTCCCTGGATCCCCCGTCCACGGAAACTAGCTGAGCCCCGGGGTGCTGTCGGGCGGACGTGACCATGATTGATGTCACCACTGGCAATCTTCGAACAGAACCAGCCGAGGGCCTCATCTCCTCCTATCGTGAGACTTACCATGTGAAGGCTTGTTGTGGAGAAGTAAAATCCCGTCAAACTTTATGTCGTGGGCGAGCCAAACTATGGTTCATATGAATAAGTTCAAACACTGCCTGAAGAATGTGGGAATGTGGGCAGACGGGACCCGAGAGTGGTGCCCGAGCAGACGGTTAAGCAGACGTTGACGAGGGCAAAGTCGTGTGATACAGCCTAGAATGAATTGGAGTTCGAGTGCACGGGACCCTTCATCATGCCGATGGTGTCTAGGTCTATCAGTTCGGTTTTGTGATACACTATGTGATTAAAAATCAAATCACACCCTGGGTTTTTTAAAAAAACAGACGAGTTCAATTGTTATTTATGAAACATAATTTCTTAATACATTCCTGAACCCGGTTCGGAACAAAAGGGTATAGTTTGTTAACGTAATCTAATTTTAGACCATGTTTCTTCCATTATCCTCTCTGAATTATCAAATGTGACGGTTTGGGCGGAAATTGATTTTTTCGTCAAACTCCTTTTCCATAATAATGAGGTCTGGGCTGTATGCTGGCCTCAGAAGTTGCTCAACGTTCGTTGCCGTTCGTATTCACCCATTCTTAGACATTTTCAGCGCCACGATTCGGTGCGTTATCATCCCGAAGACACGTGACACCATCCCCAAAAATTGCGTCTTCGAGTGAACCCAGAATTTTGACAAATTCTGCCGATTTGAAAGACTCTGGTGACTTAATGAGTCGTCTTGTTCCATCTGATTTGATTACACACCAAAACCTAATTGATATTCGATCAGGTGAAAAACTTTTAGTGCACCTCGGAGTGAAGCGCTCTCTTTTCGGCCTCCAGACAGAAAATTTACCATCTAACTTCAGACGGAAGCGACATTCGTCTGAAAACGCGACCTTCTTCCATTGCTCTGCGGTCTCTCCGTCACTCTTTACACCATTTGACTCTGTTTGAGGAACTTTTGATAGGGCTATTGCTGCAGACCGCCCATTCAGCCTTTGTTTTTGAAAATTCGACGACCAGTCACAGCAGAAATTGACTTTTGGGTTGAAAAACTGTTGAAATCAACCTGGAGTTGTCTTGGAGCTCCGCAGGGCTTGTTTTTGATGAGTCTCAGATTTTTTACCTATTCTCGAACTGTGAACTTCTTAGGCCTTCCACTGCTCTTTCGGGCGTAAAGATCTTTATTTTGTAAATAACCCTGGTAACCAATTCGAGCAGTGAATCTATTGTGCAAGCCAAGTTGATATGCGGTTCTTCTGTACAAAAATCCCAAGTTTTTTAACGTCACAATCTGGCAGACCTTGATTTCAGAAGGAGGTTCTGGCAATATTAGTATTTCCAACGTAATGCAATGGTTTTGAATAGCAGAAATGAAGTTTGAAAACAAAATCAACATGCGAAGCAAAGCATTTTGTTCACGCGCAATCGCATTTCGCTTCCCGAAAATTATCAACATACGACGTGTGATTTGCCCCACGACGTGTGATTTGCCATACGACGAACTGGGGGCAATTCACAATCCCTGCTTACCCACCTGCCCCAACAGGCACTATGGGAAACATTGCTGTTACGATCAAGAATGATAGAGCGACCCCTCCCCAGGTAGAACCACCAAGAAAACCTGAATCGATAGTGAAAAAGCTGAAAGAAGTAGCGAAAACCTCCAAGGAGAGTAAAAAGAGCCCAGGGACCAAGAAGAAAAGATCACATTCCAAGTCAAGGTCGAGATCACGATCAGTCAGTGCCGGGCGGACCAAGGTTCCGAAGAAGAAGTAGAAAAAGAGCCGAGAATCGATCAAAGATGATGAGCCCAGCACGTCGGGGACAACCACGAAGAAAGAGGAGAAGAAAGAGAAGAAAGAAGAAAAAAAGAAAGATCGTCGGGATAGTGAAAGTGAGTCAAACTTAAGTCTCCCTCCCCTCCCCCCAGGAGCGATTACCATTGGAGGAGACTCACGAGCCCAGGAAGTGGAAGAAACGGGGTCACGGAAAATGGCTGTTAATTTCACGCTACCAGCCGGTTCATGAAATCAATCCCTGTCTCAGAGATCAATTTGGCCAGAAGCACCAGGGATCTAATGAACCTGAAAGAGACTGGAGTTACCTATTGAGACTCCCCAGCGACTATGTATCCAGCACGAATAGTCCTCCCTTGTGAAGAAGACCATCCAGTCAGGCACAAAGAGACAATTGCTGAGATCCTTGCAAAGTACAAGGCCCAAGTGATGAAAGGGCAACCCCCTCAGGTGTACCTCAGAAGCCTACCCGACTGGAAATATCGAAAGTGGACTTGCTCTAATCACGTTATCCTGAGGGAGTGGAGCACCATGGTCTCCTTTTTGGAGACCATTGCCGCGTCAAAGGAAGAATGGGAGGAACACATCAAAGACCAATGGAATGAGATTGAAGACAAGCCTTAGCTCGCTGAGGACTCCTTCACTACTGGATTGGGCATCTATGGCTTTTCGCTAAGTGTGCTGCACGCAGAAATCCTGGAGAGAATGTGTGAA
>JAAUXW010100394.1_pt1 | contig 12399 bp, 6 predicted proteins | sample 7278141 | NCBI WGS metagenome assembly JAAUXW01 (sample SAMN14350115, study PRJNA611818) | marine sediment metagenome | isolation source: surface marine sediment (2.1m) | place: French Polynesia: Moorea | collected 2018-08
AGTCCCAGCAGTACCGTGAAGGGGAACAGCTCTTCCTTGCTCGGGCGGCGGGCCAGCAGTGCCAGAAAGGCGGTTTCGGTGAAACTCCAGTCGTTGATGAGCTCCTGGACCTCGACCCCGCCGAATTCGGTTTCGGTCTGCCGCTCCAAGCGCACGGAGCCCCCCACCACCGCACAGAAGATCCGAAAATGCCAGGGCATATTGACCAGCGTCATGATCGACAGCCGCTTGTGCACCAGAGAAGTCCAGGCGAGATGGCAGCAGATGGCCGCGAGCATCCCGTCCGCCGTGACATAACCGCCGGTATCCTCCGCAAGGGCCTGCAGAAAGCGCACGAACACGGAGTTGGCGTTGCGCGCTTCCACACCGGCGAGCATGGCCTCGCCCAGGGGATCCCGTTCCCTGCTGACCAGCAGATCGCGCGCCTCACCGGCGGCGGCCTTCTCGACCTGGGCGTTCAGATCGTCGGCCACATCCGTGGGATCGGTGAGTCCCGAGATTCGAAACAGTTCCACCAGCGCCCTGACGGCGTTCCGGGACGGGTCCACGATGCCCGGACCGATAATCCCCAGCGCGGGACAAAGCATGGTATTGGGGCTGTTCCCCGCCAATCGGGCCGCATAGGCCGCAGTCAACATGGGGGTGCCGTGTAGATTGACGAAGGCATTCAATGCAATGTTGGCCAGGGCGCGCCCAGTGTCGTCCGGGTACTCCTGGATCAGGGACATCACCAGGTTGTCCTCATAGGGCCGGGTCGCCATATCCAGCACGCTCACCCCGTAGAGACGACTTACCTGGGTTTTGGGGTCCATCAGGGAGGCGCCCGAGGTGTCCTTCATGCTCTGGCGCGGGTAAACCACCCCCACCTGACTGTTGACGGCCTCAATCTGCTCGTTGTACGGCGTAATGGCCTCCACCGTTTTCTTGTTGAGTTCGGCGGGCAATTCCAGGTCCAGATCGTCGGAGAACCAGCACTTCAGCTGCAGATCGCCAATGGGCTCGAAGTCCGGTACGGCGCCGTTGAGCTTCATTACGGCCGTCATTGCGGCTGGAATGTCGGCGATATTCGTGACCACTGCCCCTTTGGCGGTACATACCGGATTCTCAGCGGTGAAGATGTCATCGACGCCGAACTTCTCCATGAACCAGCTTTCCTTGGCCGCCGCGTTGTCGCCGCTGCCGGCCATGGCGCCCGCGTGCCCGCAGGCCCTGGTCAGCTTGTCCTTCCAGCGGCCCACCACACAGGCCACCACCGGCTTGTGGAACTCCAGGTCCTGCTCGTAGTAGCCGCCCGGCTCGATGTACATCACGGCCGCCTTGGAGCGGGCATCGTTGTGAAAGGAATGGGTGAACTCCGAGGCCGCAAAATGGATATAGACGTCCTTTCCCGAGGACAGGGAGACGGTGGTGCCCCAACCCGCCGTCAGCAGATAGACGGCCATGGTGGTGGTGAAATTACCGGAATTCGAATAGATCGCCACCGACCCCGGCACCAGGGATTCTTCCGGATGACTGCCGCCCAGGGCGCCGCCTATGCGCACATGGTTGTGGGCGTCGGCGATCCCCAGACAGTTTCCGCCGAACACGTCAACCCGCTGCTGCTGGCAGTACTGGCGGATGACCCGGGCGTCGCTGAGCGGCACCTTCTCCGTGAGTATGACCACCTTGGTCAGTTCGGGATTCACCCGAACCGCCTCGATCACGGCGTCCTTCACCCCCCCGGGGGGGACGTAGACCACCGCTACGTTGAACCGGTGACCCGCGTCCAGGGCCTCGACGACGGTGCCGTAGACCGGTATATCTCCGACCTCGGTTTTGAGGGTGGATCCGGATCGCCCGGGCATGGTTCCACAAACCACGTTTCCACCGGAATACACATGGCTGGTGGGTGTGACGCCGCGGCTTTCGTTGCCCAGGATATTGAGCACACAGATCCGGTCGTCTCGCGTCGCCAGTTCCGAGAGGGAGTTGATCCCGACGTAATAGTATTTGAATGCAGAGATCCCCCCGGACCGGGAGAGATCACGGTTATGCGTCACAGGTATGGACATGTGAACCTCTGTTTCAGAATTTTTGACAATATACAAGCGATCGACATCTTCCCGGTGCACCACCTCAATGGGCAGGCTCCGGCGGCAATCGCAATCAGCTCACGGCCGCTTTCTTCTCGGGCTCCAGCCCCATCCGCCGGGCCACCACTTCCTTGCCGCCTTTGGCCATCCAGTCGTCTATCGCCTGGGCGTAGTTGACGACGCCGCTGATGGACGAATCATGACCGAACATGCGGTAGGGAAGCCCCAGGGCATCCAGCACATCCTTGAGATACCCCATCCCGCGAACCAGATTCGGACCGCCGCGCCCCACCACCACGTACAATGGCAAGGGCCCGTGGGTGTTGAAATAGTCACGCAGGGCATCGCCCATGGCGCGGAAGGTATTGTAGATGTCCGTATTGTTGGCCTTGCCCCCGATGACGAACAGGACATTGCTCTGACCCAGCCAGTGCTTGTATACGATGCGACTGATGTCGTACATCTTCTCGTAGGGCGGATTGCCGCCGAAATCCGATGAGATGGTTCCGGAGTCACCCAGCATCTCGGTAACCAGCGCGTTGGCGCCGCCGCCGAAGGTCATCGCGGTCACCGTGCCGGCCGGATTGGTAACGAACACGTCAGACTGCCCCTGATAGGTACGCAGCGCATTGACCTCGAGTTCGAACTCCGAATAGTTGGAGGAATCCAGACTGGCCGGCAACTGCAATCGTTTCCAGTGCGAGTCGTCGGTATCGAAGGAACACTTGAAATCACAGGCCACCGGAATCAGCCGACCGCGCTTGGCGGGCATCATGCGGATCGGGTTCAGCTCCAGCATGCTCATGCCGTAGTTGTTGAAAAGGTCCCAGAGCTTGGGCAGATTCTGCACCAAGGGACTGATAATCTCCTTGGGCGCGTTGATCCGATCGAGCGCGTTGGCGACGATGAAGCCCTTGAATCCCGTCAGGGGATCGAAGGGTATGGTGGCGACCTGGTCCGCCGGCAGCGATTCGATGTCCACTCCCCCGTGATGAGTGATGGTCAGTGTGGGAGCACGGAAGCGGGTGCTGTCCGTGATGGACACATAGATCTCGTGTTCGGCCGGGATGGCACTTTCAAAGGTAACCCCCTCGGCCTTGGCGTGGACGTTCCCGAAGTGGTGCTCGACGAAGTACAGGCGCTCTTTCTCCCGCATCGCCGTTTCCACGTCGCTCGCAAAGCCGATGAGCCCGGCCTTACCCTTCTTGCCGACCCCCCCCTTGAATACGGGCTTTATCAGCACGCTTCCGTAGCGGTCTATCAGGTCCTTGACCTGCGCCCCCGTCGCTTCGGGGCCCAGTACCTCCGAGGTGGGATAGTCCACATAGTCCAGGAGCTTGGCTCCCCATAACATTCCGGTGATTTGCACCTTTCGATCCCCCTTTATTATGTCTGACAGAATATAAGCAAATACTATACCCTTACAGCGAATTGGGATTGAAAAATTCTAACACTTAAATCCCCCAAGTACACAAGTATGTCACCGGGCCCCCAATCGCGCCCCCTGGGGACCTCCCTGATGAGCTACATGTCCGCCAATGACTCAACTCCCCGCCGATCGATCCGCTAACTTTGCGTGGAAGTTTGCAAAAAAATACAAACGTCCCTGGTTTTGCCGGGTCCTCCGGTGCTATCTTCTCCGGCACCTCGATCTCATGTGAAAGGGCATGTCCCAATGTTACACAGCCAGTTTCGCCTGTTAGCCACCCGCCGCTTTCTGCCCTTGTTCATCACCCAGGCCCTGGGCGCCTTCAACGACAACGTTTTCAAGAACGCCCTGGTAATCCTGATCACCTACTCCTTGGCGGCCCAGGCGGAATTGAACGCACAGTTGATGGTGACGGCGGCCGCCGGGATATTCATCCTGCCCTTCTTTCTCTTCTCGGCCACCGCGGGACAGCTGGCGGACCGCTACGACAAGGCCTATCTCATCAGGATCTTCAAACTGACCGAGTTGATTCTGATGCTGCTGGCGGCGGTCGGGTTCTACGTGCAGAGCCCGGGATTTCTGATGCTGATGCTGTTTCTCATGGGTTCTCAATCCACTTTCTTCGGGCCCCTCAAATACTCCATTCTTCCGGACCACCTGGAAGACGACGAGTTGATCAGCGGCAACGCCCTCATCGAGGCGGCCACCTTTCTGGCCATCCTGCTGGGCACCGTGGTCGGCGGCATCCTGATACTCACCAATTACGGCGTTCACGTCATCTCCGTGGTCATCATCGGCGCTGCACTGGCGGGCTGGTATTCCAGCCGCTATATCCCGGAGACGGCCCCCGCCGAACCCGACCTGAAGGTCAATCCCAACATCGCCGCCGAGACCTGGAACATCGTCAAGGGGTCGGCGGAACACCGCGATGTCTTTCTCTCGATCCTGGCCATCTCCTGGTTCTGGCTGGTGGGCGCCACTTTCCTGGCCCAGTTTCCCACCTTCGGCAAGGACGTGCTGGGCGGCACTGAAAATGTGGTCACCTTTCTGTTGATCGTATTTTCCCTGGGCATTGGCCTCGGCTCCCTGCTCTGCAACCGCATGCTCAAAGGGGAGATCCACGCCACCTACGTACCCCTGGGTGCGCTAGGCATCACCCTGTTTTCCGTAGATCTGTTTTTCGCCAGCCAGGTCGGCGTCGCCGGCGGCGGGGAACTGATCGGCGTAGGTCAGTTTCTAAGCGGATTTCCCGGCTGGCGCATAACCCTGGACCTGCTGCTGATCGCCATCTCCGGCGGTCTGTATATCGTCCCTTTGTACGCCATCGTACAGGAGCGCAGTGAGGAGGCACGCCGCTCCCGCAACATCGCATCCAACAATATCCTCAACGCCCTGTTCATGGTGGTCTCCGCCCTGGGCACGGCGCTCATGCTGGACCTCGGATTCACCATCCCGGAGGTATTCCTGACCATCGCCGTGCTCAATGGCGGTGTGGCGATCTACATCACCCGGCTGCTGCCGGGAGCCCTGGTCAAGGCCTTCATCGCCTGGTTGCTGGAGATGCTGTACGGAGTCGAGGTGGACGGTCTCAGGCATTTTCATAAGGCGGGCGACAAGGTGCTCATCGTGGCCAACCACCAGTCCTACCTGGATGCCCTGCTCATCGCCGCCTACGTCCCGGACAACCTCACCTTCGCCATCAACACCTATGTGGCGCGCAACCGACTGATCAAGTTCTTCCTGTCGCTGACGGAAACCTTTCCCCTGGACCCCGCCAACCCCCTGTCAACCCGCAGCCTCATCAAGACCATCAAGGATAAGAACGACAAGGTGGTGCTGTTTCCCGAGGGCCGCATCACCGTCACGGGGGCGTTGATGAAGGTCTACGAAGGGGCGGGGCTGATCGCCGACAAATCCGAGGCAACCATCCTCCCGGTAAGGATCGAAGGGGCCCAGTACTCCCCATTCTCCCGCCTGAAGGGCAAGGTGCGGGTGCGCCTGTTTCCCAGAATTAGGGTCACCTTCATGGCGCCATGCACTTTCGACGTGCCGGAGCAACTCAAAGGCCGAGCGCGCCGGCGATATGCGGGTGAGAAGCTCTACGACCTGATGACCGATATGGTATTCGAGAGCAGCAACTATCGTAAGACCCTGTTTTACGCCCTGCTCGATGCCAGGGACACCCACGGAGGTTCGCATACGGTGCTGGAAGACGTGGAGCGCAGACCCCTGCACTATGGCCGCCTGGTTACGGGCTGTTTTGTCCTGGGCCGCGAGATGGCGAAGAAGAGCCGGCCCGGCGAGCACGTGGGGGTGCTGCTGCCCAACAGCTCCGCAACCGCCGTCACCTTTTTCGGGCTGCAGGCCTACGGCCGCGTGCCGGCCATGCTCAATTTTTCCACCGGCGCGAAGAATGTCGCCAGCGGCTGCAGTACGGCGCAGATCAGGACCGTGTTCAGCTCGCGCCGGTTCATCCGGATGGGCAAACTGGAAAAGACCGTCGAGGCCGTCGAAGAAACCGGCGCCAGACTCGTCTACCTGGAGGACCTGCGAGAGGGCATCTCCGCATGGGGCAAGCTGCTCGGGGTCATCGCCAGCCGCGCGCCGCGCCTGGCCTACCGCTTCTGCGATCGTCTCCGGGATCCGGGTTCTTCCGCGGTTATACTGTTCACCTCCGGGACCGAAGGTGCACCCAAGGGGGTGGTGTTGAGCCATGTAAACATCCAGGCCAACCGCTATCAGGTCAGCTCCCGCATCGATTTCGGCCCCACCGACATCGTCTTCAACGCCCTGCCCATGTTCCACTCCTTCGGCCTGACCTGCGGAACCCTTTTGCCCCTGCTTTCCGGCATCAAGGTCTTCATGTACCCATCGCCCCTGCATTACCGGATCGTGCCCGAGCTGGTCTACGACAGCAACGCCACGATCATGTTCGGCACCGACACCTTCCTTGCCGGCTACGCCCGCTTTGCCAACCCCTACGATTTTTACAGCATCCGCTATGCCTTCGCCGGAGCCGAAAAACTCAAGGACGAGACCCGCAATCAGTGGGCGCAGAGGTTCGGTGTACGGGTTTTCGAGGGTTACGGTGCCACCGAGACGGCGCCGGTGCTCACCATGAACACCCCCATGCATAACCAGCCGGGAGCGGTGGGCCGCCTGATGCCCGCCATCCAATACCGCCTGGAGCCCATGCCCGGGATCGATGAGGGAGGCCGATTCTGGGTATCCGGGCCCAACATCATGCGGGGCTATCTGCTCGCGGATAAACCAGGCGAGCTCCGCCCGCCGGAAGAGGGCTGGTACGACACAGGCGACATCGTAGAGCTCGACGAGGCCGGTTTTGTATACATCAAGGGTCGGGCCAAGCGTTTCGCAAAGGTGGGCGGAGAGATGATCTCTCTGGCGGCCGTGGAATCCATGGTCTCCCGTTTGTGGCCCGCACAAGGCCATGTGGTGGTTAACCTTCCCGAAGAGCGAAAGGGGGAGCAGCTCATACTGCTGACCGAGAAAACGGACGCCAGCCGCGATGAGTTGGCCGCGTTTGCCAAGTCGGAAGGCCTCTCCGCACTCAATGTGCCCAGGACCCTGATTCCTGTGGACCGCATACCCCTGCTCGGGACGGGCAAAACCGACTTTGTCACGGCAACTAAGATCGCACAGGAACAGGTGGGATAATCGGCCCGCAGCGGGTTTCTGACATCCGATTGTAGCGATGCCGCCTGCGTTTCATACCCTGAATGCGGCGGGACTCTACTGCACCATCTTCCAACCCCTCGAGGGCTCATCCGCCGGCAGTCGCCTACGGGCAAAGTCTTCTGCTTCTTGCCGCCTGTCAGCTTTCTTTACGCCTCTACTTCTCTCTATCCGTATTTCCCCAACCTTTTCATATACAAGCGCTTGTTGCTCAAACAGGATTTTCCTTGTCTCCTGATTTCCGGCATGGAATTTGTATATCTCATGAAGAACAGTATTCAGCGCAGCAGTTGAGGTACGGGATCCTCACATCTGATCAACGGGTTGACGCCTGCAAACAAGAGCCCTGAGACTAACCGTTAACAAGAACAACGACTATAACAATGAGCACTAACGAAACGGTATCCCACATTCACCCGCAGAACTCCGCCTCAGATATCACCATCTCCCGCAGTTCTGCTACGCGACGACAGCATGCCTCCCGCTTACGCGCAAGTCGCCGCTACGGTACCCAGTCGCGATACATGAAACTCCTGGGCAGTGCTGCCGGCATAGCCGCCCTGATCCTGCTGGTGCTGGCAAAATTCTCCATCGACGGTCTTGAATCGGAAAACCAGACCCTCTCCGTCAAAGCCCGCAAACAGGCCATTCAGCTCGAGGAATCTGCGGCGCAAATCAGAAAACTTCAGCAGGATGTCAGCGTACTCGTAAACAAGCGCATCCCGGACCTTCACCGCCTGCAGTTCGACAAGACTATTGCGCTCAATCAGCAATACGTGCGCGACGTTATTTTTACTCTTACCGGTATAGGCTCCAACAAAGAATACGAATACCGTGTAGTCTTGAGCAATGACTCCTTAAACGTTGCGCATCCATTCGTCAAAGTGTTCCTGTTCGACAGACTCGGCATTCAGCTTGGAATGACACGGACCTCCAAATACAACGCGATTTCCGAAATCGACTTCATCACCCTTCAGCCCGGTGAAATCCGCTCTCACTCATCCAAGGTTCCCATCGACCGAAACGAAACGCCGTACTATTTCCTGATAATAACCGATTGATCTTGGTCCTTTCTGTTATTCTGTTCTACGCCCTCAGCAGAAGAACTTTCCGTGGCGCGATCCGCAACATATTCTGCTGCGCGCTTATTTCAATTTCACTCCCCAACTCATTGCGGCTCATCATCATACGGCCGCACAACCAATATCCTCCCCATCCTTTGCTTTATCGTGCTGTCGTTGTCCACTACTACCAGAATCGGCTCTTCAGCACCCTGGGCCCAGGAAGCGACCTCCTGGATTGGGGGTAAACGCCGAAGATCTACGAATTCTTTTTGAAGTTGTACAATCGGCTTCGACGGAACACCACTATCGAAGATTTCCAGCATAAAGGTCCCTTTGTGGAACTCTTCCCTTTGAACCCATTTCTGCCGGCCCATGAACGGAATGATACTCGGTGCTCCGAACGTGTTCTTTTCCGATGTTTTTCTTACAGAAGATAGCGCCGCAACGAATTCTTTTCCTTTTCTTTGAATCGGCGCCACGTATTCATGCCCGTCGGGATCGCCTTCATAGTTTAACTCCGGATGTGCTTCATGCAGGCGCACAGGCAATTTTTCAAATACGATATCTAGCTTCAGAAATTGTTCCAGTTCTACCAAACGTGCCATATTGTTTTTCAAATCGATCACATATACGCTGTACGAACTGCTCGTTTTCACTTCCCCCTCACGAAGGGCTAAAAGCGTTTTCTCCCTGAACGGCGAGACGAAGATTTCATCCGGCCGTCCTTTAACAGCAAAAGAGTAACAATAGTTACCGCAATAGAATCTCTCCTCCGAAAGAATCTCTATTACACTATCTTTTCCCTCCGAAATTGACCACAAGGATGATTCAGCAAATGCATTGCATGCATTCGCCGCAACCAGGACGCCCAGAATCAGTGCATCTTTGACCATTTCCAGGGGAAAAGCGGTCGCAAGGACTATTTCTTTAACGGCCCTTTGTCGGTCGCCTCGCCCGGTCTTGCTCCCGCCATAACGCCAGGCTCCGCACGGTACTTGTTTTCCAACCGCGCTCTGAACAGGTCGTCTCCTATCCGCTGACAATAATCCGCCGCCTTCCGTAATAGATTGAGTGACTGATAACGCGACCGGCAAATTCATTTCTGGTCCGATTGAGGGTGCCGAGAAAAGGTGCCAGGTTTATTTATGTTGCGTTACTGGGTGATCTTCGATTGGCGATTAGGGAGCTGATCACCTTTCCTCCGGCTGCGATAAACCTCGAATCTTTATCCCCTCTTCTCATGATTGCTGTTTGTTGAACCTCGGCTGGCGCCGGTCCAGAAACGCCCGCATCCCTTCGATGCCATCCGGGTGCGATACGCAATCCACCAACCCGTCACGCTCACGGGCCAATTGGGTCTCCAGGGAGGTCTCCAGTGATCCGTTCAGCAGCTCTTTTGACCAACCGAACGTATGCAGTGATTTCCGGCGTATCCTGTTCAGGAAGGCAAGCGACCGCTCCATCAACTCGTCATCCGGAGCTACCTTCGTAACCAGTCCCCAAGCGAGCGCTCGCGATGCCTCTATCGGTTCGTCCAGTGCCGCAATCTCCATTGCCCGGGCGAGCCCCACGAGTCTCGGCAGCATGAAGGTGCCGCCCGCGTCGATGCACAGCGCATTGCTGGTGAAGCCCTGCTTGAGCTTTGCGGACTCCGCCATGATCCTGAAATCGCAGGCCAGTACTCGCCCATAGCCAATCTCGTGAGATCTTCCCGTTGAACACTCTGTTATAAACCGAAACAGGGGCTCGACGCGTCGAGCCCCTGTTCGTTTTACGAGTAAAGCATTTCCGGGCTTCCGGCCCCGCTCTCTGCGGGCTACTTGGAGACTGCAAGCGGACAGGTCGCCTTGTGCTCCTCGCCCAGTTCTTCCCAGGCGTAATTTATGGCGCCCTGCACCCGGGCGTAGAACCGGTCTTCGCCGCCATGGCATTCCAGGGCGCCGGTGCGTTTGAGGGTATCCATGAACTGTTTCTTCATGCGTCCGAACAGCATCTTTACCCCGGACTTGTCCAACCGCTCAGCGAGATGGCAAAGCATCTCCTCGCCGGTGGCATCGAGCTGGTTAATGCCCTGGGCATCGATAATGATGAACTTCAGCTCCGGCTGGTTGGCCAGCAGCTCCAGGACCTTGGTCTCGAAGAAGCCGGAGTTGGCGAAATACAGAGAACCGTCGAAGCGCATGATGGCGATGGACTCACAGGTGGGCAGGTTGTGCACACTGATGTCGCGCAGGGTCCCGTCGTGGAAGCGGGACAGCATGGCCACCCGCGGGCGCATGGTGCGGTAGACGAACAGGCCCAGGGAAAGCAGCACGCCCACGATGATGCCCTTGTCGAGATGCGGGGCCATCACCAGGGTCAGGACGAAGGTAACCACGGCCACGAAGCCGTCGTGGGGCTCGGCCTTCCAGGCGTGGATGATAGGTCCTACCTTTACGAGATTGATCACCGCCATGATGATTACGGCGGCCAGGGTCGCCTGGGGCAGGTGAAAGAGCAGCGGCGTCAGCCAGAGCAGGGTCACGGCCACCACCAGGCCGGTGACGATGGATGAGAAGCCTGTTTTAGCGCCGGCATTGATATTGACCGCGGACCGGGAGAACGAACCCGATACGGCATAGCCCTGGAACAGCCCGGACACCACGTTGCTGAGCCCCTGGCCCACCAGCTCCTGGTCGGCATCCAGGCGCTGGCGGGTGCGCGCGGCCATGGCCTTGGCGATGGAGATCGCCTCCATGAAGCCGATCAAGGCGATGGCGATGGCGACCCAGATGAGTTCCAGGAAGATATCCAGGTCAAAGGCCGGCACCACCACGCCCGGCAGGCCCACCGGGATGTGTCCCACCACCTTGCCCCCTGCCGCCTGGAAATCCATGGACCACGCCAAGATAGTGGTGACCGCCACCGCAACCAGCACGTTGGGCCACTTGGGTAAGAACTTGCGCATCAGTACCATAATCGCGAAGGCCAGCACACCCATACCGAAGGTGGTCCAATGGGTGGACTGCGCCGCCGCCTGGACCACGTTCCAGACGTGCTCGTAGTGAAACTCTCCCTTCTCGGCGGTGACCCCGAACAGCTTGCCGATCTGGGAGGTGGCGATGATGAGAGCACCGGCGTTGGTGAACCCCAGCACTACCGGGTGGGATAGAAAGTCCACAAGCACGCCCAGGCGCAACAGCCCCAGCGAGAGCTGGAAGAGTCCGACCAGTATGGCAAGGATCACCGCGTAGGTCAGATATCCTTCGGGATTGGAAGTGGCCAGGGGCTGCAGCGCGGCGGCGGTCATCAGTGAGACCACGGCCACCGGTCCCGTCGCAAGCTGGCGGGAGGAGCCGAACAGGGCCGCCACCATGGGGGGCAGGAACGAGGCGTAGAGGCCGTAATAGGGGGGCAGGCCCGCAAGCTGGGCATAGGCCATGGACTGAGGCACCAGCACCAGGGCCACGGTCACCCCCGCGATGAGGTCCGCACGCAGGGTCTCCTTGTTTTTCAGCTTCCCCAGCCAATCCACAAACGGCAGAAATCGATGCCGCAAATCCATCACCACATTCATCATGCCCGCCACTGAGAAACCTCCCCATGCATCGCCCCAGGGGTCTGTCGGAGAATAGACTGATCACTGCGATCGCTATCCTCGGACAGGCTCCCGGCCTGTGAAAATGTCGGGTTAAACGCTGTCCAGCAACGGACAAGCGGACCCGAGTGCGACTCCCGATGATCCTTCCCTGTTGGAATACCAATCCAGATCAACGGGGCGCAGTTCCGACACGCCCGGGACACTGCCGACCGGGATTGATCTAAAAACCTTGGATGGGCCCGCTGTCTTTCGCGATGGATGCCTTAACGCGACAGACTAGAAGTGAATTAGGGGATTATAATCTGCTTTCACAGTCGAGGTCGAGCTGGCTTTCAGGATTAGTTTATCCTAATATATCGGCCTTCTTGAGATTGTCGAGGTTCCCCGGCTATGTACCTGCTCATGTCCCTGCTGCTGATGCCTGCGGTCGGGGCGGGGGTGGTGGCGTTTCTGCCGTCGGACGCGGCGCGCCTGATACGGGGAGTGGCCCTGGCGACCACCGGCGCCACGCTGGTGCTGGCGTGCAGCCTGCTGGCGGGGTTCGATCCCGCACTGCCC
>JAAUXW010099573.1_pt1 | contig 12328 bp, 9 predicted proteins | sample 7278141 | NCBI WGS metagenome assembly JAAUXW01 (sample SAMN14350115, study PRJNA611818) | marine sediment metagenome | isolation source: surface marine sediment (2.1m) | place: French Polynesia: Moorea | collected 2018-08
CTGGATAAATTCATTGGCCGCCGGGCGGATGATGCTGCTGTGGATCACCAGGTGCGCAAAGTCCCCGACCCCGGCCTTCTGCTGCAGCAGGCGCATGGCCGGGCTCTCGATGTAGAAGCAGCCCATGGTCTGTCCCTGACCCACCGCCTCCTGGGTCATGAGGTCATCCTCCGGGGCCCAGCGCGTTTCGTCGAAATCTTCGCCGTTGGCGCGCACGTTGGCCACGGCATCCCGAATGACCCCTAGGCTGCGGTTGCCCAGAAGATCGATCTTGACCAGCCCGGCGTCCTCGGTGGCATCCTTCTCCCACTGGATGATGGGCACCCCCTTGGGAGCCCGCTCGACCGGAACGTAGGTATCGATAGGATCCGGAGTGATGACCACGCCGCCGGAATGCACCGCAAGGTGGCGCGGAGTTCCGATCAGGCGCTGGGCCTGGGACAGGATTTCAGGCCAGGGCGGCGGAAAGTCCAAGGCCCGGGCCTCGGGCCGCGCCTGGACGGCTGTGATCAATTCGGCGGCCGGGGTTTCCAGACGCCAATACCAGGGCAGACGCCGGGTAACCCGGGCGATTTCGGATTCGGTCAACCCGTAGACCTTGGCGGTTTCACGCACGGCCAGACGCGGCTGGAATAGGACGTGGTTGCACACCATGGCGGCGTGGCCCCGGAAATGGGCCAGCACTGTCTGTTGGACGTCGTCGCGTTCGTCCCAGGCGAAGTCCACGTCGATGTCGGGCGGATCGCTGCGGCCCGGGTTCAGGAAGCGTTCGAAATAGAGGTTGTGCTTCAAGGGACAGACATTGGTGATGCCCAGGCTGTAGGCGATCAGCGAGGCGGCGCCCGATCCGCGGCCACAGGTGCGCGGACTGTGGCGCACGATGTCCCGGACGATCAGGAAATAGGCGCTGAAGCCTATTTCGGCGACGATTAGCAGTTCGCGCTCCAGACGCTCGACGACCGGCTCCGGCAGCTCGTGTCCGTAGCGTCTCTCGGCTCCGCGGTAGGCCGCCGTGCGCAGCGCTTCGTTGGCGGAGCGTCCCTGATCGTCGGACCAGGGTGGCATGACGACGCCGAAGGACGGGCCGGCAAAGTTCAGACGGGCGGCCAGGTCGTGGGTGGCCGCTAGGGCCTCGGGACAGGGTGCAAACCGCTGGGCGTAGGTGGACGGCGGGGCCAGCCAGGCGTCGGCCGGGGCGCTCTGGCCGGCATCCAGCCGGGGCAGGGTCGTGTTGCCCGCAACGGCCCGCAGCAGCCGGTGCAGCCCGAGATCTTCCGGGGCAAGGCCGACGCTGTCCGGTGTGGCCACCACCGGAATCCCCCGACGGGCCGCCGCCCGGCGCAGGGGATGGGCCGCGGACATCGGCCGGCGCGGCATGGCCGCCGCCACTCGGACCCCGGCCGCATGCCAACGTTTCAGCAGATCGGGATCGGACGTCAGCACGGTGAGCCCCCGGGCCAGGGGCGGGAGGGCCGTTGGCAGCCGAAAACCGTCGTCCAGGTGACGGCGGGTCAGGAGGCGGCAAAGATTCCGGTAACCATCCAAATTTTCCACCAGGCAGACGCCCCGCCGCAGACTGCCGGGATCGCTCACCTCCGCGCCCACGATGGGGGTCAGGCCCTCCCGTCGGCAGGCCGCCAGGAAGGGCCACAGTCCGTAGAGATTGTCGGTGTCGGTGAGCGCCAGCCGGTCGTAGCCCATCCGGCGGGCCGCCCGGCAGAGCTGCCGGACCGAGGCGGTGCCGTGCATGAGGGAATAATGGGAACGGACGGTGAGGGGGATCATTGGGGGTGCATCGTTGATGGGTTCGCAAAAAGTCATTTTCCAGACGGTTTCGTAAAAGGTTCGAGAGCAAGGCTTGCGAATTCCGAGGAATGAGGCGTACGTCAGTACGCCGCAATGACGAGGGATACGCGTAACGCCGCTATCGAACCTTTTACGAAACCGTCATCGTCAGGCCGCCAGCGTGCGGCCGACCTTGATGGCTGCTGTTCCGAAGCGATCGCGAATGGCGTCCAGGGCGGCCACCAGCTGGGTGCGGCGGCGAAAGCGATTCCGGTCTTCGGGAAACAGGGCCCGCTGGGCCGGGGGGAAGGTCAGGCGATCGCAGATCAAATCCAGGTGTCGAATCCGCACCCGGCGCTGCCAGGCCAGATAGAGGGCCGCGCGGGCGCGGGCGAACAGGATCGGGTCATTGGCTGTGGCGGGGCTTAAGGCCCGCTGGCGGATCCGGGTCAGACCGTCCGAGAATCCGAGGCCGACCGCCACCCGGCGGGCCGCCAGGCGCTGTTCCCGCAGCCGGCGGCCGGCCTGCTCTACCAGGGTGTACAGAACGCCCTCCAGAGCAGCCGGATCATGGGCGTCTTCGTCGAAAGTGTGGTGGCGGACGATCCGCGGCGGGCGTTCCCCCAGCGGCCGCACCGGCGAGGCATCGATGCCGCGCACCGCCTCGTAGAGGTAACCGGCCCGATTGCCGAACGGAACCTGCAGTTCCTCCAGGCTCAGGCCCTTCACCTGGCCGGCCCGGGTGAAATTGAAATCACCCAGGCGGACGAGGTCGTCGTGCTCGATGCCGGGCACGATCCCCAGGGGCAGCGGGGCCAGGAAGGCTTCCTCTTCCCCGGCGCCGACGATGTACTCGCCGTCGGGTTTGACCAGGCGGGTGGCCACCTTGGCCACGAGCTTGTTGGGCGCCACGGCCCAGATGGGAGCCAGGTTCAGATCGACCCGGGCCCGACGGCGCAGGCGCCAAGCCACGTCCACGGGTGGACCGAAAAGCCGCCCGGTGCCGGTGACGTCAATAAACAGGTGTCCGTCGGCTTCGCCGGGCTCGATCAGCGGGGAATAGGGCTGCGCCTGGCGGATGAAGGCCTGCATGACCTGGGCGTACAGCGGCGGATGCGGCGGCACCAGGCGCGCGTCAGGGCAGCAGCGACGTGCACGGCGCAGGGACATGCCCTTGCGCACACCGGCCTGGTAGGCTTCCTCGCTCATGTCGTAGACCGTAGCCCGGGCGGCAGCCTCGGGAGCGATGATCAGCGGCCACCCCCGCAACTGCGCGTCGATATGGCGTTCGACGGCCACGGCAAAATCGGCCACGTTCAAGTGGATGATGTTGCGGTCCACGCGGAATTCTCCATAAAACCACTGGTCGCCAGCAGCCGGACCAAGCGACGGGCATTGGACGGCGCCTGGGCGCGCACGTGGTTGTTGAAAAAAACCAGACCGCTGCGGGAGCGACGGGCCATGGGGGCGATACGCTGAACGACCCACTCCTGCAGTTCGGCCTCGCGGTAATCGTAGTCGAACTGTTTTTGCATGTTGCCCGAGCGCCATCCGCCCGCGTTGCGACCGTGAAAACGCACGTAGAACAGCGCCGGGTTGGTGACGACGTCCAGTCGCGGGAAGAGGTGGGGCAGATCAGGCGCGTCCACGGCCACCAGGGTGGTGCGCCGACTTTCCAGTTCGGCGAACACCCGGTCCGTGGCCCAGGAAACGTGCCGGAACTCCACGGCCACGGGGAGGCCCTCCAGCGCATCGAGCAGCACGGCCAGATAACGGCGCCGGTTCGGGGTGCGGTCGAAGGACGGCGGCAGCTGAAGGAGAACGGCAGCCAGCTGCCCGGACAGCACGAGGGGGGCAATGCCGTCGCGGTATTGGGCGACCTGCCCCCGCCACCGGTCTGGATCGACCTCGTGGGTCAACGTCCGGGTGAGTTTGACGGCAAAGCGGAAGGCCGGCGGCACCTGCCGGCGCATACGTTCGAGCGCCGGTGCCTTGGGCATCTGGTACCAGGTATAGTTGAGCTCCGTCACCGGAAACCGCCGGGCGTAGAGCGGCAGCATATGCCCCGCCTTGATCCCCGGGGGGTAAAACCCGGCATCGGCCCATTCGGTGTAGGAATAACCGCTGGTGCCCACCTGGATCCGGCTGTTGACGGCGGCCGGGAATGCGTCTTTAACCTGCATGGTCGTCACAGCAGTGCCTGAAATCTAAACGATCCTGAACGGATCGGAATCTGCTTCGATTGCCCCGCCAATTTTTGGTGGGGATTGCGGATAAATTTGACCCTCAGGCGATCCGGTCGCGTTGAATCCCGACCACCTTGCCCTGGATCAGCACCTGGTCGAAGTTGTAACGCATGACCGCATAGGCGCTGTTGGCCGGGTGCAGTTCGATCCCGTCGCCGGCGAGATAAAAACGCTTGACCGTGGCCTCTTCCTGGCCGATCAGCGCCACCACGATTTCGCCGTTGCGGGCGTACTGGCGCGGTTCGCAGATGGCCAGATCACCGTCCAAAATGCCGGCCTCTGCCATGGAGTCCCCTTTAACCCGCAGGGCGAAGAGACTGGCCCCCGGAAACAGCCCGGCATCGATCACCACGCTGCCGTCCCATTCCTGCTGGGCATACATGGGCAAGCCGGCGGTGACGCGCCCGATCACAGGCACCTCCTGCCAGCGCTGGCCGGCGGACGTCAGCCGATTCCGGTTGAGCAGATGGACGGTCCGGCTGTAATGCCCGTCGCGCCGGAGAACCCCCTTGGCCTCCAGGATTTTCAGGGTCTGGGCCACGGCGGCATGGCTGATGCCGAGCGCCCCGGCCGCCTCCCGCAGGCTGGGGGTTCGCCCCTGACGGCGGATCTCATGTTCCAGATATGCCACGAGTCGCTGCTGTTTGGCGGTGAGCGCCGGAGCGCCGATGGTCGGTGAGGGCGATGTCATGCCCCATTCATAAGAAAGAATAAGACAAATGTCAATAATAATGTAAATATAATGTAAATATTTATGTAAGCCTCAGCGATCACCGGGGGAGCGGATCGTCTCAAAGGAGAAAGCGAGACGCCGCGGCGGGAAGACGCCGTGCGCTCCCCGCCGCGGGAGAGAATTAGGACGGCGACGTTGGTGTCTGCCGGGCCGCGATGCATGCCCGACGTTTCCGCAGGATCCCGGCTTGTGCTTCACGTAACGTCGATTCCATGCCGGTCGCAGGATCGATCGGACCGGCGGCGGCGTTCGCGCGGCTGGGCCTGGACCGCTGTCTGAAGCTGTATTCGTCCCCGGACGCGCAGCGCCCCCGGCCACCCTGCCTTCGGCTTCCCTTGCCCCGCCGAGGGCTGCATCCTTGTCCCGCCCCACATCGGGGGCCAGTCCCGTCAAAACCAGGCATGACAACCTCCTTTCGCTGATATCGTATGACGTTGATGTGCGACCAGGCGGCGGCCGGCCACACAATATGAGCATTTGCTCAATATATAACTATTGAGATATATCTCGTCAAGAGGGCGTCAGTCCGATCAGATCGCGATGCGGTTTGCACGAAAAAGGAAAGTACGGGCGAAAGCCTTGGCGATCAGGCTAGACGCTATCCGCCGGCTGCGCCGACAGCGTGGGATGAAACGCGTCGTTTAGAACGATCCGCACCGCGCGGGCCAGCGACTTGAGAGGAATGGGCTTGTGCAGGTAGTGGCGGATACCGATTTCGGCGGCCGCTTCCGGGGAAAGTGATTCGCTGAAGCCGGTGCAAAGGATGACGGGCAGGTCTTCGCGAATATGCAGGACCTGGGCCGCCAGTTCACCCCCGGTGAGATTCGGCATGGTCTGATCGGTGATCATGAGGTCGAAGCCCTTGGGGTTCTGACAGAACATGTTCAGCGCTTCGACACTGTTGCTCGTGGCCGTCACTTCATAACCCAGGCGCTCCAGCATCTGGCGCTGCATGTCCAGCAGCTGGGCCTCGTCATCCACCAGCAGGAGATGTTCATGGCCCACCGGGATGAAATCCGTGGTCTCGTTGATCGAGGTTTCATCCGTGTGAAGAATCTGCGGAAGATAGAGTGTGAAGGTCGTCCCCTGGCTCACGGCGCTGTCCACATCGACGAACCCGCCGTGGTTTTTGACGATGCCGTGCACCATCGAGAGCCCCATGCCGGTGCCTTCCCCCTGGGCCTTGGTGGTGAAATAGGGTTCGAAAATCCGCTCCACCACCTCGGGCGTCATGCCATGCCCCGTATCCTGGATGCAGATGCGCGTATAGCGGCCGGGGACCATGCCCACCACCGGGAGTTCACCTGTCGCCGGGCAGTGCATCTCATCCAAAAAAACGTGCAGCGTTCCGCCCGAATCCCGCATGGCGTGGTAGACATTGGTGCACAGGTTGACGATCATCTGGTGAATCTGGGTGGTGTCGCCCAGGACAAACCCGACTTCGTCCTTGATGCCGGTCCGGATGTCGATGGTGGCCGGCAGGGATGAGCGCATCAGTTTGAGCGATTCCTGGATGATGGGGGCGATCTGAACCGGTTTGCGCTCCTGGTTGTTGTGGCGGCTGAAGGTCAGGATCTGCTGCACCATTTCCTGGGCGCGCCGGCCAGCCTTTAGGATTTCCTCCAGGTTGGCCCGGGCCTGGCTGTCGGCGGGCAGATCTTCGGCCGTCATTTCGGCAAAGCCGATGATTGGGGAAAGAATGTTGTTAAAGTCGTGCGCGATGCCGCCGGCCAGCGTCCCAATGGACTCCATTTTCTGGGCCTGCCGCAGCTGGTTTTCCAGCTGGGCCTTCTCGGCGGCCGCCTGTTTGGCGGCGGTGATATCCTGGATCACACCGGAAACCCGAATATCGTCCTCGCCATTCGGCCGGATCAACTCGGCACGCGAATGGATCCAGACCTCCTCGCGGTCACTGGCCCGCGCGATGCGGTAGGTCACGTCGTAGCGCCTGTTGTCGTAGATGAGGGCGTGGAGCCGTTTGCGGACCTTGCGGCGGTCCTCATCCACGATCAGCGCCTGCACCTGCTTGAGCGGAAGCCCGGAATCGGCGTCTTCCAGCCCGAAAATGCGATAATACTCTTCCGACCCCTGGATGGTTTGAGCGGCCAGATCCAGCTCCCAGTTGCCCACATGCGCGATGGACTGGGCCCGCTTGAGGGCGTGTTCGCTCTTCTTGAGGGCCTGTTCGGCGGAAATCCGTTCGGAAACGTCCCGGAAATTACCCACCAGTCCCCGAATTCGGGGCGTTTCAAGCAGGTTGACCAGGGTCAGTTCGATGTGCCGGTAGCCATGATGCCGGGTCTGGTAGCGGTAGGCCAGGGTCTGGGTCTGGCCCGGCCGTTCCAGCAACCCCGCAATCCGGTCCTGGACACGCTGGCGATCGTCGGGATGGACTGTCTCATAAAATGCCCGCCCCTGGAGATCCTGAGGGTCCCAGCCAAAATGCCGGGACAGGTTGGGGCTGCTGTAGCGCAGGGTGCCTTTCAGATCCAGAATGATGATCACATCGGAGATATTAGCAATCAGGGTGCGGAATTTCTCTTCGCTTTCCCGCAGTTCTTGGCTGGCCCGCTGGCGGTCGCGGATTTCCGCCTTGAGTTCCCGGTTGGACTGGGCGATGGCCGCCGTACGCTCCTGCACACGCAGCTCGAGGCCCGCTTTGGTCTTTTGCAGGGCCTGCTCATTATCTTCGACGATCTTGAAAAGCGCGATGTACTTTCGAATCGTGATGGAAATCACCGAGAAGGAAAACCCCAGAAAGCCGAATTCCATCAGGAACTGAACCGTGGGCATGCCAATGGTGGCCAGGATATCGTGCAGTCCCAGAAGGGCCCAGATAAAGAAGCAGACGACCAGTTCCCGTGCGCCCGTAACTTTGCGGCGCGCCGGCCGCCACCAGATGGCCAAGACGGCCATTGCCAGCACGAAGACCAGCACCAGATAGGCGATCCCCAGGGGGCCCAGGTCCGGCTCGATGTAAGACTGAGCGTTCCAGCTAAATTCGCGCTGCACGAACGTCGGCGCGACGATCAGTTCGGTAAACCAGATCAAGGCGAGACAGACTCCGGTCAAAGGGAGCAACAATCTCAATAACCAGCGGTTGGTGAAGCCTAAAAAGGCCAAGGTGAAACGATAGAGCGCATATAACAGCAGGATGAAGACCGAATACTGTATTTTTTCGCAGAGCTGCGTGGGCGCACCGGCCGGAAGGTTGAACTGAAAAAAGACGGCCATGGCATAAACTGCCGTCAGGAAGGAGAGGAGCGCCCCCCAGCGGTTCCAGTCAAATTCGGGGCGTCGGTAGGCCACGAAACCCTGAAAGAAGGTGAACGTCAGGCACAGCGCGACGACCGCGAGGGATCCGGCAGATGAAATCGTGATGGTTTGAAATGGCATATGACCTTCAACCAGGCCGAATCAATGAAACGGAAGGTGGATCTTTAACTTTACCGATAATCTCGCATTACCGGATTCAACGCCGATGTGTTTGGGCGCCCTTTTCATTTTATCGACATTCCGATTGAATTCTTTAATTGGCCAAAAGCACCCCGGGCCATCCGGCACCGATGCCCCCCGGAGAAACGGCACGGGACGCAAAGTCCCTATTGCTTTTAGGGCTCCGGCGTGATCTGAGTATCCAAACGCATGACAACCAAAGGGGGGGACTCCATGGGGCACCGGCAGGCACCCGAATCGGTCGCGGAATGGTTTGAAGAAGGCGTCCGCTGCTTCAAGAAACCCGACGGGATCGGCGCGGTTCGGGCCTTCCGTCAGGTTATCGAAATGGATCCGGGCTACCGTCACAGCGACGGTGACAACGCCTATTTCTACATGGGCAAAATCCACGAGGTCGAGGGCGATCTGGATCTGGCCGTGGGCATGTATACGCGGGCCCTGGCGCTGGATGCTTGGGACGAGGAGAGTTTGATTGGGCGGGGGAGTTGTCTGACCGTCCAGAAGGCACACGACCGGGCGATTGCCGATTTTCGCAAGGCCCTGGCCATCCCGGACGCCCACCGCCGTTCGCCCGTCCAGCACCTGCTGTATGCCGTTGCCGAAAATTACCGCCAGAAAAAAGATTATACCAATGCCCTAATGTGGGGACAGCGGGCTCTGGAAGCCGACCCCGACAATTACCGACACCAGCAGCTGGTCAAGGCTATGCAGGCCAAGCTTCAGGGGGTATAGCGCTGATCATCATCACCGCCCCGGCCGCACGGCGCCCACCACGAGGCCGATTGTTCCCTTCCGGCCAGGCCGCCCCCCCATGTCATCCCGTGGCACGCTGGCGGGAGTACCCATTGCAAACGCCTCTGAAGGGTTAGCGGGATTCTGGATCGGGATGCGAAGGCCCCAGCGCTGGCTGGGCAACGGTGCGGCGAAGTGACAGGTTATCGCCGGGCCTTGATAAATTCCAAGACAAAAGATATGTGGCGGTGCATGGCGTTGAACGCCTGATCCGGCTGATGGGCGCGGATGGCTTCGAAAATAACCCGGTGCTGCTTGAGGATCGTCTCGATGTTTTTCATGTCCTCGTAGAGATAGGCCAGGTTCTCCTTGATGCCCACAAAAAGAAAATCATAGAATTGGCGCATGAGCTGGACATGGATCGGGTTCTGGGTGGCGTAGGCGATGGCCATGTGAAAGGCCACGTCGGCCTCGGTGCCCAGGCGGCCGGAAGCCACTTCGGCCTTCATTTCGGCGAAGCTCTTCTCCATGAAATGGAGGTCTTTGTCGACGGCACGCTTAGCGGCCCAGTAGGCCGCATTGCATTCCATGCCCATTCTGAATTCGAGCAAATGTTCCAGGGTGGCGTCCTCAGGCTGCATGGCCACTTCGAGGGGGTTGCGGGGGCGGGTTTCCGGCTTTTTGACAAACGTGCCCTGCCCCTGCTTCTGCTCTAAAAGCCCCATGACCACGAGCTTGTTGATGGCATTGCGCACCGAAGTGCGACTCACCCCCAAGGCTTCGGCCAGTTCCCGCTCCGGCATCAGCTGATCCCCGGGCTTGAATTCTTCCCGGAAGATCAGCTCCCTGAGCTGGTCAAAAACCTGATCGGAAATTTTACGGGGTTTAATGGGTTGCAACGGTATTTTCATACCCGAATCATCTGCTCCTGAGCGGCAAGGGTTGGGGCACCGCTGAAAGGCCGCGAGGACGGCAGCCGGTTCGATGGCGGCAGCACCTATATGTCTTTGTTCACCATCGCATCCGGGCACCCGGCAGGGACGGCAACCGTCTTGCGAAAGGCAAATTGAGATATTGGTGATACCAATAACCCTTTTTGATGGCCACGTCAATCCTCCTGGGGAAACCACCAAGATGATTAACAGTATCAGAAGGATACCGCTTTGGCAATGCCTTTTAACCGTTACTTGACAGTTGGAAAGCGCCCTGCCTAATAATGGTAAGACCAATATCCAAACCTTTGGGTTCGATGTGCGCCAATGCCGGATAACCACGGGATCGAATGCAACGCAGATACCCGCCAGTGGGCCGACAGGCCATGGTCCAAAACCGTGCCGGCGAATCGTCATACCGGTGCGCATGGGGTAAATCAGATGGGACTGTGGCACCGATCAGCTGCAGCAGCATATCTGGCTGTATTTATTGGGGTGGCCGGGCACGCCTCGACGGAGTTCGTGGCCGTGCTCTCAGGGGTCGGGGGGCCGGAGCTCTCGGTATGGCGTTTTCTCCTGGGGGGGCTGGGACTGGTTCTGCTGTGCCTGGTCTTTTCGGACGCCCGGAACCTGGTGGCGCCCTTCCGCACCCACGGCTGGCAGCTTGTCGCCCTGGCCTTGTTCGGAGTGACGCTGGGCTTCCTTCTGTATCACTGGTCGCTCGACTTCGCCACGGTGCCGCAGGTGGCTACGATGGTGGTCACGATTCCGATCGGCGTGGGGCTGACCAACCTGTGGCTGAACCGGCAGCCATTTTCCACTGCCAAAATCCTGAGCGGTCTGGGGGCGATGACGGGTGTCGCCTTCTTGATCACCGACGGATACCTGGCTAAATTGACAGGCGGGTCGGAAAATCTGATCGGCATTTTGATGGTTCTGGGGTGTACGGTGGTGATCGCGGCCTACACCGTCTTGGTTCGCCCGATCATTGGAATTTATGGTGTCCTGCGGGTAACCGCGATCACCATGTTTTTGGGCGCTATCGGCCTGTGGAGCATCGTGGGGCTGATCTGGTCCATCTGGGTCAACCCCTTGGCCCTTTTCGACCGCCCGCCGGCCCAATGGGTCGCCCTGATAACCATCGCCCTGTGGAACACTACGATCACCCAGTTTCTGTGGCTCGGGGGTCTGGCTGCCGTCCCTGACATCACGCGCGGCAGTTATCTCTTCTTTCTCAAACCGGTCATCGCCACCGGACTGGCGGTTATATTCATCGGGCAGCCGGTAACCCTCTGGCAGGTGCTGGCCATTGCCGTCATCTGTACGGCGGTGTTGGTCGAACACTTCGGCGAACGCCTGGCGCTGACCCGATACCATCGGATCCCGAAATGGCCATGAGACTTACAAACCTCTCCCAACCTGCCACGGTGACCCTTTTTGTCCAGTGTCTGGTGGATGGATTCTTTCCGGAAGTGGCCCAGGCCATGGTGGCCGTCCTTCGCCGGCTGGGGCTGTCGGTCGACTATCCCCCCGATCAAACCTGCTGTGGGCAACCCGCTTTCAACGCCGGACAGCGCCGTGCCGCGCGCCGGAGCGCACGCCATTTCATCGCCTGCTTCGAGGCGGCCGAGGTGATCGTCTGCCCTTCGGGCTCCTGCGTGAGCATGGTGCGCCACCACTACCCCGCCCTGTTTAACGATCTTCCTTCCTGGCGCCGACGGGCCGAGCGACTGGGGCGACGCACTTTCGAATTTTCCGAATTCCTGGTGGATGTTCTCGGTGTCGTCGATGTCGGGGCCAGGGGCCGGGGCCGGATGACCTACCACGACTCCTGCCATCTGCTAAGAACTCTGGGGGTGCAGGCCCAGCCCCGACGCCTGCTGGCCGCCGTGCAGGGCATCGAATTCGTTGAAATGGCCGGCGCTGATCTGTGCTGCGGTTTCGGCGGCAGCTTTTCCATAAAATACCCGGACATCTCAACGGCTATGGTGGACACCAAACTGGAACGCATCATGGCGACCGGCGCCGAAACCGTGGTGGGCGCCGACATGGGCTGCCTGATGAATATCGGCGGGCGCCTGCGACGGCGGGGGATCGATGTGCGGGTCCTGCACCTGGCCCAGTTGCTCGACGGCGCCGGTGCGCAGGGAGGCCTTTAAAGCCATGCCGGATCTTTGCCCTCAAAACTATGGCGATGCCGCCCGAGTGGCCCTGGGCGACGCGACCCTTCAAAACGCCCTGGCCGATGTGCAGGGACGCCTGGGCCCCGGGACCGCCGCCGCCTACCGCAATCTCAAGGAGGGCCCGGCGTTGCGCCGCCAGGCCCATGCCCTGCGCATGGAGGCCATCGCCAATCTCGATGTGCTGCTTGAACGTCTGGCAGATCGGATTGAAGACCGGGGCGGCCATGTCTTTTTTGCCGCCACCGCCGAGGAGGCCGTGGC
>JAAUXW010072177.1_pt1 | contig 12307 bp, 3 predicted proteins | sample 7278141 | NCBI WGS metagenome assembly JAAUXW01 (sample SAMN14350115, study PRJNA611818) | marine sediment metagenome | isolation source: surface marine sediment (2.1m) | place: French Polynesia: Moorea | collected 2018-08
CCTTTGAGCGGTCAACATTCAGCATCAAGGGAGTGATTGATCCCAATACTAGCGAGAATCTACACCCAACAGAGGCTATAGACCGTGGCATCCTGGACATGGACCGTGGACTCTATTGTAATCCCCGCACTGGTCAGTGAATTTCTTAAGACTTTTCTAAAGATGAGAGACATGATTCATTTCATCACATAAGATACAAATTTTAGAGCTACAAGACTTAGACATTTTCTTCAATTTTAAAAGCTTCTGGGGCTGTAAAATTTGTGTGTTCTAACTACACCCAGCTTCTGAGTTCGTGCCAAGTTGTTACAGATTGGTTTTGTAAGAAGTACCAAAATTTTCAGTAATCCAATCTGATATTCGAGCCCTGCCGAGAATCGATTACGAAGCACCAATGTGCCGGCACTTCCAGCCAGCCTCGGTTTGGAATCAAACGCCATATTGGAAGATTGATTATTGAGCCCGCTTGTGCAACTTGCATGGTGGGCTCCTATGCATCACTTTATCTGTCTGCACTGGAACAAAAGTCAGACTTGACCTAAAATGGGATCAGACAATAATTGATGACTCAGGAGATATTGTAGCCAGGAGTATGAAACTTCACTACAGCATAGTGCGTCACAAAAAAATAGTGACACACTCAGTTTGTCAGTGTTTGTTAAATTCTGGCCAGTATGTGGACTTGACCAAAAATCAGTGTTTTGTAAAATTAAGCTTAATAGCCAGAGTACTATGAATATAACATGAATGTGATTTTTTCTTCAATAGGTGATACAATGAGTCTGCATGAAGCATACGAGCGTGGCCTGATCATTGCCCAGGAGTCTGATAGTGTAGACACAAGTCGCCTGAGTGCGGCCACTGCTCAATACCAAGCACAGAGCTGGAACATACGTGCAGTCATTGATACTAGAACAAATGAACATCTTTCTGTGGAAGAAGCCATTGCTCGAGGCATTTTAGATAAGGAGGTATGCTTTATTTTTATTTTGATCGAATTATTATGTCTTGCTGCATACCATACATAGGAGTTTTTTTTTTTTGTCTTTTTTTTTCAAAGCTTCTAGAGCCTTAAGACTTGTGCACTTCATCTGATTTCCTTGTGCTCTCATTCCAAGATTCACAAAGATCTACATTGGTGGTTCGCAACAGCATTAAACCTAGAGCTGAATTTAAAGGACATGTAAATCCCAAGTAGCATTAGATGTAAAAATAAACATTGTGTGTTTATAGATCTGCAGTTATACTAACAAGCAGACAGGAGAAGTGTTGACAATCCAGGAAGCCATTGACCGTGGATTTATCCTGGCTGACTCTGCTAGAATCCCTGCTCCAGAGACTCGCTCGTGGACCATCAGATCTGTGATTGATCCCCGGACAGGAGAGGAAATCCCGATTGCTGATGCCGTGAGACATCGTATTGTAAACAAGAACAAGGGAGAGTACCTGAACCTGCAGACTGAAGAAGTAATGCCCATTGCTGAGGCCATCAGGAGGGGACTCGTTATCACTGAGCCCATTGATCAGGCTGGCAAAACCACAGCCATTGTTGGAATTGGAAAGACCCGAGTCTACATGATCAAGTCTGTTCAGGACCAAAATACTGGCAAGTATATATTGATCTTATTATTGGATTGACATTTATAAGATTTCTGACCACATTTGGGCCAATCCTGCACAATTATTATTTTTCCATCGATTGAAAACATCTCGAATAACTGATAATATTATTTCAGGGAAATGGTATGATGCTATTGAGGCTGAGCGTAGAGGACTGACCAATCGGCTTCAGGGTCTCTACATCAACCCCATTACAAGTGATACCATGTCCATCAGGAAAGCTATCGAGAGAGGACTCATTAAGGCGGACGTAAGTAGAAACAAAATACCAGAGCGGAAAAATTGTATGAAGTGTTGTTGAGTCATTTTAATTTTAATTTGTAATCCGGAAGCCTAGAAGTTGACACATTTTAAATGAGGCCTGTCGTCCTACGTGTACAAGTAACAATGGTATTGAGTGTTGATTACCTCTATTTAAAATGGGTCCCTTAGCTATTGCCAGGGTCCATTTGAATAAAAATCCTTGTATGTCAAATGATTCTAAAATCATTAATTTTAGCGCAGATAAACTCATCACTAAGTTTATAAGATAGATACCAGATTTCTGGAACATGACAGTAACTGTTTTTGTATTATGTTTGTATAGGTGCTTGAGGAGCCTGATTATGAAGACCTTCCCCCGGATGCGGCAATCTACGCGACAATGGAAGCCGTGAGGGAAGCTCCAGACAAACAAGCTGGGGATGAGAATATACACATCTATGCCATTACAGATCTGCAGACCGGCGAGGAGATCTCCCTCATTGAGGCCCTCAGGAGGGGGCTGCTAGATCCCAAGACTGGAGCCTACAAGAACCCTCTGACTGGTGAGGTATACTCCATGCAGGAGGCTATTGCCAGGAAGTTGATTAAGGCTCAGGCGCACATGCAAAGTCGCCCCGTAACTCCAGCTGTCACCCCTATCCTGCAACGCAGAGGTGTGCCTGCTGCCCAGGGGTCACCTGCCCCAGCAAGGAGGGTGGCTAAATCCCCCAGCCCCCCAAGACGAGGAGTCAAACCACCTGATAAGGAAGCACAGATTCAAGCAGTTGTAGATCCCCGCACCGGGCGTGAAATCACCCTGGATGAGGCAATAAGTCAAGGCATTGTGGATTTCATGTCTGGAATGTATGTGGATTCCAACAGTGGCCGGAGAATTCCATTGGATAAAGCCCTTGAACATGGGTTAGTGAGAAAGGAAGGCACTCCCCCACGTGAGCTTGGACCTGGAGGGCTGGCGAGCTTGGATGTAAGCTCAAGCCGGTCCAGCACCTTGCAAAGTGGATTGCAGGGTCCCCTGGCTAGCTCTAGTCGTGTTAGCACCCTGGAGCAAGATGCCACTCCAGAAATGATGGCTGCCCATGCAGGCCCTACTGGCATGCCAAGGATGCCCGCAGCTGCAGGTACCAGCAGTTATGAATACAAGTTTGAAGAAAGAAAGTTTGAAGCTAGCCATCAGGTCTCTCGCGTACCAGCCTCCCCCCAGAATCAGGTCTCTCGCGTACGTGCCTCTTCCCCCGATTCAGAGACTGCATATTCAGCCTCGACCCCCGACACCGGGTGGGGGTCGCACCATAGAACACCCGCTGTACAGAGTGGAAAGATAGAACCCCCATTTGGAGGGGGTCCTACTGATCCACACTCTGTACAGCAGTCTTTTTTAGGCGTGGGCCCCGCTAACACTGACCCAGGAGGGACGTTAACGTTTTCAGACGCCCTACAACGTGGATTAATCAATGTTACTCATCAGGAGTACACTGATCCCCACACAGGTGATACCATGCCCATACCTCTAGCTATCAGGAAAGGATTACTCATGCAGGATGTGCCCTCAGTGGATCCTTCAGAAATGGATCACAGTCTGGATGGATCTGTTATGTCTGAAGACGATCCTCGCAGATTACCAAGAGACTTCACCCCGGATCGGCAACTGCCAAGGGAGTTCACTCCAGATAGACAACTGGAAAGGGAGTTCACTCCAGACAGACAACTGCCAAGGGAGTTCACTCCAGACAGACAAGCTCCCAGAGAGTATACTCCTGATCGTCAGTTCCCTGGCTACGAACCATCAAGGGAGTTCACCCCAGAAAGACAGCTCCCCAGGGAGTTCACCCCAGAAAGACAGCTCCTCAGGGAGTTCACCCCAGAAAGACAGCTACCCAGGGAGTTCACCCCTGAAAGGCAGCTTCCAAGGGAGTTCACTCCAGAAAGAGAGAGAATATCTCCAGAACGAACGCGGTCACCTCCAAGAGCTTTCTCAAGAGAACAGTCCCCAGAGCTGACTATCGCAGAGGCTTTGGCCAAGGGCTTGATCAGCGTGAAATCCCAAACATACACTGATCCCATAACTGGAGATGAAATCCCAATACAAGAAGCTATGGATGCTGGGTTACTTGGGACATCAGAAATGTCTCGGCCAGCCAATAGTATTAAGGAAGCCATTGCCCAAGGCTTGGTGGACCCTATTACTGGTGCTTATCTCGATCCTCAGACTGGCAGAATTATGACTACAGATGAGGCCATACTACTTGGACTAATCAATCTTCGCTGCCGTAGCGTTTCTCCAGCAGAAGGGGAGGATCGACCGCCCGGTTATTCCTTCAATGAAGCTTTGAAGAAAGGCTATATTGATCCAAGTGCTAATACATTTTATGACCCATCAACTGGAAGAACAATCAAATTGGATGATGCTATCATTAGAGGACTTGTTCGGCCTCAGTTACCCAGCGCAGGCGGGGATGGAGTTAGCTCCCCTGTTGATCCAAGGCACAGACCTGTACATGGACCAGTTGCTGACGGGTCTGGTGACCGCGCCCCTGGCAGAAGACGGGGAGATTTGGACAGAAGATCGGCAGAACGTGATCGGAAATCAGCAGAACGTGACAGACCTGGTGATATTGATCAACAGCTTGGAGACCTTGAAATGCGATTGGGAGATCTAGATAGAAGACCAACTGACTTTGATAGAAGATCTGCAGAACGTGATCTCGACAGAAGATCTGCAGATCGAGATAGAAGATCAGCAGAAAGAGACAGACAACCTGGTGTGATGGACAGACAACCTGGTGTGATGGACAGACAACCTGGTGTGATGGACAGAAGAGCTGGAGATGTTGACCAACAACTAGAAGATATAGAGAAGAGACTTGGAGACCTGGACAGGAGACCTCAAGAGTTAGAGACAATGAGCCTTGACAGGAGACATGGCAAGGATAAAGACAGTCGGCCAGCACCTCCAGACTACCACAGCATTGATCGCAAACAGGCGCCTAAAGGAGTGGTCCAGATAGAGAGAGATACTGTAACTCATGTGAGCATTTCAGCGCCTCAGAATGGTTATCCCACGGCTGCTCAGCAGAACGGTACAGCTCAGTCTTCAGATTCTATGTTAAGTGATGAGTCTCGTGACAGCGCCGCAGATGAAGGATTCATGTCACCGGTACTCAATGGTAAAGCAGGATCCGCTTCCTCTTCAGCACCTTCTTCTATTGGAGACAGCGACTTGACGCCGGCACCTGCATACGTCACCAAACCTGGATTCAAGCTTACTCCAGATGGAACAGTGGTCAACGTCCACACTGGTGAGATCATGTCCATTGGCTCTGCAATGGATCGCGGACTCCTGATGGACAAATCCAGACGTCCAGTGGATGCTGATATGACCTCAGACGTGAGCTCTATTGGAGTTTCCTCCACTGTGTCTTCCATTTACGACCGTGTAAGTATTCAGCATGCCTAGCCAAGTCTAGTAGTAGAACATTTTAGGCCACCAAGCAGATGTTGAGATTTGTTTATCTACTACCAGAGTTGGTTACGCTATCATAATGCTCTCATTCTCAAAACTCTAATTCTCTCTTTTTTTTTCAAAACTCACTTTTTATTTTTTTTTCACTTGAACCTGTATTGCACTATGCTGGATGTCTGTGATGCACTTCCTTTGCAGGATATAAAGTTTGAACAGGTTGACATGGAAACAGTTGCTATGCGAGATCCTGTGACTGGCGATGTGATGTCTGCAAGTTCAGCGGCAGATAAAGGACTTTTCAGCCTTCAAACTGGAGAGGTTATAGATCCAGACAGTGGAAAACCGATCTCATTTGAAGATGCTGTCAAGCGGGGAATACTACTTGTTTCCACAGCCACGCCCCCTGGTGCTAAATCCCCTGCATCAGTTGACATGGAAACAGGCCAGTCAGAAACCGAGCCCCCAATGCATACAGATGATACCATTACCCCTCCTGATGACGGGACCACATCCGAGCCTGTCGAGGTACAACTGGCTAAAGAAATTGAAAAGTTACGACAGTCGTTGTCCCCTGAAGTGGAACTTCCAAAAGACACCACAGATAGTATTGCTGAAAAATCTGAATCCCCAGAAGAAGCATTAGATCGGGAATTAGATGGGTTAAGGAGGTCTCTTTCACCTGATACTGAAGCTATGTCTTTAGCTGATGCATTAACCGCTGGGAAAATTAATAAAGATACTGGCAAGTTTGTCGATGATAAAAGTGGGAGGGAGATGTCTCTGAAAGAGGCAGTGGACTTGGGCAAAATAAATAGTCAAACAACAATACTTAGGTCCCCAGTAACTGGCTCCACAATTACCTTAGCTGAGGCCATAGACAGTGGGATTGTAGACTTGGATAAGGGTACAATGTTTAATCCACAAACAGGGGAGGTGCTACCTCTCTCTGAAGCCAATGAAAGGGGCATGCTAACTACTGAAGGAAAACCCCCAAGCCTGGACAAATTGATTGAAGAAGGACTTTATGACAGTGACACAGGACTTGTGAAAGAGCCGAGTTCAGGCAGACAGTTTGCATTACAAGAAGCTATTGAGAAAGGAATAGTGGATAGATCCACTGTCAAAGTTCATGATCCTAATTCAGGTGAATCAATGACAATAACAGAAGCCTTTGAAAGAGGAATCATGGACCCTGAAACTGGTAGTGTTCTAGACCGAGGTAGTGGTAAAGGTGTTTCATTTGCTGAGTCTGTAAAGAAAGGATTGAAAGCTGCAGCTGTTGCACCAGTCGCAGTCCTTGCCGCCCCCATTGCAGGCCCTGTCCTCCTTGCCAAGTTTGCTAAAAATTACTTTGATAAAAAGACAGGTTCAGTGAAGGACCCAAAATCGGGAGGTCAAATGACATTGCAAGAAGCAGTTGAAAGCAAAGTTGTTGACCCTGAGGGCATTAAGGTTGTAGATTCCAGTACACAGAAAGAAGTTACGCTAACTGAAGCAATGCAGTCTGGGGTTGTCGACCCCACATCAGGTCAAGTCAAACTAACAGAGCGAAGTCAGCCATTGTCATTCCAGGATGCTGTGTCAAAAGGGTTTATTACTGAGACTTCTGATAAAGTGGGAGAGAAGGAAATAGAGGGGAAAGCAAGCAAACTTGAAGAACAAGTTGAGGTAGACAAAGGAACATGTGATGTAGATATAGCCCCAGAGAAAGAAACAGCCAGATCCACTCTAAAGAGAGATGAGAAAGAAACAGCCAGATCCACTCTAAAGAGAGATGAGAAAGAAACAGCCAGATCCACTCTAAAGAGAGATGAGAAAGAGAAGTCTCCTCTTGATGATGCTATAGCTGAAGGTATAATTGACAAAGATTCAAAGGTGGTAGATCCAACAACTGGTAAAGATCTGAACCTTGAGGAGGCCGTCAACAAAGGTTTGATTGATCCCACATTAGCTGTGGTCAGAGATCCCAAGTCAGGGGACACCATTTCACTTGGTGATGCTGTTAAACATGGAATTATTATTTACAAGTCTGCCAAACCTCTGTCTTTGTTTGAGGCTATAGAGGAAGGAATCTTTGACCCTGAAACTGGTAAATTCACTGACCCAAAGACCAAAGAGCCATTAACATTACAGCAGTGCATTGACAGAGGTTTTGTAGATCCTAAATCAAGGGAAGTATTTGATAGTAGGACTGGTGATCAAATTTCAATCGGAGAAGCCATAAACAGTGGCTTATTAAATCCCATAAGTGGTAGAATGATTGATAGCAAAACAGGAAAAAGCGTACCATTTGCAAAAGCCTGGAGTAAAGGTTTAATTGGTGAAAGATCTGAGTCTGAACCAGAAGATATTGAGATGGCCAGTGATGAAGTTGATGCAACAAAAGACATTCCGAAACATTCAGTTGATCTCCCAGCAGCCAGGCCTAGTGAGCTTGAAGCTGGTTCTATTCCACCTTCCCTATCTCTGCTTGAAGCTATCAAGAGAGGCATGTACGACCCCAAGACTAAACTTGTGACTGATCCCACTACATCACAAAGAATGACCCTGAGACAAGCATTAGATTCTGGGGTCCTGTTAACTGAGGGCATTATGGTTAAAGACAGGGCAACAGGTCAGACTGCACCGTTCAGTATTCTACAACAAATGGGTCTGGTACAATTGGATAAAGGTATTATTCAGGACTCCACTGGGATGGATATTCCTCTGGATAAAGCAGTCAGAGATGGACTGCTGTTTGAGGGCTACAGTCCAGGGGAAGCTAGGTCTCTGTTGTCATTGATAGAAGATGGCTGTTATGATGAATCCACTGGGCAATTCATGAACCCTGATACAGCTGAAAACCTGAGTATGAGAGATGCCATTAAACACGGTGTGCTAGATCCCACTTCTTTAGTTGTAAATGATCCCTCTAGTTGTGAAGTTCTTGCCTTAGAGGAAGGAATACAAGAAGGTATAATTGATGCTAAACATGGGCTTGTTAAAGATAACACATGCAGAGAAAAGATTCCACTGACAGAAGCCTTAAATAGGGGCATTCTAATTCCAAGGCCAATGTCAGTGGCAACAGCAATTGATATAGGTCTGTATAATGAAGCCACAGCTAAATTCCTAGACCCAACCTGCCGGCAATTCTTCCACCTTGAAGAAGCTATTGAACAAGGTTTAATTGATGGAGAATCCACTATTATCAATCCAAGCACTGGAGAGGAAATGGCACTGGCAATAGCTACAGCTTGTGGAGTGCTGGATGCTAGGCATGGTAATGTGGTAAATGTACACACTGGTGAGACATACTCTCTCAAAGCTGCTGTGGCTATGGGTGTTGCTATAGCTCATAAACCCATGGCCCTAGAGGAAGTAATTGCCGAGGGTCTTTACAGCCAAGACACCAATACATTCACCGATCCAAAAACTCAAAGAGAACTCTCATTCCAAGAAGCGCTACAAAAGGGCATTATTGCAGCCGACTCTCTTATCATAGATCCATCTAGTGGCCTTAGACTGACCCTGAAAGATGCTATTGACCAGGGTGTATTAGATGCTGACAGTGGCAAGGTGGTAAATCCTAGTACAGGTCAAGTATTACCTCTTGGAGATGTAGCAGTAGAACCACCATGCTCTCTTGTCATGGCTCTTAGAAAAGGACTTTACCACCATGCCACTAACACTGTAGTAGACCCTGTAAGCAAGCAAGAGCTCACCTTAGAGGAAGCATTTGAAAAGGCAGTACTGGATCCTAAGTCATATATACAAGATCCAGTGTCTGGTAACTTGATTTCAATAGAGGCAGCAGTGGATCAAGGCATTCTGGACCTTGAAACAGGACTTGTGATAAATCAGTCAACTGGAGATAAGGTGCCACTCCACGATGCTGTCCCATCAGGTCAGGATCTCCCACTGTTTTCATTGGATCAGGTTATTCGAGAGGGCTTGTATAACACAGAAACAAATCAGATTACTCACCCTAATACTGGTGATCACATGACCATTGACTCTGCTGTAGAACATGGCCTTCTGGATCCAAGTTCAAAAATCCGTGATCCTCACACTGGGAAAGTCATGTCACTTTCTGATGGCATGGAGAGTGGTATAATTGACACAAACTTGGGCATTATGATCGACACTACAACAGGACAGAGTCTGCCTTTTTCAGAAGCTCTTGATAAGGGATACATTGTCACATCTCATAAGCCTCCAGGTTTTACCCTTCAAGACATGATGAATGAAGGGTTCTATGATGAAGCATCTGGTACATTTACTGATCCCCACAGTGGAGACACTCTAACACTTGGTGAAGCCTTGGACCAGAGGCTTGTCAACCCTGATACCCTCACTATACAAGACACAGAGTCAGGAAGTATCCTTAGTCTGAATGAAGCTATTGATAAAGGTCTAATTGATATGAACACTGGACAAGTATTTGACCCTAGCACTGGAGCTACTGTTAGCCTAGCTGCTGCTCTTGAGGATGGGATGGTAATAGAAGGACCAGAAAGAGATAGGCAAAAGACACCTTCACCCTCTGTCAGTGAGAAGTCTGATAAACCTGGCTTTGTCAATCCCAATACTGGACTCGTAGTGGATCCTACTACTGGCAGGCAGTATAGCTTGGCAGAGGCCCTGAACCAAGGCATTCTTTCTTCTGATGCACTGAAAGTACAAGACACTAAGACGGGTAGTATCATGAACTTAGATGAGGCCATTGACTTAGGTTTAGTCGATGGGAGAAGTGGAAAAGTTCTTGATACTACTACAGGAATGCCAATGGACATAAAAGAAGCAATGGATCGAGGGTTTGTAATGGAAGCAAAAGAGCCTCTCAGGGCTATTAGTCTTATGGATGCATTTAAAGATGGACTGTACAATACCCAGACTGGTATGGTCACTGACCCAGAAACTGATACCAAAATGACTCTACTTGATGCTATAAAGTCTGGATTTATTGATCCTAAATTGACCGAAGTAAGGTTACCAGGACATAAAGACATACTTTTCTTAGATGAAGCTATAAACCAGGGTATTGTTAACCCTCTCAGTAGCACTCTTACTGATCCATCTACCAGAACTAGAATAGACTTGAGTGAGGCTATAGACAAAGGTATGTTGGTTGATATAGGCCCTCAGGCTGTGAGAGAACCGATAAGCCTGCCTTTAGCAATAAAACAAGGATTATACAACCCAGAAGAAGGTAGATTATATGACCCAGCCACTGATAGGAAATTGACTTTAAGTCAGGCTTTGAGGGATGGAATGCTTGATTCAGCCCAGACTGGTGTCAGAATCCCAGATACTGATTCAATGCTTAGTCTTGAGGAGGCTATTGAAAAAGGAGTTGTGGATCCACAGACAGGAAAAATAACTGATCCAAAAACTGGCAAGGTCTACAGTTTAGATGAAGCTATCAGTAAAGGGCAGGTGGTGGAGGTTAGTAGCTCAGAAGAAGAAGCTCCAGCCGCTGGCCTCACTTTGCAACAAGCCATGCATCAAGGATTGCTAAGTGCCCATGATGGTAGTGTGACTGATCCCCTTTCTGGTAAAAAGATGGCATTGGTTGATGCCATTAGATGTGGTGTTATTGATACCTCCCAAACTGTGCTCAGAATTCCAGGTTTAGATGAGAACATGTCCCTCCAAGAAGCCATAAGGAAAGGACTTGTTGACCCATTCACTGGTACTGTTCAAAATCCAGAAAAGGGGGAAATGATAAGTATGAGTGAAGCACTAGGTATTGGTGCTATAAAAGAAACTGGTTCAGAGCCCCTCAGTCTACAAGAAGCCATTTCCAAAGGGCTGTACAATCCCGAAACCCTTGAAGTTAAGGATCCTCAAACAGGAAATGTCATGTCTCTCAAGGAAGCTATTGACAATGGTGTGATAGATGTTACCAAATCACTGGTAAAGATGCCAGAAAGTGGTAAGGTATCATCACTAGAAGATGCCATATTCAATGGCGTCTTTGATGAGGAAAATGGTAAGATTGTAGATCCCAATGCAGGCATGACTTTGTCTTGTGAAGAAGCCCTAGCTAAAGGACTGATAGTTGATGCTCAGCATCCCCTGCTGAGTCTCAATGAGGCCATTGATTCGGGGCTAATTGATAAAGATTCAGGCATGCTTGTCAGTCCTCATACGGGGGAGGAGGTCACTCTTATAGATGCTGTGAGGCAAAGAATTATTGACCCAGAAAAGAGCACTATCAGAGATACATCCACTGGAGAAACGTTGACACTAGAACAGGCTGTTGCTAAAGGGTTGCTAGATCCATCGACAGGTGCAATCAAAGATGCCAAATCAGGCAGCACTGTATCACTGACCAGTGCAGCTGGCAGGGAACTTCTCACTGAGGCAGAAAATAGGAAGCCAAGAACTATGCATGATATTCTTGAAGAGGGAGACTTTGATGAGGATTCTGGTCTTATCACTGATCACAGCACAGGACAGACATATAACCTTGGCGATGCTGTTCATGCTGGCATAGTAGTACCAGACTCCATTAAAATCAAAGACCCTTCGACAGGATTGTTGCTTGATTATGGTAATGCAGTGGAGGAAGGTGTGCTAGACCCTGATACTGGGGATGTCCTGAGTCCTGAGGGAGAAAGACTTACCCTCAAAGAGGCCGTTTTTGGAGGACTTGCTTTAGTAGCTTCAAAGGTTGCAGGGCTTAGTCTCACTGATACTGTTAAGCAAGGTCTGTACAACCCTGACACTGGCAAAGTGACACATCCTAATACAGGGGTTGAAGTAAGTCTGAAAGATGCAATGGAATCTGGCCTTATTGACAGCAGTAGATCAAAGATATGTGATCCTCATTCAGGAGCTGAGTTGACTGTAGTGGAAGCTGCTAGAAGTGGTCTGATTGACCTGAACTCTGGTGAGATTGAAGACCCATACACTGGAAAGCCTTTAAGTCTAGGTCAAGCAATGATGAAAGACTTACTGGTGTCATCTCATTTGGAA
>JAAUXW010098116.1_pt1 | contig 12285 bp, 9 predicted proteins | sample 7278141 | NCBI WGS metagenome assembly JAAUXW01 (sample SAMN14350115, study PRJNA611818) | marine sediment metagenome | isolation source: surface marine sediment (2.1m) | place: French Polynesia: Moorea | collected 2018-08
GGTAGGAGCAGCCCTCGGGTGGCAGATAGAAATCCAGGATCTCGGGAAACTGCTTTCGCAGGATGGGGATGAACACCTCGTTAAGCGCCACCCCCAGGATGGCCGGTTCATCCGGAGGCCGGCCGGTATAGGTGCTGTGATAGATGGGGTCGGGCCGATGGGTAATGCGATCGATGGTGAAAACCGGGAATCTTTCCACTTCGTTGTAATAACCCGTGTGGTCCCCGAAGGGGCCTTCCGGAGCGGTATCCCCCGGTTCGAGCCGCCCTTCCAATACAAACTCGGCGGAAGCCGGGACCTGAAGGTCGTTGCCCAGGCACTTGACCACCTCGGTTCGGCTTCCCCGCAGCAGGCCCGCGAATGCATACTCTGACAGGCTGTCCGGCACCGGGGTGACCGCAGCCAGGGTGGTGGCGGGGTCCGCCCCAAGCGCTGCCGCGATGGGAAAGGGCTCGCCGGGATGGGCCTGCTGCCAGTCCCGAAAATCCAAAGCCCCTCCCCGGTGGGACAGCCAGCGCATAATGACCCGGTTTCTGCCGATCACCTGCATGCGGTAGATCCCCAGATTCTGGCGCGGTCTCTCCGGCCCGCGGGTAACCACCAGTCCCCAGGTGATCAGGGGGCCGGCGTCCTCGGGCCAGCAGGTCTGCACCGGCAGCCGCGAAAGATCCACCTCCTCACCCTCCAGAATATGGGCCTGGCAAGGCCCGCGGCGAAGCGATTTCGGCGCCATATCCAACACCTTGCGAAACACGGGCAGCTTGTCCCAGGCATCCTTCATGCCTTTGGGCGGATCAGGCTCCTTGAGAAACGCAAGCAGGGCGCCAACCTCTCGCAGCGCCGAGACGGATTTTTCGCCCATCCCCATGGCGACCCGCCGCGGCGTCCCAAACAGCTTGGCCAGCACCGGAATCCGGGACCCCTTCACCTTGTCGAACAACAGGGCCGGCCCCCCCGCTTTGAGGGTGCGGTCGCAGATTTCGGTGATCTCAAGGTAGGGGTCCACCTCGACGCTGATGCGCTTGAGCTCACCCTGTGCTTGCAGTTGCGCGATGAACTCCCGCAGGTCTTTGTATTGCATGATCCGGGGTCTTTACAGTTGGCGAGACAGTGATAGTAAGAACAGGGTATTCGGCCTTATCCTACTGCGGACAGGCGGCCACCGGCCAGATTTTTCCATACAACGCCCCAAAACGGGTAAGATGCGTGCATCCTTGACCCCAAAACAGGGAACACCAGCCCATGCAACACTCGCACCCTGGAGAGCGCATCGTACTGGCCAGCAATAACCCCGGCAAGGTGCGCGAGATTAACCAGTTGCTCGCCGAAAGGCAGATCCATATCCTTCCCCAGTCCGAATTCGGCGTGCCCGATATCGAAGAAACCGGTCTGAGCTTTGTGGAAAACGCCATTCTCAAGGCGCGCAACGCCGCCGCGCACAGCGGCCTGCCCGCCATCGCGGACGACTCCGGCATCGAAGTGGATGCTCTGCGTGGAGCGCCGGGCATCTACTCGGCCCGCTATGCAGGAGCAGGCGCCTCAGACCAGGAAAACCTGGACAAACTGCTCGAAGAGTTGACTGCGGTGCCGGATGACGAGCGTACCGCCCGCTTCCAGTGTCTGCTGGTTTACATGCGCCACGGGGCGGATCCCACTCCCCTGATCTGTCAGGGAACCTGGGAAGGACGCATCCTGCACGCACCGCGGGGCGAGAACGGCTTCGGCTACGACCCGGTCTTTTTCGTCCCCGGCGAGGGCTGCAGCGCCGCCGAACTGCCGCCGGAGATCAAGAACCGGCTCAGCCATCGGGGGCAGGCCTTACAGAAGCTGCTGTCGGAACTTTCCCGGGACTAACCCGGCTCTCGCGGGGCTGGATTCGTTTTTTTGGACAGGACCAACAGGATTTCACAGGATGGACAGGATATTTAATACGTGTCTTCCGGATGCCGATGTTCCCCAGAGGGCTATCAGCTACAGGCACGGCATACGCCGAATCCCGCATATCGAATACATCCTTTAAATCCTGAACAATCCCGTTAATCCGGTCTATTCTTTTCTCGCCGCAGTGGGAGAATGCGGGGAGCCTTAGCGCCCGCGCCTGTAATAGTCCCCTTCGAAACAGTGCTGGTGGGCCTTACGCCGTCGCAGCACCTCGATCTGCTGTTCCACGGAATGCATGCGCATCCGGTCCTGGTGATCTCTGTAACCCGTATATCCCAGCAGTCCGTAGGCGGCCCTGGCCCCGCCGGAGAACATGGAGCCAACCCAGAAACCGATGCCATTGATGGGATCTTCGTTGATCCCCGGCCGGGCGGGATAGGTCAGCGGTAGAACAGAAACGATCTCCCGGTCCAGGTCCTCACAGGATCTGGTTGCTTCCGCCACATCGGGCGGTAGCTTCTCAGGGATGGGATAAATGATGTCCGCTCGCACGGTGGAAAGGAGGAGCAGCCCGGCACAGCCCAGTATTTTCCTTCCCAATCTGCTGCTCACAGTGCGTACCTCACGACATTCCGGCTCAGGAGTTTCCTCTTCAGAGGATCGACCAGGCGACAGGATACTTGACGGCTGACCGGACGGCGCCGAACAGGGGGCTGTTCAGAAGCCCGGACTGCAATGGTAACCTGCCGGCTTTGTTCGAAGGGGAACTCATTCGCCCCTCCCTCTCATAACCGGGGGGAGCTAGGAGCCTGTCCGATCTGATCCTCGCCCTGGCAATACTCGTGATACGCTTCGGGTCGGCCCGCTTTCCCATGCAGGACGTAGGCCAGTGCGCATCCAGAAAGAATGGCTCTCGCTGAGGCGCAAAGATCGCAGAGCTTTAAGCCGTTGTCATAAAAGCAAATTATATGTTGTTCTTGGCGTCTTTGCGTCTTTGCGAGAGAAATATCGATGTGAATGAACGAACACCAGGCCAGGAGCCCGGATATCTCACCGCAGAGAACCTGGAGACTGCTGAATCCAGTCCCATCGAATTGATACGGGAATCCCCCGACCGTCATCCCCGCAGCAGTTCACCCATTGCGGGCAGCACGGCATTTTCGATCATCCGCCCCAGGCCGGCCAACTCCGGGTAGTCCCGGGCCACCTGGACGACATAGTTCAGGGTGCGGGGTATGTCCGGCAGATACCCGGTCTTGCCGTCGCGCTGATTGAGGCGCGCGAAGATGCCGCTGGCCTTGAGGTGGCGCTGCACGCCCATGAGATCGAACCAGCGCGGAAACCGCCCTTCATGCTCCTCCCTCAATACACCGGACTGCACCGCTAGTTCAAAATAGCCTCTGGCCCAGTCCTCGACCCGATCGCGGGGCCAGGCGATGTAGCAGTCCCGCAGCAGCGACGCCAGATCGTAGGTTACGGGCCCGACGACGGCATCCTGAAAATCCAGTATACCGGGGCTGCGCCTGGGGGTTACCAGCAGATTGCGGGAGTGGAAGTCCCTGTGTACGCAGACCCGGGGTTGCTCCAGGGCGCTGCCCACCAGACAATCATAGGTCGAGTCCAGCATCTGCTGGTCGGCGGTGCTTAGACGCAAACCCAACTGCCCCTCCAGCAGCCACTCTCGGAACAGTCCAAGCTCCCGCATCAGCAGCGCACGGTCGTAATCGGGCAGACCCTCCCGCGGGCCGCTGGCCTGTATGATCATCAGGGCGCCCAAGGCGTCCCCGTACAGGCGCTGCGCGTTGCTTTCGCTCAGTACATCCAGGTAGTGCTCGCTGCCCAGATCTTCCAGTAACAGGAACCCCTGCTCCAGGTCTTCCGCGATAACCGCGGGCACATGCAATCCCAACGCGGCGAAGGTTCGGGCGACGGACACAAAGGGTCGGCAGTCCTCGTTATCCGGGGGGGCATCCATGACGATAAAACTCATACCATTCGCCCGAACCCGGAAATAGCGCCGGAAACTCGCATCGCCGGAGGCGGGCTGCACGGAAAACCCGGACAAACCCGGCTGTTCAGCCAACCAGGCTTCCAGCATCCGGTGTCGTTGTGTCATATTTCCGCTCGTTTGATCCGTGGCGAATCGCAGCCGGCCTGATTGAAGAAATCACGATTCTATGCGATTTTAACGGGCATTTGTCAGCAATCGGAAAAAACCGGGTCCACACCATCCCATGTATCCAGCCGTCGCAATCAAAAAAAGAGCAAATCCGTGTCAGGACAACCCAGACTTGTCTGTCTAGCGATCAGTGGCCTGCTGCTGTTTCAGACCCCGGGAATTATCCGCGCAAGTGCGGCCGCCTGGGAATGCCGCACCAGCGCCGATGGCACCGGCTGGGATTGCACGCCTAAGGCACAGGATATTACAGAAGCGCCGGTCCCGACCGCTCCCGGGGTTGCTGTTCCCCCTGCCGACCCCATGGAACCGGCCGAAGAGCCGGCGCCCGCCCTAACCGATACCCGAGAGGTGCCGGCCCCCGAGCCCCGGGAACCCGCCACACCGGAAACCGGGAAACCCGGACCGCCTCCGGAGGCCCCCGCCCTGGCCGCTCCCGCGGCCCCTGAGGTGAGCGAAGAAGACACACCCATGGCAGAGACCGTTCGGCAGCCCCCTCAGCGGGAGACCGAGGAAACGGACACACCGCCGGAAACACCCACCCTGTCGGCTCCGGCTTCCCCTGAGATCAGCGAAGAAAAGACGTCGACGGAGGAGATCGTTAGAGAAGAACCGGGGCGGGAAGAAACAGCCGAGCCGACGGATCCCGACATCGGGGAAGAAGAAACCAGCGTTGTCGAGACCCGGAAGCAAACCGAAAAAGAGCAGCCCGTTCCGGTCAGCGCGGCTATGGGGCGCTCGCCGCTGCTTGACGAAGGGCTTTCCTGGGAGACCTGCGGGCCGCTGAGCATACCACGGCGAACAACGCCGGCAGCCGACGATCCCACCACCTATATTTCCGCAGACTCCGCGGAGTTTTTTCAGGAGGACGAAGTCTACATCTTGAGAGGCGGCATCGACCTGAGACGAGGTCCGGAACGGGCGCGGGCGGACCAGGCCCGCTTCGACAAGAAAAACGGCCGGCTGACCGCGGAGGGCAATGTATTCTTCGAGCAGCCAAACCTGCGTTTCACGGGGGATTCGGCGGAACTGGACCTGCAGAGCCACGAGGGATGGCTCAGAAACGTGGAGTATCGCCTGATTCAAGCCAATGCCCGGGGCACCGCAGACACGGCTTTCGTGGAAACCCCGACCCTCTCTCATTTCGAGAATATCAGTTACACCACCTGCAGGCCGGAATACAACGACTGGCTGCTGTTCGCGGAACATCTGACGCTCGATGACGAAACGGGCAACGGGACTGCCCGTAATGCCGAGCTGAGACTCTGGGATGTACCTGTGCTGTACACACCCTATTTCAGCTTCCCCCTCGATGATCGGCGCCAGACGGGCTTCCTTACGCCATCATTCGGCAACACTGAAACAACGGGCATAGATTTATCCATCCCTTACTACATCAACATCGCGCCCGACATGGACGCCACCGTTACGCCGAGGATTATGAGTAAACGCGGGGTAATGCTGGGCGCGGAATTTCGCTACCTGAAAGAAACTTACTCCGGAGAGATTGCGGGCGAGTTCCTGCCCAATGACCAGGACAACAGCGAGGATGTCTCAGACAACCGCGGACAGCTCTCTTTCCAGCACCGACGACAGCTGGCACCACGCTGGCGCACCAATATCGATGCACACTGGGTCTCGGACGATGATTATCTGGAGGATTTCGGGGACAGCCTCAGCGTCTCGAGCACCCGCACCGTGGATCAGCGTGCCACCCTCAACTACAGTGGCACCACCATTGACTTTCAGGGACTCATCCAGCATTTCAATACCATCGACAATGACATCGCTGCGGAGGACCAGGCATACAACCGGCTGCCGTCGCTGCTGTTCGTCTTGAACAAGCCCGACCAGTTCTTCGGCACGACTTACCATCTGCGATCTGAGTACACCTACTTTGATCATGACCACAAAGAGCACGGACACCGCGTCTCGCTAAAGCCCGGCGTGAGCCTGCCTCTGCGCAGACCCTACGGTCATCTGATACCCAAGGTCAGCCTGGATTACACTGCCTACAGCCTGGAGGGCGAGCAGCTCGATCAGTCGAGCACCCAATCCCGAACACTGCCTACCGCCAGCCTGGACAGCGGTCTGGTCTTCGAACGGGGGATCGACTGGTTTGGGCATGCAGCCACCCAGACCCTGGAACCACGCCTGTTCTACCTGTACACCCCCAAAGAGGATCAGGATGAGCTGCCGGTCTTCGACAGCACCGATCTGGACCTCAGCTTCGGTAACCTGTTCCGGGAGAACCGATTCACGGGACAGGACCGGATCGGGGATGCCAATCAGGTCACCCTGGCCCTGACCTCCCGGACCGTGGACTCGAACACGGGAAGAGAGATCCTGAGCGCGGGCATCGGCCAGATCTTTTATTTTCGAGATCGCAAGGTTCAGCTCCCGGGCGTAGACGAACGAAAAAACAGCTCGTCCGTCATCATCGGTGAGGCAGCGGCACGATTGACCGATAGCCTGAGCGCCCGCGCCGGCCTGACATGGGATCCCCACGCCAGCGGCAGTCAGAAACGTGAAAAGGCGTCCGCCGAGCTTCATTATCAGACCCAGGATCAGCATATCTTCAACCTCGCCTACCGGTTCAACCGAGGGCAGGAATCCGACCTGGAAAACACGCGCTTCGAGGACGTGGACGCCTCCATGCGCTGGCCGTTGACCCCGCTCCTGAGGTTCGTCGGCCGCTGGAATTATTCCCTCTTCCTTGAGAAAACGGTAGAAGCATTCGGCGGATTCGAGTACGGTCCCTGTTGCTGGACACTGCGGGCCATAGCACGGCATTTCATCAAGGACCGCAACGGAGGATCGAATACCATCTACATGGTGCAACTCGAGCTCACTGGACTGGGCAAGCTCGGACATAAGGTGGAGGATTTTCTGGAACGCGGCATCTATGGTTACCAGCAGGAATAAAGGGGCAAATGGCCAATATGACTCACTCTCTGCTTCACAAAACGGTTCGACTGATTCTTCTGATGGCGCTCGGCGCCCAGGCCTACGGTGCGAGCCCGGGGTCGTTTGACGATTTTATCGAGCTGGACAGCATTGTCGCCGTCGTCAACGATGATGTTATCGTACGCAGCAAACTGAACAGCAACCTGAATCAGCTCTTGGCAAGGCTGCAACAAAACGGGACCCGTGTACCTCCCTTGCGTGTACTGGAGCGTCAGGTTCTAGACCATCTGATCAGCCAGGAGCTGCAGTTGCAGGCCGCAAAACGGGCGGGTATCACCGTGGACGACCAGACCCTGGCAGGGGCAATCGGCAGCATTGCCCGACGCAATAGTCTGTCCATATCCGAACTGCGCGATGCACTCGAAGCCGACGGAATGAGCTTTTCAGGGTTCCGCGAAGAGATGCGCGACGAGATCATTATCGGCCGATTGCGTACTCAGGAGGTCCACAACAGGATCTCGGTAACCAACCAGGAACTCAACAATTATCTGGCCAGCGGTAAAGGCTTGAACCCGCAGCGCACGGAATTTCACGTGCTGCACATCCTGATCGCAACCCCTGAAGCGGCTTCCCCGGAAGAGATACAACAGGCCCGAGAGAAAACCGAAACCCTGGTTGAGGAACTGCGCGGCGGCGCCGATTTTCGACGCACCGCAATAATCGAGTCCAACGGCCGCGAAGCGCTGCAGGGCGGCGACCTGGGATGGCTGAAGACTGAAGAGCTGCCAAGCCTCATCGCCGACCGGGTGCCGATAATGCAGCGGGGTGAAATCAGTGACCCCATTCGCACCTCAGGGGGCTATCACATTATCAAGCTGGAGGACTACAAGGGCAGCGGACAGCATATGATTACCCAGACCCACGCCCGACACATCCTGATTACCCCGAATGAACTGGTGTCAGAAAATGACGCCCGCACCCGTCTGACGCAACTGCGCGAGCGCATTGGACAGGGAGACGATTTCGCTACACTGGCACGATCTCATTCGGACGATAAGGCTTCAGCCCTGAAGGGCGGCGACCTGGGTTGGGTCAGTCCGGGCGATCTGGTGCCCCAGTTTGAGGAACAGATGGACCAGCTCAGTCCCGGCGAACTCAGCCCACCGTTCGAGACTCAGTTCGGCTGGCACATCGTGCAGTTGCTGGAACGCAGGGATCACGACGGCACCGAGGAAGTCCTGAAAAACGAGGCCAGGGAGACCATACGCAGACGCAAGGCTGAAGAGGCGACGGATCTCTGGTTGCGCCGGCTGCGCGACGAAGCTTACGTGGAACTACGCCTGCAGTAATGCCTCCCGTGGTTGTGACGCCGGGTGAGCCGGCCGGGATCGGCCCGGACATCTGCGTGCAGATGGCGCAGCGGCAACCCGATGTGCGATGGGTGACCATTGCCGATCCCGATCTGCTCGAGGAGCGTGCCGCGCAACTCGGCCTCCCCCTGGAAGTCGTCCCCTTTGAACCCGGGTCTCCACCCGCCCGTGCCGATGGACAGATCAATGTCCTGGAAATCCCCTTGAACGCTCCCTGCCGGCCCGGCCGACTCGATCCCGCAAACGCACCCAACGTCCTGGCAAGCCTGCGTCGCGCCGTGACCGGATGTCTGGAGGGGGAGTTTTCCGCGCTGGTCACCGGCCCGGTACACAAGGGAAACATCAACGACGCAGGGTTGCCGTTCACGGGGCACACAGAATTCCTGGGCAACCTCTGTCAAGCGGACCCGGTCATGATGCTGGCCGCACCGGGATTGAGAGTGGCCCTGGCTACTACACACCTCCCTTTAGCCCAGGTGAGCAGGAAGATTACCCGGCCTTTATTGAGCAAGGTGCTGGCGATCCTGCACCGTGACCTCGTGGGACGCTTCAAACTCCCCGATCCGCACATCCTGGTCTGCGGCCTTAATCCCCATGCCGGAGAGGCGGGTCATCTCGGCCGGGAGGAAATCGAAATAATCATACCCGTCGTGGAGCGCTTGAGAAGCTCGGGTATGCACCTCGACGGCCCCCTGCCCGCCGACACCTTGTTTACGCCCCCCTATCTCGAGCGAGCCGACGCGGTGCTTGCGATGTATCATGATCAGGGGCTGCCCGTGCTCAAGCACATGGGCTTCGGCAGGGCCGTGAACGTCACCCTCGGATTGCCCATCATCCGCACCTCGGTCGATCACGGAACGGCCCTGGAGCTCGCCGGTACGGGCCGGGCCGACAGCGGAAGCCTGTACGCCGCCCTGCAAACGGCGACCGAACTCAAGGCCGGCGAGGAATCCCGGTAAACGCGGGTTTAGCCTGTCTGTCTCACCAACTTACCGTAGAGTACGCAGAGTGCATCAGGGTTTGCGCCGAACGACGCTGTCAGAATCCCCGTATGACCTGTAGAGACCGCCGCTCCGGTCAATGTCAGAAATCCACTTTAATACAAAAATCTCTGTGTTCTCTGCGGCGATATATCCGGGCCAGAGGCGGGCCTTCACTCTCCGCCGGCGCCGGATCGTTTGTGCTGCACCATTTTCCGGAGACGATTCCTCAGCAAACGGCTTTCCTGCTCTTCTTTTTCCAGAGACTCCCGTTGCAGGGCCGACTCCAGCTCCCTTTTCCGCTCGGCATCCGAGATCTGCAGCCGCTGGCGAATCTGTTGCCGTTCCTGGTCCGATATGTGCAGGGCCCGCAGATTTACGTTGCGGCCAAGGATGTAGTTGCCGAGGTCTTCCAACCACTTATCATTAACCGTATTCGGAGGAAAAGCATCACGCTGGGTCTTGAGACCTTCAAAGTTTGTAACCTGCATGCTGATGACTTCGTTCTCTGTATCCGCCTGGAACAGAAACACCACGGGGACGCTGAACTTGACCTCGAAACCGATTCCGACGACATCGTTGGAGGCATCCCGCAAAGGCCATTCCGCAAACACCAGGCGCAGGTCTTCCAGAAACCGTCGGGTGTCCCGAGCTTTGGAACTCGGGGTGACCGTAAAGGCCAGGGCATCCGGCGATCTGCAGGTAAACCACAGCTTGACGAACCCTGGCTGCTCGGCGCTGTCCACGGCCATGCGGTAGTCTTCCTGAACCAGATTCCCGATCTCGCCAAAACCGGGAAGCGTATACCCTATGCCCACGTCGGGTTTCAGAAAATTCAAATGCTCCGTCATCTCCCTAAGATAGCGAAGTATTGCCTGCATGGCGGGCCGGATCTCATTTTTGTAGGTTTCCTCCTTGCGAACCTTCCAGGCCTCGTCCTCGGACAGTTCCTGTTTTCGCCGTTCCGCTTCCCGTTTCAGATCGTCGATTACGCCCATTTCACACACCCACGACTAATGAAAATCGCTGATCACTCCAGTGGGTGATCCCAGGTTCCGCACTTCGTTTCCTGCTACCTCTCTAGCGACATTTCGAACAGAATCTTTGATCCCTGTGAAGGGCTTCGCACTTTTCGCAAAGGGCGTATGGATAACGGAAAACATTTTTTGTACTCCGAGAGTGGCGGGACAACCCGAGATTCAGGAAACTCTGATTAATTCAGAGTTTCCTGCAGCACAGGGATGTGCTGCCGTTTTCGATCGCGGCAAGCGATTGAAAACGAAGGGAATCAGAGTTTCCTGCAGCACAGGGATGTGCTGCCGTATTCAGTCGCTTTAAGCGAGCGAAAAGGAAGGGAAGCTGGAGGTGTAAATTCAGGCTAGCCCCAGCAGCCCCCGGTTCGAGGGGGTGGCATTCAAACTACAGGGGCTGATGCGGGAGAAAAGGAGCCGCAAAAGGGGATCACGCCCCCGTGAAAGCTCCGAATCACGGGGTAACGGATTGGCTTGTGGGTGGAATGTACAACGATCCCTATCGGGACTGAAGTACCGGGCTGGCATCCTTTTCCAGTTGCGCCGTCATCACGGCGGATTCCGTTGAGCTTTCCACATGCGCCTGTAAGGTTGCACTTACCAGAACCCCTACGGCGACCAATATAACTAATACTGCCAGAAAATCCGGCTTATTATGGGAATGTCTCGTCTTTCTCATCTTCAACCCCAACACGGTTGGTCTATTACAGACATTGGTATATTCCTAAGACAAGATCTTTGACCGCCGTCACAGGTTACACCTTAGATTCGCGGTAAGACCTTAACAAATATTTCCAGTAATGCAAGAACCTTGTTCTTGACTAGTCTTCCTCGTCCCCTTCGTCAGACGCACCCGCTTCCTGCAGCAGTTCCTGAATCCTGGAGTGTCCGCCCCGCAGTGCGATCTTCAAGGGCGAATCTCCGGCCTTGTCCTTGGCGTTTACGTCTGCACCCATGGTGATCAGCAATTCCACCGCGTCGGCGTACCCTGATGCCGTCGCCTCCATCAGTGGCGTGCGACCCCGGGCATCGGTCAGGTTGACATCGGCCCCCGCTGCCAGTAGAGCTCGCAGGGTGCGCAGATTTCCGTTGAATGCCGCGCCGCTGAGCGCCGTGCGGCCCGAGCCGCTTTTTCCATTGACGTCCACGCCGTCGGCCAGGAGATCATGCACCTGTTGGAGGCGACCGGCGGTCGCTGCCGATACCAGAGATTGAACCTCGTCCGCCGCCTTGACGGGGCACGCCAGCACCAGCAGTCCCGACAATAACCAGCCTGTACCCGTCAATACCCGCATGGATCAGAATTTCCATCTGTTTGTACCGTTAACGTCAGCATAATTAAAATACTTTAGACATTATTTGCATTTCTGTGACGCTCCTTATATCTTTGACGGATATGCCTTTTTGCCAGGTGCTGCGTAATGAGCCAGGAAAGTATCCACAGTATCACCGTCGACGTCGAAACCGAGTACGTTGAGGCCCAATCGTCCCCGGACGCGAATCACTATGTCTTCGCCTATACCATCACCATTCGCAACACGGGTACCGAGGCTGCCCGCCTCCTGAACAGGCACTGGATCATCACCGACGCCAACGGCAAGGTGCAGGAGGTCAACGGAGAAGGCGTGGTGGGTGAACAGCCCTATCTGCGACCGGGGGAGGATTTCCGGTACACCAGCGGCACAATGATCGCGACACCGGTCGGCAGCATGCAGGGCAGCTACGAGATGGTGGCGGACGACGGCGTCTTCTTCGACGCCGAGATAGCACCCTTCTCCCTGGCCATCCCGTATACGCTGCACTAGTGTGCCTCGTCACCAATCCTGTCACATTCAGAGAGCGCCTGTGCCGCCAGTGCAAGGCGCGCTGCGCAGTGAATGGCGAGGCATGCCTTGCGGCTAACCGCTCCCTGGCCCGCTGAACGTTACAGGATTGGTGAC
>JAAUXW010143940.1_pt1 | contig 12282 bp, 5 predicted proteins | sample 7278141 | NCBI WGS metagenome assembly JAAUXW01 (sample SAMN14350115, study PRJNA611818) | marine sediment metagenome | isolation source: surface marine sediment (2.1m) | place: French Polynesia: Moorea | collected 2018-08
CCCCACTTTATCGAAACCATGAGATTAGCAGCCTATGGTGGTAGTATTTGATATAACAACCCATGGTGACAAACTGGATCGTCCCAATATATCCAGAGTTAAAGGCAAATGCCATAACCCATGGAAAGGGTTGTTACAGCTGACCTCGAGCTGGCAGTTACCATTTCAGTCACCTCAAATCATGTTGCGCCAACCAACCAGATAACGTAAAGCTATCTGATTTGACCTGAGTCATTATATATTTGGTCTATTGGGACTATTAGTTAGCGGTTATTGGCTTTTAATTATAGCCTGATTTATTTCCAACCTGCCTCATATGTCTGTAACCTGTGAAAGGCCACTTGTGTTATGGATTTATGCAGACATCCAGTATTGTTCGCTTGGTCAATAGTTAGATTGGCAGTCAATAGGAAAATTATACCTGCAAGATCAACATAGAAATCCATTGTGTGTGAAATGGACTTAGGTCTGCCATAAGATATTGTGCCTCTGTGGGATATGGGTGAAAATCTGGTTTGTTGAAGGAAAATATTGGATTTCTGGTGTTCGCTTGTAAACACATTTTGGGATGAAAGGCCAAAGAGACCGTATTTGTTTACTGCCCTGGTTTACCTTTTCTTTTTAAACTAACCTTCCAGCTTTCTGCCCTTCTGTCGCATTTCATCGGTATTAAGGATACTTGCTAGTTATGAGGCAAAAACAGCAAAAATCTGCAACTTCTGGACGATCTGGCCTGTAATTCAGCTAATAAATGATCATTTACAAATCTGGCTAAGACATATTTTTGTCGGATTTTGAAAAGATGGTTTATTAGCTGAATTACAAGCCAGAATGTCCATAAGTTGCAGATTTTGCTGTTTTCTGCCTCATACATAGCTAGTATCCTTAAGACTCTTTCTTGGCCAGCTAGGTACAACTTTTGTAAAATATGTGATCTAAAATGACCAAATGTGATTTTTGTTTTGACACACCTGGCATGTAGCTTCACAATTAAAGGCAGGGATACAGAATTGGAAATTGTGGGTCTGTTGGTAAGAATGAATATGGGAAAGTAAAAATTTCTTGACCTAACCGAAATTCTATGTATTGTTAGATACTGTAGATATATCTTTGTGATTGGACGCTTATGATGTAAAATGAAAGAGGGAGACATGATGACATAGACGAAAGCCATAATATACTGTGATAACTTGTAAATGATTGTATAGTTATTTATGGCCATTACAAAAATACCTCAAGTTGATTTTGATGCAGTTGAAGAGCAATAATACATAAGTACGTATACTGCATTCTGATTCTATGTAACTTTGCTACTGTAGGTGCTTGTACCTTCTGGAAATTACTCATTGCATCATTATGGTATCCTGTCAACTATGTGCCTTTTACATTTAAATTAAAATTATTAGCTAATGCTCAAAGCATACTAGCACGTGGAGATAGCTTTAATGTAATTGATTTACAATAAATAGCTATAGTAACAGACGGTCCAAACATGTTGATGGCTCAACTTTCATGCTAAATTATGTGGTATACACAATGGACATCTTTAGATTCACTATATATATCAAATCATTAAAAATCGCGGCTTAAAGGGTATATATTTTTATATGTTGGTGGCAGTCACCGAACGGTGTACTTGTAAATACAGTATTTATTCAATGAGCCACATTTCCAAAAAAAAAAAAAATAAATCATATTTTCCTCATATCAAATAAGCATAGACAGTTCTCAGGGTATTTACTCGATTTAATTGATGTAATCAGTACACATTATGATACCCTATCTGAGAAACTTAATTTGTCAAGCTATCGCTGCAATAAAAAATTAAGGGGCTATCTGACAAATTTTAAGTTCAAAAATCCAACTCTGCCAAGAAAATGCAACAAAAAACTTTAAGGTGATAGAATGATGAATTTCATGAAACTTGTTTCTCTGTATGATGTGATTTACGGTAGCTTCAATTCAATAACTTATTTACAACAAAACTTAAAATTCGATACATTTTGTGCATTATGTCAGCAAACCATTTTTGGCAAGTCATGAATTGAAATTTGGTAAACAACCAAAAGCCCAGGGGAAGACGACTAACTGACTACTCCTTTGGAATAAATTATCTGTGCCCCAAGTCCTCTTCTCAGTTCACATACAGTGAGAGAATATTGGCTGAAAATAATTAATTTACCACCCAAGATTTAGCCACATTAGTATTTTCAAGCATTTTTCACATTTTTACACATGAGCGTCCAAACATATGTACATACCATAAATCATTAAGCATGTTTTTCACCTCCCCAATAAATCCTGGTCTTGGAGACAGGAGTAAGTAATTCAGTCTAATTGTCAGTTTTCTTCAAGCTATTCCATTGCACACATTTTTATCAAATCAACTATGTTTGATGCAATAGTTCTATCAAAAGTGCCGGTCAGAATGGATTAGGAATTTATGTAATTTTCTGAACAGGTACAGTTCTGAAAGGTTGCATATAGATGTATAGGGTACAGGCATCGGCTGTCTCAAAGATAGGACAAATTTTCAACTCCCTAAAGCAAGAACCATTTTAAACAGAAAAAAGACAAGCCCATTGCATTGATTACTGAATAGTTTTCTTCCAATATGCCCTTCACGTAGACTGCAGAGTTCTTCCATATTTCACCCAGGTACTGAAAGGATCAGTGTATTTTTACATTCTTATCTCCCTACCTCGAAAGCCATGGCTTTTCTATTGAAAAAATTCTGATTCAAATGCGCCCTTTATCAATAGATAGGGCTATTTGAATCTATGCATTTTCCCACTTTAATTGTCCCGATCAACATCCAGCAAGCAATTCGCCATTTTCTGTGGTACAAAAATACCAAATGCTATAATAATAGAGCATAATAATTTCCTTTTGCTTCATTTAATGAATTGTTCCAATTGTTATAAAACCGCATATTACTCTAAAAAGACCCCCTCAAACTGTCCAAAAACAATACCTGCTGTCAACCCTCATTTATTAGAACCTCTTGGGACTTCGTGAATCTTGTTGGGATAATGAAGTTTCAGATATCTAAATATTCACTATAATTATAATTTTGGGAATTCTGTTTGGAAAGTGAATTTATGGATAAATGTAGTTCAGATAAATGGGGATTAACTGTAGTATCATTGGCACCAATTATTTCACGTACAAACCTCTTACTTAGTTGGTGTTGCCCACCCATCTCCTTCCATATATGTATTCTCATTCATTAATTGCAATACTTGTAAAGCCTCTCCTTGATTCAAAGCACCAATGTGTGCTTAAGTCCATCTATCTTGTATAAGAATGCAACCCGTTTTTTTTAAAATCCAAATCCAGCTTCAAGTTTTTCAGCTATGAATCCAAATCCATGGCAAAAAGACGTAAATCCAGATTTAGATTAGCACATCACTAGTTCAAAGTTACTAGTACCAGTAGAGTTGAGATTCCTAAATGCATTCTGACTTTGGATTAAACACTCTCATTGTCCAAATGTGGTGCCCCAGAATGACGTATAGTCAACCCTCATGATTGATCCATTCCTGAGATACAGGGGCAAATTCAGTACTTTCGTGGAGGTTTCCTGGATCCATATCTCATTCGGATAGCAAATTCCCCAACAGTGTTTCGAATAAATGAGGGTTGACTGTATCCATTTCATGACAAGAACGGGGACTGTTTCTTTTTTCGCTGAAACACCTAGGTGACATGTGCTATTATTCAAGAGCCTGTAACACCAGGTGATTTCTTGAGGTACATGTAAATGTGCAAGAGTACTTTATTAATGTGGAAAGAAGTCTGCAAACAGATCATATGAAAATATAGATGATAGTTGAAAGTTAAAATCTTGGTATTGGAAAATACAAATGTGCCATAGAGTTTGTGTCTGGGAAGAATTGTAATTATTGTTAAAACCAGAATAGAATCCAGAGGAAAAAAATCTGATAGCAGTGTATTCAAGCGCTATTTTGATCAAATACCAGTATGATAGCTTTAATGACTTATATTCCATACATTTTCAAACCAGAATACTGGCTATTCGAAGAGTGAGGGGCTGTGTCATATGTTCACCATCTCATAAAAAGGAAATTTGTTTCGTTTCTCAACACCCCCTCCCTGTGTATTTGGTTTCCTTTCTCGGAGAGATGAATTTTTGGCACACTCCTTAATGTGTTTAGGGAACTACCTTACGGTGCTTACTGAAAAGTTACTATTTCTGCTCTGATAAATGTGCAGTGCACAACCTGACCTACTGCAGTACCAAGTCAAGTTATGAGCTTTGTATTTTGCTTTTATTTTCATTTTTTTAAATAATAACATTTTCTATTCAGTTCAGTACACGTTAAAGCATTATGACATACCAAGACGTGTTGTACCGAACATCAGTGAAGATAATGGTAACTTTCAATTAGTAACCAAACATAAATGCATTTCTTTCCAATATATTTCTTATGTATAATTCATTTTAGTACCTTATGCATTTTTAATTTGACAAGTATTGTCAGATGTGAGGTATTGTTAAGTAATACAGTGGTGCTTCTATCGGGAAATCTGTGTTACTGTGATATTAAGTCTGCCTGGGAATAATATGAATTTAAAATTTGAGTTTTCATTTGGAGCTGTTTGCAAGCAAATCAGTTTGGGGGACTGTCAATTTTTTTGGTTTGTTTGGAAGCTAACCTATCCACTGGCCCCCTCAAATGAATGACACTACAAACAGCCCATATGCATGAAAATAATCTGGACATCTTCAGATAAAAGTGGTTTGGACGAATGATGGTTATTTGTATCTTTTAATAAATTGGGGTAAAGAGACATTTAACCACTTGGGCCCCGAATCGATGTACCATTTCGAATTGTCCTTGCTGTCCCAGGTGGGCTTTCACAGACCATGGTTGTATAATGTGTTCTTTTCCCATCTGATAGGTATTGAGTCATTCCAGGTGAAGTGTACCACATGGGCCTCAGTCCGCGTGTGTGCACTGCCTCCGGTTTGTAAGATATTTGATAATAGAGCCAATTGGAGACAGTGCCACAACTAATGCGATGCTTTACACGGAGCGACCCTATCATATATTCACATTTTTGTTTATTGTATAACATCATTTATTAATAAGGTAAAAAGGAAAAAAACATGTTGGAATTTTGTTTGAAGGGTGAAATGTGGTTGCCAAATATCATTACTGAGCAGTATTTTACTAGATTTCCACCAAGAATGCTTAGTTCATTGTGACAGCATATGTTTTATATGCTATATCTCACTGTGTGTCATACTCTAGAGATATTCTTATATAAAATGAGGTAAAGTCAATGTGATATACAGCAGGTTGAGGATTAAGGACAAAGTGTGTTTTCACTAATTATAAGGAACGTACAATGACATTGTGAAATATGTACAAATAAATAGCGAATGCGACCTAGGAAGTGATATAATAATTTATGAAAAGACAGTCATACTAGCAATATTACTACCAGAGAGGGTTGTACCACAAATATCCTAAAGCCCACAAGGGATTGTTGAGCATTTTTTGTGTGAGGCTTGTAGTATTAATCAACAACAATTGTGAATTAAAAATGATTAACACCAAGGTGCACCAAGATGTGACAGATTCGGTTCTCATGATGAGGTTGACCGATCAGGTTGTCTGGTTAGGCATAATTACATGTATACTAGTAAACCGTTCGTTGCGGGTTTAGAATGTTCCTGGAACATCCCTTTTTTCTTGCTTTGTTGTGTATACCTTTAAAATTAACCTTTGCTTATGACCACCCTAGGAAGGAGTTCCTGTTCCACAATATATATCCTAATTCTAAGAGTATTTGTTGGCAAGGTTGACATCCTTGAGGTTTGATTATATAAAAAGTAGACAATTAAAGACTGATCATGTTGTATATGTTCATTGTAATTTTTTTATGAAATAACCTAATTATTATGATATTTATTGGTGCTTTGTTACATGGGGGTAAGCTCTAATCTTGCTGTCATTAACAGTCACATGTAAGCACCCTAGAATAGCCTGAAACTTGTTATACAAGTAGTGTAGAAATATATTGTTATTTAACTTAATGTACGGTGTCTGTGATAAAATAATTTTATTTGTTTACAGCTTGTTTTGGAGCAGATAGAAGATTAAGTATATTATGTTCAAGATACTTACTCTATCTGATAGATTAATTTGCTGTATATTGTAATGATTTCTTTTTGGTGCTGTGTCTCATATTTATTATAATTTCACAGATTGGTGGACCTTTACCATTTAGGAACTTTCATTTAATATGTCTGTAAATTATTTTTAGACCACTGTAAATTCTCACTTAGACATACAGGGTGCCTTCAGGTTACAGAGGAAGGGGGCAAATAAGTACTGCACTGCAATTACACAAGCAATAGCTATACTCCACTCTAAATCAATTCATACCTATCTCACCCTGTACAACCAAAAACGACCCTTTAAGTTCATGCCCCGTTTTCTTAGCAGTTGCAGGTTCACACAACTGATACATTGAGTGCAAAATGGGGGAGATTGGGGGTGTTGGAGACATTTCCAACAATATTTCTGCTAATTTGTTACCATAAAAAGTGTTTTTTAAAGTCGAGATTTGATTTTACAGGGATTTTGAACTTAAAGGCTTCATTGTTTAACCTGCAATTGCTCAAAAAAACATGACATGAACTTAAAGGGTCGTTTTTGGTCGTACAGGGTGTATCTTGTCTTGCTAATTGTCATCAGCGGGATAAATGGAGGGACGTGATTTTAACTTGTTTCATTTCTATATTTTGGGGGGGGGGGGCACGTCGTGCACCTCCCAAATGCAACTACATGTCATCCCCTACTTATGTGAACTGACTTTACAGTGTATATCTCCAAATGCAAGTGGCCCTGTCAACGTGCAGTTTTCCACATCCGATTTTGGATGAAAAAATTGATCATGATTAGACATCTAGTTACAGAGATATTCTCATGAACACACTACAAAAGTACTCCAATCCACCAGCCTTGTTTAAGGTTAAACCTGTCATGTTTTTGTTCTGGAATAAAGTGTACAGATGAAAATATAGTGTTTTTTTCATACATAAGATTGATTATACTTTATAACAGAATTTTTGGTGAAAAAAACACTCTTCTCGTACACTCTTCTCCGGAACAAATGCATGACATAGTTTTAGACCAATCCAGTGGATTTGAGCGCTTTTGCAATGTGTGAAGGTCGGCACACGGGATTAATGACAGGGTGATTGTTTGGTTGGAAGTTTTTACCAACATTGTTGACACCATGATCCTAGGGGATAATAAGAGTTTTAAAAAAATGGGCAAAAATTGCATGTGCTTCTGTGCCCCATTGTTCCCCAACTTTACCTTTTCACTTTGCTGCCCCCTCTGTGTTTTGCATTAGATTCAGATAATAAATGCACAACATACGCAAACATTTGCACATGTTGGCCAGTGCGCCTTGAACATAGACCTATTACAAAACAGTCATGAATACCAATCTGGCTACTACCACTAGCTTAATTTGTCGGTATACTGAAGAAACAAGGGAAGACACTTATTGAAAAATAAAAGACCTATGCTTTACACCAGATAAATTCACATGGGCTAACATTTGTTTTCTGACTTTGGTCGCATATCAGTCCTGGAGCCTACTGGTTCTCCATTCACTTTCTGACGACCTATATAGATGATTTCCTTTTAGGTTTAGGTTCAAGGCACCTTAGGTTCAAGAAATATGCTTCAGGACCTTATATGTATGGTTCTGGTAACCTGATAGGATTGTAATCCCTCCACAAAAGAGTAAAAACACACACAATATTAAAATCATTTTTCATATATCGATTTGTGTACTTGATTATATATTGAGCATTTGCATCAATCATCCATATTTATTCCAGTTAATTTTGAAACCCGCCTTCCATTCTATTGCAACAGAGCACAACATAATACCTCTGCTTCATTGTGCAAATTCTATTCTCTGGTGATCAGGTAGAGAAATTTCGCTTAATGACATCTTTATTATTCAATGCAGAGGATAAAAAATGTATTTGTTGGTATGGAAAATGTGTACGGTGTACCATTTCATTTCAAACTTGAATTGCATTGGATTCTGTATATCATTTATCGTATATAGTATTTGTCAAATATGACTGCTAGTTATCAATCAGGGAATCCAGGTCTGTTGTATAAACTACTATACATAATGGCCCTGGGTCTATATAACTATAGGGTTTGACGTTAAAGAAAGTGACTGATCAAGTTAGAAAGTCCCAATCTAGTGCATGGTATTCAAAAGTATAATCTGCAAAAAGCATGTATGAATTGATATCTAATATAATTAAATGTGCCTGTTCTATTGGCTTACACATGAAAAGGCCGTACACCAGTACAGGTACTTCCTGTCCAACATGGGCACCCCAGAATATATTTGTGGAACCTGCTGCAAAAGAGGGTCTACATGCTCTCAAATTTGGTGAGCATGTTACCCCTCTTTCACAGGAGGTTCCACTTTTTGTCGTCAATCTTACCGTAAATATTGTCAAGCTTGTAGGGCGGGATCTCCAGCGATTGCACCCAAGCACAGCAACAGTCATCCATCCCTCAGTGCCCGTAAAGTTGTTAAAATAACACAGGAGCCCACTGGCTTGGACGGCAACAATATCTGCACAGGGAGACTACAATAGATTCTGGTGTGTGCATGTTGGACGGGAAGTGCCTGTATAGTTGTACACATTTTTTATGTGTAAGCCAGTGGTTCCTAATAATCAAGAATATCAGGGCTGGGACTTGTAAGAATAGATATATGATATATTAAAACATAATACTACCTCACAGATGGATTAAAATAGATTTTCTTACTTGCACAGTATGTCCGTGAATTTCAGTGGTAATTCAATGTATCATATACATGTAATTGTAAAAAAAAATGTAAATTGTATGCACCATCCATAATCTATGGCTATTTCAGACATTTTAACATTTTGTGTCCACTTATTTGTTAGCCATAGGTTTGATATGAGTGGTGTTTCCTAGTACCTATTGATGTAAAATAACTGAGGTGATAGTTTTCCACCTTTATACATGTTATATGATCATAGAAAAGCAGTAGAAGTGTACATGGTAAAAAAAAGTTCAAGATAAATCTGTATTTTTGATTCCATATAGGTGTTGATATTGTAAATTTGGACATGGATAGATTATAACATTAATGCATCAAAAATAATAATCAATGTTCATCATATATAACTATTGATCTTTAATTTTTACCAACATTATCGTCTGTTTCAACTCGTGCTTTGATATTAAAATAAGACCATTTGGCCTCACCACTACTGACTGTGAATCGGCATGTAGAGCCAAACTACATGCAGTCAATACCAAAGAGTTCTGTACAATATGCAAATAATGAATAAACAGGTTTCAGATGGGACTTCGCTTATTTTTGCACTTCTTTGTCAGAGGACAAAACACGGTAAAGTTAGGGACACCTGTAGGAGTATTGGGCTAGTACATGTTAGGGTCCCGGTGGGGCTACACCCATACTAAAGATAACACCAACTCAGATTTTTTACCCACCTGTGCTAATGCATGTATCCTTTTCGGTCTGTCTGTCTGTGTCTTGACCAGCATAATAATATCTTGTGAACTGTTACCATTACACTTGGACTCCAAAAATTAGTCAACAGGTAATTTATGTCACTTGGAAGTCTGAACTCTGAAGGTTGGTTCTCTTTCAATAGACTTTTTGCCGACAGGAGCGAACCCTAACTCACGGGCTTGAACCATGCTATAAATTAGAGTTGCTGCATGGGGTGGTTTGTACCATACCAGAGCAGCCAATAACCCCATTTTGGTAGGCAGGGTTTGCACTTTTGGCAAAAAGTCCAATGTTAGGATGCATTTTAAGGAGTTTCTGAAGCTCGTTATCTCCTGTCTATGAAACGGTAGTGGACCTATTGTCCAACACTACTGCCATCAAGCATCCATCTACACACATCACTTTGCTTGTTTTATTATCAACTGCGAAGCTGGGAGATAATATGTTTGTTAGCGTCCGTCCGTCTGCTTGTGTGTTTCAAGGTCAAATGTTGGGCGCGTAGTGGTCGATATTTGGGCTCGGCTTGTCAAGTGCAGCAAAAGCACCATGACACATGGAATACAGTCAAAGATTGTCAGTAATCAGGGGGCGTTCACAATTAAAGACCTTCGCGCAGCGGTCGAGGGCTTTTAATAATCTTTCAAGGAGGATGTGCCAATTTTGTTACGAAAGTTTGAATTTGAAAGATTATAGAACGAAGGGCTGCGTGTAGATCTATGCTCCATGGCAATAGTGTTGGACCATGGGTTCACTGGTTAGGCAGAGACTATAATTCCAAAGTGCTTCAACACACTAAATTTTTTATTTTCCTGGCGGGCGTGGTTTCATGAATTATCAAAATTTGATTCCGACCAAAATGAATTGTTTTGCTCTACATTGCTGTCAACGGGGAAATGATAAAAATGATGGGTGTTTTTTCTTTACACACACTATATGGAACCCTCAATCCACCATCTTTGTCTGAAACCATGTCACTTTTAGAATTGGTTACTCACTTTTGAAATGTACATGCATCTGACATTGAATTTGAACTTCAGGGACACCTTATTCCTTGATGACAACAGGTCATAAACTGACACAGTTTTAGAGAAAGCCAGTGGATTGAGGGTTCCATGTAGTGTGTTTACACCTACAACTGTTAAATGCCACAAATGTCGAACTCTCAAATGAAAAAAGTGGTGTCTACAATGTATCAATAAATAGCTATTTCCATCACAAGGCTTCACCTTGACTATCTCCATCCCAGACATGGAAGCAAAGAACAAAACAATGTGTTTATATTGACATTTTACAACTCTAAGTGTACAATCGATGCACAGACGTGATTGCCTCAATGACAAATATGCGTGATCTCCCTATACAATACAGACAAAGATCAGAAGGTCATTGATCTGCTGCTATGGGAGGCAGAGAGTATCTTCACGGAGAATCCAGTGGTCCCGCCAGTCAGCAAATCAGGGCGAGGGCCATTAATGGGCAATGGGTATTAATGGAGATTAATGGAGCTTAATAATTGTCCACTAATCCTTATGGAGATTTCCATTAATCTCCATTAATCCCCATTAATCTCCTTGAGGATTAATGGACGATTATTAAGCTCCATTAATCTCCATTAATCCCCATTGCCCATTAATCGCCCTCATCCTGGCAAATTCACTCACATAACTTCTAGAATTCTGTTACGGTCCAGCCCAGCCACCATTAACCTTCATACGCTTTTTCAAGAAAAAAAACTTGCTAAAGACGGGTCAGGGGATCCCATGATATCTACCCATCTCGGTGGGCAGATTTTTTGCCAGTTTTGACACCTGTCCTTACTGTGTTATGGGTAAAGTGGCAAAATCGTAAGAGAGAGGTATATTCACACCCTTCCCCCTACTTTCAACCTTTCAGCTCTGCAGCTCAAGGTGTGCAAGAATGTCTCTTAACAGATAGTGAATTATAATGTCCCCTCATCTACATTGGCTATACACTACAGAATTATTATAACACATCCATTGATCACAATGGACCTGGTTTCATTTAATGGACCATTTTCTGAAGGCTGAAATGACCTTATCGATCAGACATGACTCAACTAATAATGTTACTGACACAATTATATGCTTATGGTTATGTTGGATGGTAATGTCTGGTTGTCTGGCATGATATGGGTAATTATTCCGTGTTAAATGCTACTACACACATTATGTCATGCAGCTGTCTTTTGTCTCATCACCATAAGAAATTTCAATAGCTGTTATAGTAAGAGGAAGCAAAATGTGTAAAAAAAAAATAACACTTTTTTTATTAAACGCACTAAACATCAACCATTTTACAACATTGACAATTGATCAAATGTTTGGTGCCCAGTAGGATATATCATTGGAAAGCACTTGATCTGACTTAGAGGAAGAGATTATCAGAATTTCTGTCCCCCTCATTTTTGATTACCGGTATACCATCGTCCTTGACTAATTGACTATCTGGTTATCATGGTGGTATAGGTAATTGGTTAGCAGGCCAAGGTTTTCGGGTTATTGGGGTATCCGCTTTCAAAGGTTATAGAGTGGTCATTTGGTGATTTAACATCCAACCCAATAAGCCCTGTATTAACCCCCGGTGACCGCTCTATAACCTTTGAAAGCGAATACCCCAATAACCCGAAAACCTTGGCCTGCTAACCAATTACCTATACCACCATGATAACCA
>JAAUXW010294758.1_pt1 | contig 12268 bp, 8 predicted proteins | sample 7278141 | NCBI WGS metagenome assembly JAAUXW01 (sample SAMN14350115, study PRJNA611818) | marine sediment metagenome | isolation source: surface marine sediment (2.1m) | place: French Polynesia: Moorea | collected 2018-08
GCACGGGCCGAACGCAACAGCGCAATGCTGCCCCGAGGCCCGGGTCCCATCTCGATGCCGTTCCATTCCCGGGCGGCGCGCACGATACGCACCGCATAGCCGACGATCTCATCATCCACCCCCAGGCGGGCGGCGTACTCCTGCAGCCGCACCACGGCCCCGGGCTCCAGGACGGGGCGCACCGCCGAGGTATCCAGCATGTCCCCGACGGCGTCGCAGGTAACCTGCCGCACCAGGGCCTGTTCCTCCTCCAGCGCCGGGTAATTGATGAACACCTTCAACAGGAACCGGTCCAGCTGCGCCTGGGGGAGTGGATAGGTGCCCTCCTGCTCGATGGGATTCTGGGTGGCAAGCACCAGAAAGGGGTTGTCCAAACCGAAGGTCTGCCCCTCGATGGTGACCTGGCGTTCCTGCATTGCCTCCAGCAATGCGGACTGGGTCTTGGCCGGGGCCCGATTGATCTCGTCCGCCAACAGAAAGTTGCAGAATACGGGTCCTTTGCGAACCCGAAAAGACTGCGCCTTCATGTCGAACATCACATGACCGCTGATGTCGGCGGGCATCAGGTCCGGCGTAAACTGAACCCGATTGAAGCGCCCCTTGACCGCGGCCGCAATACTGCGCACCAGCAGGGTCTTGCCGAGTCCCGGCACCCCTTCCACCAGCACATGGCCGCCGGCCAGCAGGGCGATGACGACCTCCCGGATCACCTGCCCTTGACCGACCACCGCCTTGCGGATCTCCCGCTCCAGGGCGCATGCCCGCGCAACGGCCTCGGTGGGCAGACCTGACTCTGTGCTTTGTGCTGTCATCTTATCTCCTGCCCTGTAAGGCGCCTCAAAATGGGGATTCTCACCGGTACTCACTTTTCACGCTCCATCTGTTGGGGGGCATGCGACGGGGGTGTCGCATCTGCGGATCTGCCCAGGGAAACCCCGGCCAGCAGTTCCTGCTGGACGGCGCTCGCCCTGATAAACGCCTGCTCTTTGTCCACCCGGCCATGGAGGGCGGCCTCTACCGCCGAACCGGCAATGCCCGCCAGTTCGGCGATCTTCTCACAACGTTGTCTTTGCTCGAGCCTGTCCAGCCCGGGGTGTCTGCGCCGCCAACCCTGTTCCAGAACCTTCTGGGAGGCCTGGAACATCCCCCCCGCACGATCCGTCTGCCAGGCGTAGTTGGCCGCCGCGTCCAGGTGCTCCAGCAGGTTGCGCCGAACCCGGGTCTCCCGTCGCAGCAACGGGCCAGTGCGCAGAGTCTGGGACCAGAGCCAGAGACCGATCAGGGCGAGTGCACTCAGCATCAGGTAAGGTGCGGCCCGCCACAGCAGGGTGAAAAGGGACGGCATGCGGCTGCTGTAGAGGAACCATACGCGGCGTTCTCCTTCCGTCAGCAGGGCTAGAAAAAGGGCGTGGTCCTGCTCTCCGATGTGGTCGTTGACCAGATACTGGTGATCACTCAGCACCGTCAGGCGGCCCTGGCCGATCCTGAACTGCAACAGGTGGGCGCCCTCCTCCCCTTCCACGGCCCAGTCAGCCAGGTCCGTGGTCTCCTCCAGCCAGCGGCCGTTCTGAAAAGCCACCTGGACCCCGTCCCGCTGCCCGGGGAAGGCGACAGTCAGGGGATCGCAGGGCTCACAATCGCCTTCGCCGTCCTCGTCGTCTTCCCCTTCTTCCGAGTCCTCCGGCTCTTCGCTCGGCACCTGGTTTCGCAGGCGCACACCATATCTCTCGAGCAGGGGGTTGCCGGCGCGTTCCCCGTCCTCGTCCCACTCCCTGTGGGCCGTGACGATCAAATGCCCGCCGCCCTCCATCCACGCCAGCAGGGCCTGCTCATGATCCGGCGACAGATCGGGGCTCAGGCGATTGACCAGCAGGACCCCCGTCTCGTCCGGCGGACGCAGCAGGTATTCGCGGCCGGCGATACTCTCCGACTCCAGACCGAGTTGCCCGAGGAAACGCTCCGCCGCCAGGAACCGGTTGCGCCGCGCTTCGGGGGAGACGCCGACGCGAACCTCCCGATACTGGCGTTCGTAGTTGCTCAAGAACCAGTAGACCCCCCAGCCCACCAGCCCCGCGAGCAGCACCAGGACCAGGATGCCGATCCATTTATTTTTCACCGGCCCCTCCGTAGACCCTTTGCCAGTCACGACATAGCTGTTCCACCTCCCGCTCGGTAGGCGTCTCGTGACCGTAGGCCAGACTCAGCCACAGCTGGGTGAGCCGCCGGAACAGCCCCGTCTCCCCCTCGGGGCGGGATGCGTCCACCAGGCGAAGACATTCGCCTTCGGTGGCGCTCTCCGGGATCTCCAGGTCCGTCTGGTGTACGAATCTGGCCAGGGCGCCCCGATAGAGCAGGCTCAAGGCGGCCCGCGGCCTGCCCTGGGCAAGCAGCCGCAACGCCTCCCCCACGATGTCGGAGGGAAGGCTGTCCGGACTGACCTCGAGCCCGAACAGGGTGACCGGGGCGGAGGACCGCCGGCCTCTGCCCGCGGTCCGGCTGTACGCCAGCCACCCCCGGTTGCTGGCGAGCCAGTAAACGAAATAAGCCACCAGAAGACCCGCCGTCAGCCACATCAGCACCTCACCCACGGCGGCGATGCCCTTGGTGAAGCCCTCGAGCAGTTTCAGCAGGGTCTCCCAGCCCTCGGTATCCGCATCCTCTTCCAGTTCGCCCTCAAAGGTCCAGTAGCTGACCTTTTCCGTCTTGCCGAAGTCCTCGTGGGCAAGCACCTGGTCTATGGCCTGGCGGACCTCCGCCCGGTCGATCCCCCCGGCCTGCGCCGGCCGGTCCAGGGCGAGGCCAAGCGCAAGACAGAGCCCCGCGGCAAGGCTCGCCGCCAAACCGGCGAGGGGCCTCTTATGGGACTTCGTGCGGGCCGCGAGCCGGCGAAAGCTCAACTCGATGTCCCAGGCCTCCAGCTCGGTACGCCGCGTGATGTACAGGGCGAACCCGCCCGCCACATAGAAGGGGGCGATCAGGGACATGGCGAACAGGTCCGCTATCTGCCCCAGCCACTCCTCCAGGGAACCCGGCGCAAGGAAAAGGGTCTCCAGATCCACCCAGCGCACCTCCTCGGGCAGCAGGATCACCACCAGGATCAGGAAAGACACCTCCAGCACCACCTCGAAATGGAGGCCGACGACGGTCAGCCAGGTACCGGTCTGCTTGCGCCACCCAAGGACCCGGATGCGTTCCTTGCGCGGCTTGCCCGCGAGTCCTTCCAGCAACCCGACCGGCATATAAAACGAGCGGTTGGTGCTGAACCGGCGCCAGGTGAGGTTTCCGAGCAGCTGCGGTCGAACGATGGAAAACCAGCGCCTTGCTACCTCCCGGAGGGGGGGCCGGTCATCGAACAGCGCCCGGCTCATCCAGAACAGCAGGGGCGGCTCATACAGGGGCTTGAACCACCAGATCAGAAGCAGCATCAGCCAGGACCACTGGGAAAAGAGCAGGAGTATCAACACATACAGGGGCAATGCGCTCATCCACCATAGCAGCCACAGGGGCAGAAACCAGCGACGGGCCATGGCAAAGCCGAGATCTATGCCCTCCCATGGCGTGCGGGGCCTCAGCACCACACTGATCCTATTGAGATCCACGCCTTACCCCGCCCGCTACCAGATAGCCCATCACCACCAGACACAACACCCCCGCTACGCTGTACTTCAAGGCGACCGGAACCTCGCTGGAAGACCAGAAGGCCTCCACGAAGGCCGCCGCTACCAGCAGCAGCGCCGCTCCCATCACCAGTTTCAGGGCACCGGACGCGGCCTCTTTCAACGCCTCGGAGCGGGTCAGCTGTCCGGGCGCCAGAAGCGCATGACCCAGCATCAGGCCTGCCGCACCGCAGATAACGATGGCGGTCAGCTCCAAGGCCCCGTGGCCGCTCACAAAGGGCCAGAAGGTCTCGTGAAAGCCGATGCGGCTCAGGTGCCCTGCCACCGCACCGATTACCACCCCGTTGAATACCAGTAAAAAGACGCTGCCGATGCCAAGCAGGATGCCGCCGGCAAAGGTTCGAAAGCCAACGCCGATGTTGTTGGAGATGTAGAATCCGAACATGATGAAATCACTTTCGGAACCCCGTTCAGGCTCACGTCCCGGCCTGCGGTTGGCGGGATCGTACATGCTCTCCATCTCCGCCACCTGGTATTCGTCCAGGATGCTGTAGATCAACTCCGGATCCAGATAGCAGTACCCCCCTGCCAGGAGGGCGGGAAGCAGAAACAGGGCCGTGGCAAACCAGAAATAGCGGGCGTGCTCCCGCACCGCAAGGGGAAAGCCGGATCCGATAAAGGCGAGGCTGCGCCACAACCAGGCCCCGCGCCTGCGGTACATTCGACGATGGCTGCGCAGCACCAGATCATGCAACTCGGCCACCAGGGCGGGACTGTATCTGCGGCTTCGTGCCAGGGCGTAATGGCTGCAGACCTGTCGATACAGCCAGGGCAGTCGCGCCCGGGCGCCCTGGTCCAGGCTGCGTCTGTAGCGCGGTTTCTGGAGATCGTTGAGCAACCGCTGCAGTTCTTCCCAGAGCGGACGATTTTGGGCTTCGAAGGCCTGCTGTCGCATCCTCTCACCTTCTCCCAGAAAGCCAGTTTGCATAGGCGTAGAGCGACTTCACCGCCTGCGGTCCCGTCTTTCCGGTCAGTTTGGAGAGTATATCGGCAAGTTCGACGCCGCGGTCCCGGGAGAGCAGGCTGCTGCGCTCGGCAAACTCCAGCAGGGTGCGCTGATCGTCCACGGTGAGATCCAGCGGGGGTGCTTCGGCCGCCGCTTCGGGGAGTTCGCCACGCTGCGGCGGCTGCTCGCGATAGACCACCAGCGTACCGGCCGCCAGATCACCCAGCCTTTTGAAGTCTTTGTTTGCCAGCATGGTGAGCAGCCCGAAGCCGTACAGCATCGGAAGGAAATCGGCGGCCCGCAATAGATTGCGCACAAGCGACGAGGGCCAGGAAACCGGTGTTCCGTTATCGTGGATCACCCAGATCCCCATCATCTGCTTGCCCGGCGTGGCCCCTGAGCTCACCTCGAAAACCACGGGATAGAACCACTCGACGAGGAACACGCCGATCAGGATAACGGCCATGCCCACGCCCCCGAAGAAGGCGAAGACTATGGCGATCGCGATATAAAGCGCCGCCCGGATGGCGGCATCGATCGCCCAGGCGCAGGCCCGCACCACCGGGCCCGCCGTTTTGATCTCTAAGAGAATCCCTTCCGGCGTTTCGTAGGCGTAGCAGGTGTCAAGCGGGTTCAGCGTAATAGATGTCCTTGTAGGCCACGAATATGGAAGCGGTAACCATGGGTATCACCACCAGCAGGCCCAGCAACAGGGGAATGCTGCCCAGGACGAATAAAACCGTGGCGATCAAACCGTATATCAGGAACGGTAGCACGTTTTTAAGGCAACCGACAAAGCTCATTTTCATGGCGGCCAACGCGGACAGCCCCTCCAGCGCCACCAGGGCCGGAGCAAACCAGTAGGCCATGATCAGGGGAATGCTGAGCGCCATGACGATGAGCATCGGAATCAGGAACGCCGAACCCAGCATGGCGGGGTTTACCTGCTCCGGATTCACCTGCCCCATGGCTCCCATCCCTCCAAACGCGGCAATCATTCCACCGCCGATCAGAACCGCCGCCAGCAGGCCGATGACGATGAATCCCACAAGATAGAGCAGGCCCACCAGCACCAACTGCCCCAGCCCGGCGGAAAAACCGGAAAACAGATGCCCCACCTCGAAATCGCCGCCCTCGTTCTGGGCGTTTGCGCCGATCATGAAACCCGCCGCCAGAACGGGGGCAAACAGCGTCACCGCCAGGGAACCCAGGAAGGGCACCAGGCTGACGAGCATGGTGACTACCACCCACACGACCAGGGCTATGATCCATTGAAAGGGATTCTGCCGAAAATGCCAGAAACCCTGGGACAGCCAGAGCCAGCCATGTCCCGCCGGTACGGAGCCGGGTCCCGACATCTCGCCTTCCTCCGGCTCGCCCGCCAGGTCGGCGTGGGGCGCCGCATAGGGATTGGCGCTGCCGCCTTGCGCTGCCGATGCATCGCCTGCGGCGGTTTCCGGACCCGCCGAGGCCGTACCGGGCGCGGGCTCCACACGCACCACCATGCCCAACGCCTCCAGTGTCTTGCAGTATTTTTCCGCCCGGTCCTTCGCCAGACCGCCTTTGATCAGCACCTCCCTGTCCGCGTTCACCAGTTGGCGCGCCTTTGCTTCGCTGACCTCGAAACGTTCGCTGAACGACCGAGCGAATTTATCTTCATCGACGTCAGGCCTTAAGTGCCCGGCGTAAATAATCTTGTAACCTGTCTCCATCGCCATGCCCTATCTGATTTCCTCAAAAATGGTTCGAGTCGACCTGGATCATGCCCCGAAAGGCGTCGCATTGGCCCGAAATGCCCTTTGGCCTGTCGCGCTTACCGAGTCTCTGTTCATCGCCCGTCGGTATACGACAGTGCCATCCGCGCCGGAGTGGGACCCTGGGAGCCTGTCCGAAAATAGACCGATTTACGGATCGGGCTTGCGGCGCGATGCCCTATCTATAGCGGTTCGACCGGCGAACTCTGAAATATTAATTCAGGCAACGCGGGATGTGACCTTGAAGAAGAAATCTCCGGACTCAGCGGGGCACGGGGATGCGCCGGTCAGCGCGTCTCGACCAGGAGGCGTTTGATCATGCCCTCGGCCTGGCCAAGGTATCCGCCGCCAAACAGGTTCAGGTGATTCAGTATGTGATACAGGTTGTACAGGGTCTTCCGCCTGCCATAACCGAGGTCCAGGGGCCAGGCCTCCCGGTAGGCTGCATAAAAGGCGCCTGCGAATCCGCCAAAAAGCTCGGTCATGGCGATTTCCGCCTCCCGGTCCCCGTAGTACACGGCGGGATCATAAATAACCGGATCGCCCTGGGTGTCGTATCCGAGATTGCCCCCCCAGAGATCGCCATGCAGCAGGGAAGGCCGGGGTGCGTGGTCGATCAGGACGTCAAAGGAATCCATGAGCCGTTCGCCCAGAGTTTGCAGCCGACCCCCAAAACCGTTTTGCGCGGCCAGTCGCAGCTGAAAACCCAGACGGTGATCCCGCCAGAACGCCACCCAATCATCCAGGGGTGCATTGTGCTGCGGCGTGGAACCGATGGTGTTGTCCCTTCGCCAGCCGAAGCGTTCTGCAGTGTGCCGGTGCAGATCCGCCAGCCGCCGCCCCGCGAGGGCGGCGCCGTTTGCGCCGGCTCGCCCCATGTCCAGGTACTCCATGACGAGATAGGCGCTGCTGCCGGCGATGCCCGTACAAAGCGGTAGCGGCACCCTGATGGTGCCGGTAGCGGCCATCTCCCGCAGCCCCTCGGCCTCCGCCTCGAACATATCCAGACTGCCGGCGCGATTGGTCTTCACGAAATAGCTTCGCGAGCCCTCACTGAGCTTGGCGGCCGTGTTGATGCAGCCCCCCCCCAGGCTGCGGGGGCTCGCCGGTGCGAAGCCTTCTCCGGTTATCTCACCGATATGCGCCGCAATGGCCTGCCAGTCGGTCATGAATACTGCAAACGCTCATGCAGGCGGCTGGCGCGGGGAAAATGGGCGCGCAGAAATTCCATCTGGTCCGCGAGTACGTTGCGCCCCTGCAGATAGACATACTCCGCATGGGTGGGTGTAAAGGGTATTGCGAGCAGCTCCATGCCCGCGGCCTCCGGCGTCCGCCCCGCCTTGTGGTTGTTGCACCGGACACAGGCGCTGACGACGTTATTCCAGTGGTCCGGTCCCCCCCAACTTAGGGGGCGCACGTGATCGCGGGACAGAAAACGGGTCGAGAAGCGATTGCCGCAGTACATACAGATCTGATCATCCCGCCGAAACAGCGCAGCATTGCTCAGAGGAGGCAGGTACTCCTTGCGCATTCGTGTTACTGCATGACTTTCGCCATAGGTCGCGATAATGGAATTGACCTCGATTCGGCTCTGCCGGTGGGTGCGGGTATTGATTCCACCACGAATCGCAAAAATCACGCTGCCGCAACTGTAGGCGACCTGCCCCAGGGAATACAGGCGCACGGCACTCCGGTAATCCACCCATTCGAGCGGCATACCGGCCACATCGGTACGCAGTATCTGCTGGCTCAGGTTCATCTTCTGGTTCAGACGGGCTGGGTCCCCGGGCATGATAACACATCTTCCGAGCTTGAAAACCGCCGTCCGGAGCACCGCCTCACAAAGGCTAAGCCCATAACATTCTTAACAAATCCCCCGGTCTGATAGAGAATCTTCACGGCGGCCTCCCAGCACCTGCATGGGCGCTTCGGTCCCGTTTTGTCTCCCATGCCGCGGAGCGCAGTCCGAAACCGGAGAAAAGCCACTGCTCCTCACTCGACTCCAAGGGTTTTCCCGGAGTGACCTGCGCGTCGTCGCCCATAGTTATGCACAAATATCGAGAATGTGATCTCGTTCGCAGGACTAGCGGCGGAGCCGATAAATAAGAAACTGCTGATATTTTTTATCATGCTGTATTTTATGCCTATTTCAAAAACCGACCAAAAAGTTACCATTTGCGCAAATTCGCAGTGGTTTCAGGCCCCAGGGACCGGTATACAGTCTTTGTCCACACAGTTATCCACAGACTTTGTGGATAAAGATTTTTGTGGCTCATACCCGCCGTTGCGCAGTAGGATAACCGGCATCTAAGGCCTTCGAATCCAGCGCTCCAGGAGCATGCGCCGCCCACAGGGTCCAGCTTTGGTCAAACCGGACTTCCCCCCGATTCTGCGCGTCGCCGTAGCCGCCCCCTTGTATCGCACCTTTGATTACAGGGCGCCGGCGGATATGGACCTCCACGGCCTGCGCCCGGGGACGCGTCTGCGAGTTCCCTTCGGCGGCGGCACCCGTTGCGCCCTTTTTCTGGATAGCCCTCAGGCAAGCCCCGTAGAGGACTCCCGGCTCAGGACCGCGCTGGCCGCCATCGATTCGGCCCCCCTGTTGCAGCCTTCCGATCTGGACCTGTTGCTCTGGGCAGCAGACTATTACCAACATCCCGCCGGAGAAGTGCTGTTCGGTGCCCTGCCCGCCGGCCTGCGCAAGGGCAAATCCCTGTCGGCTCCGAGAAACAGGGGCTGGCGCCTGACCGAGCGGGGTGCCGCCGTCCCCCTGGATACCCTGGCGCGCGCCCCCCGTCAGGCCGCGGTAATGCGTGAACTCAAGAAGGCACCGCGGGGGCTGAGCCGCGGCGATCTATACGCCCGATGCGACCCCTGTGCCTCGATCCTGCGCACCCTGGAAACAAAGGCCTGGGCGGAGGTCTGCACCCTGCCGCCCCCCTCGGAACCTCCTTCCGAAATGACCACGCCGCCCTCGCTGGCGCCCGCCCAGCAACAGGCCGTGCAAAGGATCGGCGAGCAGGCCACCGGATTCCACGGTTTTCTGCTGGACGGGGTAACCGGCAGCGGCAAGACGGAGGTCTATCTGGCGCTGGTCGAGAAACACCTTGCCGCCGGCCGGCAGATTCTCCTTCTGGCGCCGGAGATTGCGCTGACTCCCCAGCTGCTGCGGCGATTCCGACGCCGTATTCGGGCGCCCGTGGCCCTGCTGCACTCCGGACTCTCGGACGGGGAAAGGGAACAGGCCTGGCTGGACGCCCGCAGCGGCCGGGCACGGGTGCTCCTTGGCACTCGATCGTCCGTATTTACGCCCATGCCGGACCTGGGCCTGATCCTCGTCGACGAGGAACACGACCTCTCCTATAAACAACAGGAAGGCTTCCGCTATTCCGCCCGGGACATGGCGGTGGCCCGGGCCCGTCAGCGAGGCTGTCCGGTGGTGCTCGGATCGGCCACTCCCTCGCTGGAAAGCCTGCGCAACGTCGATCTGGGACGCTACACCCGGCTGGTCCTGCCGGAACGGGCCGGCGGCGCCAGCCCGCCCAGGATGGACCTGCTGGACATCCGATCGGTGCACCTGCATGCCGGGATGTCTCCCGTCCTGCTGCGCTTTATGGATGAGGAGATCAAACGGGGCAATCAAGTGCTCCTGTTCCTCAATCGCCGCGGTTACGCCCCCGTCTTGACCTGCCACGACTGCGGCTGGGTGTCCGAGTGCAAACGATGCGATGCCCGCATGACCCTGCACAAGGCGGCGGGACTGCTCTGGTGTCATCACTGCGGCCACCAGCACCGCCCCCCCCAGGCCTGTCCGGAATGCGACGGCCAGGACCTGCGTCAGTTGGGACAGGGTACGGAGAGGCTGGAAGAGATTCTCAAAACCCGCTTCCCGGATCTCGCCATCGCCCGCATAGACCGAGACAGCACCCGCCGCAAAGGGGCCTTGCACGACATGCTCGAGGCCATCCGCGGCGGCCGCTACCAGGTGCTGCTGGGCACCCAGATGCTCGCCAAGGGCCACCATTTCCCCATGGTCACCTTGGTGGGCATCCTCGATATTGACCAGGGCCTGTTCGGGGCCGACTACCGAGCACCGGAGCGCATGGCGCAGATGATCGTGCAGGTGGCCGGGCGCGCCGGGCGGGCGGAAAGGCCAGGTCGAGTAGTGATCCAGACCCGGCATCCCGACCACCCCCTGCTGCAGACCCTGATCCGCCGGGGTTACCCGGACTTCGCCCGCCAGGCACTGGCGGAGCGCCGCGCCGCGGGACTGCCGCCGTTTTCCTTCCAGGCCCTGCTGCGCGCCGAGGCCACCCGCGCGGCGGCCCCCGAGCGTTTTCTCGCTCAAGCCCTGAGCGCGGCGGGACCGCTGTGCAGTCCCCGGGTAGAGCTCTGGGGGCCGGTCCCCGCACCCATGGAAAAAAGGGCCGGGCGGTTTCGCGCCCACCTTCTGGTACAGACCCCCCGCCGCCGCGAGCTCCTGGACCTGCTGCGCGGCTGGATTCCCCGGATCGCCTCCCTGCCAAGCGCCCGCCGGGTCCGCTGGTCCATCGATGTGGACCCCCAGGAGATGCTTTGATCGCAGACGCCATCGGCGACGCCTTGAAATCGGGCCGCCACCCCTTCATCATCGTTATCCTGCCAACAGCGTCGCTTTGATCAAACCGGGGCGCCAGGCGGTTGACACCTCGGCACCGGAGCCGGACCGCTGCCGGAGGCGGCGCCGGGCTACTGCTGGTCCGCGAGCCCCACCGGCATGACGTCGAGCCGGCGCCGCCCGGGGGAGTCACGCCCGACCACGCCCCGCGGTACAGGATTGGAAACAGAGGGAGTACTGTATGTCATCGGAGAACCCCAATAACGGGGACGGCTGCTGCTTCGAAGAGCAGTTTGACCAGGAGCTCGAGGCCATCGAGCAGGCTCGCGACCACATGGCCAGACAGCTTGGGTCCGATGGCGGGGACCTTTATCCCGATTCAAAGACCCAGGAAAAACCTGCCAGTGCGTTTGACCGCGCCCACAGGGACAGCCTGCTCGGGCTGACCTTTTCCGGAGGCGGCATCCGCAGCGCCACCTTCAATCTCGGCATCCTGCAGGGACTAGCGGGATTGCGGCTGTTACGCCGGGTCGACTACCTTTCCACCGTCTCGGGCGGCGGTTATATCGGCAGCTGGCTGTCTGCCTGGGTCCATCGAGAGAAAGACGACAAAGGGATCCTCGGGGTCGAGAAGAAACTGGCTCCTACAGACGGTTCCCAGCCTGAGCCGGATCAGGTCCGCCGGCTGCGCGGGCTCAGCAACTACCTGACACCCCGGGTCGGCGCGCTCAGCACCGACACCCTCACGGGGGTGGCGACCTACCTGCGCAACCTTCTGCTCAACCAGATCCTTTTGCTCCTCGCAGGAAGCGCCGTACTGATCCTGCCCTGGGCCCTGGTGGCCGGGATACCAGCCCTGAGTAACGACTGGGTGCGGGGTCTATTGCTGCTGGCAGCGATCCTGCTCTTCATCGGCTCTGGTCTTGCGGGTTATGAGACACGCCGCGCCAGTTTCGGCACCAAGGCACCCTCCGGGGATGCCAACGGTGAACGGGCGGATACGGGGTCCCGGCGGCCCTATTGGTTGCAGTTGTCATTATTCGCGCTAGCAGCGGCTTTTAGCGGCGCGCTGATCACCTATAAGCCAGACCAGTTCGAACAACTGGCATGGTGGCAGTTTTCCGCCGCCGGATGTGTTACTTACGGCTTGGGAATGCTGGTCGGTTGGTTTTGGGCGGTCCTGTCCCTAAAGGTGCAGGGCAGCAAGCACTCAAATACAATATGGTCTGCCTCAACCCTGTTCGCCGCCGCAGGCCTGGGCGCGATGCTTGCCCTTTGGGCACATCTCGTTCCC
>JAAUXW010198673.1_pt1 | contig 12170 bp, 11 predicted proteins | sample 7278141 | NCBI WGS metagenome assembly JAAUXW01 (sample SAMN14350115, study PRJNA611818) | marine sediment metagenome | isolation source: surface marine sediment (2.1m) | place: French Polynesia: Moorea | collected 2018-08
ATGAAGTTTCCCCTCAAGCCCATCCACAGCGGTGCCCCCAACGAGCTTCTGCAAATTGATCACTTGAAGCTCTCCACGACGAAAGATGGTCACCTTGGTGTCCTCATGATGATTGATCACTCCACAAAGTTCGCTGTGGCGGCCCCCTATCGACTGTGTGACGCCCAAGAAACATGTCGCCCCATATTGGACCACTGGGTCGAGCCATATGGAGCCCCCTTGGCCATCCAGTCTGAAAATGGTGTGCAGTTCACCGCGGCCCTCACGGCGGAGATGATGAAGCATCTGGAATTCCTCCAATCCACTCGTCCCCCTACCATCCTCAGACGAATGGGCTAGTCGAGCGCCAGAACAGGACACTCATCCTCCTCCTCAGAAGTGTGTGCTCGAGGAGACAGGACGATTGGGACAAGCTTCTCCCGAGCGCCATGGGAGCGTACAACTCCACCCGTCACACCTCCACGGGCTTCTCCCCCCACCTCTTGTGGTTCGGTAGAGACAAGAGAATCCCCCTAATGCTCCTCTTCCCCAAGCTGGCTATCTGAGAGTACATGTTGTTGAGAGTACATAAAACAGATATTCAAACGATCCGCCAAGGTACAACAGGTGGCGCGCTCCAACATCAGACAAGCCCAGATCAGGCAAAAGAGAAATTATGATCAAGACGCGGTCCACCTCCACCCCTACAAGGGTGACCAAGTTCTCGTCAGCGTCAAAGTCATCCCCCGCGGAGGAGTTGGAAAGCTTCTACGACTCTGGCGAGGCCCCTTTGCTGTCAAGCATTCAAGACACGGAGGACGATGGTACATCCTCGACAATGAGATGATCGTACACTACGAGCGTCTCAAGCCATATGTCCCTCGCGTTACTGACATGGAGGTGGCTCCTCCCAACGACGATGACTACCAGCCGGTTCCGGACGACCCGCAGGAGACCTCTCTCCAGGAAGAAATTCCCCCAGTAGATGATGTTAGTCACCATGGCACCTTCGATGCCGAGACAGAATCAGAATTCTCATTCTCTCCACCGGATGGGGCCCAAATCCCTACCTCTGATCGCGTGCTGCGCCCCCGCAAACCAGTGGATTACTTCAAGATAGAGAACCCCGACGAGTTCCAGTTGTTCATGATTCGCCCGACAAAAGGAGATGCTCCACAATCAAGAGGAAGACCCCGACATCTCACGAGACATGGATATGGCCGCCGTTGTGAAGTCATGGAAAGTGTGGACAAGGTCATAGATTGGATGGACTAGCAGTGCACCCCTCCTCTCTCCCCAGAGGGGAGTGATTCCCCCATGGTGGACCTCATGGAGCTAGAAGATTGCTGCCGCAAAGTGACTGCCTCCCCCACGGTGCAACTGCCAACCTACTCCTTCAAGATAAAGTATCTGGACATGGACTTCCTCAACTGCTCGATGCCCCTGGTGCTCACGGCGACGGCAAACTGCAGCTTCTCCTCAGGACTCACCGCCTGTCTGGAAAGGGAGACGAAATCGAGGGAATTCATCTTCATGGAAAGGAAGGGAGTTGGAGAGGTAGCTGTCCTCCCCCGGTACGCCAGTCAGTCGCGAAGAAGAATCTACTACATGATGTTGAAGTCCAGAGAGACAGACATTCCCCGCTTCGAGGATATGCGATCCTGCGTCTGGTGTCTGTTCAATGCAGCGTGTGAGTACGACGAGCCCTGCCTTGCGATCCCCGTGGTGGACAAGTGGAGAGACCCCATTCCCTGGCAGATGTGGTATGATGTGGTACACAGGAATCGACATCCGTGTCTTCTCCCACTACTACCTAACATCCCCTTGAGCTCGACTCAAACTCCCCAGGTCCACGAGGCCGCCCTCAACCTGTCTGTTTGCCTTGTGTAGTGATTTCATGTGCTTCGTGTGCAACCTTTTCCACTAACCTTTAACCTCCCCACTAACCTCCACTCCTTCGTGTTGTGGTGCTAACTGAAGCTCAAATTATTAAAAAAGCCAATAGTATCTGTTTAAACTTAGAAAACTTATGAATTAACTCTCTTAATATTTTAGCCTCCTGATTTCCCATGTTCTTGAAGCATGAAGGCACCTTTCAGCGTATTAACCCATGTTCTAAAATGTTTGCACGTCCTTTCAGTGAGTCTTGCATACTAAGCGAAAATTGCAACTTTGTTCACAAAGTCGTATTAAGAGAACCACGCTTCCAATAAGTCAGCAATATGTCCTCCGGCCAAGGCCAAAGAAGCCAACATTCCTCTTGTCGCGCTTGCTGATGAAGATTTTCCTCCACTCCAGGGGCAAGACCCCACTCCCCGTGCCGCGAGCACAAATCCCCCAGTGGTTCGCCCACGAAGAAGCCGGGATCCTCGCGTCTCTGGACAACTTCAAAGAATCCCGGCGTATCAGAGATATGCCCCCAACGACCCCATGCGACAGCATACTACCGCTTATTACTCCCCCCAGCAACTCATGGCGGTCCACCAAATACTGGCTCATCCAAATGAGCCACCCTCGAGGGCCACAATGCAAATGCAGCAGGCACTGCAGCTGCCATCCGTCAATGATGCAATTTCGGTGGTCCACCATGCCGATCTCCACCCCGATCTCAAAACCTATGGTTATAAGGCGCTAGACCTACCAGAATGAGAGGCTCTATGCCAATTACGATTACGAGACGGGCAAGGAGCTTGGCGAATGGGACCAGGCCTCCAATTCCCGCAAAGTGAAGTTCCTCTGTAAACATGGTGGCCGTCAGAATAACGCCAGCCCCATGTATTACAACGTGGCCAGGGACCAAATTCCTAAGCATACGACTACTGCCCCATCTCCTCCGAAGTGCCATGGAGTTCATGGAAGCTGGTGAAACGGAGAGAGCACTCGAGCAAGTTGCCATGGCCCCCATTATGCCTCCCCCACGACCACAACGCACCTCCATTGAAGTGGAAACGAGTGTGTACCACGACCAAATGGAGGATTTCATGGCACAAGAGGCTGGGGAAGAAGATGTGCGGTTTAGGAGAAGAAGTTTTGGTGACCTGGAGAGCTTCGGAGACTTTGATCCCTCACGACCTTATGCAGTCCCCTTCCCCGATGAACGGTTGGCCCACACTGGTGTTCATCCCCGCTACTTCCCTGAGATGCGACAAGACCTCAGGCGATGGGGCGAAATAAAGAGTAGAGGTGCTCCACCTGAGTTGGTGGCCGATGCAAACTTCCCGGATGAGGACGATGAAGAAGAGGAAGTCTTCTCTCCCCCCACCACTTCAGTCACCAACTTCCTCACCAGTGTCACCAAGTGACCTCCAGCGTGCCAGTGCAAGTGACAGTTCCGAGCTCCTCTGTTGTCGCCAGTCTGGTCCCCAGCACTCTTCTCAGGCCTAGCACCCTGAACATCTCGATGCCAACAATGGTCACCCCCCAGGATCATCACAGATCTTATATGAAAACTGATCAAACCTTTATCTCTCAGCCAGCCCTCCCGCCTCTAGAGCGACCCCCCCAAGCCTAGGACAGTGCTGACACGGGGGAGGAGATGGATGTGCCCATCGAGGACCTGATCGTCTCCCCCGCCACCACCACCACGACTATAGAGGAGGCTACACCGGTGCCCTCATCAATCCCCGCGCCTTATCAGCCACCCTACCCGCAACCGCTTACGGATGTGGCGACCGGGCTTACCCCTGACGAGAATCTTCGGCCTGTTCCAGAAGATGATGAGACCTCCCAGACGTCTCAGACCTCTCAGTCCTCCAAAGGTAGTAAGGGAAGGAAACGCAAGTCCAAATCAGGAAGATGGACGTTGGCCCCGATGGTTGGTGATGGATCCAACATTCCCCCACTACCGGAACCAGAGACTCCAGTGCAACGGCCTCGACAGGAGATGCACGATCCTGATTTGGAAGAGCTCATGCAGGTGGATGAGCACATTGAACAGGACCCACCCCAGAGAGAACAGCCCCCCGACATAAGCTTTCCCCGGGAACAGTCCTCACCTACGCGGACATTGTCCGGAAGGGAGTTGAAATTGACACCGAGGAACTTCATCCCACCATTATGGGATCAGTGAGCCAGAGAGAGCTACCCCCCAATGTCAATGCTATTCCTCAAGGCGACAGAAGTTGGAAGCTGACCCCCATAGGAGTCCTCCCCGAATCTGAAGAAAAAGATCTCCGCTTCCAGGTCGAAGTGAACATGGCTAACGCCAAAATGACTCCCCTGTATCCTCCAGTTGGCCTACAAGTCTCCTGACCCAGTTGGGCGATTCGACTCCTTCAGGGTGACGTTTGAAGAGCTGAAACTAGAGCAAGTGGAAGGGGTTCCGCATCCTGATAATGCATGATAGCTGCCTCCCCTCCATCTCATTACCCCCTATAGTGTTTCCAGACACGGTAGCAGTCTCAGTCCCAATGGGAAGCCTCAGCGAGATGGCTGGAATTGCTGCCAACATCCTCCGCCAGGGCAAAAGTAAAGCCTCCATCCTCCTGATCATCGGAGGAATAGACCTCATCCGAAGAGTGGCCCCTGGGTGGGACTTTAACAAGACCTCCTCCCCCACCAAGGAAGATATGGAGAAAATCACGAAGGAGTATATCCTCCAATTCAAGGCCATACTCAGCCTCCAGCAGAGTCGTCACTTGCCTGAAAAAACTGTTATCTGTTCTCCCCCGGCCTTGAGCCAACGCCCCTCGGATTTCTATGCCATCTTCCCCCAGATGGCAGGAGTATCTAGAAACATGGGATTGCCCTACATCTTGACAGGGACAGCCGTCAAGCGGTGCAATGACGTGCATCCTAACCAGATATCGAAACCGGCCACGTGGAAATTCATGACGCAACTTTCCCACTCCCTCCCAAGTGTGGGAATTTCTCCCAACTTTATCCTCACCCAATCCGACCTCATTGGGCGAGATGAATATGATTTTTGGAAGAGAAGCTGTTCCCTCTCGGTGATTCCCCAGAATGGAATGGACCTCCCAGAAGATCACCGCCTACACCTCGAAAAGTGGGAGGCGACAGCAGAAGAGAGCCTCATGGATTCTAATATCGTTTGTCAAGCCAGAGATGTGGAGATCAAGAGAGATTCACATCGCCACCCCTACACCATGCAAGTGGTGCAGTCTAGCGCCAATGACGCCCCATCCACGGCCCTTGTGCCTCCCCTCGGACTTTACCCCGAACCACCCAGCCCTGGTGATCACAAGGAGAGACCTAATGGGAAGACCACAAGACCAACGGGGAAGGTCGCCAACCCTCACCGTGGAACGTTTCTCCTCCACTTCAGGGATATGGCGGAGAAATATTATGACTCCTTCCACTTCTCGTATAAGAAGTGGGTCGACCTCATGAAGGAAAAAACCATGGTGGAGCTGTCCAGAGAAGGCATGAAGGGCATCTTCAAGCAACTCCCCGCTGTTTTCGTTGAGCTCGGAACCCGCTGGACGAAGGAGGGAGCCGCAAGAACTCACCCCGACTTGACCATGCCGCAACTTAGTGTCATCTTCCACGAATTTCATAAACTGAAATACCTCCAGTGGGAGGCTATGATCCTCGTGGTTGGGGAGAGACGCTTCCTCGACATTGGCCCCATCGAAGCATTTGGTGCCTTCATGGCTCAACTCAGAATGCACGAAGCCATCTATCTGATGGCCTACTCCCTCGGTGACGTCAGCGCCATCCTCAGTACATCCAGAGCAATCCTCGGCCCCGCAGTGGAGGACCTCTTTCTCTTCCGCCTCAACAAGGCCCTGAAGGGCGTGGGAGCCCAGGACAGAGCAGAATTAGGGGTGCTCGCCCACCTCCTCTTCCTCTCAAAGAAGTTTGAAGTCCTCGGCAATGAAAGCCAGTGGAAAGCCAGTCGCCACCTCCACGGGAGTGGGTATGGCCCTCCGCTTCAATCTGGCCTGGATCGACTTACTCATCGCCTTCCCCGACCTAATGATGCAGAAGTTTGGCGTTGCCTACACCTTCCTCTTCCCCGACATATCAGCCAAGATGGTGGCAGAAGACCCCACAGTTATAAACGTGCTGAGAATCGCTTGTAAGAAGGCAACCACCCCCATGCGGCTTGTTAGTAGACTGTCCTATCTTCCTCGCCACAATCATTTTGTTCCCCTTGTCTCTATGGGAAAGGCGATCAACATGTTCGCTGAGTACTGGCTCTCAAGGAGCAACTCTACGTTGCTTGTTCCCCCGACCAATGAGGTCTTCCCCGAAATCCAATTCAAGAGGAACGCTAGAGGATCGCTTCCTTCCCCCTGTTCCAATGAGAACTAGCTCATGATTATCAAGAACCTTCATGGGATGGCGGGAGGGATGTCAACACACCCCAACCAAGCCGAACTCAGTGATGGATGGAGTCCTTGGGGATATGGCCCAGACAGATCAGGGACCCTCAAACCTTGTATGACCAGGGAGAATGTCAATCCGACTCTGGTCGTCTACTTCGCCAACCACAAGCCACGGTATGCGACAATGACGCGCCAAATGGAAATCAAGGTCCGCCCCGATCTGATCAACCTCATGACGAGGAAAAAACTCCTGCCTCTTCCCCGAAGAGAAACTGGCTTTGCCACTAACCTGGCGCACTTCCTCAGGCAATTAGACCTACCCCCCACCACCGGAACAGTTGCCAAGGGCAGTGTTCTTAAAGAACTCTCCTCGCAATGGCCGGAGCACAACTTGGTTGTCGCCAAGCACCTCAGGTGCAGGGGCATCTTCGTCCGGCATGACGGAAACCTGTACCACATCTACACGAAGGATTCGTTACTCCAGAAGATAGAAGTCCCCAGGAATCTGGAGTTGGTGATGATGGCCCCCATTGCCCACAATTACCGCAACCCTGACTTCCGAGTCAAGCGCCTCCGGGAATGTCATCCTGAGTTGCAGATCCCCCACATGGACGACATGATGACCCAAGAACATCTCATCCCCCTGCTTTGTGAGTCTGAATTTGAATTTCAAACCCTCCCCCTAAGTTCCCTCCCCCCTGCCTTCGAGGCAACTCCACCCCCGGCTCAGGCCAGAGGGAACGAGAGAGAGGTTACTCCGACGCTGGATGAGCCCCAAGAAATCATCGTGATCGACGACACAGAGAACGTGGAGAATGCAATTCAGGCAATTCTCACAATCCGACCTCCAACTATGGGACTGTCGAGCCAACATAAAACTCTATCTAAATCGAAGAAATCTGCGGTGCCAAAGCCTCCTCAGGTGAACATGACTTCCCCCGCTGCATCGAAAGCTGCTCCTGTCGAGCGACCACCGTCCACCAGCACGTTGTCAGGTGGTGTTAATACGTCTCCGAGGACTCCAGCCCTTCAGATAGTTCCTATGAACTTGGAGGATTTCAAGATTCCCCGAAAGTCGACTGTGAAATTGACGAAACCCCAGAAACCGAAGACACAAGTGGAAGGGCTCCCGCCACCTGGGCAGAAGATAAAGAGTAAGAAGGTCAGCCTCCCCACTCAACAACCTAAGCCCACCGCCCTAGTATCGCCGATGGAGCAGCAAACGGTGATTAGTCCTCCGCCTCCTACCAATCCTCAAGCACCTGTCATTCCGGTAGCTCCAGTAACGTGGAATCTAGGGCCTAGTCCCCCACGAACGGCTGCCGGTGTGACCTCCACCACAACAGCCTACAACACCCCCATTGCTTCATTGAGTCCACGATCACAAGCTCCGCCTCGTAAGGGCGGGTCCTCGGCAAGTAAGGGGACTCCTGCCTCAGTTCCAACATCGATGACGACCATGCAGGCCCTTTATGCACAGCGCAAGGCAGCTCAACAGCGGATGGCCACGTCAATTGGCGCCACGGGCACCTCCTCGAAGCAGCTTACCTCGACTCAACTCACTCCTGCTATGACAGCGCTCTCGGTGGATACCAGCTCCGCAAGATCCTTGGCTCAACCACCCTCTACCCCAGCGCAGCCCACTACTCAAGCCCCTGCTGCCATCTTGCAATTCCCGGATGATGCCTCAGCCTCGTCGGACTCGGACACATCCTCCTCCAGCTCATCCAGCAGCAGTTCAAGCAGCAGCACGACCACGACAACCACCACCACGACGGCGAACAGAGTAACCACTGAGGCGACTTCGCTTGGTGTGAGTCAGGTTGCCTCCACCAACACTACCGTGACATCATTGCCTTTTTCCTCGCAAAACACGAGTCAGGACATCAGCCAGATGGACGTTTCGGGCTTCTCTCCTCCTCAACCCACCTTTACGGGAGCTAACACCAGCTTGCCGCCTCCTCCCCAGGAGGTCTCCCTCTTCACCCTACCAGGTACGCCCGTGGATAGTAGCACTCTGAATCGGGGCAAAGTCGTCAAGAAGAAACGAGCTAAGCCTCTCTCCACTGACTCGAGTGAAGGAGATGATACCCCTCGACAGACGGCTACACCAACCCGTACGACTCCTGCGACACCAGGCCGTGTACCAGGATCGGTGAAACCTCCTAAAAAGATCCCCCGCCCCGTGGCTGTAGTGGAATCCCTCTTCAAAAGACGCAGCGAAGCTGAGCTCAACCCTGCGGAAGCCATTGATCAATTGATGGAGCAGAAGGAACCCCGCGCCATCAAGATATCAGACGGTGGTGGCTTCAGGGCACAGCTCATGGTCCCCTGCGAGTTCGTCCTCCCTGAAGAGAGGAAACGCTTTATAGAAGAATGGGGTGATGCTGAGCGAAGGAGGGCTGAAAAGAGGAACAGCAACCAAACAAAACTCGCAGCACTCTCGGATTGGCAGTTCAGAAGGAAGACTGCATCCCGCCACTGTATTTAGAAGAGGTTCTCCAGCATCAAGGAGTTCCTGGACTATACGGATAATGGGAAAGACGAGGACATGAAATGCCTCATGGCCGATCTGGCTTACGAAGAAGAAGGTGCATCCCCGGACTCGGATCCGAACAACCCCCTTTGGAAATTGGCCTCCTACCCCTTCCAATTGAGTGACATGCAGATGGACATGCTGATCGTCGTGGCAGGGATCCCCGAATACAGTCCAGAGGCTGGGCTGATCACGGAACATGAAGCCAGAGACAATATGGTGACACTCATGGAGGGACTTCTGTCTCGTCCTGACCCTCGCACAGGGAAGGTGCATTGGTACTTCCGTGCCTTGCCTATGCAATTCCTCCTCAACCCCATCCTCATAGATTGGGCGATTACTGTCTTTCCTGCGATCCACCGCGTCTATATGAACACGATGCTCCAGGAGCCCACCACCCCCAACCTCTGCTTCCTCGCCTATTTGGTTTTCCTACAAGGAGCCCCACTGAAAGGTGCCATAGTTGATGAGCCGACTCGTGAGTGACCTCCGGAACAGTTGTACATCGTCGAAGAAAAGCGGAGAAATCTGTCCCCCAACCTCGTGAAGCAGGAGCTAGTGAACAAGGGTGTTCCAACGTTTGCCGAGTGTGCAGCGGCCTCATCCGAGCTGAAGAGTCTCCGGAATGGTCAAGTTGGGAACCACTACAATACCGAAGTGGACTTCAACTACTATTGGCTCCATGCTGAGCATACCTCCACTCGAATGATGGCTCCCCTCATGCGAGCTTGGACTCAAGAACCCCCCATCAGTAGAACTTATATCCTCCCTCGAGCCCATCATCTGATAGAGGCCGCATCAGACCGAAGCCAGGGACGATACGAATGTACCAGCAAGAATCAGGTCCACATGCTGAAGGCCAACACTTCAGTAGGGATCCAGCTTGAGCGGAGTCTGGAGATGGTGAACCTCCTCATAGCCCCTGACCCCAACATGAGCCCCCTTGATGTGGTCCTGGACAAGTGGAACTCAGAAAGTTTGAAGAGGCCCCCACCACAGCCAATAAATTCCACGCTTTAGGCAGAATCCCTCAACGGCATGGGAGAATTCTTCAATAGATTAGTCTGCCTCACTTGCGAGGACACCTGCAAGGAAGAGACCTGCCTCGGCGTCAAAGCGGAGTTTAGCCGTCCTCAGAATGCCCCCACGCTGTTCAAAAGGATCTTGATGAGCACGGCCAGGGATCAAGAACTCACTGAGTGGAGGTCAGCTGTAACGGAAGTCCCCCTCAGGTCTCCTACGGCCTGTGCAGTTTCTTCGCCAGTCCGCAGTCCCTTGCCAACTGGGCCCATGAAAGGCACACAGTCTTCCTCGGGGTGGAAACATGGCAGGCGCTCCTCACAGATGCAGCGAAGCTTCCTGAACTCGCCCTGGAGATGAATCTGGATGAATTTGACACTAGGCACGCCAAGGTCACCCTCCCTAATTTGGTGAATGGAGAGTTCGACATCCCCGTGTCAGTAGCGATTGTGGATGACTCAGGGCGAGCAATCGTTGACCTACATACGGTCCCCTCCACTGCCTGGGAACCAACTATCATACCTCGGCCTCAGCGCCTTCTAATGAGCCAGCTCTATTCGAAGATTGCCCTCCTCCCCTTCACCGGCTACGGATTCAGCCTCGCTCCCCAGGAGACCTTGGGAAGCTCTGCCTCCTTCTATGACCGGGCCTACCCTCTCAACCATGGAGGAGGAAACCGAATCACTAGAACCTCGAAAAGCAGTCAGAAGAAAAGGCAGATTCTGGATCTGGATGGGATCACCCCCGCGTACGGACACACCACAGCGAACTCTATCCGCCACTTCCAGGCCGTCAGAGCCAAGCGCCCATGCAACTGTACCACCTACCTCACCACTTCCTTCCCCTCAAAGACTTTCATGGTGGTGTGGGATTATCAGGATCTGGAGATCCTTGGTGGCGCCCCGCACGCTGGCATGGTCATTGTGCACACCCTCTCCACTGATATGGCCCTCCCCTACCTGAGCAAGTTTGGAAATCAACCCCCGGTGCCGGAGGCCTTGTATGATCTGGCCACTGTATCCACAACCTTGGAGGAGGCTTATCACCAGATCGTGGGCTTTCCTCCCTCTCTACAAGTCAAGACCAGGAAGCTGTCTGGTGATGCCGACATGAGGGCCCAAATGCTCCGAGAATTGTACCTGACAGTAGAGGCGTTCAACAGGAAGTATTGTTCGACCTTTGACCGGGCCCAAATCCACATTCCTCCCCTCGACATGGAAAGGCTCAATAGGGTTCATGGAGATCCAGAAACCCTAACCGTCCGCCCCTACAACAAGAAGGAACAAGAGCCGTACATGAACATGACGTATCAAAGTCATTTGGACTACGTAACACAGGCTGTGCAGCGAAGAGTCCCACGATATCTCCACTTCTTCTGCAAGCAAGCCACTGAGGTGGTGAAGGATGTCCCCGAGTCCCCGCTCGTCTATCGAGCAGACCTCCGCTGCCTAAAAGCCTCGAAGAACACGAGAATCAACCCCCGCCGGAGGGCAGTCTTCCAGCAGTTGTACCCTGGCGTCCAGTTCAAAGAGACTGGCTTCCGCAGGAGTGCCATTCCCCACTATCGACAGATGGTGTTTCGTGGTGCCTTCGACACATACCCCATTGTGGTGCTTGGTGATCCCTCCCCCACGGCCGATGAGCCAGCCTCTATCGAGCCTGAATGTCTTCCAACTTCTCCCTCTGAATCTCCCTCCCCAAGCTTGCGCCCACTTGTGATTGGCATCTGAAGCCCCCTCCCCCTTAGTGGCAATGTATCAACAGTGAGTATGTTTAGATTGGTTGATGGTCCACTGACCTCCAACTACCAGCTTCCTCTGTAACGTCCGCATAAGAAAAAACTCGTCCCCGCACAAAACTTATCAAATTAACTGCCTCATTCATGGTGCTTTGCCTGAAGTGCAATTTTTGTGTATTATATTTTTGTATATATCCAAGATCAGTCTCCTTACAAGGAGAACGCAGTCCCCGGCTCAGGCCATAAAAATCATCATCGGAGAAATTCAATTTTTCTGATGGAACTAACTTTTGTCTTCTTACTTCTGCAAACCTAAATGGTTAGGAAGGTCGGTAAAATCATATTGAAGAAGCCACCATGAAGGTCCTAGGACTCCCCTAACTGGTTGTTCACTAACCCACTCCTTTTGGTACTAACCATTAGGAAAAGATTATGAAGAGGCTGGGATGGTTAGGGATGCACACTCTTCTCCTCATCGTTGTTGATGTCTTTGAATCATATCAAACTACCACACACCAAGGGTGAGCGGTGTTTTGGAGGGGGGGGTGTGTAGTAAGCAGTGCTTCCTGCCTCTCCAACGCTGACTCCCCTCGAGTGCAACCCCGTC
>JAAUXW010034357.1_pt1 | contig 12163 bp, 5 predicted proteins | sample 7278141 | NCBI WGS metagenome assembly JAAUXW01 (sample SAMN14350115, study PRJNA611818) | marine sediment metagenome | isolation source: surface marine sediment (2.1m) | place: French Polynesia: Moorea | collected 2018-08
TCTCATATAAAAATCTCTACCGGCAAATTTCTACCAGGCGTTTAAGAATTATAGGAACTGATGAAACTCAAAATGTCCACTTTGGTTGATACTTAAAGCATTTACTAGCAAACAGATATCGGTGGAATCTTTCTTGTCAAGGTACTGCTCTTACCTTCTCACAAACTTTTTCTGAGAGGGTACATTTCAACAAACACTTTTAGGACATCTCTTTGCTCTCTGGAGGAGCGGTTTAAGTTTGGGGAGTGGACTTTCACCAAATTTTTAGGAAATACGGAACAATTGCTGCCGGCCTTTTCTTATTAACCATCATTTACCCTTCTTCATTTACCCTTTCTCGGTTATTAAAGAGTGTTGTAGTCGAGAGACTCGATGAACCGGATACTGGTCGCTAAATCCCAGGTAAAGTTGGGGTACTATTTGCACTCTTGATTTTGTTTTTGATTTCTCAAGTCAAAACATTTGAGCGACAGCGAAAAGAATGATTAAACTGTTCAAGTCCAGAACTTAGAGGGCACGAGACACGGAATCTTTCGAACAATTCCACCAGTTCCTACAATTCTCGTTCAACTTCTACATTTAAAACTCCTCAGATGTGACAATCATTGCTTGCAGAACAAGATCACAACAATTTTCATAATTTGGTTCGGTATCATAAAGTCACAGTGCACTCTTTTGCACTCTCGCAAGTAAAAAACAGAAGTTCAAACAAAAAATTTAATTCACAGCTTTTTTTGAGTCAGAAATGTCCGAGATGGACTATTCATAGAACAAAACTTTCATTTTTGTTGCACCAACGACGGGTGAGTTTTCAAAACAAAAAGGTTACAGCTGCGAACGGAACTGAACTGCATCACTTTTTAGGTTGAGTCGATTACATCACTGAATTGTGAAAAACGGCAAAGTTCCAGTTCAGGGCTGTTTCACGGCAGTGTTCCAGTCGCCTTTACAGGGAAAAGCCATCCCTGTACTGAGAAGAGCCAACCTCACGTTCTTCAACAACCGAACTACTTCGAGCAACTTTGGAGCGTGGACCTTGAGTTTCCTCTGTGTCGTCTTGTTCATCCGTACGCCCATCATGTGAACCTTCCCTCACCCTTGATGCCGATGTGCCCCTCTCCAATCTGTCCCTCAGCGGGGTACTCGCCATGGACTGGTGGATGGCAAAACTTGAATCAATTGTGCAGTTCCCTATGCAAGCACATAATAATCAACTTCAACATACGTTTGAAATAACTGAAGAGAGTCCAACTTTTTGAGCCATAGCGCAGTCCTTTTTGTATGTCATTCATGGAAAAGTTCGGCATTAGGTATGTAACGTGAATACTGAACTGCTCCAGTGCAACGCCGTTTTCGTCCAACGCCGGCTTGAACCACCCTTTTATCAGAAACCCTCCTTCATCATTCAACTGTCGAACTATAGCTTTGCACTGAAAATAAAAAGTTTTATTTCAACCAAACTTTTGTAAAAAGATCAACTTGGATTTTACAGCATCGTCCAGGTCAAACGGATTGACATTGGCGGTGTCAATATCTTTCCGCCACGTTTCAGGATCAACGAGCCATGAAGTAGTTCGAGATGAATTCAACTGTATAGCTGTCCTCGAACGGTCTTTTAGTTCAGGACAGGAGAATCGCAGTTGTACCACCCAGTGCTTCTGAGAGTCAGCGCTCAAGCATGCACAGGCGTTCGTCCCAGTTTGGCTATCGCAAAGGCTCCCAGTACATACCTTGTCCAAAATTGAAGCACTTCTTATTCTCAAGGACTTGGTTATAAAACTGAAATTGATATAGTCCGGCTCATGCGCGTCACCGGGTGGAGGGACCAGTTCGTCGGCATGGTGGTATTCCAATGGCGTGGGGATCAGTGGGTCATCGAACTTTATCTCTGGGGTTTTCGTACCGATTGTCGAGTTCACAGTCGGCATTATCACCCACACGTAGTCGCCTGGTCGAAAATTGGTTCCCCATTGAAGTAGAGATCTCGACTTTTGAGCGGTGTCACTGAAAGTTACAACAACCCGTCTGGATCCAGCAACTCCTAGGACAATAAATCTGTCGAAGGTCGTAATTTCTTTGACAGTGGGCTGCAAGTGTCCTTTGGCAGGCAGCGAAGCTCTGAATTTGCGCTGCGATTTCGTTGCATAAAGAAAGACACAGAGAAGTTTTGTTCTTTCGTCTTCCTCATCGTCTTCGGGGCGTAATAATTGTTCAATCTGGATAACTTCTAAACGATGCAAGTGGCTTTGCATTGTTTCCAACGTCCAGCTCGGCAACATTAGGACACCCATGTTCTGACTGCTTCCAAAATTCAGTTTCAGTATGTCAATCACTCTGAAATTAACAAGAAATGTTGACACAAAACATTGGAGTTGCTTGCATTAAACGTGATTGAACTTCTAGGGACAACATTTTTTTAAAGTATTTTAACTGGTTCATCATAGTCATTGGCAAACTTTTTTCTGTTTCTTCAAAACAAACCAGAAGAAACAACACAAAACATTTAACAAAAATTTTGCAGATAATACATAGGCTCCATTGGAAAACAAAAAAAACCTTGTATCGTGTTTGATGTGAGGTCGCATTTTCCCAAGGAAAATGCGACAGAAAAGTTTACATTCAGAAAAGATTGAACAGATGCCGGAAATACCCTTTCCATCAAAAGTCAGACTTTACAATTGCTCCACACACGCATAAGGTTAATCGGTAAAGATTCATCCGAACATTATCAACTACTTCTTCAAAGCTGGGTTTCTGTTGCAACGTTGATCTTATGTGAGATAGGGCTAGTTGTCGATCTGTTACATCACGAAAGCCCCACAAGAAGAAGCCCACTGCCCAAGGCTGCATTGAGTATATTATGTCATCACAGTCTGTTGAGTTGTAGTCCCTCAAACACTCACTCAAAGATCGGTCTGTCTCATCAACTGTAAAGGTTCTGTAAGTTTTATCGCGCATGCTCAAAAGAAGAAATACGAAACCACCGCTTGTTTCAGGCACATCAAAGTGCGTACGAAGGAACAAAGATGCTGGCAGTTCATGTAAGGTGTTTCTGCATTGAACACTATTTCTCTCCTTCAAACGTTCAAAGAACTGGTAAGTGAGTTCCTCGTGAAGATTTCGACGTCTCAACACTTGGCGCATCGACTGCAGCGTTAGGTCTTTGGGACCGACAAATACGAGGTTTCTCAGCTCATGAACTCTACTAAGAATGACGTAGATTTGGGAGGGTAGCCACACAGTGTATTTAGTCTCCACGCTGGATATTGCAGTGGCAAGCCGAACAAAAGTATCACCCATCAATTTATGCACTGTCAGCGCCACATAATTCGACGCAGGAAATTGTGTCCTTCTCACTGACAAGCCACGGAAAGTGAGTACAAATCCCGGACGCCGCCTCAAAGTGACCACTGGCCAGGATAAGTAGGAACGTGACAGCAGTACACCCGAAGTCACAGCTTGGGGGTTGGGGGCTAACGCAACTCTCACCGCATTCAAAGAACACTGATCGTAAATAGCAACACCGATTTGACCCTGCACGACATTATCAAAGTTCTGAGTCAATCGCAGCACGGCATCTGGATATAAAAGCAGCTTCTGTGGTTCTCGACATTCATTGTTCAGAAAACCCGAAACCTAAAGAAAACTTTTGTCTAAATGTTCATTGCACATTGTTACACATGTAATAAACCTTTTCATCAGCTGGCCTCCAATTCTGTGACTTATGAGAGCACATTTCGTCGGAGGAAGGGCATTGCAGAAAAGGAAGATCAGAGTTCCGAATGGACTCCTCGTGGAATTTGAGAGCTTCTCGTTCCGCTGCTTTCTTACCAAACACTTTCATGACTGATCTGTCGGCAATTTCTTCCCACGAATCGACAAACGTGCACTCATTGCTGACAATTTCTATAATTTCGTCGATACTGGCTTCTGCGACAGGTCGGGGCTCCAACAGACGTAACACACGTTGACCCATTGAGTCGGCCATTCGCACGAGCTGAGTGAGAAAGTGAAAATGGAAGTTGAAGATTAGACTCGTCGACTGGAATATTTCACTTCCTGTAACACTTGGCAGCTGGCAGCAGTCTCCATTAGCTATCACCAACACACCACCAAACGGTTTGTCGCTTCCTTTCAGTCTTTTGAGAATCAGACTCATGGTTGACCAAAGTTCGCCACTGATCAGACTCACCTCCTCGACTACAAGCACTTGCAGCTTCTCCAGAAAACATTTCCGCTTCAAGTCTGTAGATAGTCGTACCAGAGCTTCGTCGCAAAGTGAAGAAGCGGACAAAGATTTCGTTGAGAGACAGAACATTTTGTGAATGTGCTGACCACCTAACTGGGTGGCTCTCCTGGCGGCCAAGCTGGTCACATAGCAAACGAGTCCGTTGCAGAGCGCATGACATAAAGCAACAGAAGACAGCACACTTTTTCCGGTACCGGGAGGACCTAAAATTATCAACTATAAGGTATATCATAATTAAAAGGCAAAACGGAACTAACCTAATACGACATGTCCGTATTTCAATGACATGTTTGGATCATAGCCTTCAATCACCTTGTCCACGCTGCATAACAAAGACTGAAGTACAAGTTGCTGTTCTCTTTGCGATTCGGGTGATTGAGAAGAATCGGTAGCAAGAGAAGGTCGCCAATAAGAAGACAACGGTAATGAGCTGAGGGCTGGAACGTTGCTCAAAGGAACAGAACACAGAGCCTGGTGAAGCTGAGCTTTTGCGGCTGTAAAAAATTCTCTCACTTCCTCCTGTATTTTATCATGAATTTCGTTGACCAAAACAGTAGGCGAAGTTAAAACGAACTGCTGTGAAAGGTTCAAGAGACATCGGAAAGCATCATGGGCAGAGTAGAGGCGGGCAGAAAATTTGAGAGTACCACCCGGGAGGAATGCCAATTCATTGCGAACATACAAATTCAGCAAATTGTTTACATCTGTATCTGTGTAGTTCTCTTTCTCCTCAATTAAGCCAGCAATTATGTAGGAGTCGAGAATCTCATTCGTGGAAAACAACTGTAGCTCTGTCTCGTATTGTCCAAATCGCAGAACAAATGACACCAAAAACTCACTGGCATTTCTTGGATGAACATTGGAAAAGACAACTTCACCACACCGCGACTCCGGAGTACCACGTGGGAGCAAGAACCTTTCATGATTACTGCTGTCACTTAAGCTTTGAATAACTCGCAGATTGTATTGAACAGATTCCGGGTAAAACTGCTCGTCACGCTCTTGGAGACGCAGATAATCATGAAACTCATCCCGCGCATGCGGTCTCATTTTCACATAGTTTCCATCTGCAGCAATCCACGGGGTCAGGTTTTCTCGACGAAAAACCTGCACTAAACTTGAAGCACTGCAACGTTTGTCGTAGAAAAACCATCGGAAGAAAAGGTCAACTGACTTAACACAAAGTAACTCGGGTGGTCTCAGACTGAAATGAGACATTTTGTCTAATCTTTCACGATGAGCCATTGAGTCTTGGACTAGTGCTGTCTGGAAAAAAGTCACTTGTTTGAACCCCGGCAAGTTAGGAATGAAGTCACGGAAATTGCTCAGAGTCACCTGCTGGCAGGCTTGACCCTGGAATCGCGGAACGCCACAAACATATCGATTTTCACATGAAACATTTTGTACATGAACAAAGTGCATAGTCGAAAACACATAGGGAAGTTGGAGAAGCCAAAAAGCAGCTTCAGTTTCAGCAACATGACGACAAACTTGTTCTTTTCTTTGACGCTCAGCAGTTTTCTTCTCTTTCAAAGCGTGTCTGACAGTTGCGAGTGCTCTGTTTTGGATTCCTTCTTGCCGAATTCGGAAACTTTTGTTGTCGACCCCTGCTGAAAGTGAGCACTCTTCCAATTCCGACTCTTTACCAGCATAGTTGGCAAGATAGCTTGAGGAGAAGCGCTGCGAGGGAGTCAAAAGAACATTTGTGCTGGATTGTGTAATACAGAAAAGTTTCACGTTGGTTGGCAAAATATGTTCTCCGGAGCTTGCCGCATACATAGCTTTCTCAGCAGTGAGAGGCAATGTCGCTGTCAGAGCGTTTCGAAATCCCGGTTTTCTTTCAGCCATACCTAAGCGGTGCAAAATTTTCAGGGCTTCAATTGGATATTGTGTCTCAATGTTCATTATCCAATTGGTATGTGAATTTGGAAAAGCCGGCTGCCGACAAACAGTATTTTGCTCTATGTCTTGACGCTTATGACATCTGTAATTTCCCTGTTCACAGTTGTGGCTATGAATTCGCACGCAGTCCTCGTACAACTCATTAAGCTGCTTTTGAGATGTTATCAGCTTCAAGTCAGAATGAAACAAATCTCTGAAGGCAGCAAAAATAGTTTTCTCACTGCACTGCACGTACTTCCACAATTCTTCTTTTCGCAGAAGTGACCAAACCAAACCATGGTAGTGCTGCATGTTTCCTGCCGTTGTTTGGAATTCAGCGCGACACCAAAACTTTTTGATTGGCCCCAAAAGTAATTCTTCAGAATGAAGAAGAAGCTGTATGAAGTAATACATCGTACGTGACCAAGCTCTCAAAATCAGGGTCATATAGCTCTGTATCGCACTTTTCTTGACTTCTTGAGGACTCTGTCCGAAATTTTCTTCGATCATGGTAAAGATAGGTGCCACTCCTGGATGCTTTTTGGAATTTAGAGTGAAAGTCACGAACATTCCAAGTGGATCACTGAAAAAAGCAGTGAGTAGCTGTTTGACACGCATTTTTGGGTCATAGCTTGAGAAGGCCAAGTCGCGCACATACAAGTCGACAGGATTTTTACCAATCCTTATGCTCTGAAGACCACGTTTGAAGAAATCACTCGTGTGTGTTTGATTCAAATTGTTATTGAGAACACATTCGGAAGCAAACTGGACGTATGTTGCATTTCCAGATGTTTGTAGGGTGCAGTCCTTAATGCGAGTTTGCATGTGATCTAGCAACGAACAAAAGCCAAACTTTGCACATTCCTCTTCACTACCATAAAGGAAGAAGGGCAGAGCACCAGGAAAACTGCCATCTGCACACTGATGATAAAAAATACTGGGAAACAACATAGCTTCCACGTACTCCAGTGACAAGGCATTGTGTGAAGATTTAGCAGCAAACAATTGGAAGAAACGCTTCACTGCTTTCGAACCAAATATTGGTTTCTTAGCTCTATGTAGCACGCAATAGAAAACATTCAGAAGCAAGTGAAGCGGCAGGGGTTTGTGATTACTTTCAGTTGATCCTTGTTTGACTATATATCTGGCAAAATCACCCGCATCACAGTCAAGGCGAAGTTTATCATCAACAGCTACAGTTGGCCCTTTCACAGTTATCGCTTCTTGATCCCCAAAAACTTCAGCATCACTCGATTGTAAATGCTTCTTACAAACTCCATAGTGACAATTTGGAGAAGGACAACTCCATGCAACAACCCGTTTACATTTTCCACCTTCAGCAGCACAATTGAGAGAATTCCCCGGCATCTCGACGCATAAGAACTTGCCATGGTGCGAACATTTGACTTCGTTCTGACCACCGACGAAACTCATGGCATAAAGCGGCGGTTCGCAGATCTTGACATACACAATAAGTCGAGCTCTACCGCTCACAATGTCAAAGACATCCTCATTGAGTGATCTGCACTGTTGATTCATTAAACAAGTTTCAAACCAATCCGAAGTGTGTGGGTCATGTCTGAAAAACAAGCGGGGTAACACATCCAAAGAAGCTGTTTCCATCAGCACCCGGACAAACGTTGTTCCATCTTGCGCAACCAAAACTTGAGGTGCCGTCACAATAGACCTTCTGGTTCGACAAAACAAAACCGCACACTTTTCTCCATCTACTTTGCTCAGATCGTTCTCATTGCGCAAACATAGCAGAGGAGGGATTTTGTTGCAGAAAGACTCCATAAATATGTGTATTGGAGAGGTTAAAGAGACAGAAAGGCTTCTCACAAACGCTGTGACATGCTGTACAGGTCTAACACGCTTATTCATTGCCAATAACGGATTCAACTGCGTTAAAACAAACAGGGTTGGCCGATTCAGGAACAAATTTGAAAAGGTACTGAAGCATTGGAACAAAAATACCAAAAGAGCCACAGGATATGATATTTGAACTAGTTTGCTATGGACAATCGGAACATCGGAGACCGCTGGTGGGAATTGCTTGGACAAAACACAGCATTTGAAATTTTTGTCATACTTTGAATCGGTTTCGCTGGTCGTCTTGAATAATTGATGCATTTTTGCAGTAGTTGAAAAGGGTATAACAGTCGCAGATGACACATATTCGTTGTACTTCTGCTTGTCAAAGAGCACAGAGTGACAGTTTTTCACGAAGGATGGGGACAAATTGTACTCCGAGGCCACGCAAGCGACGTTCCCTTTCATATCATATCGGTTGTTGAGGAAGACAGATTCCAGTTTAGGCAAAAGGCAATCGCTTTTAACGCTAAAATCTCTATCGTAATGCAGCTGCACAGCTCCTGCGCCCTGATAACCACCAACGACGTTGCACATTGACCACGTGTGGGAAAATTCTCCAATTTTCACCGAAGTACTTCCACGAACACTGGATGCCATTGGGGCAAACCTATCAGCGTGTGGATGACTCAAATTTGCCACCTCAGGATGTCTGGCAACGTGCACCATTCGATTTTTCGTTCCACCTTTGTGTTGTGCGCACAGATGAAGCATGATCCCTTCACTCGACACGGAAAGCGCAGGGCGAATTGCGATACCAACATCGTTGTCGCAAACCAGAAGAAAATCTTTCCTTATTGGTCCCAGGTAGTCACGAGAAGAACTGTCAAATGATTTGAACGCGTGATCCACGTAATTCAGCAGATGATTGAATGGTATAACAGAAGAATAGTCAAGAAACTCAGGAACACCACAAATGCATCTGACACTCGGGAAAGCGTACTGATTCATCGCCTCAACGTAATCATCTGAAGTGTTAGCTTCAATTTTTGTCTTGAAGTAAACCAGGTCACGGGTTATGTCTTGGAAAAGAGGGCTTGTTGTCAGTTGGAACATCCGCAATTGTGACTCGATTAGCCAAGATTGACGCAGACTTTCTGGTAACAGCTCGAGAAAAGACTCCATTGCTGGTATATTCTTGAGAGGCCTTTTCCCAAAGCAAAAGGAAAAGAGGACCGATGGCCAAGCATATCCCCAAGTATCGCCATTTGTGCACAAATAAGCAGCACACAACAAACAAAGCTTCAACAGATGCATGTTAGTGACTTTGGCCCCATACAATCTGTCAATCACCTTCTCTTTATGCACAGATGTTAATTCCAGTGGGTACAAAAAGGTTCCATTTCTTTTACATTTGTCGCATTGTGTTCGGTCGATAGGGCAGGATTTTAGGATTTCATCGTCACAACTGTGATTTTTGTGCTGCTCAACCTTTGGAAGATTAGACGTGCGGTACTGAAAGTCGGGAAAGTGTTCACCGGTGACTTTGTTAAATTCCTTTTCTGGACTGGACTTAATCTCTTTGCCCTCGATCTTTCCTAAAACATACATGATCAAGCGAGACCGCCTGACAAGAGTAAAATTTAACAACCAACCAGTGTTTTTGGCTACTGGCAGCTCTGGCTTACACGGCAAAGTCATTGTATAAAAGCGTTCTTCTTTGGCGTATTTCGACTGTGAAATAGTCTCTTCAATGGGCGGCGACCTTGGCGTGGTATCGATGACTGGCCAATGCTCAACCACGTCGGCAGAATCATAGCGGAAAAAGATGGAGTTGTCGAGTCCACTTGAGTCAATTTCAGTCCCAGTAATTCTCAAAATGGGCTCCCAGTGTTCCATTGACAAATTGAAAAACACAGTCGGGAAATCGGTGCTGTCGCATAAAGGAGAATACATCAGCCATTGCCGAATTGACTCACAGTACACAACTACACGGAGTCTGAACACATGACAAAATGTAATTATTTCCAAATCACCAGCGAACGTTCCTTCTTCTCGCATGTTTTCAATTTCCAGGTATTCGCCCACAGTAGATACACCAGCTCGGCTGTATCTCTCAAAGTGTCCAGGAACGAAGGGGACGGATTCCATGCAGTCACAGATCAACTGCCGCAATGTATTTGCATGATCGTCGCGACCGGCAACACACACAGACATGCAATGAAACAAACAGTCGCCATTCCCGGGTACCTTTTTCTTCAGCAGCGGACTCCCCAACTGAACCCAACGAGACTGGCCCAATCCCAAATGCACATTGGTAGCGAACTCCAAACCCCAATTTTCACAATGTTCTCTCAAATATTCCGATGATGGAATGACCATGTCCAGCTGGCGTATAACAGTCGACAACACATACGAACTCTCTTCTGCTGTGGAGGCAACGCCTGCCTGCGAAGGTGTGACAACCGCATCTCGAGCATCGTTCTCTAGACATCCAGATTCCAGTTTGGGATTTTTCGAACAGGGACAACACTTCTCTTTGGATACGAATCGCTGACATGTTGGACATCGCAATGTGTTCACACCTCTCTTCAACAACAAATTGAACTTTAATTTAGGTGAACCCAATGTACAACACTCAAAATTTCTTACTTTTTTTCGAGGAGGCCCAGGGTTTCTTTCGATACCTCCGAGTAATAACGAGGATTTGATCAAGCTCCAGGTTTGGCGTGAGCCTAAATTCTCAAAGATAGTTGTCATTTCAAGAGCATGGCTCCTAAAAATCAAGGATAACAGATGAACACCCTGTACATATGTACGTCTAATGTTGTTGGATTAACATGACGGGTAAAACAACCCTAATACGCTCAAAACCAATGACACAACAGATAATTTAGTCATTGAGATGCTTCATCTTTTGGGTTGATTGATATAGTTGATGCTATTTTTCATATTACGTCCCTCATGGTCTTGAAGCAGAAGTGATTGAAAAATTAAACAAATCATAGTTCGGTTGGTGAACACCAGCAACAGAATTTAATAAATCCGGGAATCACAACAAAGGAATAGTAGGCGAAATTGATGGAATGGATTGATGGGAATTGAACATGGAAATTATAGGAAATGCAATCAGGGTGAGTGCGACAAACTCAAAGTGTCTCTAACTATTGTTAGCAAAATGCACAAGAAGGAAAATGGAAGCCGCCTTCGCAGTGAAGTTGTCCTATGAGACTAGAGGTTCTTTGGTGATGATTTGAAGTGTTTCCAGAGCTCCTTAAGCAAGAATATGATTCATAACAATCCACGCATCATCTCTGAGACTCACGTAGCATAAAAAACCGTAGCAGTGATCGTCGTATGCCAAATAGACTGCTTGAAGATTACCACGGGTTTCGCTGTTTCTGATGCTCAAAGTACGAGGAAACAGTTGTAATTTTTTCTCTCTTTGTCATATGTTGCTATTGTGAGATGAGGTTTTCTGGAAAACTGAAGGCTATGCAGCAGTGTTTGGTGAGTGTGACCCTATCCAGGCTGACGTGTCAGAAGTTTCTTCTCCAAAACTACTTTCTTCATTTTGGGACAGCATTGGCCGGCAAGATACTTTGCAGTTGCACTTCAAAAAGATCATCTTTAACCTGAAAATGGGTTGCCGTTCCTCTAAATTCTGGAATCACATGACAAATGCACCAGAAAATCAGTTCAAACCGGTCTAAACGTCAAATGGAATATTTGACACTCACGAGAACTATATGAATGACAAGTTCCGATTACTTGATATATGAAAAACATCTAACAAAAATCACATTCGGACAGCCAAACTCGAACCTCCAGCCCCTGCGCCAGTAGCGTTTTGACTATACCACTAAACCACTGATGCACAATAATCAAGCTGTGGAAGACTTTACGAATGAATTGGCGCTAACGGATTACCCCATCTTTCGAGGCGATTGAAATGTTTTGTCGCATAAACCAAGTCACGTTATAGCAGAAAAAAAATTTGACCCAAATATGAAATTGGACACTCGCATTCGGCGTATTGGAAAAACAAAATCGAACACCGCGGGAATCGAACAGCAGAACTATCGGCTAAAGGGCGGAGAGCTATACCACTCAACCACAATAGGACACTGAAACAAAACGGCCTTTTTGAATTTAGTTTAACTTTCAATTAAGAACGTATGCGCAATCTCGCAAACTGAATTGCCACGTAACGGGACCAGA
>JAAUXW010119106.1_pt1 | contig 12149 bp, 9 predicted proteins | sample 7278141 | NCBI WGS metagenome assembly JAAUXW01 (sample SAMN14350115, study PRJNA611818) | marine sediment metagenome | isolation source: surface marine sediment (2.1m) | place: French Polynesia: Moorea | collected 2018-08
CGAAATCGATATCGAGCGCAGCGTCGCCTTCCATGCCGCCGTCGAACGAGAGGTCGACAGCCTTGGTTGCCGCCGCGGCGCTCGCGCCGGCGAACAGCGCGTCGTCGGCGGCAATCTGCTGACCCATGATGACGACCTTGTCCCAGTCGGCGTTGTCCTGGCTGCCAACAGCGGTCTTCAGGCGGCCGGCCGCATCGATGAACGCATCGCGATTGCCCCACACGAAATAGATCTCGCAGAGTTTGGACATCAACCCGGCGTCATTGGGCTCCGACTCGAGCGCACCATTGATGAGATCGGCGGCCTGGTCATAAAGACCGTAGGCCATGTGGAAGTCGGCTTCGGCGATCGGGTCGGTCTGGTCGAGGTTGACCGCTGTTTCGCTGCTGAAGGTATCCTCGAGCGAACCGAACGTGCCCGTGTCGGCCGTTTCCTCGATAGCAGCGACTTCGGCTGTGTCTTCTTCCATGGGCCGTATGCCGGAACCTTCCTCGACGACGACGAACGCGTCGTCCTCGCGGGTCGGCGCGCTCAGGGACTCCGTCGCCGACAGCGCTCCTTCCGCGATCTCGTCCTTGTCGAGCGTCTCCCACGGACCGGCGTCATCCATTTCCCCGCTGCCGCGGCGCGCGAACCAGAACAGCAGACCGAAGACCGCCACCAGCGCGCCGACGATGATCATCCAGTAGCTCTTGAGCACGTCGATGATGCGATCGACAAGCGTCGGCTCCGGCTCGGCGCGGACCGTCGTTGCCGGTTCCTGTACGTCCGTGACCGCGTCGTCGGCCGGTACCTCGTCATCGACTGCGGCATCGGCGTCATCCGCAACCAGTTCGTCCTGGTCCGGGAACAGCTGATCGGCGCCGAGTTCGTCGTCGACGGCTTCGTCGTCCATCGCCGCCTCGTCGTCCACCATCGCATCGTCGGTGGCATCGACGAACGGATCTTCGTAAGTATCCTCGACGGGCGGCTCGTAAACCTCGCCGCGGATGTCAGCCAGTTCCTGGCGCAAGCTCGCGAGTTCGTTGTCGCGGATCTCGATCAGCGACGGCTGATCCGGCACTTCCGCTGCTTCGAGCTCCGCGATGCGATTCTCGATTTCCTGCTCGCGAGTCAGCGGCTCGCTGACGTCGATATCCTCGTCATATGCGACGCCCGCCGGCTCCTCGTCGGGCGGTACCAGTGTCAGGCTCGGACGCGTCTCCTGCACCGGCGTGTAGTCGACGTCACCCCAGGCAGCATGCTGGCGCTGTACTTCCGCGTTCGCGTCTCCGCGGCTGATGCGGTAAATCTCGTCGGCGCTCGGCAGACGCAATGCGGCGCCTTCCTTGAGCAGGTTGATGTTTCCGCCAAAAGCACCAGGGTTGGATTCGTAGATGGCCAGCATGGTCTGGTTCATCGTCAAACGGTTGTCCGGCCGCATGCGGCTGGCGATGCCCCACAGCGTCTCGCCACGCTCAACGACGTAGTCACCGCCACTCTGCGTGTCATACGGCCCGGTGTCGACCGGCGCCGCCGGTTGCGGTTCGGCCGGGCGTGACGGAGCCGGACGTGGCTGGGGAGCGGGCGCCGTCGCGCGCGGCTGTGGCGCGGGCGCCGGTGCCGCAGGCTGCTGCCGCTCGATACGTCCGCTATCCGACGGCGTCGTGCGCGCGGGCGCAGTCACTGCCGGTGTCTGTTGCACAGCGGGCGGAGCGTACGTCGGCGGATCCAGCAGTACCGTGTACTCGCGCAGCAAACGTCCGCTCGGCCAGTTTGCTTCGACGAGGAACGTCAGGAACGGCTCGGTGATCGGTGAGCGCGAACGCAGCTGCACGACCGGGCCGCCCGCGGCATCCGCGACGACATTGAATTCGATCTGTTGCAGGAAGAACGGCCTGTCGATGCCGTAGCGGGCGAAGGTCTCCGCCGACGCCAGGTCGATCGATAGATTCGACAGCTCGTCGGGTGTCGCGCTCAGCAGCGTGATGTCGGCACGCAACGGTTCATTCAGTGCCGAATCCAGTCGTATGTCGCCGAGTCCGATGGCCCAGGCCCCGCTCGAGAAAAGCAGCGCGAGCAGAAGCGAGAAACGAGTGAGACTTCGCGACATAACCTATTACTCCAAACCCCAAAAGCCCCTCTTGCGACATCCAGTCGGGGGCTGATTCGATGCAGGCAGATTGCCCGTTCAACTGCCTGCGAACTATAGCCTATAGATAGTTTTTTGCCAATATTTCAGCAATTTGGACGCTATTTAGAGCCGCTCCCTTACGTATGTTATCGGCAACGACCCAGAGGTCTATACCTCGTGGATGTGAGATGTCCTCACGAATGCGGCCGACGTACACCGGATCGTTTCCCGAACTTTCGGTAACGGCGGTCGGATAATGCCCCGTTTCCAGCCCGTCGAGAACCTCGATTCCCGGCGCTTCTTCGAGCAGGCGGGCCACGTCCGCGGCGGAAATCTTCTCCCGGGTCTCGATGTGGACAGCCTCGGAATGCCCGTAGAATGCGGGAATCCTGACGGCCGTCGGATTGACGAGAATTTCGTCGTCGCCCAGGATCTTACGGGTCTCCCACACCATCTTCATCTCTTCCTTGGTGTAGCGGTTGTCGAGAAACACGTCGATGTGCGGGATCGCGTTGAACGCGATCTGCTTGGCCTCGCCGTCGATGTCGAGCGGTCGGCCGTTGAGCAGCGTGGTGGTCTGCCGCACCAGTTCCTCGATCGCGCTGCGACCGGCGCCGGATACTGCCTGGTACGTGCAGACGTTGATGCGCTCGATCCCGGCTGCGTCATATATGGGCTTTAACGCCACCACCATCTGGATCGTCGAACAGTTCGGGTTGGCGATGATGCCGCGGCTCGTGTATCCGGCTATCGCCTCCGCGTTCACCTCCGGCACCACCAGCGGGATGTCGTCGTCGTATCGAAAGTGCGACGTATTGTCGACGACAACACAGCCTGCGGCTGCCGCGATCGGTGCGAACTCGGCCGATATCGAACCACCCGCGGAGAACAGGCCCAGCTGAACTTGCGAGAAATCGAAATCGGCGAGATTCCCGACGGTCAGTTGGCGCCTGCCGAATTCGACGGTCTTGCCGACCGAGCGCTCGCTGGCGAGCGCGTGGACCTCACCGACCGGGAACGCCCGTTCGGCCAGTATCTCGAGCATCGATTCGCCGACGACGCCGGTTGCACCGACGACTGCTACGTCTATTTGCTTTGACATTCCTGAAGGTATCCTCGCGGCTGGAGACCGCTCCTACGTTCGTCCCCCTCCCAGTGCGGGGGTCTCCGACTCGACGTCGGCGTTCTGCGCGCGGTGGCGCAGGTAGTGGTCGATGAGCACCAGCGCCACCATGGCTTCCGCTATCGGCGTCGCTCGCAGACCCACGCACGGGTCATGGCGCCCCTTGGTGACGATCTCGGTGTCCTTGCCGGACTTGTCGATGGTCTTGCCGGGAACGGAAATGCTCGACGTGGGCTTCAGCGCGATGCTCGCAAGGATGTCCTGCCCGGAGGAAATCCCGCCGAGCGTGCCGCCGGCGTCGTTCTTGCTGAATCCCTGCGCCGACATCTCGTCACGGTGCTCGCTGCCGCGTTGCGTTACGGCATCGAAGCCGGCACCGAGTTCGACACCCTTGACGGCGTTGATGCTCATCAGTGCGTGAGCGATGTCGGCCTCGAGTTTGTCGAACACCGGCTCCCCGAGGCCGGGCGGAACATTGCGAGCCAGCACGCTGACCTTGGCGCCGATGGAATCGCCCTCGGCACGAAGCGCGTCCATGTACTGCTCGAGTTCCTCGAGCCGGTCCGGGTCGGCACAGAAAAACGGGTTCGAGTCGACGATGGAGAAATCCCTGGACTCGAGCACGATGGGGCCGAGCTGCGACACGAAACCGTGAATGTCGATGCCCGCTCTCTGTTTCAGGTACTTGCGCGCGATGGCGCCGGCCGCAACGCGCATGGTCGTCTCACGCGCCGACGATCGACCGCCCCCACGGTAATCCCGTATGCCGTACTTCTGCTGATAGGTGTAGTCGGCGTGGCCGGGACGAAACTTGTCCTTGATGTCGCCGTAGTCCTTCGACCGCTGATCGGTGTTCTCGACGATCAGGCCAATCGGCGTCCCCGTCGTCTTGCCTTCGAAGACGCCTGACAGGATCCTGACCCGGTCGGGCTCGTTGCGCTGGGTCGTGTGACGACTGCGACCCGGGCGCCGGCGGTCGAGATCGACCTGGATGTCGGACTCGTCCAGCTCCATCCCGGGTGGACAGCCGTCAACAATACAGCCGAGCGCGAGCCCATGGCTTTCGCCGAACGTCGTCACCACGAAGTTTCGTCCAAAACTGTTGCCGGACACCTTGGATCTACCTGCTTTAAGCCTCTACCGATACGGCGTCGAGATCCTGCTTGTTGAGCAGGAATACACCACTGCCGCCGTGCTCGAACTCCAGCCAGACAAAGGCAACGTCGGGAAACGCTGCCTCGAGAGCCGGCTGGCTGTTCCCGACCTCACACACGAGTATTCCATTGTCGGTGAGAAATCGCGAGGCTTGCGTGAGTGTCCTGCGAACTGCGTCAAGTCCGTCAGCGCCTGCGGCCAGTCCGAGCTCGGGCTCGTGACGGTACTCCCGTGGCAAGGAATCCATATCGGCACTGTCCACGTAGGGCGGATTGCTCACGATCAGCTCGTAGCGCCTGCCGCCGAGCGCATCGAACAAATCCGACTCGACGGCGTGCACGCGCCCTTCCAGGCCGTGCCTGGCAATGTTGATCGTCGCCACGGCAAGCGCATCGGACGAGATTTCAACGGCGTCGACGTCCGCATCAGGGAACGCGTACGCGAGCGCGATCGCGATACAGCCGCTGCCGGTGCCGAGATCCGCGGCACGCGTCACCGTTTCCGCGCCGAGCCAGGGCGAGAATCGCGCGGCGATCAGCTCGGCGATCGGCGAGCGCGGCACGAGGACCCGCTCGTCGACGTAGAACTCCAGGCCGGCGAACCACGCCTGGTTGAGCAGGTAAGCCAGCGGCACGCGCTGCCGGATACGACGCGACGCGAGCTCCTCGATCTTCGCGAGCTCGGCGGCCTGCACGGGATTGGAGTAGGCGTCGGGTACATCGCCATGATCCAGGCCGAGCGCCGCAAACACCAGCCAGGCGGCTTCGTCGAGCGAGTTCCCGGTGCCGTGGCCATAGCTCAGGCCCGCGTCGTCGAAACGCTCGACAAGGTCGCGAATGACCGCTTCGACGGTCGGTTGCGGTTCGGCTGACTCGCTCATGCAAGTGATCGCCCGGATACTGCTCGATTGCGTCGCGAATCTATCACGCTTGTAAGCGATCTGCCTGTAGAATGCCGCCTCCGGAAGCGTGTCCCGAAACGATAGTCATGAGCGCAAAGAATTTCCTCATTGCGATACTCCTTGCCACCGCAATTGCGGCCGGGCTGTTCCTGGCCGTTCGCCTGAGCGAACCGCCCGAGCTCACGACGGCGCTGGTGCTACCGGAGCCCACGCCGCTACCCGATTTCGCGCTGATCGATCAGCACGGCAATGCGGTCACCCGCGACAGGTTTCGCGGCCACTGGAACCTGGTGTTCTTCGGTTTCACGCATTGCCCGGACATCTGTCCGACAACGATGCAGACACTGTCGATCGCGCGCAGCGACCTGGCTGCCGCCGGGCAGGATCCGCTGCCCCGGATCGTCCTGGTCAGCGTCGACCCGGAACGCGACTCGCCGGAAGTCATCGGTCAGTACGTCGACTACTTCGGAGACGACAACCTCGGTGTGACCGGCGATCTGGAGGAAATCAGGAAACTGACGTCCGCACTCGGTATCTATTTCGAGAAGCAACCCGGCGACGTCGACAGCTACAACGTCGATCACTCGACCGTCGTGCTCGTCGTAAACCCCGAGGGAGGCTTCCACGGCCTGTTCAGCGGTCCGCACCTGAGCCGGAACTTCGTACACGACGTGCCCATCATCATTGATGCTTATAAAGGTGCGCCGCAGCAGGGACTGGCGGCATCCGACGTCGTCGTGACACCGCCGCTCCCGGGTAGCCGGATGAGCGCGGGGTACCTGACGCTGCGCAATGGGGGCAGCCAGCCGGTCCGGATAACGCGTGTGGACAGCGCGCAGTTCGGCTCGGTCGAAATTCACGAGTCGGTCGTCGAAGACGGCGTGGCGAGAATGCGCCCGCTGCCCGAGTTGAAGATAGAGCCGCGCGCCAGCGTAACGCTCGAACGCGGCGGAAAACACCTGATGCTGATGCGACCGGACGGTGCGGTCGAGAGCGTGACACTCGATTTCTACACGGACGACTCGCTGTTGCTGTCAGTGACGACCGACGTGTCGGACCCGGCGGAGTAGTCCGGCCATGCTCGACTACCTGTTCGTTGCCCTGCAGTACCTGTTGCCGCGACACCTGCTGACGGCCGCGCTGTATCGCATCGCCCGCATCAGGACGACATCGATCAAGGACTTCCTGATCACGCGCTTCGTCCGTCATTTCGATGTCGATACCGACGAGGTGAAGCTCCACGTACCGTCAGACTTCGCTACGTTCAATGAGTTTTTCGTACGCGAATTGAAGGACGGCGAACGCCCCGTGGACGACGATTCCGCATCGATCGTATCGCCCGTCGACGGTACCGTCAGCGTCTGCGGGAAACTCGACGCGGACAGCATCGTGCAAGCGAAAGGCATCGATTACACGCTCGACGACCTCCTCGCCACCGATATCGATGAAAGCCACTCGTTCGAAGACGGCAGCTTCGCGACGATATACCTTGCGCCTTATAACTACCATCGCGTACACGCGCCGATCGGCGGCGATCTCGTGGCGGCGCGCTACGTACCCGGCGATCTCTTCAGTGTCAACGAGGCCACGGTGTCCCGCGTCGACGGGCTGTTCCGGCGCAACGAGCGGCTCATCATGCATTTCCGGACCGCGCACGGACCTGCCGTCGTTATCTTCGTGGGCGCACTGAATGTCGGCAGTATTTCCACGCCGTGGACCGGCGAAATCAGGCCGCGCAAGTCCGGCGTGGTCGACGCGCTGGATTTGACGCGCCACGCGACCACGGTGCAGAAAGGCGATCTACTCGGCTGGTTCAACATGGGGTCGACCGTGATCCTGCTGCTGCCGCGCGGCGTTTGCGAATGGCGCGAGTCGCTCGGCAGCGGTGACAGGCTTTGCATGGGGGAGCCGATCGGCACGCTGACCGGCACCGGCGAATGACGTCCTGGCGGCCGTCATCCGGACCGCAGGCAGCAAAGAGCCGCGCCGCAATGATGCGCCGCCTGCGTGCATGGTTCGAGGCCCAGGACGTGCTCGAGGTCGACACACCCGCACTCAGCCCGTACGCGGTCAGCGACACGCAGATCGAGAGCCTGGAGGTCCGCAGCAGCGCCGTCAGTCGACGTCCGCTCTACCTGCACACGTCGCCCGAGTACTGCATGAAGCGCCTGCTGGCCGCCGGCTACCCGGACATCTACTCGATCTGCCGCGTGTTCCGGGACGGCGAATCGGGCAGGCAGCACCAGCCGGAATTCACGATGGTCGAGTGGTACCGTCGCGGTTTCAGCCTGGACGACATCGTCAACGATACGGTCGGCGTCATCGGCGCAGCGCTCGACCTGGCTGCGCCGCAGGAAACCGTGCGTCACGACTACTGTGATCTTTTCGTCGATGCCGTCGGGATCGATCCACGCTCGGCGAGCAGCGATGCACTCGCGGACGCCGCCCGCGCCGACGACTCGCTGCGTGAGGCCATCGGCCAGGCGCGGGACGACTGGCTGGACCTTGTGTTGTCGACGAGGATCGTTACCGCATTTCCCACGGATCGCTTTACCGCGATCGCGCACTACCCGGCCAGCCAGGCTGCGCTCGCCCGGCTTTACCCGCGCGATCCCAGGCTCGCCGACCGTTTCGAGGTCTTCATGGGCCCCACCGAGCTCGCCAACGGCTACGTCGAGCTGACCGATGCCGACGAGCAGGCCCGGCGATTCCGCCACGATAACGAGGAGCGTGAGCGCCGCGGTCGGTCGATACGGCCGACCGACAGTACACTGCTCAGGGCACTCGAACACGGACTGCCGCCGTGCGCCGGGGTCGCGATGGGATTCGAACGTCTGCAGATGATTCACGACCAGGCGGACGACATTCGCGACGTCGTGACATTCGCTTACGGAGCCGAGAGATGACGATTGATGACTTCAGCTCGCTCGAGTCGCAGGCGCGGGCATTGCTGCAGGACGAGCCCGACTCACTGGCGGCAACGAGCAATTTCGTGGCGCTTTTGTTCAACGCGCTCGAGGACGTGAACTGGCTCGGCGTCTACGTGCTGCGCGATGACGTGCTCGTACTCGGCCCGTTCCAGGGAAAACCGGCCTGCGTGCGCATCCCGCTCGGCGACGGTGTCTGCGGCACGGCAGCGCAAACCCGCGAAACGCAGCGCATCGCCGACGTGCATGCGTTCCCGGGGCACATCGTGTGCGACCCGGACTCGCGGTCAGAACTGGTCGTGCCGCTCATCGTCAACGACGAGCTCATCGGCGTTCTGGATATCGACAGCCCTCTGCCGGACCGATTCAGCCGGGCGGACCAGGAGGGGATCGAACGGCTCTGCGAGACCTTTTGTGTCCTGCAGCGCGGGCGTGACCGCTTTATTTGACGCGCGACACGTACTCGCGCGAGCGGGTATCGACCTTGATGGTTTCACCCTGATCGACGAACAGCGGCACGCGGACGACAGCTCCCGTCGACAGCGTGGCCGGCTTGACGCCGCCGCTCGCCGTATCACCTTTGACACCCGGGTCGGTCTCCGTGATCTCGAGCTCGACGAAGTTGGGCGCCGTAACGATCAGCGGGGCGTCATTCCACAACGTGATACCGCAGACGTCGCCGTCGGTTATCCAGTCCCGGGCATCGCCGACTGCTTTCTCGTCGGCCGCATACTGCTCGAAGGTGTCAGGAACCATGAAGTGCCAGAACTCGCCGTCGGAATACAGGTACTGCATTTCGGTGTCCATGACGTCTGCCGCCGGCACCGATTCGCCGGATTTGAACGTCTTGTCGACCGTCTTGCCGGTCTTCAGGTTCTTGATGCGCGCGCGATTGAAGGCCTGGCCCTTGCCGGGCTTGACGAACTCGTTTTCCACGATGATGCAGGGGTCGCCGTCGATAATGATGCGAAGCCCGGACCTGAATTCGTTGGTGCTGTAGTTGGCCATTTTGCGCCCTTGAGTTGCGCCATCCCGGCGGGCGGCGAGGCGCTATGATACCGGACTTGGTGCCTTTCGCCAGCGGCGGATGGTGCTCGCCAAGTGCCGACCGGGGCCGAAAACCCGGGCTACGTGGCGATTTTGAGACCCGGTTCACGACTACGGCCGTGCATCGGTCTAGACTCCCTTAACAGAATACGGATATACGGGGATCCCCCGACCTCAGGCCTTAGGGACCAGGATTTGAACGGGCGTCACAGCATTTCCATAGCCGTTCTGACCACCAATCAGGACGATGTCGCATTGATCAACAGCACGCTGCGCGATGCTGGCCATGCTGCGCATTGTCACTGGATTTCGAGCAACAAGAAGCTGGCCGACACGCTTGCGTCCGAGCATGTCGAATTGCTGATTCTGAATTGCGACCGTTACCCGGACAGCATCCGACAGGTCGTCAAGCAGAAGGAACGCTACAACCCCGAAGTCCCGGTCATCGCGATGCAGGCCGAAGCGGACGAAGCCACGATCGAAGCCGCCATGAAAGCCGGTGCCTGCGACCTCGTGTCGCTGGGTCTGAAATCCCGCCTGCAGTCGGTCGTCAGTCGCGAGCTTCGGGCGCTCCGCGTTGAGCGTGCGCTGAACTCGACGCTGCAGTCGGCAACGGAATACAAGCGCCAGCTCAAGGACCACATGGAGGCCTCGACGAGTTCGATTGCGCTGGTCCAGGAAGGCATCTTCACGGACGCGAACGACTCGTGGCTGCAGACCTTCAAAATCAAGGACAAGGACGAGCTGCTCGGCATGCCGGTGATGGATTCGTTCGAGTCCGATAGCCAGGCGGCGCTGAAAGGTGCACTGGTCGCGACCGTGCAGGGCAAATGGCAGGCAGGGGAGAAGCTCGTCGTCAGGGCGCACATCGACACCGGCGACCCCGAAGAGATGCACCTCGAATTCCGCAAGGTCGATTTCGACGACGGTCCGTGTGTGCAGATCCGTATTGCCCCGGTTTTGAAGGCGGCTCAGGAACCAACCAAGGTCGTGCACGATGCGCTGCAGCGCGACCCGACAATGCTGTTCTTCCATCGCGCGCAATTTTTGAAGCGCGTGACAAAACGTCTCAAACGCAAACCCGCATCGGGTACGCACTGCCTCGTTTACATCAGGCCAGACAAGTTCAAGGAAGTTTGCACCAAGGTCGGCGTCGTCAATTCGGAAGAGATCCTGGGCCAGTTTGACGAGGAGGTGCGCAAGCGCCTGCATCCGCGTGACGTCGCGGGCCGTTTCGAAGGCACCGCTATCATGGCACTGCTCGAACGCGGTAGCGCGAGAGACGCACAGGTCTGGGGCAAACAGCTCGTCGACCACATCAGCAAGACGACCTTCGAGATTGACGACAAATCGACGCATCTCACCTGCACAGTAGGCGCTTGCGGCGCCAGCGAAGTGTTCTCGAACCTTGAGGAGTTCATTGTCGCAACGGTGGCGGCCTGCTCGGAGGGCAGGAAAGCCGGTGGCAATGCATCCATCCTGAATGACAGCGCCGACGAGGACACCAAGCAGCGTGAGTTCGACGCGATCTGGGTCAAGCACCTCAAGTCCGCGCTTATGGACGACCGTTTCCGGCTGGCCCAGTTGCCGATTGCCGGCCTGCGTAGCGACTCGATCAACATGTTCGACCTGCTCGTTCGAATGATCGACGAGCAGGGCAACTCCGTCCTGCCGTCGGAATTCCTGCCCGCGGCAGAGCGCAATAACCTGATGAAGAACATCGATCGCTGGATGTTGCAGGCTGCGGTCCGCTTCTGCGCCGAGAACGATGCGGACCGCGTTTTCGTTCGGCTCTCGCGACAATCGATCACCGACTCGGCGACTGCCCCGTGGATGGAACAGAAGCTGGACGAAGAAGGCTTCGACTGCTCGCGCCTCGTCGTGCAGATTCCGGAAGCCGACGCTGCGAAACACATCAAGCAGACCAGACACCTCGTCAAGCACACGCGCAGGCTGGGCATCGGCTTCGCGATCGAGCACTACGGAATAGACCAGGAGCGCTTCCAGATCCTGGATCTCCTGAAACCGGACTACATCAAGATCGACGGCGAGCTGATGCATACGCTGATGACGGATCAGGACGTGCAGAACGCCGTGTCCCGCATCGTGCACGCCGCGCAGGATCGCGATATCAAGACCGTCGCCGAGCGTGTCGAGAATGCCAACGCGATGGCCGTCCTGTTCCAGCTTGGCCTCGACTACATGCAGGGCCACTACGTTCACGAACCCGAAGTCGTGCTGCAGGACAGGGAAAAGGTCAAGTCCACCACCCTCGCGGGCCTGGCTGCTGCGAACTCCGGCTAGGCAGCGGGCACAAAACCGCCGAAAGTGTGACGCAGTTCACACTTTGGTCCCGGAACCAGGCGCTAACGGCCGCACCGGCCCAAAACATAGAATGGCGTCGTATCTATAAGTCAAATCGGGACCTAAGCTCCTGAATAACCTGCAAGTGGGGTGTCCGACCGTGAAAACAAAATCGACCAGGCGCAATCGAAGTGAACCCGCCCAGACCAGCCGGCCCACGAGTTTGTTACCCCTTGTCGCGGTCGGCGGCAGCCTTGCTGCGCTGCCAGCGAGCGCGCTCGAGCTCGGCGAGATCAACGTTCAGTCGAATCTCGGCCAGCCGCTGCGTGCCAGCATCGCGTATGTGCTTGCGGCCAATGAGGAAATCGCGGATCACTGCGTATCGCTCGGCGCCGGACGGACGGCAAGCGGCCTGCCGGGGGTCGGCCGCGCGACGGTCAGTGTTGCCGACGGCGTCATTCGCCTGACCGGCACAGCGCCCGTCCGGGAGCCGATGGTCGCTGCGAGCGTCACCGTCGATTGCCCGTACACGGCCAACCTGAGTCGTGAATACATGATCTTCCTGGACCCGGTCGGCCC
>JAAUXW010022494.1_pt1 | contig 12138 bp, 10 predicted proteins | sample 7278141 | NCBI WGS metagenome assembly JAAUXW01 (sample SAMN14350115, study PRJNA611818) | marine sediment metagenome | isolation source: surface marine sediment (2.1m) | place: French Polynesia: Moorea | collected 2018-08
AGCTAACCAGTACTAATTGCTCGTGAGGCTTGATCATATAACGCCAAAGCGTTTTGGCTTGTGTGACATGTTGAATGCGACACTAAGATAAAACTCAGATTGTCAGAAATTTTCCAGATTGTTTAACCAGTTTTCCTGGCGGCAATAGCGAGTGGGAACCACCCGATCCCTTTTCGAACTCGGAAGTGAAAACACTCAGCGCCGATGGTAGTGTGGGGTCTCCCCATGTGAGAGTAGGACACCGCCAGGATCTTAATACCGAAAGCCGCAACCTTTAACGGGTTGCGGCTTTTTTTATGCGCTGACCCGCAAGGCTTCCAGGCTCTTATCGAGTGCATCGATGAAGAAGTCGACATGCTCGTTCTCGAAAACAAGCGCCGGCCGGAGTTTCAGGATGTTCGCATCACGGCCTTCGCTGCCGACCAGCACACGGTTCCCTCGCATCATCTCCAGCAGCTGCGCAGTTTCGGTCGTGGCCGGCGTGCGGGATTCCCGATCGCTCACGAACTCGAGCCCGGTGAGCATGCCGTGTCCGCGGACGTTACCGATCAGCGGGTGCTTCTCGCCCAGTGCCACGAGCTTGCTGCGCAAGTAATCGCCGGTAGCTTTGCCGCGCTCGATGAGTCCATCGCGCTCGATGACGTCAAGCACGGCGTTGCCGGCTGCACAGGCGACCGTGTTGCCGCCGAACGTGCTGAACAACCGCGTTGCGTCGATGAATCGGTTGAGTATGTCGTCGGTGGTCACGACGACGCCCAGCGGATGGCCGTTGCCGACAGGCTTGCCCATCGTGACGATGTCGGCGTGAATACCGTGATGCTCGTGGCCCCACCACTGCCCCATGCGACCGAAGCCCGACTGCACTTCGTCGCAGATCATCAGACCGCCGGCTGAGCGTACTTTCTCTTCGACCGCACGCAGGTATCCGTCCGGGACATCGGGCACACCGCTGGAGCAGAACGCCGAGTCGACCATGAACGCGGCCGTGCCGTGCCCGGACGCATCGAGTTCGGCGATGGCACGGTCGGCGTCGGACGCGTAGCGATCGACGAAATCCTCATCGACATCGCGATAGGGACCGCGGTAGGGATCGGGGACGATCAGCCCGCGCAGGAAGTCGGGGAGCAGCGCGTCCGGTCGGCCCGGTGAGAATTGGCGGATGACGTCCGTAACCCCGTGGTACGCATCTTCCATGATGAGGGCGCCGCTGTTGCCCGTCACGAGCTTCGCCATTTGCCAGGCGACGTCGTTCGCTTCACTCCCCGAGTTGACGAAGATGCAGGCCGTCAGGTGCGGCGCCAGCCTGGCCGTCAGTCGCCCCGCGTACTCGAGTGCACTCGAGTAGAGATAGCGCGTGTTCGTGTTCAGCGCCGCGGCCTGCCTGGCGATCGCTTTAACGACATGGGGGTTGCAGTGCCCGACCTGCGGTACATTGTTGTAGCAGTCCAGGTAGCGATGCCCGTCGGTTGCATACAGCCACGGGCCGCTTCCGCGCTCGAAATGCATCGGCCGATAGTAGAAATGCGTCGCCCGCCGACCCATCAGCGAATGGCGCGCCGCAACGAGGCTGCGCTCCGTTGCCGCCGGCAGCGCGTCGTCCGCCGAGGTCGGGCAGTCCACCGGGAAGCGGCACGCCATCTTGAGTCGCCGGTTGAATTCGTCACGCCCGACGCGCTGCCACTGCTGCAGGCGGTCGATCGACTCCTGCGGCGAGCTGATGTGTGCCGTGCTCTGCTCGGTTTGCGCGCCTCGAGCGGCCACGATCGTCGCGGTCAGTGCGGCGCGCGCGCACACCAGGTCGTAGATCATCGCCAGCTCGTCTTCCTCGAGTGGCAGCACGGAATCGAATCCCGCCGCGATGTTGCACGCAGGTGTGATGATGTCCTCGGCGTCAACGGGAATGCCGTCGCAGGCGACGGCGATCTCAGCAGGCAGGGTACCGTAGAGCATGTCACCGAAATCGATGAGCCCGGTGATTTCGCCGGTGCCGCCCGGGTCGACGAGTACGTTGTCGATGTGAGCGTCCTGGTGAATGACCTGGTGGCGCAGGGTCCTCAGCCGCGGCACGACCACGTCGGACATGTGCCGGAATACGCTGTCAACGGCATTCCTGCCAGTGTCGTCGGCGATGTGAACCGTCAACGGCTGCAGTCGTGTGCAGGTCGCGATGTTCCAGGGATGGCGCTGTTCGGCCGCCGGGTGGAAGTAGCCGCGCAGCGCTTTGTCGACGCGCGCCATGAACGCGCCGAGCCGCCTCTGTGCGGCCGGGGTCGGGGTATCGACGCTTTCCGCCATCGGCACGCCGGGCAGCCAGCCAAGCATGAAGAGGATGTGCGTGTCGCCGCCGGGGAAAGCGACCTCGTAACAGTCTGCGCCATCCTGACCGGTTGCTACGCGCGGCACCGGCAGCGACGGGTCGCTGTGCGCCAGATGTTCGAGGGCGCCGAGGTGAAAGTCCACCACCTCGGCCGACTCGTCGATATTCGCGATCTTGACGACATGCCGCGAGCCGTCCACCGATTCAACGAGGAAATTCTGGTCGCGCTCGCTCGGCAGCGGCCGGTACTCGCCATCCAGGCCATAGTGACTCGAAACGAACTCGCGTACGTCCGCGATGGCATGCCGCGGAACGTTGCGATCGAGAAACTGTATCTTGCCGGCGCCGGCCATCTCAAGCCTGCCAGAGCCCCTCGGCCCGGAGGTCGTCCATCGTCAGTTCGATGGCCCGCCGCAACGTCGTGACCACGAAATCGACGTCGCTCCGGGTCATCGTCAACGGCGGTGACATGATGTTCAGGTCGACGATCGGCCGAACGATCAGCCCGAGTTCCTCGGCGCGGTTCGAGATGCGCTTTCCGATGTTGACCTCGGGCGGGAAGAAGGCCCTGGTTTCCTTGTCGCAGACATTGACGACGCACATCATGAAGCGGTGGCCGCGAACATCACCTACGATGGGCAGGTCGAGCAGCGTGCGAAGCTGCTCTTCGAAATACGCGCCGACATCCCGGACGTTGTCGAACAGGTTCTCGCGATCGATGATCTCGATGTTTTTCAGCGCGGCGGCGCAGGCGACCGGGTGCCCGCTATACGTGTAACCGGCGGCAAAGAAGCGGTCCTCGTCATTCGCCATCTGCGCGTAGATGCGATCGGAGAAGATCGCTGCGCCGAGCGGCAGGTAGCCGGAGGACAGGCCCTTGGCACAGGTAATGATGTCGGGCTGAATGCCGAAGATGTCTCTCGATACGAACCAGTGTCCCAGGCGACCGAATGCCGTGACGACTTCGTCGGCGACGTAGAGGATGTCGTATTTCCTGCATAGGTCCCACGTGCGCCGGTTGTAGTCCTCCGGCGGCACGATGACGCCGCCGGACCCCAGCAGCGGTTCGGCGTAGAACGCCGCGATGTTTTCAGCGCCGATGTCGAGGATCTTCTGCTCCATCTCGTCGACCAGGTAGTCGCAGAACTGCTCTTCGCTATTGATGTGATCCGGCGCACGATACAGGTTCGGGCTGGACAGGTGATGTATCCAGTCGGTCACGTAGTCGAATTCGCTGATGCGATCGCCGGGCTTACCGCCGATCGATGCGGCCAGGAACGTTCCGCCGTGATAAGAGTCCGTGCGCGACAGGATGTGCCGCTTGGACGGCTTGCCGCGGGCATTCTGGTACATGCGGATGATGCGGTACGCCGTATCGTTCGCGGTTGAACCGCCGCAGGTGAAGAACACGTGATTGAGGTCGCCGGGTGCGAGCTCGGCGAGCTTGGCGGCCAGCGCGGCCGCGGGCGCATTGGTCATGTCGACGAACGGATTCGCGTAAGCCATCCTGCGAACCTGTTCGGCGATGGTCTCCGCCATTTCCTCGCGACCCAGGCCGATGTTCGTGCACCACATCCCGCCGACGGCATCGAAATACTGCTTGCCGTTCTCGTCCGAAACGTAACAGCCTTTGCCGCGATCCATGACGAGCGAGCCTTCCTCGTCGAAACTCGCGAAATGCTGGAAGGGGTGCAGGCAGTGCCGGCGATCCTGTTCCCAGGCGCTCGAGTGCAATACGCCCGGGTCTGCTTTGCCGTTCATGCCGTCGTACTCAGTTTGCGTTCATTCATGCAAGTTCGCCCGGTCGCCGTCCCGGGGATTCTAGCACTGCCGCCGTAGCCACCCGTTCCGTTGGCTTGGCGTTTCGCGTTCGCTACAATCTTGCGGATCGCCGATCCGGCACAGACGAGCAACGATGCACAGGTCCGTTCAACGCATTCCCAAACTACGCACACGCGGCCGCGAAAACCGCCGCAAGCTGCTCGTCGAGGCGCAGCGCCTGATGCTGGAGAGGGATGCCGACACGCTCAAGTTCAGCGACGTGTTCGAAGCGGCCGAGGTGTCGCGGGGTTCCGCGTACCGGATCTACAACGGCATGGAAGACCTCATGCAGGACATCGCCACGGCGTGGGTCAACAATTTTGTCGAGTTCCTGGGCAAGTTCCAACCGGATTCGCCCCCCGAGACCTGGCAGGAGCTGTCGGATCTCGTCGTCAGCGAGGGTGCCGCGTACTGGGACCGCACCTCGGATACCTTGAGGCTGTTGCCGCGTATCCGCTCGCGGGAGCCCGCAGGCTATCGCAGGGCGGTGCAGGCCATGAGCCAGGCACTCGTCGAGATCTTCAATCGTTATTTTCTCGTGCCCGACATTCCGCACTGGTCGCACAAGCTCGGATTCTTCACCGAGATTGCCGACGTGTCCTTCGCGGATGCCGTGCGCACCGAGGGTACCATCAGCGAGGACAGGCTCGCTGAAGCGTGCGCCTTGTGCCGCACCTTCCTGTCATTCCATCTGCCGGATCAAGTGGCGCAACGGCGGCAAGCCGGCTGAATGCCGCGCGCCGGACCGCACAACAAGCAACAAGAAGACGTGCATGCAGAGACCATCTATCTCTATGATTTTGCTACTCACTCTGCCGGCACTTGGCGCTTACGCCGACGAGGCATCAGACGACGATGAGGAGCTCGCCGAGATCACGGTCAGCGCGGCACGCGTGGCGAACCAGCGGCCGGCCGGCACATTCGCCGCGCCCGTATCTGCGCTACGCTTCGACCCGCTGACCGAGATCCAGTCGCGCGGGCTCGCCGAGGGCCAGTCGGATGTCACCGTGCGCGGCGGCGTTTTCGAGAACACCGGTTTCAGGCTCGGCGCCGTCACGATCATGGATCCTCAGACGGGCCACTACGTTGCGGAACTCGCCGTCGACCCAGCACTGCTGACGGCACCCGCCCTGTACTCCGACATCGACAACGCCATCGCCGGCTTCAACTCGGCGATCGGCACTGTGGCATACGGTATCCGGCGCATCGACGGCGGTGGCGAGTTTTCGGCGGGCGCTGGCAGTGATGCGCTGAACTTCCAGTCGTTCAACGTCGCACGCACCGTCAATACTTCCACGGGAAGCACGGCGGGAGCAGCACTGTCGCTGGCGCGCTCCGAGGGCGACGGCAGCGTCGAGAACGGCGATCACTCCTTCACTCGCTACAATCTGCACCTGCAGCGGCAGGACGGCGCTTCACAATCTGACCTGCTGCTCGGCTACCAGGACAAGTTCTACGGCTGGCCCGGCGCGTACACGGGTTTCGCGACACTGCCCGAGACCGACGACACGCAGACGACGCTGATGGTCGCCAACCATCGTAGCGAGACGGCAAGCGGCTGGTGGGAGGTCGGCGGTTTCTATCGCCGCCTGGTCGACGACTACGATTTCAACCGAACGACGGTCGAGTCGGGCGCACCCGGTTCCTTCGATCACGAGACTCGCGTCTATGCGGTCGGCCTGCAGGGATCGCATGCCACCGGCTTGTTGACCTGGCGCTACGGCGCTCAGTTCACGAGCGACGAACTGGTGCGATCCACCGACCTGACGAACGGCGATTTCACGCGGCGCCGCTACGCAACGCTAACGGTCGTACCGGCAACGGAGTTCGAGCTCGACAGCGGCACGCTCACTGTGCGCGCCGGCGCGACTGTCGATTACTCGAACCGTGACAGCAACGCCGTCCTGCCGCTCGCCGGCGTTGCGCTGACCCGGCAGGATGCGGGCGGGCAGACCGAATACGCGATCGAATACTCGGCAACCTCGCAGTTGCCGGGCTACACGGCACTGAAGTCGAATCCCACCGGCCTGTTCGGCGGAAACCCGGACTTGGGCCGGGAGAAAGCCAGACAAGTAGCCCTGTCGGCAACCCGCGAGACGGGCGACTGGCAGGGGCGAGCGGCGGTTTTCTTGCGCCAGGACGACGAACTCGTCGACTGGACGTACGCGACCGGTGCCCCGTTCGTACGCCAGGCGAACGCCGTCGACATCGACGTGGTCGGTGTCGAAGCTTTTCTCGTCAGGCGCTGGCGAGAGGTTGATATCGCCGCCGGTTATACCTACCTCGACAAGGATGCCGACTACGGCTCGGCGCTCGTTGACGCGAGTTTCTACGCACTCAATTTTGCCCGTCACCGGGCGACGCTGGCACTGAGGTATCGCTTTGCCAGTGCCTGGGAACAGCGCCACGACAACGAGTATCGTCGTCAGGAGGAGAATCCCTTGCGGGTCGGCGACGATTCCACCTACCTGGCGGCGCTGTCGCTGGAATGGAATCCGGGCGAACTGCAGGGTTTCAGCGCCGCGCTGATCGTGGACAACCTGACCGACAGCGAGTACCAGCCGTTCCCGGGCACGCCGGCCGCCGGACGACAGGTCGCCGTGACCGCCGGATACGCCTGGTAAGGCCACCAGCAAACGAGACAACGATGATCGAACTCTACTACTGGCCAACGCCAAACGGACACAAGATTTCCATCATGCTCGAGGAATGCGGGCTCGATTACGAGGTCAAGCCTGTCAACATCGGAGCAGGCGACCAGTTCGACCCCGATTTCCTGAAGATCAGTCCCAACAATCGCATGCCCGCGATCATCGACACCGACACAGGTGTCTCGGTCTTCGAGGGTGGCGCAATCCTCGTATACCTGGCCGAGAAAGCCGGCAAGCTGCTGCCGCAGGAGCAGGCGGCGCGCTTCGAGGTGCTTCAGTGGTTGTTCTGGCAGGCGGCGGGACTCGGCCCGATGGCCGGGCAGCTCAGCCACTTCGTCAATTACGTGCAGGAAGAGATGACGTACGCCCTCAGACGATACGGCAACGAGTACGACCGGCTTCTCGCCGTCATGGACGTGCGCCTTCGTGACCGCGAGTTCCTGGCTGGCGACTACTCGATCGCCGACATCGCCAGTTTCCCGTGGGTGTTGCCGTACAAACGGCTCGGCAACGACCTCGACAAGTTCACACACTTGAGGCGCTGGTTCGATACGCTCAAGAACCGGCCGGCAGTACGTAAGGGCGTCGATCTCGGCAAGGACTGGCGCCGCGACGAAGCACGTAATGAGAAAGCCCGGGCCCTGATGTTCGACCAGAACGCGGAGACCGTTTTTGCCGCGGCCGAAGCGGCGAAGGAGTGATATGAAGTTCTACGACTGCAGCACTGCGCCGAGCCCGCGCCGGGTGCGTATTTTCCTCGCGGAGAAAGGTATCGAACTCGACACCGTGCAGGTGGACCTGCGAAACGGCGAGCAGTTCAGCGTCGAGTTTCGTGAGCGAAATCCCGACTGCGCCGTGCCGGTCCTCGAGCTCGACGACGGACGCTGCATCACCGAGGTCACCGCGATCTGCAGCTACCTGGAAGAACTGCACCCGGAACCGCCGCTGTTCGGCCGTACGCCCGAGGAGCGCGCGCTGGTCCACATGTGGAATGCCAAGGTCGAGCAGCAGGGACTGATGGGCATGATGGAAGCATTCCGCAACTCGGCGAAAGGTCTGAAAGACAGCGCGTTGCCGGGTCCGGTCCGCTACGCGCAGATTCCGGAGCTCGCCGAGCGCGGCTTCAAACGCGTCCAGAACTTCTTCGAACGGCTGGACGGTCAGCTCGCAAGCAACGCTTTCGTCGCCGGTGACTTCTACTCGGTGGCGGATATCTCGGCCATGGTGATGGTCGACTTCGCCGGGTGGCTCAAGGTCGCGATACCGGAGGATGCGGTGAACGTGGCCCGCTGGTACCGGCAGGTGTCGCTACGGTCGAGCGCCGCCGCCTGAATCAGCGGCGCTCGCCCAGGGCGACGAACCCGAAGTACAACAGCAACCCGATCTTCGTCAGCTCGAGCGTCGAATAGATCGCGTGCGCGTGCGACGGCGGCGGCTGGCCGCCGGCGATGATGACGTCGGTGCGGGCGGCGAGCTCCGGGATCAGCCAGACGCCCTGCGCCAGTACGATCAGCGCCAGCACCGAACACATCGCCCACCAGCGCCGCGCACTGCCGGAGACGCGCACGACAATCAGCAGTACGACCAGCGCGGCAAGCTCGGCCTTGTTGAGCGCCGCGAAGACGACGCGCCCGACATCGAGCGCCACCGGGCGCGTGATCGTGGTAGCCGTGAAGCGCACCGGGGTCGCCAGCATCGACACGCCCACGGTCATGCCCGCCCACAGGAAACAGATCCAGGCCGGGTTCTTGAGCGCATTGCGTAAACGTGTCAGCACGGCCGTATAATGCAACACCCGTCCCGGAAAGGCAGCAGGATGACTGAGTCGCAACTGGCATCGCGGGTGCTGATGATTCGGCCCGCGCGCTTCGAGAGCAATCCGCTGACGGCGGCGTCGAACCGGTTCCAGGGCAAGACGGCCGCGTCGCCGGACGAGCAGCAGGCGGCCGCGCTGGACGAATTCGACGGTCTCGTTGCAGCGCTGCGCGGTGCGGGAATCGAGGTGATCGTCGTCGATGACACGCCCGAACCGCACACGCCGGACTCGATCTTCCCGAACAACTGGATCTCGTTGCACGCTGACGGGCGCGTCGTGCTGTACCCGATGGAAGCGGAGAATCGTCGCACCGAACGGCGTCGCGACATCATCGATCACCTGCATGACGACCACGGACTGCTGATCACCGAGATCGTCGACCTCTCGTCGCACGAGGACGCCGGTCATTTCCTCGAAGGCACCGGCAGCATGGTCCTGGACCGTGTCAATCGCATCGCTTATGCGTGCCTGTCGTCACGCACCCACTTCGATGCTCTCGGCGACTTCGCCCAGCGGATGAACTACGAGGTCGTAACCTTCGACGCCGTCGACAGCGGCGGCGTGCCGATTTACCACACCAACGTCCTGATGGCTGTCGGCGAGGAGCTGGCCCTGATCTGTGACGAAGCCATCCCGCGGGACGAGCAGCGCGAGGCCGTGCTCGCACGGCTGCACGATACCGGGCACGCGATCATCAGCCTGAGCTACGCTCAGTTGAACGCATTTGCCGGCAACATGCTGGAGCTGCGCAACGGGGACGGCGAGCGCGTGATCGCGATGTCCAAACAGGCATACGAGTCGCTCGACGAGGAGCAGCTCGAGAAGCTCGAGGCGGACGCCCGCATCGTGAGCGTCCCGATCGACAACATCGAGAAGTCGGCCGGCGGCAGCGTGCGCTGTATGCTAGCCGAAATCCACCTGCCGCTTAACACCGCCGAGCACCTTTAATTCCTGGAATTCGCCCATAAGTCTCTGGGCAACCACTTAATTTTCAGGCAGCGGAGGACCGCAATGGCTCGTGTCAATCCACAGAAGAATCTCGTTGTAATCGTCGTCGGCGTCGTAGTGCTCGGGCTCGTCGGCATGCAGTTCGTCAAGACCATCCCGCCCGGCAGGGTCGGTGTTGCCACCCTGTTCGGTAACGTCCAGCCCAACGGTTATACCCAGGGCATCCACATCCCGGTGAACCCGCTGTATCGCTGGACGTTGTATGACGCGCGCCAGAAGACACACCTCGAAACGGCGAACGTGCCCAGCCAGGACCAGCTGCAGACGAAGCTCGACGTGAGCGTGCAGTACCGCATCAACGGCGCGATGGCGCCGATCATCCTCGAGGAAACCGGCGATGAGAACGCGGCCGTGCGCGTGCACCTGATCCCGAAGCTGCGTTCGTTGCTGCGTGAACAGGGCAAGAGCATCAAGCGCGCAGAGGACTTCTTCCTGGAAGAGACCCAGGAAGTCCTGCAGTCTGCGCTGACCACCGGCCTGACCGAGTACCTGGAGCCCAAGGGTATCGACGTCTCGGCCGTGCTGATCCGCGAAATGACCTTGCCGCCGTTCATCGTCGAGGCCATCGAGCAAAAGAAGGAGCGTGAGCAGGCCGTCGAGCGTGAGCGCGCGGAGCTCGAGCGTGTTCGCACGGAGCTGCAGCAGCAGGTCGCGCGTGCCGAAGCCGGACGCGAGGCCGCGGAGCAGGAAGCTGCCCGCAAGAAGATCCTGGCCGACGCGCAGGCCTACGAAATCACGCAGATCAACAATGCGATTGCGCGCAATCCGGCGTATATTCAGCTGCAGTCACTCGAAGCACTGAAAGCCATCTCCAAGGACCCGGCGAGCAAGATGTACTTCATGGACGGCTCGAGCCCGAGCCCGCTGCCATTGATGCATCTCGGGGACCCGCAGGCTGCACAGCGCTAGGACCGGATTCGACAACGATCGATGACGACGGGAGCCGGGTGACCGGCTCCCGTTCGTTTGTCACAACAACAATACTCAAGAACGACTGGCAACAATGAGCAAAGACAAGATCCTGATGTGTCCACCCGACTACTTCACGGTGGACTACGTCATCAACCCGTGGATGGCGGGACACGAAGAGTCCCTGAACCTCGATCGTGCCCAGGAACAGTGGGCGACACTGCGTGACCAGATCGGCGAGTTCGCCGACGTCGTGACGATCGAGCCGCAGCCCGAGCTGCCGGACATGGTGTTCACGGCAAACGCCGGCGTCGTCTACGGCAACAAGGCGATCGCCAGCCACTTCATGCCGCACGAACGGCGGCCCGAGGAGGAGTTCTTCAAGCAATGGTTCCGGGAGAACGGTTACGACCTGCTCGACCTTGACGACAATATCGGTTTCGAGGGCGCCGGCGACTGCCTGCTGGACAGGCGCGGGCCCTGGCTGTGGACCGGGTACGGTTTTCGCACGGAGATCGAGGCGCACGCCGAGATCCGGGGGTTCTTCGACATCGAGGTCGTGTCGATCCACCTGACCGACGCGCGCTTCTATCACATCGACACCTGCTTCTGTCCGCTCACCGACGGCTTCCTTATGTATCACCCGCCGGCGTTCGACTACGAATCGCGCATCGCGATCGAGAGCCGCATCCCGCCGCACAAACGCATCATTGTCGACACGATGGACGCCGGTAACTTCGCCTGCAACGCGGTCAACATCGGCGACCGGGTGATCCTCAACCAGGCGTCGGAACCGCTGAAAGCGCGGCTGATGCTGGCCGGCTTCCGCGTGCACGAGGTCGAGCTCAGCGAGTTCCTCAAGGCCGGCGGCTCCGCCAAGTGCCTGACCCTGAAGCTCACCGAGCCGGTACGCCGGGGAGCTTAAGGCGATGGCGAAAGCGCACGAGTACAGGATCTGGGCGAAAGACCCGGGTGCACACCTGTTCGAGGTCCGCGTGTCCGTTGCCGAACCGGACCCGGACGGCCAGGTGTTCGCGATGCCGGCCTGGATTCCCGGCAGCTACATGATCCGCGACTATGCCAGGCATGTCGTCGCGGCGCGCGCGGAGTCCGATGGCCGAAGCGTGGAACTCGAGAAACTCGACAAGAGCCGCTGGCAGGCGGCACCGACAGACCGCGAACTCTTGCTCGTCCTCGAGGTGTTCGCCCACGACGAGAGCGTTCGCGGCGCACACCTCGACACGACGCACGGTTTCTTCAACGGCACCTGCATGTTCCCGGCCATCGTCGGCCAGGAAGACGCGGAGTGCAGGCTCGAGATCGTGGCGCCCGAGCCGCCGCACGGCAAGAACTGGCGCGTTGCGACGTCGCTCAATCGCGATGCGACCGGCGAGTACGACTTCGGTACCTATGTCGCCGCCGACTACGCGGAACTCATCGATCACCCGGTGGAAATGTGGCAGCTGTCTATCGGCGAATTCGAGGCCGCGGGCATCCCGCACGCCATCGCCATCCGCGGCAATACCCGCGTCGACATGGCCCGTCTCTGCCACGACCTGCAGACCGTTTGTGAGCAGCACCTGTCATTCCTCGGTGCGCCAGCCGACCTCGACCGC
>JAAUXW010253150.1_pt1 | contig 12128 bp, 13 predicted proteins | sample 7278141 | NCBI WGS metagenome assembly JAAUXW01 (sample SAMN14350115, study PRJNA611818) | marine sediment metagenome | isolation source: surface marine sediment (2.1m) | place: French Polynesia: Moorea | collected 2018-08
CCCACTGGGGCGCGGTTTTCTATTGGTGCGCCCGGCAGGGCGCACCCACTCGGAGGTGAAAGTCCTATACAGGCCCGGCAAGGGGAAGCGTTAGCCAGTCGAGGCATTTACTGCTTAAGCAACGACTTGATAGCCCCCGATTTGCGGATCTTGCCCTCGCTGGAGTAATCCTCGTGGTTTTTCTCGATGTTACTGCTTTTGTAGAGATAATTGATCATCATGCCTGCTGACTGCCTGAATCCCTTGGGTGAGGTATCCGCAAGCCAATTGATGCCTTTGATACTCGCGCCGTTCGAGAGGTGGAAGTGCGCTACGGGATCAGCCGCGGCCGGTCCCCTTTTTGCCTCGCACAGATAGCGCGCGCACAACCGCATCAGCGGCCCTCGCATGGCGTCTTCCTTGCCTGTTCGACGATACCATTGAGCTTGATCCTGGCACATCTTCGGGAACGCCTGCTCTATCGGTTCATCAAGTACCGATTGGAGGGTCTTTGTCTCGGACTTCAGCAACAGGCCTGCGCCATCCTCCGCTAACTGCTGCTGCAGCCATGCGCAAAATCCAGGTATGGGCGACAAGGTGGCAAATGTCTTGAGGTTCTTGAAGTCCTTTGCCAACGCATTCACGACCCTTTTTATCAGGAAATTCCCAAAGCTTATGCCCTTCAAACCCACCTGAGCGTTGGAGATCGAGTAGAAGATCGCCGTATCTGCCTCGGAGGGCTCTTGAACCTGACTGCGCTTGGTGTCCAAGAGTGCCTGGACGTTGTCCGCAACGCCTTTCACCAGAGCGACCCAGACGTATATGATCGGTTCATTCGGCATCTGGTGGTGGAAAAAGGCGTAACAGCGTCGGTCCGCAGCCAACCTGTTCTTGATGTCACTCCAGTGCCTGACCGCGTGTACCGCCTCATACTGGGCGAGCTTCTCGAGCAGCGATGCGGGCGCGTCCCAGGTTATGGATTTGAGTTCCAGGAATCCGACGTCGAACCAGGATGCGAGCATCTGCTTCAGATCTTGCTCGAGAAATTTCAGCCCCGGGTCCTCCCGGGCGAGGGGCATCAGTTCGGCGCGCATATCCACCAGAAACTTCACGCCATCGGGAAGCGCATTGAACTGCGACAACAGTTGTATTCTGGGTGATCTCAGTATCTTGCGCAGGTCCGCCTCGGCCTCGCGGCGCCGGTTCGGATCCCCGTCGGGAAACATTGCCCGCCATCTGTCCATGGCGAGCGCCAGCTCGTCTTCGCGTACGCCATAATCGCGGGCAAGAAGCTCCAGGAAATGTCGGCGGCCTACTTCGTTGAGCGCAAGGTAGGTCCGCCCCACATCCGCCGCCCTGGCTCGCTGGGAAACATCACCTCCGATACCCTGAAGACACCCATCTATCTGCCTGGCAAGACGCTGCCTATCTTGTTCCGGCAGGTCCTCGCGAACACTTCCGGTGATGTGGACACGGGCGACATCGGCAATACTGCTCCAACCGCGGCGCAGGTACTCCATCGTTCGATGGGAAAGCGTCGAATTTCCGTTCGATTCCATTTGATCTGCTCTTGTCGGGTAAGCAAAAAGGGAGAAGATAAGGCATCGTGAGCGGTGCGGCGCCGCAAGTCAGGCATTTCCCGGGATGCCTGGCCCCAATGCGGGGCCAAATTACTCCGGATAGCCCTCTGTGGGCGGTTGCAGTGCGGTTGCTGGTCGTGCGTCGTGCCGGGGGTTGAGTGTCGAGGGTCGCCCTCCAGTGAACCAGGCAACTGTGAACCAAACAGAGGACCGCCCCGCTGCTGACTGGGCAAGACTGCGCACTTTATCAAAACTCCCATAGTTAGCATCGGCCGAACCCCGGCTGTGTTTAACCTTTAACCTTCTCCGGCTTTCTGGTTCCAATCGGACATGGACTGGCCGGCGCCCCGAAATGATGATACTGCTCGAATGCACCGTCCCCGTCGATGTCCCTTACTTCATCGAATTCTACTGAGGGTATATGGCAAGACTGAGAAACAAACCTGTCCCATTCTCGGCTGTTACGACGAGATCGCAGCTACTTGGACGTTTCGAGAAGTAACCACTATCAGGATGCCAGCAAGGAAAACCTGGACAAAACGGTCCGGCACTAGCGAATTACTCAAGGAACCTCTGAGAAACTCATCCCTGAACTTTTTTTCGGAAGACAAAGCAGGCACTTTTGCCCCAAGTCAGACTTAGTCTCGCGCAGGGCGCTCCACAACCACATAGGTAACCGTGCCGCCCGAGTAGGCCCGCTTGTACCAGGCCCCATCGCAGCTGTAATAGGTGATGCCGTCCACGACGATCGACGCCTCGCAGTCGTCGTCGTTGAAATCATATTCTGTGTAAACGGTGCCTAAATCGTCCTGGTCGTACCAGTGATCCCAGTGCTCATTTCGGATTTTTTCCCGAGCGTCCTCGCGTGCCTCCCGAAGACGCGCATGTGATTCGCCTGTAGGTTCAGGTGGATCCTCGACCTCGAGGGGGAGTTGTTCGTCGCGCACTTCGGGTATTTGTCGGCGCGGATTTGCGTAGCTGTCGCGGGCTTGCTGGCGCTGTCTGGCATATCCATCGCGTATTCGTTGACGTTCATTCGCGTACTTGTTGCGAACCTTTGCACGCTGATCGGCATAGCTCTTTCTAATTTCCTGACGTTTCAACTGCGTTTTGCTCAGAGGTGCGGATGAAACAGGTTCGGATTGGGATGCCGCGGTGGAAGGCTGTGTTAGTCGCTTCGGGGCGGAACGCCTGTCGCGTCGAGGATTGGGCCTTGATGTAAAGCTTCCTCCGCTGGCGGGCCCGCTGCGACTGTGACGCATGCGTTTACCCGTACGATGGCCGAAGCCGCCGGGGCTGCGGAAGCCGCCCGGGGCGCCGCCGAAGCCACCCGGTCCGCCTCCGCCCGGTGGGGCCGGGGTCTCGGTGGCAACTGTCAGAAGCAATACGGTCAGCGCGGCAGACGCGCAGTAATTCAGGAACGAGCGTGTGTTCTGCATCAGTTGCCTCCCTGGCGGTTTCCTTGAGGCATGTCCCGCGGTATCTCGACCAGAAAGGGGATGCGTTCCGTTGCAGCAGTGGGCGTGAAACTGAAGTCGGCGGAGCCGATCGAGGGCGTCAAATTCCAATCCTTGAAATCGGCCCAGAATTTGGGATGTCCTTCCTCGTTGCGATAAGTGATAGTCAGCCGTCGGGGGAGCGGATCGCCCGACCGGGGGATCCATATCTGGAAGTCCACTTGATCCGTGCGGCCGGCCAGGTGTACGCAAGGTACGTCGGTGATTTCCGAAACCTCAACGAACTCTAGATTCACGAGCCGTCTTTCGATTTCCTCCGGGAAGTCGCTTCGAAACAAGAGCGCCATAGGCAGGCGCATCTTGAGATCGCGCAGGAAATATACCAGCAACGCGTCAAGGTCTCCCCGCTTTTCGGCCTCGGCGTAGACATTGTGGGTCGAACTGTATGCAGTTATCTTTTTGCCATCGAAGATCACCGACCCTTTTTCGCCGTTGCTTTTCTGGATTTCCAGCCGCAGGCGGTCAGGTCGGGCAATGGTTATCCGGTGGCGCTCGCTGAACTCGATCTTCTGGCCAGATTCCTGGACCACATCGTAGCCCATCCGCGCGGTGGTCTGAAATTGCTGGGCACTGGAGAGAAAGTGAGCCATATGATCGAAATACAGCCGCGGGTCCGTGGGGGCTGTTGAGGCGGTCGGCTCGTTTGCGGGGGTCGGCATAACCACCGCAATCGCCCAAATCGCTATGATCAATCTTTTCAATACTGGTCCTCTGGGCGTCATTGGAAGTCCCCCTGTGACGGCATCCTGAGTTTGTTCGTTTCGGAAGTCAAGGCGGCATTATGACCCCCGCCGGTAAGGTTCAGCAGTTCAAAGGAAAATCCAATAAAACTCTGAAAGCTGTTGGGTTAATTTCCAGGGGTCAGAACGTTTGAAAGCCTGGTCGCAGGAGGAATCCTTCAGGAAGGGCGTTTCGAGTTTTTTGTTGGACTTTCGAGTGACCTGACCCCTGCAGCCTTACGAAGCCCTGACATGGATTCTATGGGGCAGGCCGATAAAGAAGTCGCATAAATGAGTCCAGGGGGGTATTATTCAGGGCCTTTTTATCCTTGGGGGGATCTTTTATGGCCATTGAACGCACTCTTTCGATTATCAAGCCCGATGCAGTTGCCAAAAATGTGATCGGGGAAATCTACAGCCGCTTTGAAAAGGCCGGACTGCGTATCGTCGCTGCTCGTATGGAGCATTTGACGGCCGAGAAAGCCGGGGCGTTTTACGCTGTGCACAGGGAGCGCCCGTTTTACGGTGAGTTGATTGAATTTATGACTTCAGGGCCTGTAATGGTGCAGGTGCTCGAAGGTGAAGACGCAATCGCCAGGAACCGGGAAGTCATGGGTGCAACCAACCCGGCCGATGCTGCTCCCGGGACGATTCGGGCCGATTTCGCAAAGACTGTCGATGAGAACGCAGTGCATGGTTCCGATGGCCCTGACACCGCGCGAGAAGAGATCGAGTTCTTCTTCGGCAGCGCCGGAATCTGCCCGCGCACTCGGTAATGGGGGCTTCGGGCAGCACGGCCTGCATGGCCTTGCCGTCGATCATGGGCTCGTCGGTGCCCTCGTCATGCTGCTGGGCCTGGCCGTGTTTTATCTGGACAGCCAGCCGGACCTCAAGGTCTGGCATGAGACGGCACTGGACGAGGAATTTAGGGCCGGCGGCCCGGTGCGAAGCTTCGCAGACTCTCTGGCCCTGGAGAATCGGCTCTTCGCGCAGCTGGACAGACAGGTATTTGCGCGTGTGCCGGTGCAGGAACGGAGTTCCATCAACCGCTTCAGCGAGATCGAGCAGATCCTCAGCGAGGATCCCAGGCAGGGGATTGAGGCCTTGAGGGGCGGTGAAAGCCTGCCATTCACACTGAGCCTCCTGACCAGTGAGAACGAACAGGTTCGGCGCGTGCCGGAGTTCGTCAAACCGGCGGAACCACTCCATTGAAAAAATCTGCCCGGAAGCACTCTAACCGGTCCAGGAGACGCCAGGGGGACTCTGGTTGATTTGGGGGTGCGCAGCCCGCATATTACAAAGATGCGCCAAAGAACAGCGTTAATCGGCTTCAAACAACTGACAAGTGGCGCGCCGGCACCCTGAGGACGGCGATCATGCCCGGGCAGATATTGCAAACCCCTTTGGGGCATTTGGTACAAACCGCAAAGACCCATGCTATCGGGGGTGCGGCAGCCGGTATTGCCGTGGGTGTCATCGACGGCCTCGTCTCGGTGCGAAAAAGGCAGATACGAGATCGCTATGACGCCGCCGCCGAGGGGCTGACCCATATCGGCACGGGTGCGATTCTCGGTGTAATGGCCGCCACGATCACTGCTCTGGCAGGCGTGTCCGTGGCCGCTGTCGCCGGACGAGGCATCCTGGCAGTCGCGGTGCCCATGGTAGCGACCAGCCTGGTCACCGATATGGCACATGAGCGCGTCCAGCGTTCGGTGCGCGCCTGGAGCGAAGATTTTGTACAGGGCATGAAGCAGCCTGCACACCGCTCGCGAAACCCCAAAGCGCAGACCTGATACAAAGTCGAGGTGAGACATGAGTGATTCTACGAATGTCGTCTGTCCCCATTGCGATGCCGTGAACCGCGTCCCGAGCGCAAGGCTCGGGGACCGCCCCACCTGCGGCAGGTGCAAGCAGGCCTTGTTTGACGGGCATCCGGTGGCCTTGACGGAGGTCAGTTTCGATCGCCATCTCGGGCGCAGCGAGCTTCCCTTGGTAGTCGACTTCTGGGCTGACTGGTGCGGTCCCTGCAAGATGATGGCGCCGGCCTATGAGCAGGCAGCGGCGCGCTTAGAGCCCCGTGCCCGCCTGGCCAAGGTGGACACGGAGCAGAATCAGATGCTCGCCCAGCGCTACGGCATCCGCAGCATACCCACGCTGGCCATATTCAAGGCGGGCCGTCGGGTGGCGGACCAGGCGGGCGCCATGAACCTTCCCCAGCTGCTGCAGTGGATCGAGCATTACCTGTGAAATACAAAGATTATTACGAGATCATGGGCGTCCCGCGGGATGCCAAGCAGGACGAGATCAAGCGTGCCTACCGCAAGCTCGCCAGGAAGTACCACCCGGACGTGAGCAAGGCGTCGGACGCCGAAGAGCGGTTCAAGGAAGTGGGCGAGGCCTACGAGGTGCTCAAGGATCCCGAGAAGCGCGCGGCCTACGATCGGCTCGGTGCCGACTGGAAGGCAGGGCAGGAGTTTAGACCGCCTCCCGACTGGGATACCGGCTTCGAGTTCAGCGGGGGCGGCTACACCGCGGGCGGCCCCGGCATTCACAGCGATTTCTTCGAGGAGCTGTTCGGCCGGGGCTATGCGCGCCCCGGAGGCACCGCCGGTCGGCGGACCTTCCGCATGCGCGGGGAAGATCATCATGCCAAGGTGCTGGTCGACCTGGAAGACAGCTACAACGGTGCCACACGTGCCATCTCCCTGCGCGTACCGGAGCTGAGCGAAGACGGGCATCTGGTCACCCGCGACCGTACCTTGAGCGTGCGCATCCCCAAGGGTATTCGTCCGGGCCAGCAGATACGCCTCGCCGGCCAGGGGGGGCCGGGACTCGGCGGCGCCGAGGCGGGGGATCTCTATCTGGAGGTGGCATTCCACCAGCATCCCCTGTACAGGCTCGACGGAGCGGATATCTACCTGGACCTGCCCGTGGCGCCCTGGGAGGCGGCGCTCGGCGCCAGCATCAAGGCGCCGACACCCTCCGGGGTCGTGGACCTCAAGATACCTGCCGACTCCAATCAGGGCCGCAGGCTGCGCCTCAAGGGCCGGGGCCTGCCTGGCAGGAATCCGGGCGACATGTACCTGGTCCTGCAGGTGACCTTGCCGCCGGCCCACGGCGATGCCGCCAGGGACCTGTACCGTAAGATGAAAGATCAGCTCGGGTTCAACCCGCGCGCCGCATTGGGGGTTTCCTGATCCCATGGGTAAAAAAGACCTGTCAACGCCTTTCGTCGAGGTGATCGACGAACAGACCACCTTCACCCTGGCAGAGCTGTGCCGATGCTTTCCCGTGGATGCGGAGGTCATCGAGGCCATGGTGGAGCACGGCATCCTGGAGCCCACCGGGAAACGGGGTGGGCACTGGTGCTTCCCCGCCAGCAGTATGCGGCGCACGCGCATTACGCTGCACCTGCAGAGGGACCTCGGCGTAAACCTTGCCGGGGCCGCCCTGGCGCTTGATTTGCTCGAACGCATCGAGGAGATCGACGCCCGATTGCGCGCGATGCGGCGTGATCGGTAGGGTGGGCATAATCACCATGCCCAGCCTAGGGTCGCCGGGGTTGCGGAGAGACCGGAGGCTCGGGAGGCGGGGTAGATTTACTGTGGCCAAGCGTATTATTGATCTCCTGACCGCCCCCCTCATGTAGAGTCTGGTACTGCCGAACGGGCAGGTCGGTCCATTGCTCCACCGTTCCCGAAGGCCAGTTCACTCGCAGGGCCTGAATCCGGGCGGCATCTCCGAGACCAAAGAGCAGCCTTGGATCGTTCGCCGAGGCATAGCTGGCATCGGCGCGAACGCGCCGCCACAGACGGCGGCCTTGGGGCAATTCCAACAGGACCCTGGCGCCCAGTGCGTCCCGTTTCGACCTGTCGAGAAGGCGCAGACCAAGCCATGAATTACGGTTTCCCTTCTGGTTGATGAGCAGACGGGCGGGGCCGCTGTTATTGACTATCAGTATGTCCACATCGCCGTCGTTGTCCACATCCCCGAAGGCGGCGCCGCGACTGACTCCGGATTTTCTGAATACCGCACCGGCTTGTTCCGTGGTCTCCCGGAAGCGTCCGTCTCCCTGATTTCTGAAGAGCTGATTGGTCTGATTCAGGGGAAAGGGGGCGCCCGCCGTCAATCGCTCCGGGAGGGTCCGCACGGCGCCGTTGGCGACGAACAGATCCAGCCAGCCATCGTTGTCATAGTCGAGCCATGCGGTTCCGAAACCCGTAAAGGGCTGGCTGGGAACGCCCAGTCCTGTGGCCAGCGTGCGGTCTTCGAACCAGCCCTTTCCGTTGTTCACGTAAATGGTGTTCGTTTCCTGGGTGTCGTGGGTCATGAAGAGATCCTCGTCTCCATCCCCGTCGAAGTCGCCGGCATCCACGCCCATGCCCGCTTCGGCCGCGCCATCCATGTTCACCGCTGCTCCGGCCAGCAGCGCCTCGTCGTTGAACCGACCATCTCCCTGATTGATCCACAGCTGATTCGGGTCACCGTCATTGGCCACGTATATGTCCACCCGTCCGTCTCCAGTGAGATCCGCGGTTACTACGCCGAGTCCCGCGCTTCTGACCGAGGCGATACCCGAATGCCTCGACACGTCCTCGAAGGTCCCGTCACCGCGGTTGCGGTAAAGGCTGTCCGAAACCCCTTGGTACATGGCCGTGGCGCAGTACTCGGGTCGCCCCAGGCGGTTCTCGCATGGCTTGTGGGAGGCAACGCTGAAGTCCACATGGTTCACCACATACAGATCGAGCCATCCGTCGCGGTCGTAATCCGCGAAGGCGGCGCTGACGCTGAGGCGGGAGTCACCCACACCCGCGCGTTGCGTGGTGTTCGAGAAGCTCCCATCCCCGTGATTCGTCCACAATTGATTGGCCCCGAAATTGGTGACGTAGAGATCTGTCCATCCATCGTTGTTCACGTCTGCGGCAGACACGCCGATGCCATAGCCCTCGGCTCGAATGCCGCTCCCCGCGGTCACGTCAGTGAACCTCAGCCCACGACCGCCCGCTTGTCCGATCAACTCGTTGCGAAACAGCCGATCGCCCCGGGGCGCGCCAGGCGGCGGCGGAAAGACTGCCTCTTCGGGTCTTACCTGCTCGCCCAGCAGCCGCCCCTGAACCAGATAGACGTCGAGGTCCCCGTCATTGTCGTAGTCGAGAAAGGCGGCGCCGGCCCCCACGACTTCCGGATAGAAGAAGCGCCCCGACATGCCATTGAAATAAACGAATACGAGCCCGGAGGTTGGAGCCTGGTCTACGAACCAATCCTTTTCGCTGCCGGCGCCTGCAGAGGGCGGGGCAGCGATCAACGACAGGACGCCCAACAGGCATGCTATTCTCCCTGCGCAATGCTGATTAGCCAAGACCCATTTCATCCAAGACACTGTACAGGCCGTCATTCAATTTTGCTTACCGGCGGCGCCGTGAAGACAGGTACGGCAGTAAATGCGGCTTCATTTTTGCGGCCCCAGGGGGATGAGATACAGGGGATGTTCGACGGCTCCGACCCGGAGAAGGGTCATCACCGCCCCGTCATCGAACGCCCCGACAACCACCGCGTCGAGCCCCAGCGCCGTGGCTTGCAGAAACACGTTCTGTGCCGCATGTCCCGCTTCCATGTGAACGTAGCGAATACCCCGCTGGCCGTATTTTCGGGTTGTACGTTCATAGACCGCTGTGAGCACCAGTACAGCGGCGCTTTCGGCTATCCACGACTGACCAAGCGCCGCTCTCGCCAGTTCGGAACGCCTGTCTTTCTCTGACACCCGGTGCAGCAGATGACCATCGGGATCATAGTGAAACACCCCTTGGCCGAGCCCCTTGACCTCACCCGCCGCCAGATAAACCTCGAGGGGATACAGGGCCCCGGCGGAGGGTGCGGTCCTCAGGCCTTCGCTGGATGTGATTCCCTGGGCGGCCCATAACAGCTGCGCTGCCTGGGCAAGGGTCAACGCCCCCTGACGGTAGTCCCGAACTGAACGCCGTTCAAGCAAGGCCCGTTCGACGGACATCCCACCGTCGGTTCTCGGATGGGGTAAGGTTATTTCATTCAATGGCGCCGCTCCCGAGTCAATCCCCATTATCTGCGCCAGCAGCGTGAGGATAAGCAGGATAGGTATTTTCATTAGCTAGGCCTTCAGTCATATAGATTATCCAGACCCGACCGGCTGTCCGCTGACCGCCGCTCCCCATCTATCCGCCCAACGCAAAGAACGGCTTGATGGAAAAATAAAGGATCAGTGCGACTATTGCCAGGTATAAGAAAAACCGAACCGGATCCTCCCTGATCACATCGCCCAGCGTCCTGTTCTTGCCTTCTTTCTTGAGCTGGTCATAGGCCGCTCTTTGCCTGGCGAATCGCTCCTGCTGGTACTTCTCGATAAGCGCCTTGGCTTGTCCCAGATTCTGTTCGCTTTTCAACCAGATGGCAGGGGCGGATATCCCCCATCTGCCGGCCGGCGTTTCATAGAACTCGATTGCGTTTGCCTCTAACAATGCCCTTATCTCCGCTGCTTCGTCCTCGGGCACATGGCGCAGTGAAATCAGTAGTACGGACATTGCCTGTTCTTCGTCATTCGAAAATTCATTATATGAAACTCTGACTAATTCAGAGTTTCATGCAGCACAAGGAAGTGCTGCCGTTTTCGGTCGCGGCAAGCGACTGAAAACGAAGGGAAGCGCAAACCGCGTTTTTCGCTTCCCGTCTCTGAAAAACCCAGGGAAGGGTTTTTCAGAGTTCAAGCAAGCAAACTCTGATTAATTCAGAGTTTCCTGATCGGAGGCTCCCGCAAGCCTGCGCGCCAGGCCGATTTCCGGAAAAGCCGGGACTCAGTTACAGGCGTCATCAGGGGTTATGGCATCGGATGGCGGATCGGCCCCCAAGCATGCCTGCGAGAAGTTTCAGCTCGTCGCTCGATTTCGTTAGTGTGCGTGCGGCTTCTTTGCAAGCCATGAGGCCGCACCCCCTCAAGCCTCGGGTCGGCCCGCCGGACGAACCCCAGTCGATCTCGAATCTCGCGTATCGGCGAATACCGGTCGGGGGGGCGGGTCCGCCTTCCAGGAACAGCGGATACCATATCAGAAAACAAATGCCGGTTTCCTCAAGCCTCGCCGACAGCTCCATTACCCGTTCCCAATCCCGCGCTGCACCGGGCGCATAGGGCGGATCCACAAAAACCAGATCGGCGGACGCATATCTCAGGGCGCCGCGGTAGCCGTCGGCTTGTTCGATCTCAACAGTCGCACCCGGGAGGCTTACGGGTATCGCCTGGATAACGCGCGGGTTGGTGTCGAAGAGACAAAGATCCAAGGTCCGACCCATGGAACGGGCCAGGGACAGCACCCATCGCCAGGAGCCGGGATATGCGGCTCCCGACTGCGCCCCGGTCGCGGTGTTTCTGACATAGTGACAGTCGGGCAGCGTCGATGACCTGGATGCAAGCCGTCCGATACCCCCTTGCCATTCGCCTCCGTTGCCCAACCGGAACCGACCGGCGCCGGCATGGGTGTCCACATAGCGAAATCGCTCACTCTGCTCGAGCAGTCGCGCCGTCACTGCGAGGAGACAGAAATGCTTCCACACGTCTGCGGCGTTGCCGGCTTTTCGGGCGTGGTCGTAATCCATGGCTGAGGTGTATCGGAGATCTCTCGCAAAGGATCCGCGTGCGCGGTTGCCGCGGGCAAGGCCTTCTCTGATTGCCGAGGAAGAACCAGGATATGTCATGCGGCGAGCCGAGTCCATGGGACCAGGGTCATGGGAAGCGGGGCCCTTGTCCGCCGCAGGCTGGGGGGATACCGATACAGACCCCGGAGTATCGAGAAGAGTATTACGAATACGCGTATTTCTGAGTTACTTGCCAGGGTTTAAACAGTAAGCCGTATGAAAAGGCTCCAGGTTTATCTTCGATGCGCTACGGGACATCGAAGATAAACCTGGAACCTTTTCGCTTCAAAACACCCCCGTCTCCAGACCGGCCGCCATCAGCATGCCGAGGTCCTTGCACTGGGCTACGCACTCCTCCCGGAACTCGCCGCGACAGACCAGCGGTTCCTGCACGGCGCGCCAGCGCAGCCCGGTGACGATGGATTCCACGGCGCGCCTGGTACCCGTACCGTCGTGCCCGGCGCGGATATACAGGGCGTAGGGCAAACCCTGCTTCTCTTCCAAGACCGGGTAGTAGGTGCGGTCGAAGAAATCCTTGAGGGCACCGCTCATATAGCCCAGATTCTCCGTGGTCCCCAGGATGATCGCCTGGGCCGCCAGAACATCGGGCGGTCCGGCTTCGAAGGGGTTTTTGTCCGATACCTCGATGTCCTGGATGTCGGGTGAACCGGCGC
>JAAUXW010213715.1_pt1 | contig 12108 bp, 1 predicted proteins | sample 7278141 | NCBI WGS metagenome assembly JAAUXW01 (sample SAMN14350115, study PRJNA611818) | marine sediment metagenome | isolation source: surface marine sediment (2.1m) | place: French Polynesia: Moorea | collected 2018-08
TAGGAGGCTCTTTTCTCCCTTTTTACTGGATGGGTATGCTCCGGCTACTACCCATCCGAATGGAGTGTACGTTGCATCAGGCCCTTTCTTACCCTTAGGAGGACAAACATCTGGGATCCCCAAGCTCCTGCTGAGTTCTGGCTGGTCAACCCCAATCATCATTGAAATCCTCTTGTCTCCAGCTAGACGTCCTATTGGGAGGTGCTTCAAGTATGGAAACTCCTCCTTCTTTTCGCTCCAATCCACTCCTTTGAGGTTCCCAGCTGGATTGTCGCCCACTCGGACCGATGCTTTCTTTTTCGTCTTTCCATCCATGCTTTCAATTATCACATCGGCATAGAAAGCCATGCTTTCTACCGTGTGATTGTACGCAATTGCCGTGTGGACAGGGAAAGGATGCCCAGTCAGGTGTAGGTACTCCCCTGCCTTCTGGTCCAGCAGTACTCCAGAGCAGCCACTGTCAAATAGTGCGTTCACTTCAATAGACCTCTTTGGCTCTCTAGCGTTGCGTAGGCGTACTTTGATGGTTTTAAGGCTCACCGACATTCCGTCGGCCGTTAGCATCCCCACGCCTTTAACAATTTCGTTTTCATTGCCTTTGAAGCATAATGTCCAGTGATGCTTCTCTCCGCAGATCCGGCAATTCTTCTTACACTTGGTGCTCAGGTGTCCGTTAGACAAGCATTTGAAGCACCTTTTATTCTTTATGAGTACTTCTTTCCGCTCAATCTTGGTGAGACCCATATACTTCGGACACTTGGTGAGATAGTGCGTCTCCCCACAAGCATCACATTTCTCTATGGCTTTAGCTTGTAGTGCTGTCTCATCTTCCTCTCCCGAGTTGGCGCAGCTATCTTCCTCACTTTCTTCCGCCGCAGAGCTTTCAGCCTCTTCATCATCTATGACGAAAGCCTTTTCTCGTCCTCTTCCGAAAGGTGCTCCCCTCATCCTAAAGTCTTTCTTGGGAGGGGCTCCCCCCGTCTTTGGTTTGGCTTCTAGATCGAACTGTAAGCTGCTCCTAGCTGCCGCTCTCTTGGTGTCCTCCATAATATCTATCTTCTCACCAATCCAATCCAGGAAATCCTCAATACTCCCTTCGAGTTGGTACATTCTGAGATGTTTGTGCCATGCGTACTTTCCTTTCTCATCTAACCTATTAGAAAGGATGTTTCTCATCCCTAGGTCGGTTCCCATCTCATATCCTGGTTGGGCGTCACTTGCAGCAGCGACATATTTCTGGACCTCAGTGTCAAGCATCTTTAGGTCCCCCATATTCTTGATATTCATAGGTTTCCCCATTCCTATCCTGGCGTACACATCTCTGAGTACATTATCGTCTCCTCCCCATACTTTTTCCATATATAGGATTCCTCGCTTGTAATCCCTGCCGTCCATCAATCGGGAGTGCAGGATTCGTACGTCTCTGGTCCCATTCTCTATGTCCATGAGCCTCTTCAGGATCAACGTCTTCTGCGTGTTAGAGTGGTCGATTCTATGGACGTACTCGATAAACTGGTACCGCCATTCCACATACTCTGATGTCACTCCTCTCCACTTTTTCATAATTTCGTCCGTTTTAGGCTTCTTCGGATCTATGATCGTGGTTTTACTGGTGGCCTTCACAGGAATCACTCGCCATTTGGAAGGAAGACTGTCATAGAATTCATAATCAATGGAATCGTCGGAGGAGCTCGAGCTCTCGGTTCTTCTTCCCTTCGAACTCTTTCTTCGTTTCTTTCTCCCCCTCTGTTTCCTCCTTTGAATCTTTTCCCTTATTCGTTCCCAGGCTGCTTCTTCATCACGTCTTTCTCGCGCGATGTCATTTCTCCTGGCTACTTCTTCCACTTCATAGGCTCTCCTACGAAATGGCGCTCCATAAGGATACGTCGGTTCTTCACCATTCGTGCGGATTCCTCTGGATCTGGGTCTTCCTTGAGGAGATGGGGTGCGAGGCCTTCTTTCTCTTCTCCACCATTCTGGCTGTCCAGCTGATTTGGTGGGAGAGTTCCCTTCGGATTCAGTTCGCCTCTCAGGCCTTCTTGCAAACTTCTTCCTGTGATCTGGAAACTCTTTTCTCCTTTCCCCCTCTTTTTCCCATCTTCTCTTGGCTGCAATACCCGCCCTGGCTTGTGGGCGAATGTCTTCCTCGACCCATCCGTCCTGGGTGTCTGGCTTCTCTTTAGGAACCCTTGCATCCCCTCCTGCTGAAAATACAGATCTTGTTTCTCTTCCTCTTGGCCCGTCCTCTCGTGGCTCAAACTCGTTGCTGTCACTGAGTTCTACCGTAGGTTCATCATACAGACCATAATCTCCTAAGGGATCCTCTTCAGTAGGGGGGCCCACACATTGGAAGCCTATTCTTACATCCGCACCTTCCTCTGGAGTTGGGACATGAGGGCGTTCCTTTTCTCCCAACCGATGGTTGGGTTCTCCCCCGTTTTCCGCCAGTGCCATGAGGGTTTCTTGGACAGGAGACCTTCCTGTCGAAACATCATCCCTTCCTCTAGAAGGCGTACTCTTGCTCCTGTAGAAAGTCTTACTCCTTACAGGTGTGAACTCTGCTGTCGGCTTAGGCGTGCTACTCTGTACCCTGGCTGGGGTATCTCCGTCACCTTTGCCGTCTCCCTCATCCCCTTTTGCTTGAGAGTTTTCTTTTGCCACTCTTTCAGGGTCTTCAAGGTGCTCGAGTAGTTTCTTCCCAGCTTTCTTCCACTCGTAGATTTCGCTGGCCTCCTTGTCAAGGGTTTCCAACAGCTCTTTGATTTCTGGGGTGTGGAAAATCTTTTCATCCCGGGTTTTCTTGGCAACCTTGAGAGATGTCTGCAGAATCTTGCCAACTCGATTGGTCCACGCTTTCACTTTCTCACTCCATCCCTTAGTGAAAGTTGCTTTCTTCGCTGCAGGAATCATGTTTCTCTCTTTCATCTTCCGGATTTCACTTATGCCATTCTGTACCCATACCTTCATCTCATCTGCCGTCTCTATCATTTCCACCCTGGCTTCATAGAAAGCAATGAGATCTCTTTTTCCTGCCTCCAGCTCAATTCGCTGTTCGTTCTCCTTAATCTTTTGGAGGATAGACTCTTCGTGTTCTTCAAAGAACTTGTTCTCATAGTCACGAAGTATTTCTACTTTGCTCAATTCTAGGTCTCGAGCGGGCGAATCGGGCAAGCTGGTCAACACCTTCTCCCTGTACTTCTCAATCCCCACTTGGGTGTCCAACCTGTTCTTTCGGTTCATGAAGTACATTGCTTCCAACTCAACCCCGATCTTCTCAGCTCCTACTTTCTTTTGGACTAAGGTTTGAGCTAGAGTGGTAGGGTCCTTGACACCACTATGTAGTAGGAAGGGAGCGGTATTCGGTGTTACCTCAGTTTCTTCCGTGATTTTATAGGTGGTCATCCACCCTGCTTCGGGTTCTTCTCCCAGGATCATGCTGGCCACTGCTTCCGTCAGTACCTTCTTTGAGTCCCAGTCTTCATGCACCGTTCCATCTCCACTTGCTGCTAGGGAAATCTGTCGAGGTACTGTTCCATGCATTGTTGGCGGATTGTGCGGCACTCGTGGAAAAGGCGCTATCCTAGGGTTCAGATCCTCATTTTTAGATGAAGGTTTACTAGTCTTTGTCTTCACCTTGGGGCTTGGTTCTTCTACCTCAAGGAAAGGTTGGAGAACCTTTTTCTTAACCTTTGGATCGGGTCCTTCCGCCTCAGGTAAAGGCAGGTGAACCTTTTCCTTAGTCATTGTTTCTGGTTCCTCCCCCTCATGTTGAGGTTGGTGAACACTGTGCTGACCTTCCCTAAGAGAGGGTGGCCTGCGATTTCCACTGAGAATAGGTGATGGTTTTCTCGCCCCAAGCTCCGTCCAAGATTGTGTATGAAGATCCTTATTCGGAGTACTTGTAACTGCTTCGGACCTTCCTCCGTTCGTCTTTACTTTATCCAAATCCTCTTCTGATGCCTTCATCTTTTCCACTTCATCAGCCCAGCTTTCAATCTTCGAGACGGCCTCTCCGCTTTTCAGATCTCCAACTGGGTTTCCGGTTGTATCCAGAGGAATGTCCGCTACATCCCTTTTCGCCTCGCTGGCCACTCCAGTTTGGCTCTTTGCAGTGCCCGGGGGACTCCCTTCAACACTGACTTTCATTGCGCCCGGGGGACTCCCTTCAACGCTTTCATTTCCTAGGTTGGTCGCTCCAACTAGGATCTCTTCTGCCTTCAGGCCACTCCTGTCAGCACACTTTGTCATTTTGTTGGATTCTCCAACTTGGTTCGTCCTCACCTCCGGGCCGCTCCCATCGGTGCATTGGTAGGTCACAATCGGGTTCGTCATGTTGGTCACTCCAACCTGGGTTTCTAGTGAATCATAGAAAATGTCTTCACCATCTTGAGTTTCCAGTGAATCATAGAAAATGTCTTCACCGTTTGCTTCCGGGCCGCTCCCTTCAGCATCTTTTGCAGATTCGATGGCCGCTCCATCAAGAATCTTCACCATCCTCGTGGCCACTCCACTCGGACTGTCTCCGCCTGCTCCGGATTCTTCCCCGGCAACTTGGCGCTGGTTTCCGGAAGTTTTGGCTTCTTCCGCCTTGGTTTTCTCCGGCGAACTCCAGCTCCAGCTCCTTGCCAGACGGCTCAGAAAATCCATTCTTGCAGTTCCAACAGGTGGCTGGTTCAATCCGGTAGTTCGAAGGACCAATTTGTGAACGTATACCGTTCGCCGCAATGAATTATGGTCTACCCGAGTAAGAGCGTTCGTTAACACGTCTTATTATTTCTCAAAGTAAATCACAACTACTGTTTCACTTCTATCTTGGGAATTCTTAGTGGTTTTGAATTTGAATTCAAAACGAAAGGGGGAATCACGAAATAACGATTTATATACGAAAATGATTGTCGCCATCGGTAGTCTTTGTCTCTTTCGTTTATCTTCACATTCTCCCCTCCGGCGCGCTGGTCGTCGTTCTCGAAGTCCAGCTCGCCGCTCTCCAGTGCCGTCCTATCCTTCGTACCTGGGGAACTGCGCCGCCAGGTTCGGTTCGTCGTCTCTCTCTGGGCTGGGCGCCGCCGCCCAGGCTTCGATCCTGTCCTTGATCTCCTGCCGTCTCCTCTCCTCCGCTTCTTGGGCTTCTCTCCTCCTTTCCATCTCTTCCCCCCAGGGGAGTTCGCTTCTTCCCACCCTGGTCCTCTTCGCCCGCTTGGGTTTTGATGGAAGCCCGTGCCGTCTCCTCGCTTCCTTCCTCCTTCTTCCTCTTCCCAGGACTCTCCCTGCCGTTCGTGCCTCCTCCAGCCTCGCTTCTTCGAGTGCTCGGATCTGTTCCCGTACTTCAGGTCGGACGGTTCCGTTGGTGGTGAGTCGTCCTTCCAAGTCTTCCAGAACGTCCCAATGCAGTGCTGGTATCTTCTTTGCCTCGGCGACGTCTTGGGGTGACCTGAAGACGTACGGCCCCACTGCGAGCACCACCGGGAAGAGCATCGTCAGTCGTCCGAACATCCTCCAGTGGAAGAAGATTGCTAGTAGCTTTCTCTTGCGCTTGGCCCCTGGCGCGCAATCCCCTGTCAGGTGTCCTCTCAGGGAGCAGTCTTGGCACCCCCCATGTAGCACTGGGCATACTCCTATCTGGTGATCTCTCTTCCCGCACAGGGGGTAATAGCATCTGACCCCGCTCCATCTGCAGTCGCATCTTTCTACCAAGCTGGATACTCCACAGGTCCTGCATCTCTTCTCATCGTTCCCCTTGGAGTTCGCGATCAAGTTGAGTGAGCCTCCTCTGTACATTCCAGCTTTCTTCGCCCACTTTCGGAGGTGGTCTTTCCGCTGCCTCACACTCTGGTACTTCCGGGCGTGGTACTTTGCCAGTGAGATGTCGCTCCTCCCACTTCCGGACTTGTGTTTCTTGATAGCTGTTCTGACGAATTCCTCTCTCTCCGAGCAGTTCGCTGGCTCGTCTTCTTCTGATGACTCCGCCACCTCTTCCTCCACCTCCGGGTCTCCTTCCCCCATGACAGGGTTGGATCTCTCAGCGGTGGAGGAGTCGGCAGGAAGCCTTCCTCCTTCTGCAGGTAGACCTGGCTCTTCGTCCCACTCGTGCTCATCCTCGAAACGTAGGGATCCCGGTCTCTCGTAGAGCTTTTCTCCTTCCTGGATGACGTGTTGCATGAGGCGAAGTCGGTCCCAGTCGTTGTAGCCTTCTGTCAGGTAGAGTAGCAGCACTTCCACGTTGAGAATCCCATGTACTATTCCTCCATCCGTCCCCAGGTAGATGAGTTGGTAGTTCCGAAGCGGGTACCTCCACCTGTACATCTTCAACATGTTGCGCGACATGATCAGCTCCGTCCAGTGCTCCACGCTCCCATCGGGGTTTTCTCTCTTCCTGTCCCTGCAGATGTCCGTCAGGTATCGGTTGAGTGCATCCTTCCTCTCCTTGTGTATCCCTTTCTTGCTTCCCGGGTGTACTACCAGATGAGTTTCTCCATGAATGAGGTACGCGACCGTCTTCAATCCGATCCTCTCCGTGGGGGAGTAAAAGTTGCGGACGTTCCCCCTCCTGTACCACCGGGAGACTAGGGGGCCAATTTCCAGCGGGTGGGCCACCCAAATCCCCAACTTCTCCAGATCGTTCCTCACATCCTGTCCTGCTACTACTACTCTTCGAGCTCCGTAGCCTTCGAGACGTTGGAGTATCCAGAACCCGAGGGCGTGCCTCACGTCCCAGTTGAAGTACTTCATGTAGTAGATCAGGAAGAATCCGGTTTCCAGCATGATGATCACGAGTTCCACCCTCTCGCCTCCCAGCTCCCTCTCTGTGTCCAGCGAGATCACTTCGTTGACCTCCATCGCCTTCCTGAACAGGATGGTGGCCCTGATCTTGTCCTTTTCCGAGATGATGTGCACCAGCTTTTCCTCTCGTCCTTCTTCGACGTGTGGGTGTTCTGGGAGGCTGTGGAGAAAACAGAACTCTTGAGTGGCCTTCTGGTAGGCGGTGGCGTACCCCCATACGGCCGGACCCTTGAGGAAATTGGGTGGTGTTGCTGGGATTCCGAAATGCCTCTCCAGGGGATGCTCTTTTGGCAGCAGGTCGCGGGGCCAGTTGTGGTGGAACTCGCGTGTAACTTTCTCCCAATCGTTGGTCTCTAGCCTCCCTTTTGTGCTTTTTCCCTCTTTTAGCGCCTGCACCGGGTCTCCCTCCCCCATGAGAGGGTGAGGGTCCTCGGTACCGACCCTAGGGAAGATGTCTTCTTCCATTCTCCAGCTGGGAGCCCCTGGTAGATCTGGGATGACTGGCCCTCCTCCCCTTTTCGGCCTCACTTTGTCGTAGCGCAATTCATGCTCTTTTATCTTGCTCGCCTTCCTTCTATCTCCGGTCCTCGCCGCCACACACCTGCACTCCGTTGCTGGGTTGAAAGAACTTCCCCTTGATCGCGTGCTGTCCCCTCTTCTGTTAGCGAACTGATCGTAGTAGCCGCTGCTCCTGTCTACTGCGTCCTTGACTCGTTCGTGGTTGTTGTTCTTGTCCTTGCGCTCGTCTTTGTCTGAAGCATGGGGGAGTGCCTCTAGTACGTCCCCCTGTACCAGAGCGCTGTGGTCCGGTACTTCTTCTGGCCGTTCTCTTCGAACATCTCCATCCTCACCAGGAAGTCCATCGTCCGCCCTCTGGTGTTGGCGTCCATGGTCTCCCCTGGGACGGCTAGAATAGCCAGCACTTCTTGACTCTCTGGTCCTCCCAGGGGGACGGTATTCCAGATGCTCTCCTCTCTGTCCCTCATCAGCCTTTGTCCTTCCCCTCTGTACGTCGTCACGTACGTCACGAGCCTTGGTCCTCTCTCCCGTATGAGCTCTGACCTCAGAAATTCTGGGGGGAACTGGACGGCTCTGGGGTCGTAGAGAAACCCTGGCCTTGTACGAGCGTTTCGGAGGGCCTGGCGGAGGGTCAAGGATGGAGCTCCTTCCCCAGCTTGTAGTTGCCTTTCCATGATGCCTTGGTGGGTGGGGCAGGTCAGATCGTGCTCTGAGCGTCGACTCCATTGGGTGTTGTAAATCTCCCGGCCCTCTGATGGGTGATATCTGCCTCCCGGTTCGCCGGTCGTTCTTTGCTCTTCCCCGGGCCACAACCTTTCTCTTGTCCTCTGGCTCAGGAGTTCGATCCTCATCCTGTCCTCCTCCTGTCTTGCTTCCGGTGGCATGGGTTGAAATCCTTCCGGAGGAACTAGTGGAGATCCTGCCCTGGGCCTCCACTCTTCTCTTCTTGGGATCCTTTCTCCTCTCCGGCGAATGATCTCTTCTTGCTGATCTTCTTCCTCTTCCGCCCTCTCCTCGTTCATCCTGCCGTTCTCCATGGCCTGGCGGTGACGGGCTCCGTTTGCTTGTCCCCTCTCCGCCTCGTCGTTCGCCAATTGATACCACTCGTCGGCATGCTCTCTCAAAGCCAGGATCCTCTCCCTTGCCCCGTCCTCGTACAGTGCTGGGTCCAGGCGAGTCCTGAATGCTGGTCTTCTCCGAGGTCTGCTTCCTGGGATCCTGGGCGCTGGAGGCGCTATGTCCACCGGCAGGTCCATCTGGGGAAACAGTCCCTCCTCTGGGGCCCTCACCCTGGTCCCTGGCCAATCCCTTTCCGCTGGATGGGTGGGTAGAACTCGGTATCTGAACTGCGCCTCCCTGGCCTCCCGGCGCAGATATCCTCTCGGCGAGGTCGAGGATCCTAGGTGTCGGAGAGGAATCCCTTCCGCCGGTCCTCGCGGTCTCCACCGCCTCCTGTTTGCTTCCGACGTCCTGATCCTCAGCGCTGACATCCTCTCCCCCAGGCTGAGTTCCCTCTCCGGCGACCGATCTGGAAGGATTCTCCGTGGTAGTTCTTGCCTTGCCGGAGGAACGTCCTCTTCTTCCACTGTGGATGCTTCCTCCACTCTCGCTTCGTCTAGTTCCGCTCCGGCCTCCACTTCCTCTGCTGCTCTTCCCAGAGCCTCTGCCGCGGCGGTTGCTTCCTCCCTGGCTCTCATGACTTGCTCCTGCAGCAACCTGCCCCTTTCTCCCATCAGGCCGTTCAGCGTCGCCGAATTTGGCCCTGGCTGGGGAGGTCCTCCGTACCTGGCTTGGGGTGGAATCACATAAGGTTCTCGAGGTGGTTGGGGAGGTGGCGTTTCCGCAGGTGTCAGTCCTCCCGAAGGAATGGATGGAGAAGAGGGAGGCGTCCCGGGATCCGGAGATGGGATTGGAAATCTCCTTGGCGGCCTTCTCGTGGCCCCGCTCAGGGGTGGTCTTCCCGGTTGGGCGTCCTGCCCAATGGGAGGGCGAGGAGCCTCTTGGGTTTGAGCGTCCTGCCCTCTGACAGGGCGAGGAGCTTCTTGACCTTCGGCTGCCTGGCCACTCGCTGGGTCTTGACCTGGGGCTCCTGGAGCTCCACCTGGCTGCCTTCCCATGGCTGCTGTTGAGGGAGCCCTCGCTGCTGCTTCTTCTCCTCCCGAAAAGGGACCTTCCCCCTCCTGGTGATGGTGCGAGGGAGATTCCGGGGCTGGAGCCGCTGTCCTTGCTGGAGCCGCCGCCTGGGTCCTGGAAGGAGACGTTCTCGCCGCCCCGCTCGGGCTGGGGCTCTGGTGTCCCTGGGCACTGCCGGATCGCCTCCTGGTTCTCCATGATCTGGCTCCTTCGTCTCGGCCTCTCCTATCTGGATTGGACATAGGGCGGGCTCTTAATCAATAATTCTTTGGACCTTTGACGGGTAAAACTTGTAAGACTTTCGCTTGCAAAATTTCACTTGTCCTCACGTTCCAGAAGATATTGCTCGTAAACTTGTCACTCACGCTTCTCCTGGGGTCCCGGTGGTGGTTCTCGGACCTGTCGATGGTGTCGTGGGCTTGCACTTGGGATTTTCTTCGATTCCGGAGGTTTTCAAACGTGGCGTCTTCGTTATTTCACGACGAAGGACAGCTCTTTCCCAAATTCCCTTTTTCCTTTTCCGGTTTCCTTGTTGCCAGAATTCAAATTTTTGAAATATTCGTCTGGCTCCTTATTTTAATTTTTAGATTAAATCGGTGGTTTCTTTTAAATCTTTCGTTTTGACACTTCTTATTTGTTTACTTTTTCGCGGTTCTTTTTCTTGCAGCTGTCGTTTCTCCAGACTGCCCCGAGGCGGCTGCGGTAGTTCTCTGCCATCCCGCAACCTCGTTTGTTTTTCTATTGTTTGTGAGCTTGGCCTTGCGATGGGCCTTGAACTCGGGCTTCAAGACCTCCGTCTCCAGGACCTTCGTCGTGTGCTTCTGGCTCCTGAGGGAGCCCTTCTATGTCTGCTCGCCCGTCCCACCCTTTCCAGGGCGTGTCATCCTCCACCGGCAAGACCATGGAGACCTTGGTGATCGGCCGCAAGTACTTCCCGAACTGCGTCTTCACCTCCAGCACCCTCACCAGTCCATCAGGCCCTGGGAAGGTATTCGATACTCGTCCCAAACACCATTCCCCTTTCCTTCTGCCATCTAAGAGTACTATAACGTCTCCAATTTGCAGGTTTCTTTCCTTTCGCTGCCATTTCTCCCACTCTCTTTGGTTAGGGAGCACCTCCCTTGCGAGCCTCTTCCAGAAGTGGTCCAGGATGTCGTTCAACCTCTTCCATGACTCCTTCCCTGCCCCTTGGGTCAGCTCGATCCCCGGACAGAACTCATAGGTCTCCTGGCCGCACAGGAAATGACTTGGCGTCAGGGGAAGCAGTTCGTCCCCTTCCTGACTTTGATACGTGAGTGGCCTTCTGTTGACCATGGCTTCTACCACTGCCAACGCAGTCCTGAGTACGCTTTCTTTCACCAGTATTGGTGCAACCTCGTTTCTTCTCCCCCCATACCACTCATCTTTGGTGGAGCTCGGGCGGTGTTTTAGCATCGATGGAAGCACTCCTCTCAGAGCCCTTTTTACAGTCCCGACCATTCTTTCCCAGATCCCGCCATGATGCGGAGCTGCTGGGGGAATGAACTCAAACCGAGTTTTCGGGTACTTTTTGTTTATCTCTTTTGAGTCCAGCGCTCCCCAATACTGGCTTATTTCTCGAGCCGCTCCCTTAAAGTTTGTTCCATTGTCGGACAGGCACACCTTGGGCTCCCCCCGTCTGGCAACGAACCTTTTCATGGCCATTAAAAACTCTGTGGTGGATAGATCGTATACCATTTCCAGTGTAATAGCTTTGACAAATGGACACATGAAGAGAAGGATCCAGATGTCCTGCCGCTTCCTCCCCCTTCCCAATGAAATGGAGAACGGGCCGGTGAGGTCCATACAGGTGGTCTGATAAGGGAAGGGCCGTTGTCCGTTTGTTGGGAATCTCAAGCTAGGAGTGGGTGCCATCTTTTGGTATAGCGGTGTTGGACGGTTGATTTTACATTGATGGCAATTTCTTATTATTGCCTTGATTTGGCACCTGAGTCGTGGCGAATAATACTTCTTGCTCATTTCGTATCTAGTAGCATCTACCTGTAGAGTATGTTGTAACACTTCCTCATGGTAGTGTTTTATTATCAGCTTGGTCAGCGCAGCACCTTTAGGTAATATTATAGGATTGCTTCCTTGGTGGTAAATGTTCAACATTTCTTGATTTAGCCGCGTGCGCTTTCTAATTACTCCTTGACCGTCTAAGAAGATGTCGAGCTTAGTCAGATTACTCTTGCTCGAGATTCTTTTATCTCTTCTTAGGTGCCTGATTTCGTCTTTGTAGTATTGATCCTGACTGAATTTCAGTATCTTCATTTCCGCTTCATTCCAGATCGCGGGCGTGATGTTGTTCTGGGTTGGTATCTGTTTCATTTTTCTCACGCATATAATAATTCTGGCCCACGTGCGTACGGCTTTATAGTACGTGCAGAAGTTGGTTGGGTCCATTTTTGTACTTTGACCTTCTTTGGTGGTTAGGGCTGCCTCCCCCATGGGAGGGTTAGGCGCCTCCTGGGAAGGGATCTCCTCCAACCCCATATGTCCATCCTGTATTTTTAGGTCCATGGTGTTCTTTAGCTCAGCAAAACCTTGCTTTGGGAATTTTGGAATATGGGATCGTGGCCATTTTTCTTCTTCCAAATATAGAAAATCTGGCCCTTTCTTCCATAACCTTTGGCTTGTCAATTCTTCTAATGTAGA
>JAAUXW010021744.1_pt1 | contig 12104 bp, 6 predicted proteins | sample 7278141 | NCBI WGS metagenome assembly JAAUXW01 (sample SAMN14350115, study PRJNA611818) | marine sediment metagenome | isolation source: surface marine sediment (2.1m) | place: French Polynesia: Moorea | collected 2018-08
AAAGTTCCGATGAAAAATAAGCCATTCTTTTGGCAAACTTGCTTTATTTGTTAGATTAAAAATGAAGTACATAACAAGAACATTTCGCATGCAAAATGTTAAGAAAACATTCTCCAAATTTCTGTGACAACATGATCATCTCTACCATTCCCGATTATTCCTGCCCCATCCACATTAAAAATAGCTAATTCTTTCGCCAAACTGGTTTTCTTTGCTAATCACAAGAGAAACAACTAAACAAATGTTTTCTGTTGAAGGCAAAATAAATGAACCAGTACTCTTAAAATTTCTTTGACCACATGATCTGCTCTACCAGTAACCATTCTGGATTATTACAGCGTGCATAAAATTAACATCTTCTGGAATAATAGATAATAGAATCTTGTTTACAAAAATACAAGGCAATTCTTAAGTTTCTCTGCTAATTTGGGAGTCTTCAACAAAGTATAAAATGGAAAAACTTACACAGTAAAACATTTTCACGTTTGAACAGAACGTTCTTGTAATCATCACAAAAATACAACAAAGTTTTAATAGCCAAATGCATGTACATAGTTAGGGGATATCCGCCCCCTAAATGTTTGGAAATGCATATATGGAAATACTGTTGGAAAGTCTGCCCTGGCCACTCAATCAGTTTTATCATGGACCTCCCGCAGATGCTGGTCATAATCATCATATTTTTTCCAGCTGCGTCTACAAGTGCTGCACCAGAAGTTGCCCTCTCCTTCCTCCACATGTGGGACCTCTCCTGTTGCCTCATTACTAGCGTGCTCCTCTTCAGGCACATGACCAGTAGGGACCTCAACAGAGTTTTCCCCTTGCTGCTGAGCCTGCATAGATCCCGCAAGAGGTTCCTCCTCGCCCTCATCGCCAGAATCTGATTCTGTGGCAGGGGGAGTGTCAAGTCTGGGTGGTATTCTGTGAACATCATTCATATGTTCTTCAAGGGAGTCCCTTGATGGGAGGGTTTGCTCACAGCTACCACATTTGAAAACTTCAATAGCAACAGTGAGCGACTTCTGTGATCCCCTCTCATCGTCCGACCCACACTGGGAAGCAGCAACAGATCCGGGTCTTGATCCATATTGAGAGGCAGCGGCACGGGACACAGGTCGAGATCCTGCCCGAGAACAAGCTGTTCTGGACGCTGGCCTCGATCCAGATTTGGTAGATGCCCTGGAGACAGGCCTCCTCTGTGGTCTCTCTGGAGTCGTTGGGGTGGGAGTGTCGACCCTGGCCATGGGGGTGCCAGGTCTAGCACGGACAGAACCAGTGGAGTGAACTGACTCTGCAGGGGTTATGGGTCGGCTTGCAGGGGTTGTGGGTCGGGTTGCAGGGGTTATCGGGCGGGATCCCCTTTCTGTGATAGCTTTACTGGGTGAAGGGGAGTCAGGCTTCCCTGATGTGGTTTCAACTTTGTCCTGTTCGCCACTACTGCTACTCACATGGACATCCTGCACTTTAGATTTACCGCTTCGGCCTTGGACTTTAGGTTTTACCCCGGGGCTTACTTTAGTTGCAACTTTGGGAGGTCGGCCTCTGCCTTTAGGCTTTGCATCTCCACTCATTTCTACACCTTTCATGGGGCTGCTTTCTCCAGACCCTGTTTCAATTTGGGCCCCCTTCCCTGCGCCAGACATTTCCTGCGGTTGGTCACCACTTAGTTTAGTGCCAAGTTTGGGCTTTCTTGAAGCCCGGGGCTTCTTAGCTGCTTTCCCTTTCTTTGGGTCAGCTTTAGGTGGTGTAGTTGGTAGGGACTGAGACTGCTGAACACCTAGGCCCTGTAACAGACTGCTACTTCCACTAAACATTTGAGCAAGGGCAGACGACCCAGCAGCAGTTGCAGGAGAGGGTGAGGTGGAAGGTTTGCTTGCAGGCGATTTCTTCCCTGGAGTCACAGGCTGGACTTCTGAATCGGTTTTACCAGGCTGTGCCTTTTCAAGTGGGTCAGTTTTAAGTGGTGTAGTTGGACGGGACTGAGACTGCTGAATACCCAGGCCCTGTAACAGACTGCTACTTCCACTAAACATTTGAGCCAGGGCAGATGACCCCTCAGTACTGGCGAGAGGGGGTGAGGTGGACTCATTGCCTACAGGCGATTTCTTCCCTGGAACCTGAGGCTGGACTTCTATCTGTGCATGTGTTTTACCAGATTGAGCCACTGTGGCCTTCTTTCCTCTGGCAGGTTTTGCTGGTGTTGAATTCTTGGCTCGAGTTCCCTTTGTTGGGACTTTTTTACCCATTTGCGTGAGAGGAGCCGAGGTGTCCTGAGAGGGACCAGCAATACCCTTTAACAATCCAGCATGACCTGCTAACATGCTAGCTAAAGCAGGGGACATTCCTGCCTGGGACGGACTCTGCTGTTGGGGACTGGCTGCAGGTTTTTCTTGAGTCTGAGGTGCTACCTTTTTAGACACAGGTTTCTTTACTTGAGCCGCTTTAGCGGGTTTTTGCTTTGGCACAACAGATCTGGGCTGTGGGGAAGTGTCTGTTTTTGCGACAGGAGGTGAACTTGCTCCAAGACCAGCAAGCAGGCTGCCATGGCCTTTGAACATATCAAGGAGGTTTGACTGGGGTGCAGAACTAGCAGGAACAGGCACCTGGGCCATGGAGGGTGCTCCTCGACCCCTTCCTACAGCAGCGCCACCACGGCCTCTGCCCCCTCGTCCCCGAGACCCTCTTCCACCAGATCCTCTTCCAGCAGCTTTAGGTCTTGGGGGTGTATGATAAGGCTTGCCTCTCCCAAGACCTAAACGGGGCTGGGCTGGAACCTTTCTCTGAGCAGGTTGCTTATCAATTCCTGCTGTGGCCAGGGCTTGATTTAGTGTTTCCTCAGAAACAGGCTCTAACTGCATGTGAAGCAGATCGGAATCACCAATGCTATCAATTAGATTTTTCAGTGCTTCCCCAGTTTCCCCATCTTTACCATTCCCATCCCCATCTTTCTCTGGACTCCACTGAGGAGTAACAAACCCCTCATCTACGTCATCCCCAGTATTAACAACAGCCTTAGCACTACTCAAATTAATGTCATCTTTCACAACAAGTTTCTCTTCAGCTTTGCTTGGATCGTCCTCAGAATAAGCTACAGCGGACTGATCATCTTCTGCCTCTCTGACATCATACAATTCAGTCATTTCAGAGTCAAACGACCTGTCAAGGTCATCAGCTTGCTCAGTCTTCCCAAACTTGGCCTGTGGACTTTTCATTGTGAATTGCTTCTCAGGTTTCTTTTTCTGGGAAGGCTTTGACTTGGACCTCTTGGATTTGGACTTGGCCTACAAAAGGGCATTGGTTCAATATTGAGAAGGGCATTTATTTATTCACAAAAACACCACTTATTTAACAATTGAACCAAATATTAGTAGGTTAATGTGAACTTAACATGTAATGAACATTTGAACGAAATAAGGAAACTGAACAGTAACAACAAATACGTCCTCCTGAAGCGATGATTTAAGTACAGTTTATCTATGTTTCTTCATATGTCTTTCAAATTCATCCTTCTTGTTCAACCCTTTCCGGCAAATTTCACACCAAAATTTAAAATGTCCAGTGTGTATAGACATGTGGTATTTTAAGCCATTAAATGAGTTAAAGGTTTTTCCACACTTTGTGCAACTTCGAACCTGGCCGGGAACCGACCGCTTAGCAGATTTCCTTGAGCTGGCAAAAGATGGTTTTCTCTGCGTGATAAGGGTTGAACTCCCTACAGTTGGTAATAGAAAGCTCCCAGCACTGTTTGCCAATACACTCCATCGTAAAGTCTCAGGATTGGAATCCAAACCCAATGGTGGTGCGATTCCCATGTTCATCCCCTGTAAAATTTAGCAAAATAGAATTACAGATTATTCTTGCCCAAAGTAACTGATACAGGCTTGATCTTACTCGGGGATGAACATACAAGGGATCACATTACACCATCCACTTTGAAATGAAATGAAATTGGGTCCTATACTAAATTCTAAATTAAGTCAGCACCTCATGCTATTAGTTTGTCGTGTGTTTCTTCATATGCCGTTCATACTTGCTTTTCAAGTTGTAACCACAAAGGCACATTTCACACCAGAAATTGTATTGGCCAGTGTGTACCGATGTGTGATATTTTAAGCCATTTGGGGAACTGAATGCTTTGTCGCATCTATTACACTTGTATCTATTTCCATCACTGCTGCTTGCGACTGGTACATCATGGGACAATGCTATTTGTGACACACGTTTTGGGACAGGGACTGATTTAAACGTCACATTTTCTGGCGATACTTCTGGAAGTCTTTCCCAGTTTAAAAAGGTTTGCATCCCTGCCAGCTGAATCTGAAACGAACCAAAACAAATGTGTCTCTGAGTAAATTTATAGCGCAAGAATCAATTGTGATTTTCAAGCTTGGTAAGGGCAATACTACTGGCAGGGTGCAACCACAAGTTCAAATAGCATCTAAGAAAAGGTGAAGTCCAACATAAATCTTTATTTTTGTTTTACTAGTAATATGCAACATGAAGACAATATTTGACATGCAACTTCAACATTACCACAAATCAACAATGCACAAATTTAAACCCTTTTGTTTGCAGTGTTGGGGAAACGTTTCAGAATATGATTGCACATTATAAGTACCTCAATCACTGACAAGGGAGGTAATAATATTTGGCAGAGCTGCTCAACGTTTTCACCATCACTGCATTTGCAGGGCTGTAACAATCATGGCTTCCTTTATTATTAATAAATAGACAGTAGCTCTTTAAATAATTGCATATAAGTTCACCATGTAACTGTTTCAGTCCTGTGGTATTTTTGGTCATTAATGATTTTATAACCGGGTTTATAACACTAATATTCTGCATAAATATCATACGGGACACTTGCTACAAGATTTAAACAAGTACTATTGGTCACTTAGACCATGTTGGTTTGATAGGTGGGAGGTGAATTGGTCTTTTCTATTAAATCCTTTTTTACAATCGCCACACCAGAACCTGAATTTACCCATGTGTTCAGCCTCATGATACCAGAGCCCAGCCCTGCTGCCAAACATCCTGCTGCAGTGACTGCAGCTGAATGCAGCTGAATTGTGAACGGCTCTCAAGTGAACCTGCAGCTCATCTGGCGTCTGGAATTGGCGCTGACAACCTTTTCTGGGACAACCTAGGTCTGGGGAATTTAAACCAGTGGCTAAGCTATTGAACACAGTTGGATTTCCTTGACTTTTCACCGAATTCCCAGTATTCTGGACGGCAGGTTTTCTAGCTCTTCTATTTGGAATGTCAGGAGGCACGTAGTTCCAGCTAACAGCAGAGGAGTCAATATAGTTGTGGGTGGAGGATGTCCCAGAGTGATTGGCCTGGAAAAAATGAAGCGGAAAACATTTACATTTTCGGTTCAAAAGAACTATTTTCCCCCATCATTTTTTCCGCCTATAGTCATGTAACATCCTGCACCTCGCAATGCTGCCACTGCACTTGCTTCTTTAACAGGAGGGATTAAAAACACTTTTTCTGGTGTGCTTTGAGCAAGAATTCATGGGAAAAATATTTATTGCAATTTAAGCATATAACCCCTCGACCCTCGTGCTTATTCTGATGCAGCTGCCATCTTTCTACTCTATTAAACCCTTGCTTACAAAGCTCACACCAGAATTTAAACACCCCAGTATGTTTCGACATATGATACACCAGCCCTGTGCTAGAACCAAAAGTCTTTCCACACAAGTTACAAATAGTGGCCTTTCTGCCATGTGTATGTTGAATGTGATGAGTTAATTCATCTTGGGTGGGATAGCTTCGCAAACACTGTTTGAAAGAGCAAACAAAGTCATCTCCAGGCTGTTGAATTGCCGAGGTGGTAACCCGTTCTCTGCCTTTTTGCCTTATATTAAGTGGATTTCTCAGGTTTAGGGAATTGACCACAGGTGCATTCTGCCAGCTTCTGTCCTGGGCATACTGAAACAAGAGCAGAATCACATATGGTAAATCTTTGCTACGTTTTGCCAGATATTGGTACATTAGTAGCATGTGTACAATAGCACTACAGAGCACATAGTCAAGGTGGGGTCTAAAAGGTAGAAGAGCACATACAAATGTGATTTCACAACAGTGAGTAAAAGTTGGGCCGATCTTTGACTTAATTTAAATACCCTGCCTTTTCTTTGGGTCTATGGAACACAACATGTTGGCTGGATCCTTATTTAACCACTAAGCTGCGATTGACTACATGAACGTGTATTTTTCCACCTTCCTGTTAGAAATTCTGGAAATGGTATGAACGATACATTAACAATTTACAAGCTTTCACCAATTTGTAAGCTAAGGCTTATTCCTAACTTAGTCCTAACGGGTAAGATATAAAAACCTATGCACAAACCTCACATGGGACCACGAAATGCTAGGATAAGCACATTTAAGTACAATAAATTAACAGACTGTTCTACAATTGTGGTTTTTCTGATTATGATTGTAAGTGTGAATAATTTGACTAGCCATCATTTTTATTTTCTGTACAGGTTTTTCTATGCTTGTCCAGCTGTTTCTGCTCAAGGAATACTTTATTGCATTTGAGACAGATAACACCATTACCAGCGTGTCTATTTTGATCCCGCTTGTATTCTGCAGAATTATTAAACCCTTTCTTGCAAGTGTCACACCAAAACCTATAAAAACCTGTATGAATTGACATGTGATTTTTCAGTCCAGATTTGGTTCTGAACACTTTTTGACAAAATGCACATTGATAGAATGGCCGCATGTCAACTTCTAGATTTTCAGCTAGTGCAGCATCGGCTGGATTTTCTTTGCTTACAAGTGGATCTTCCAAGCTTACACCATGATCCTTCTCCAAATGAGTATCTAATTCTTCTGTGTTCGGGAATGTTCGTTTACAGTCAGGATCTATACAATTAAGCCGGTCGGGAAGATCAAGAGGAGGGTCACTTGAGTCAGTGGATGTTGAACGTTGTCTAGAGCTGGGTCCAGCTTGCGGGGAGGTAATCCTCGGTGGAAGGGTGACAACAGGTGCACCAGAAGTGGCTGACGTGCCTGGGCTTTCTTGAATAGGAGCCGGAGGAGGTAGAGATTCATCTGGAAGTGGGCCAAGAATAGCATCCAGGTCCATCTGTGTTGCCATGTCACCACCCACATCCATAGGAACATTCACGTCTGGGGGCCCATCTACCATAGGTTCTGGGAGGCCTATGCCCTGAGCTATATCAGAAGCAGAGAGCGGTGGGAGATCCCCGAATGTCATATCTAAGGGCAGAGTTGGTCTAGGTGAGGGTCGAGGAGGAACGGCAGCGGGCATTCGCCTTGGAGACCCACGGCCCCTTGTTGCTACAGGGGCTAGAAACGTACGGTATGTGGAGTCCATGCCACCTGCCTGTGGGAAACTACGGTCCATTCTAGGCTGTGCTGGCCGAACTTGACGTGGGACACCTCTGCCTCTCATGGGAGATCTAACCATTCCTCTTTGAGGGAACCCTTGTGAGGGACTCTGAAAAGGCATTCGGCCTCTCTGAGAGTAAGGCTGCACAAGTGCACCTCTGCCCCTTCTTACAGGCGTAACAGCCCTTGAAGGTACCACTGCCCTAACAGGTGACATGGGAACAATGGCTCGACTCTGAGATGTTGGGACAAGAGCACGGCCTGGGGAGGCAGGTGCTGATCTAGGTAAAGGTGGAACCATATTCCTGATAGGGCCTCCTCTATCACGTTGTGGTGAGAACATGCCTGGTTGTGCCATTCGGCCTCGCAATGCCATTGCTCGGCCTCTCTGGGGCATAACACCACGCTGGGGACCCATACCTCTTTGCTGAGGAGCCATGCCTCTTGGCGACTGTTGCATCATAAAGCCCCTACCTACAGGAGGCATTCCACGACCTCTAGTGGGCATATACTGCCCCCTCATTTGACCACGGCCATACATCGGCATCATTCCTCCCCTTTGAGGTCTCTGTTGAATAGGGCCCACTAGAGTCCCATCAGGCCTCAGTACTGAATCTCTAGAGTCACTAATTAACTCAATATCGTCCTCCTCAATATCAATAATTTCCGGAGGTTCTTCAACCTCTTCAATTTCTTCTACTTCCTCTTCATACACAACTTCTTCATCCTCACCAAGAGGAACTCCCTCTTCTACTTCCTCATAATACTCCTCATATTCCTCCTCTTCCCCCTCCTCCTCCTCCTCCACTACTGCTTGTTCCCCAGCAGCAGAAGGGCTCTCCACATCTTCAGGCTCCTCTTCCTCCTCCACATACTCTACAATATCTTCCTCTTCCTCCTCATGGACAACTTCCCCTGTAGCTGCAGGTGCAGTAAGAGCAGATTGTGTGGGCTCGCTCTCCTTTTCACCTTCTTTTTCGTTTTCCCCTTCCCCTTCTTCCTCTCCCTCCCCTTCAATTTCTGTGTCTTCATCATCATCAATTACCTCATAATCACTTTCCTCTTTCTCATCCCCTTCCGAGCCCTTCCCTTCATCAGCCCTTAGCTTTTCATTTTCAGTCTCCACTTTATCGGCATCTTTTTCATGTTCATTCCCAACAGAAGTTTTCTTAGACTCTGTTTGACTGTCAGGTTTTGAAACCTCTCTTTCTTCAGACATTTTAGCTTTCAACAGTTTTCGCGACCCATCTGAATCGGTTCTCTTTTCTACACTATCAGTTTGCTTTGACTCCGATTCCTTGACTTTAACACTTTTGGGGGAAGCTGAGATCTTTTCAGTGCTAGCTTTGGGTTTATCTGTTACTGACGCTTCAACCTTATCAACAAAACATTCAGCATCTTTATCCTGCTCGACATCTGTGTCGGAATCACTGTCAGGTTTGTTATCAATTGCAGTTTCAGCCTTGGAACCATCTCCTGGATCCTTCTGACTGACCCCCATCCCAGCCAACAAACTGCTGTGCCCTTCAAGCATTTTGCGGAGCTCTGCAGAAGTTACTAATTCAGCCCGCGATTGTGACGATTTTACTGATTTTTCCTTTTCAGTTCTTTCCTGTTCATTCTCAGACTCAGTCCTCTCATCCTCAACTGGTGACATTTCTGTTTGAGTTTGGGTTTCAATACTAACAACCACTTTACGTTCTGATTCTGAAGACTGAGGTGCAGGTCCACTTGCTTTGCCTGAAGATGGAGGTGGGACAGAGCTAGGTGGGGAAGACGACAGGCCAGGTGATACACAGGGTGGTGGGGTCGGAGGTTTGCCAATGTCTTCTGGAGAAGTTGATTCCTGGGGTTTTTCTTTGGCCCGTGGGGACACCGGTTCTTGCTTAATTTTAACTTTAGGGGCAGGCTTTGCACCAGTTTTTAATCTATCAATAGCCTGTTCCAGTTTGCCAAGTTTACCTCTTGGTGAGGTAGCTTTAGATCCTGGGGATAGGTCAAGTGGCCCAGTTTGGGAATGAACCTGCTTACTACTTGCAGGTGGTGCCGGTGGTTCACTAGTGGCTCGAGATGCAGCAATTTGCACAGAAGGTCCTGTCCCAGATGTTTCGGTGTAAACAATTTCCATTGTTTCCGAGTCTGGTCTTGCCACTTCACCAGCATCACCTTTGGGCTTGCTACCTTTTCCCTTCTCCACAGCTCGAGCCTGTAAGGTACAATAAGCATTTGATAAGTACAAGTTAGGCTCCCGAAGTATATTATTGGAAATGGACAAAACAGTGAAATTTGGCGACGTGAAACAGCCACAGAACAAAAAATAAACCACTATAGAAATAATATTTTTGTCTACTTTATGTCCTACCCATAACAACGTCCATGCACTATGAAGATAGGTGAAGATCTACATGTAAAACTGCATCCATCTAAGGTACTTTTTCCATCTAATGTCTATCAAAGAAGTTAATCTAAGCACCGCTATATCAAATATGGCCTTCTCTCAAATGTGGAATAAGAGTCAGTAAATCTAGGCAGTACATGATTTGGAATGTTGAACAAGCTTTGCTTTATGTACAAATACTTTGTTGCACCGAAGACATACAAATCCATGCCCTTCGTGCATGTTCATGTGACTCTGATACTGTTCTACACGATTAAACCCTTTTGCACACTGGGGGCATGTGAATCGGAATTTTCCTGTGTGTTTTGAGGAATGGAATTTGAGACCCATGTAGGAGCCAAAAGTTTTGCCACAGTCATTGCATACATAGCAGGAACCCTGGTGAACCATTTTAATGTGTGCATGCAGCTCTTGCATCGTACTAAACCTGCTGCGACATAGTCTGTATGTGCACTCGAAACTGTTTGTGGATGACGAGGCTACATCATCAGCGCCGGAGGAGAGGTCTGGTGGATCACTCGTACTAGATGTAGGCTGCTGAGAGGAGCTCACATTATGCAGCTGGGATTGGGTAGGGGATGACGCTGCTTTATGCACAGCCATGGCTTGTTGGATTTTGGCCAATGCTTCAGCCTGAATGTTTGATAGGGATTTTGTTGGTTTGGCTAGAGTCTGTATACTGGGCAGTGGTATTGTTGGTTTTACATCTGGTATGGTGGAGGCCTGCTGCTGTTGGTGAACTGCTAAAGCCTGTTGCATCTGGACATTTCTCTGGGCCTGGGCTGCCTGAGCCAATTGTTGTTGCAACAAGGCAGTCTGTACAGAGGCCGCAGCACTAAGCTGGCCAAACGCACTCAGTGGAATTGTACCAAACTGACTGGCGACGCCCAGTAAAGGGGGACGCAGGCCTAGCAGCGTCTCTGGTGGAGGTAACACTCGTCCACTGTGACTCTACAACAAGACCAGCAGATATTGTTAAAACAAGGCTCTGTTCTACTAGAGCTCTAGGTACTACCACAGAGACATTGGGGTCTACGTCTAGCTTGAATGTGGTGTTGCAGCAGCTTGAAGTAGAAGGGGGACACTGACTAAACTATATTGAAAGAATAAATAATATCAAGCAAAGCAGAGAATCGTATAAAATGTGTTAAAAGACCACTTTATTTTAATATACATGTAGATACAAAATAAATCTGCATCTTCATACTAAAATCATAAAATGATAAACCCTCAATAACATTGCATCTACACTGTGGATCGAATCAACCTGATGTCAAATTTAGCATACGGTAGGCTTAAATATTTATCTACTAAGTTTTACCAGGCCGATCGAGGAGTATTGTTCTACTAAATTATAAGATCAGTTGTGTAGATTTCCGGCAGCTTTATGTTCAACCCTGTGCTTTTCAATGTGTTGATCATAGCGATCTGTTCTCATGAAGTGTTTGTCACAAATAAGGCAGGAGTGTTTCCATTTGCCGGTGTGTATTGGCATGTGATAGTATCTACCCGTCCATGTTGGGAAGACTTTGCCACAATAATTGCACTCAAATATACCCCTTCTGTTCCTTGGAGCAGGAACTCGTGGGACGGCCTTAGTTTGTGGGCTCAGAGCACTTGTGCCTGTACCAGTCTGCCTGTGTTTTACAGTTCCGCTCTGCTCTTGCTGCAATCTAGCAAATAAACCTGGTGTGAGACTGGGGAGCATGGGTTGCTTCCTGAGGGAAAAGTTTAGAAATTGAAATGGTTCCACAGACATTGGAGTCCGGGTTTGGGTTTGGTTGACGACGGAGGGTTTTTCTCCATTGTCCTGCCCCATTGGTGCAATCAAGCCGTGCCCTTCTGCAAAACCCTCGTCCTTTATGACCTCATCCTGCAGTGGTAAACCATGCTGGAAAGATAAGTGCAATTTGTTATTACCATGCGTTATGTCAATTTTAACAATGAGACAATTCACAGAAGTTTGGCCAAAAAGTAAAAATTGCTATCTTTCCAGCAAGGAGTGCACAAATCATTCAGCTACAACTAAACCTCACTGTATGCAACAGGTTCAGTAATCAACTTCTGAAAAAGTGTAATGTCCGTAAAAATATCATGCCTTTGCAACATTTTAAACCATTGTTTAGTGTCAAAGCAAAATGGGTTCCTCGTGGAATGATTAGACAAAAAACATTGTACAAAAATACTTTATTTTGAGAATACCATCACATTACATCAATGACAAAGAATACTGCACTGATTTTATATCAACAAGTTTTAAAGTGTTAAGGGTTACCCCCAACTGACCTAGCTAGGCCTGCCAGCTTAGAGGATATGGTATGAAAGGTGCACC
>JAAUXW010183928.1_pt1 | contig 12088 bp, 13 predicted proteins | sample 7278141 | NCBI WGS metagenome assembly JAAUXW01 (sample SAMN14350115, study PRJNA611818) | marine sediment metagenome | isolation source: surface marine sediment (2.1m) | place: French Polynesia: Moorea | collected 2018-08
ACACGGGACCGAAATATCACAGAACGAGGAACTGCAGCGCGCGTATGCCGCCGTCGGAGAAGCGTTGCCGGCGGACGCCAGCGAAGAGAGCCGCAGCGCGGTAGAACATGCCCTGCGAGATTTCCATCTCGCGGGCGTGGACCTCGAAAAGGCGGCAAAGGACCGCTTCAAGACCATCATGCAGGAACTCGCCGCTATCCAGGCGGCTTTTGAACACAACGTTCAGGATGCCTCGGATGCCTGGTCGCTGCACCTCGACGATGCTGCGGAGCTCGACGGTTTGCCGCGACAGGCGCTCGCCCGTGCGGCCGAGGACGCTGCGAAGAAGGGTCTCGAAGGCTGGTTACTGTCACTGGATTACCCCACCTACGACGCCGTCATGAAACATGCGACGAACCGATCGTTGCGCCAGCGGATGTACCGCGCGTGGGTAACCCGCGGCTCCGACCAGGGAGAGAACTCAGACTGGGACAACACCAGCAATATCGAGACGATCCTGTCGCTCAGGCACGAAGCGGCCAACCTGGTCGGCTTCGACAACTACGCCGCTTACTCGCTCGCCACGAAGATGGCCGACTCGACCGAGCAGGTCATCGATTTCCTGCGCGAACTCGCATCACACTCGCGGGAGGCGGCTGAACGTGAGCTGGCCGAGCTGGCCGATTTCGCCGGGAGCGAGCTCGAACCGTGGGACGTCGTATTCTGGCTCGAGCAGTTCAAACAGTCGAAGTTCGCGATCTCGAACGAAGAGCTGCGCCAGTACTTCCCGGCCGAAACGGTGGTCAGGGGCCTGTTCAAAGTGGCGTCACGGCTCTACAACGTGAAACTGTCCGAGGACTTCGACGTCACGGCCTGGCACGACGACGTCTGCTACTTCCGCCTGAGCAAAGCCAGCGGCGAGCCGCTGGGCGGCTTCTATACCGACCTGTTCGCCCGCAACGGCAAACGCACCGGGGCCTGGATCGACGAGTGTGTCGGTCGTCAGCAGCTGAACGGCCACCTGACGCTGCCCGTGGGATACCTGGTGTGCAATTTCCAGCCCCCCGACGACAAGGGCGTTTCGCTGCTCACGCACGACGAGGTCGTAACGCTTTTTCACGAATTCGGGCACATGCTGCATCACCTGCTGACGCGCATCGGATTCCCGAGCGTCGCGGGAATCAACGGGGTGCCTTGGGACGCCGTCGAGCTGCCGAGCCAGTTCATGGAGAATTTCGCGTGGAGCTACGAGGTGCTCACGCGCTGCTCGGCGCACTGCGAAAGCGGCGAACCGCTGCCGCGCGACCTGTTCGACAAGCTGGACGACAGCCGGCATGCCGGGGCCGCGCTGGCGATGCTGCGGCAACTCGAGCTCGGCCTGTACGACTTCCGCCTGCACGCCGAGTACGATCCCGACTCACCGCCTCGCGTACTCGAGACGCTGGCCGAAGTCCGCGACGAAGTCGCCCTGATCCGCCACCCGGATTACAACCGCCTCCCGCACGCGTTCTCACACATCTTCGCGGGGGGCTATGCGGCCGGCTACTACAGCTACAAGTGGGCCGAGGTGCTTGCGGCCGATGCCTTCGCCGCTTTCGAGGAAGCCGGCATCTTCGACCAGGAGACGGCAAATCGTTTCCGCGACGAGATCCTCGAGGTCGGCGGCAGCCGCGACATCATGCAGGCTTACGTGGCGTTTCGCGGCCGTGAGCCCACGATCGACGCGCTGCTTCGGCAGAACGGCATCCACAGCCAGTGAAAATCGCCACCTGGAACGTGAACTCGATGAACGTGCGCCAGGCGCAGGTGAGCCAATGGCTGCAGTCGCACGAGCCGGACGTCCTGGTGCTGCAGGAGATCAAGCAGGTCACCGAGAAATTCCCCTCGGAGGCGCTGATGGAGCTCGGCTATCACTCCATTGCCAATGGCCAGAAGACGTACAACGGCGTGGCTGTCGTCAGCAAAACCGTGCCGACGGACCCGGTAACCGAGCTGCCCGGCTTCGAGGATACCCAGCGCCGCGTGATGGCCTGTTCGATCGACGGCGTGCGCGTTATCGATCTTTACGTGCCGAACGGCTCGGAAGTTGGCTCGGAGAAATACGAGTACAAACTCGGCTGGCTGGCTTCGCTGCGTGACTATCTCGATAGCGAGATGCAGCAGCATCAGAATGTCGTCGTGCTCGGAGACTTCAATATCGCGCCGGCCGACGAGGACGTCTACGACGCGGAGAAGTGGGGCGATGCGATCCTCTGCAGCCCGCTCGAGCGCCAGGCGCTGCGTGCCGTGCTCGACCTGGGGCTTACCGACGTCTTCCGAAAATTCGACCAGCCCGAGAAGACCTTCAGCTGGTGGGATTACCGTGCCGCGGGCTTTCGCCGCAATGCCGGCCTGCGCATCGACCTGATCCTGACCAGCGCCCCGATGACGGCGTCGTGCACGGCGAGTTACGTGGACAAGGAACCACGCGCCTGGGACCGGCCATCCGACCACGCACCCGTTGTGGCCGAATTCGACCTCTGACGCTTTTCTTTACAGTCAAAGATGTTACATATTTCTGTTATTGGCGCTGTAGCGCCAATGGCCGGCGTGTATTATTAGAAGAAAAAAAGCAGGGAAAGCATGTCTCAGGATCGCCGTAACGATTACGACGTCACCAATACGGTGCAGGTCAGTAATCCCGCCGCCGTACGCGATGCCGTCAAGGCAACGCTGGCCGAGACGTTCCCGGGCATGTCCTTCGACAAGCTGTGGCTTGCGTTTTACGACTTCGAGCGACTCTTCACCGGCCGTTACCCGGGTTACCTCGGCTGCGACACGACGTACCACGACATGCAGCATACGCTCGACATGACGCTGGCGCTCGCCCGGCTGGTTGCGGGGTACGAGAAGAGCGTCGAGCCCGCTGATCGGCTGGGTCCCGCGCGCGCGCAGATGGCAGTGATCACTTCACTGTTCCACGATGCGGGCTACATCCGGCATGAAACCCGGGACAGGGACTTCTCCAACGGCGCTGAATTCACGCTCTATCACGTCTCGCGCAGTGCCGACTTCCTGCGTCGCTACCTGCCCGATCTCGGGCTGGCGAGGGACGTTGGCGTGAGCAGCATGATCGTGCATTTCACGGGCTACGAGCTCGATCTCGACAAAATCGAGCTCGATGATCCGCGCGACATCATCTGCGGACACCTGATCGGCACCGCGGACCTGATTGCGCAGATGGCCGATCGCTGCTACCTGGAGAAGTGCCGCGATCGTCTCTATAACGAATTCGTCGTCGGCGGTGTTGCCGTGGAGAACGCCAAGCCGGGCGAGTACATGGTGCGCTACGAATCAGGCGAGGACCTGTTGCGAAAGACACCGGTCTTCTACCAGGAAGTCATGCGCGACCGGCTTAACGCCAAGTTCAACCGCGTCTATCGCTACATCGAGGTGCTCTATAACGGCGAGAATCCGTATATCGACGCGATACGCAGCAACATAGAACACCTTGTAAACGTGCTGCGCTCCGGCGATTTCTCGTTACTGCGGCGGGAACCTGCGTTCTACCTCGGGATCACGAACGCCGTACATGACATCGAAGAGCTCGTTGCCCGGCAGCTCGCCTCGTTCAAAGGCTCCATCGTCGAAACCGAGAACCCGCTACTGATGCCGATCTGAGCCGGTCTTCCACAGCCGCAGCGCGAAGTACTGTTCACGTGAGAGTCGCCGGTTGGCGAGGAACGCGGCAAGCCCGGCGGCGAGCACCGCGAAGAAGCCGTCCGCAACGTTCAGTACCTCTTCGAAGAAAACCGGCCACGTCATGCTTGTGACGGACTTGAGAATCTGTAGCGTTCCCGTTCCGAAAATCTCGGCGGTCGTCGCAGCGGCGAGAACGACGTTTGCGACCAGGGCGCCTGCAAGCGTCAGAACAGCCGCAAGTGTCGGGAATCGCCAGTCGACGCCAAGACCTGCCCGCTGCACTGCGAATCCGATCATCGCCCCCATGAGCACGGTGAACCACGGAAAGACGCGGTTGGTGAGTGACGTGACCGCAACCCAGAGTGCGCAGAAGACAATAAACGCGATCAGTCCCGCCATTACGGCATTGCGCAGCGACTGCACGCGAACGAGGCGCGCGCCGTCTTCCGCAGTCACGTTCAGTGACTTGCCGCTACCGTGCTTTTTGCGCAGCCGTAATGGGTTCTTCGCCTGGGTCATGGCCCGGATGATAACGCGTCCGGCGATAGACGAAACCCCGCGGCATGGGACAGAATAGCCGCAGCATGAGCGCCGTAGTCCTAATTTCCGGCGCGGCGTCCGGCATTGGCCGCCGAACCGCCGAGCGATTTCTCGAACAGGGCGATCGTGTGCACATCTGCGACGTGTCGGCGGCGGACGTCGACGATTTCGTTGCCACGAACCCGGCGGCGACCGCTACGATCGCCGATGTCGGCGTCCGCAAGGACGTCGATCGCGTGTTCGGGGACCTGGTGCAGCATCACGGACGGCTGGATGTCCTGGTCAACAATGCAGGCATTGCCGGGCCGACGTCCCCTGTCGACGAACACGACGAGGACGGCTGGGACCGGTGCATACGGGTCAACCTGACGGGCACGTTCTATATGACCCGCCGCGCGGTGCCGCTGCTGCGTGACGCCGGCGGCGGCGCCATCATCAACGTCTCGTCGACGGCGGCGCTGCACGGATACCCGATGCGCTCGGCCTACGCAGCGAGCAAGTGGGGGATGATGGGGCTGATGAAGACCTGGGCAATGGAGCTCGGGCGGGAAGGCATCCGCGTCAATGCCGTCTGTCCGACCAGCGTCGAAGGCGCGCGTATAGACGATGTCATCGCAGAGGACGCGAAACAGCGCGGGCTGCCGGCGGAACAGGTCCGCGATGCTTACCTGCGACAGACGTCCATGCGTACGTTCGTCTCCCCGGACGAGGTCGCCGACATGATCCTGTTCCTCGCCTCAGACGGCGCACGAAAAATCTCCGGGCAGTCCATCTCCGTGGACGGGCACACCGAGGGCTTGTCGAATTGGCTCGACTGAGCAATCTGCTGCTGTCGGCAGCCGCTCTGCTTGCGCTCAACGCCGCGGCCGAGCCCGTCACGACCGAGTACCTGCAGTCGTTCGGCGATTCCCGCTACGAAACGGTCGAGTCAACCGTCATTGGGCGGGAATTTCACATCTTCGTGCGCTTGCCCGAAGGCTACGGCGATTCGGCCGACATGCGCTACCCGACGATCTACGTGCTGGACGGCGGCTCCCTGTTCCCGCTGCTGGCCTCTTACTACTGGTACCTTGATCTCGGCAAGGAAGTCCCGGATGCCATCGTGGTGGGAATTTCGTACGGGTCCGACACCTTCGAGGGCGGCAACTACCGAGGGACCGACTTCACGGCGCCGTCCGTCGAACGCGACCACTGGGGCGGGGCATCGAACTTCCAGGCGTTCTTGAGTGAAGAACTGTTCCCAATAATCGAGAAAAAATATCGATCGCGCCCGGATCGGCGCGTCGTGTTCGGCCACTCACTGGGCGGCCAGTTCGTTCTCTACACTGCGTTGACCGATCCCGATCTCTTCTGGGGCCACATCGCCAGCAACCCCGCGTTGCACCGCAACCTGTCGTTCTTCCTCGAGCGGCACAGCGAAACGAACAGCGAGTCGAAGCTGTTCGTCGCGAGCGGCTCGATGGACGACGCAACTTTTCGCGGGCCGGCGCTCGAGTGGATCGAACACTGGTCGAGGAACGAAGACAGGCCGTGGCAGCTCGAGACCAGGACGCTCGATGGTCACACGCATTTCTCTGCGGCGCCGGCGTCTTTCCGCAGCGGTATGGCCTGGTTGTTCGCGGTAGACTAGCTGCTTCGATATCCGGAAGGTACTGCGAACAATGCGAGCAGCATGGTTTGAAGAATTCGGCGCGGCGAAGGAAGTGCTGCAAATCAATGAGCGCGAGACGCCGGCGCCCGGTCCGGGCGAGGTCCTCGTTCGCGTTGCAACGAGCGGCATCAATCCTTCGGACGTCAAGAAACGTGCCGGGGCGTTCCCCGACCTGCTCGACGGGGGATACGTGATCCCCAACAGCGACGGCGCCGGCGTCGTTGAGGCCGTCGGCGACGGTGTCGACGAAAGCCGTGTTGGAGAACGCGTCTGGATCTACCAGGCGCAGTACGCCCGCCGCTTCGGGACGGCGGCCCAGTACGTTGCCATCGATACCAGCCGTACGCCGAAACTGCCCGACGACACCAGCTTCGAGATTGGTGCGTGCCTCGGGATCCCGGCAATGACCGCGCATCGCTGCGTGTTCGCCGATGGAGACGTAGGCGGGCAGTCGATCCTTGTCACGGGTGGTGCAGGCCGCGTCGGGCACTACGCCGTGCAGTGGGCAAACCAGGCCGGCGCCAGCGTCATCGCCACGGCAAGCAACGCTACCGACAGGGAGACCTGCCTTGAAGCCGGCGCGGCGCATGTCGTCAATCACCGCGATGACGATCTCGTCGAGGCAATCATGACGGCCAACGACGGCAAGCCGGTCGACCGGATCGTCGACGTCGAATTCGGCGCCAACCTGCCTACGTCTATCGAGGTGCTGCGGATCGGCGGCACGATCGCCACGTACTCATCCACGCAGAACCCGAGTCCTACGCTGCCGTTCCTGACGATGATGTACAAGGACATCACGATCCGCATGGTGATCGTCTACGCGATGCCGGAAGCTGCGAAGCAGCATGCGATCGCGGACATCGCCCACGCGCTGACGCGCGGCAAGCTCGAGCACCGCATTGCTCACACCTTACCGATCGACGAGATTGCCCGGGGCAACGAGATCATCGAGCAGGGCAGTGTCCGCGGCGCTGTTGTCGTGACGCTCGACTGATCGCTTACGGGAGCGCTCGTGGAACAGAGCCGAATCGACTGGCCCAGTTTCGGAGTATGTGCCGCGATTCTCGTTGCTGCGAGCATCCCGTTGCTCGCCTGGCCGGATGCCTCGAACCGGACGCTGGAAGGCCTGTACCAGTTCATTGCAGCTGAGTTCGGCATCCTGTACCTGCTGGCGAGCGTTGCCGCCATCGCATTCCTGGTCTGGCTGGCGGCCAGCAAGTACGGACGTTTGAAGCTTGGCGCGCCGGACGAGTCCCCCGAGTTCCGGGAGATCAGCTGGGTCGGGATGCTGTTTTGTGCGGGCGTCGGCGCCGGCCTCCTGTACTGGTGCGCAACCGAATGGGCTTTCTATTACGAGACGCCACCGTTCGGCGCCGAGCCGCGCAGCGCGGAAGCCGCCGAATGGGCATCGACGTATGGGCTGTTTCACTGGGGATTCACCGCCTGGGCGTTCTACTGCCTGCCGGCAGTAGCCATCGCGTATCCCTACTATGTGAAGAGGCTCGACGTACTGCGATTCAGCGCGAGCTGCCACTGGTTCCTGAAGGAACGCGACCATGGCCCGGCGGCCCGTGCCATCGATTTCCTGTTCATGGTCGCGCTGCTCGGCGGCGCCGCTTCGAGCCTTGGCTTCTCGACGCCAATGATCGCAACCTGCCTGGGGTGGTTGTTCGACGTCGAAGCCGGCGATGCCCTCGAGGTGTCCGTCGTACTGCTTTCCATCCTGCTGTTCAGTGTCAGTGTTTACCTGGGACTGGAGAAAGGGATCAAGCGTCTGAGCGATATCAATGTGTCGCTGGCGTTTGCGCTGCTGGTCTTCATTCTCATCGCGGGGCCAACTGCATTCCTGCTCAAGACCAGTCTCAACGGGGTCGGCGTCATGGCGCAGAATTTCATACGCATGAATTTCTGGACGGACCCGTTCACGGACTCCGGCTTCGTCGAAAGCTGGACGGTTTTCTACTGGGGCTGGTGGATTGCGTTCGCCCCGTTTGTCGGGCTGTTCGTCACACGCATCTCCCGGGGACGCACGATCCGCCAAGTCGTTTTCGGCATGCTGATCTGGGGCTCGCTCGGTAGCTGGCTGTTCTACATGGTGATGGGCAACTACGCGCTGTTCCTCGAACTGAGCGGCAGTCTCGACTTCACCGGGATCATGACGTCCGTGAGCGGCAGCGCCGCCATCGTCGCGATGCTGGAGACGCTGCCCCTGGCAGGCATCGTCATCGGCGTTTTCGCGGTAATTTCGATCGTCTTCTCGGCGACGACCTACGACTCTGCTTCTTACTCGCTCGCATCGAGCGCGACGCTGCACCTGAAGGCCGGCGACAATCCGGCTCGCTGGCACCGGCTGTTCTGGGCGCTCGCACTCGGGCTGATGCCGGTCGCGCTGATGCTGATGGACAGCAATCTGCGGCCGATCCAGGTCATCCTGCTGATCGTGTCACTGCCGATCCTGCTCGTTTTCGTGCTGATGTCCGTCGCGCTCGTGAAGACGCTACGGGCGGATGCCGCGGGCGGTACGCCCTAGAACTCGAAGCGGAACTCGATGCCGTAAACCGGCTCGGTGTCCCAGGTGCGAAAGCCGAACGACTCCTCGAAGCGCCGACGGGGCACGTAGCGGTATGGACGAATCTGCAGTGCGTCTTTGCGGCCGATAACCCTGTCGACGCCGTTGTTCATCGCACCGAGCGGATCCGTCAGGACCCATATCCATTTGTCACCGGTCGACCGGTAGCCTCGCTCCGCGTCTCGGTCACGAATGTCGTCTCGTACATCCATGAAATACTTGCCGAGCAGCGAGCCGAAGATCGGCGTCACGAAGACGTCCTGGATGGACACTTCCTCGAACAGCGCTTCTGCGCCGAACTCGTACATCGAAGACAGCATCGCCGAGTACCAGAATGCCTGGGTATCACTGTAACCGCGCTCGCGGGCTCGCACGTAGTACGCGGCACCCCAGTACGGGTGCAGGATGTAATTGAGGTAGAAGTCGTCGGAGTCGATCTGCGGGTTCGTGACGTTTTCCCACCAGAAGGACATGTCATAGCCTTCTTTCTGCTCGTCGCTCCACCCGCTGACGCTCTCGGGCGCGACGTACAGTATGCCGATGATGATCCACTGGTAGCCGAGGAAATACCACGTGTCCCGCCTCAGCCCCTCGCGATCCCGCGTGTCGGTTGTTTCGAGCAGGGGCTGCAGCCGAAGATCGGGGTATTCGGCATCCGCGTCAAAGGCATGCGCGGAGCTTAGCGCGAGTACTGCCAGCGCCGCAGTTACGGTGACAAGTCCGGAGCGCACGCGGCTTCAGTTCCCGCCCGAGTGGATAGAGAAATGCAGTGCGAAGTCAGTCGTCGCATTCGCGGCCATGTCCTCGACGACGGCGAGGCGCCACAGGGTTCCGCCACGCGACCTGTAGTCGAGGCCGACAGTTAGCTGAATGGTTTCGCCGCCGAGCTCCTCGACATCACTGTCGAAATACGCGCCCTGCACGTACAGCTGCGACGCCAGTGCAAAACGCTCGCTCGCCTGCCAGGTGGCGGAGAAGCCGCCGAACGGCACCGTGCTCTTCTGCAACGCCGGCAACACGTCACCATCTCCCAGGAACAGCGCGCCGCCGAAACCGGCCAGGCCCAGCTCGCGGCCCATCAGCGATCGCATGGTGGAGGCATACAGGCCTAAGGATAAATCGGTGGCGCCACTGCCAAGCAGCTTGTCCGCGTCGCCGGTCGGGAGTTTGAGGCTGGAGCGCAACGTAATCGAAGAAGAGTCGTCCTGCCCTTCGCGAATCGGCACGGCGGCCGTCAGCTGAATGTCGCCGATGCCGGATTCGGGTGACGTGAGCTGGTAGACCGTCTCGCCGTCGCGTTCGTACAGGAAATTGAGCAGGTTGCTCGGACCGTTACGCTTCGTATTCGACATTCCGAAGGTGTTGTGCCAGTTCTCGATCATGTTGTCCATGAAGCCGTCCGAGTGCGACACGTAAGGCAGATCGACCCCGAGTTCCAGCCAGTCCGTCATACGACGACGGAATGACGCTGTCAGGAAATAGCTTTCGCCGTCCATCACGAAGTTCTCGATCGGGGTGTCGCCAAAGTCGGAGTTGTTGGCGATGTCGAGACCGAAGCGGAAGTCCATCTCCCCCTGTTGCGCGAGATGGGGCGACTGGAACGTCGGCAAGCCGAAGATCTGAAGGAACGGATTGTGGTTGCGCAGGGCGAAACCACGAACCGAAGAATCGTCGGCATCCGCGGCAAATGGGTATACGATTAGCACCACGGCGAGCAGCACGAGCTGACCCGCCGGGGAGCCATGTCTTGCGGAGGTAGTCGGCACGTTCCCCCTCCAGAACTTATTTTGGCCTTGTGGGTCCGGTTATAGACATGAATATACCTAAATACGTTCTATCGAAGTGTGCCATTGTGCTGCTCCTTTTACCCGCTATGGCGGCCGCGGAGCTCACGGTGCCGCCTTTCAGTGCCGTCTACAAGGTCCGCTACGGGGTCCTGAGCGGCAAGATGACCCTCGAACTCCGGCATATTGACGAGAATTACTGGTACGAGACGTCGTTGCGCCCCAAGGGGGTTGCCAGCTGGCTCAGGCGGGGAGAAATCCGCGAGACCACCAACCTGGCCGTTGCCGACAGCGGTCCGCAGCCGCTCGATTACGTGAACGTCGACACCATCGCGCGCCCGCACCGGCGAGCGAACTACGCGTTCGACGCGGCATCGGGCCGGGTCACGGGCGAATACAAGCAGCGGGAAGTTGACGAGGAGTTGCGCGCGGGCGGGCACAATCGCATTTCGGCGCACGTGGCAATCATGCATGCATTACGCTCCGGGCAGGACATTGCGGGTTTCTCGGTCTTCGACCGCGCGCGATGGCGCGATTTCGAGCTGGAGATCATTCCGGACCAGTCCGTGAAGACGCCGTACGGGACCTTCGAGACGGTGGAGATCCGCTATGCGTCGACCGAGAAGGACAGAAGCTGGTCGCTGCACTGTGCGCCAGATCTGAATTTTGCCCCGGTTCTAATCGTCTTCCGCGAAGGCGGAAAGACCAAATCGCGCGCGCAGCTCACAGACTATAGAATGGGTACATGAACCCAGCGCCAATCGCAGCGACCAGTCACTGATGCGCCGCGCAACCGTGTTTGATCCTGCAACCGACACGATCGGCCTCGATCGCCGGCTCGACGCTTCGAAGCACGCCGCACAACCGGATCCGCCGATCCCTGTCGACGGTATGACGTTCGGCGTCGCGACGATGACGGAGAATTCGCCGCACGGCGGCGAAAGGCACCCGGATGGCGACGAGGTGCTCTACCTCATATCGGGCAAGCTCAGGGTCGTCTTTCTCGACAGCGACGAAGACGATGTTGTCGTCAATCCGGGCGATGGGCTGGTGGTGCCGAAGGGAATGTGGCATCGCGTAGATATCCTGGAGCCGTCGCAGATCGTCTACCTGACGCCGGGGCCCAACAACGAGTTCCGGCCGCTGGACTAGGGAGCCCTGAATATGTCCAATAGCCCGAAGCTGCGCCTGCCCGTCTGGGCAATCATGCTGGACGTCGCCGGGACTCTCCTGGTCGCGGCGGGACTGTTCGGCCTGTTCGCCGGCGAATCGGTCCCTGCCGTGGAGGCCTTGAATCTCGAGGCTTTTGCGATCCCGCTGATCATCCTCGGAGTCCTGCTGATGGTTCCGTTGATTGTTTTCCTGGTCAAGCGATAGGCCACCCGGCCGATAAAATAATAGATTGGAATAAGGCGGTACCTGTACCGTGTGGTAGATTTTTAGCTCATGAGAAACGTAACGACAGCTTTTTTCGCTGCTGCCCTCCTGGGAACGTGGGGTTGCGCCTTCGACGGGACCATTGGCGAGAAGTCACCGCCCAAGGTCGTTGAACACTTCGCCTGCAGCGACTACTGTCCCGGCCCGCGGGAGAAGTACGTAAAGCGCATCTACAAGGGCATTTCGGACAATAACGAATGCCTGGCGGCAGGCGGTCGCCCCTTCACCTACATGGAGTGGGACGAGAAGACCGTCTGCCTCGCGGCGCCGCAATAAGCGCTGGTCGTTCGTCTAGGAGCAATCCCACTCAGATTGGTCGGTCTTGCCCTCGGCTTCGAGCTGCGCGCACTTCTTCTCGAGCCAGGCCTCGAAGGCTTCCACCTCGGTCGCTCCGACGATCGGGATCCCATCCAGGCTCGGCACGGAAGTGATTGACTCGACAAT
>JAAUXW010067744.1_pt1 | contig 12059 bp, 10 predicted proteins | sample 7278141 | NCBI WGS metagenome assembly JAAUXW01 (sample SAMN14350115, study PRJNA611818) | marine sediment metagenome | isolation source: surface marine sediment (2.1m) | place: French Polynesia: Moorea | collected 2018-08
CCAACCGGTTCCCTGTGCGCTGTTTTCTCACTCATAAGGGCGGTATTGGGGCCCGCCGGTTTATCGTTATTGACCGTGTGACAGATCTGTCCTTAATCTTTCAGTATTTTGGTCAGGGTCAGCACATTTGCATCGTCATCACGCCGGTAATCGATCTGGTCGATATAGGCTTTGATCAAATGGATCCCGAGCCCACCTATTTCGCGATCGTCGAAGGCACATTTCAGGTCCGGTTGCGGGGCCTGAAGCGGATTGAAGGGGACGCCGTCATCCCTGATCGTAATTTTAACGATTTCATCGCTTCGGGCACAGGTCACGTGGATCTGGTGTTCGGCATCGTCATTGAAACCATGATTGATGATATTGGTAAAAAGCTCATCCAGGGCAAGGTTGATCTCGAACTTCTGTTTCTTGGCGATGCCGCTGCTCTCGCAGAAAGATGCCAGATGCTCGCAAAGCACGTCCAGATCGGCCAGACGGTTTTTGAGTGCGAATTTGACTTGGGCCATTTAGACACCACTGCTTCTCAGGTTGGCGCCTTGCAGACGCTACAGTGCGCTGATTCCGGCCAATCCCTCCAACGAGACGCCTCGGGCTGCCATCTCCCGCATGAAACGCTTATCCCAACTGCGAATACCAACCACCACGCTTTTTAGCAAGCGAGGCATGAGCTCGGGGAACTGCTCGATCGATTTGGTGAATTTTTCGCGGGTCAGCACCAAACACTCGACCTTCTCGGCGGCTTTGAGCGAAAACAGCCGCGGCATACTCCCCAGGAGGGCCAGGCTGCCTAAAAACATGCCCGACGTGTAAGTCATGACCTCGATTTCAGCGCCGTCGGTCGCATGCGCCAGCACGGCGTTTCCGGAGATCAGATAGAAAGCCTGTCCGTCATCGTCTTCTTGGGAAAAGAGATAGTCCCCCGCCTGGTATGTTTCCCTGGCACACAAATAAGCAAAAATTTTCAGGGTTTCAATGGGCAAACCGGCAAAAAAATCGATTTGTCTGAGAATTTCGAGGTTTTGCTGGAATTCGCAACCGGTCTCGGATTTATTTTCTGCCGCTGACGAGTTCATAGAGCACTCCTTTGTGGGCCATCAGGTCGTCGTAGGTTCCGATTTCCATCAGTTTGCCTGCTTTCATCACCGCAACTTGGTCAAAGTTTTTAATGATGTCAAGTCGGTGTACCACTGCAATGACTGTGGCCTTGCCCTTGAGGCGGGAGTCCAGAAAGTTCTGGATGCGGGCCTGGGATTTGTTGTCCAGTGCAGAGGTGGCCTCATCCATGATCAGCAGTTTGGGTGTTTTGAGAAATACGCGGGCAATTGCCAATTTCTGGCGCTGGCCCCCGGAAAGTTTGTCCCCCTTGCTGCCGACCTGGTATTGCATCCCGATACGAACGATGGTTTCGAGCAGGTCCTCCTCGATCAGCAGGTGAATGATGCTCTGAACAATCTTGTCCTGCGCTTTGACATTGGTGGTCTTGGTCTTGCCGAAAAAGATGTTGTTTTGAATGGTCTGGGAAAAAATATACTGTTCGTTGTCGTATAAGGAAAAGGCGTCCGGGTCATCGGCGCTGATTTTTTCCTTGAAAAGGGCCCGACCTTCCAGGATGAGCCGTTCCAGCAGTTTGGGAAACGAAACCATTTTATGACGGCCGGGCGTGAAGCGCAGGGCCAATTCGAGCAATTTGGCCCGATCGGTTTCATCGAGCTGATGCAGCTTTTTACGCCGGGTCTGTCCGGCCAGGGCCTTGAAGATATCGAGTTCTTCGGGGGCGATCGGGCTTTGTTCGAAGAAGACTTGGTCAGGGGGCAGGTTGCCCAGAATATCGATGGTCTGGCGGGTCAGATCGGCCCCCAGCTCGATCAGCGGGCGCTGCAGATCGGCCTGGTTTAGAAATTCGAGAAAATAGGCATTGGCGGCCAGCTGGGCGCCCTTGAACTGTTCCCGGTTGGCGCTGCCGAACAGGAGGTTGGCGGCGACGCTGGAATGGTAAAGATAGCGGTTTTCATCGAAAAATTCGACATATTGGGCCAGACTGTCGCCGAATTGGCTTTGGAAATTCTTGCGTACGCGAATCAGCTGCTCCACCAGGTGATCGTCCTGGCCCGGGTTGAAAATGGTGTTCAGACCAAAGCGCAGGGTATCCGTAAAGAGCCCTGTCTGATGGAGCACCTGGATCTTGTCGTCCAGGGAGGGCTGGGGCGCCCGGGTGTTCTGGTCGCCGTCCATGGCCTGGCAGGCATAGAGCAGGTTTTCCTCGATCGTACCGTCGAAAATAAAGGGCGACTGGGAAACGAACCCCATGTTGTGCACAACATCCTGTTTGGTCAGTTCCTTGACTTCGGCATTGCCCAGCAGCACCTGACCACCGGTATAGTTATACAGCTGACCGATGCACTGCGCCAGGGTGCTTTTACCGCTGCCTGAAAAACCGATCAGGGCCAGGTGGTCTCCGGGATTGAGGGACAGGGAAATGTCGTCGAGCAGCTTTAAGCCATCGCCAGTGGCGAAGGCCAGATTCTTGACTTCCACCATGCCTTCCAGCTCCAAAGGCGCCCGATCTTTGGGGACCAGGGCGTAATCCGGTTCGACGTCGAAATAGGACATGGTCTTGTCATAGCTAACACTGCCGTCCTGATAGACCTGATAAAACTGGATCAGCTCCTTCCAGGGATCGTATAGCTTTTCCTGGGCCGACAGGAAGGCCACCAGCGCTCCCAGCTCGAGCTGCCCCTGGATGGTGAGGTAACCACCCAGAATAAAGACCAGAAACGGGCCCAGGCTGGTAAAGAAATTGTTGGACGTCTTGACGCCGGCGCGCAGCAGATCCCATCGTAGCCGGATGCGGTAAAGACGCTCCACGATCGCACCGACCTTTTGATTCTCGATACCGTAGGCCCCATTGCCATGAATCTCGTGAATGCCGGAGATGGATTCGGCCACCTTGTCGGAGAGGCGGCGGGTCAAATCCACGCGTTTCTTGTTGGCGGCATTGACCCTTCGCTGCAGCAACGGCACCAGGAAGATGACGGCCGGATAAATGGACAGGGACAGGGCCGCCAACCAGGGGTTGAGCCAAAAAAGGTAGCCGGCAAAGGCCAACAGGGTGAGCAGGTTGATTACCGGCACGGCCAGCGCCATGCCCGCAAAATTGGAAGGCAGGGCCAGTTCGGTGATGATCGAGGATACCACCATTCCGGGCTGGGTATTGCGGAAAAAATTAAGGGGCAGCGAAATGATGTGGGAGAATAGCCCCCGGCGCATGCGGGCCAAGGTCCGCTGGCTGATGACGACCTGAATCGAATTGATGATGTATTTGAGCAGGCTGGCGGAAACCACGGAGACGAGGTAAACGGCACAGTATTGGATCAACAGGTCGATATTGCGCAGGCGGATGGCCTCGTTGACGATGCGCTTCTGCATCTCCAGCGGCAGCACGCGGGCAAATACCGTGATGGCGATCAATACCAGCAGCAGCAGTTGCAGCCTCGTGTTGGGACCGAAGACCCAGGAGAACAGAGAGCGCTTGACCATGCTGACATCGGGTTTGGCCATGAGATGAACTCCTACGGCGCACATAACGGCCTAATTGGAATGCCCGGGGGCATAAACCGTACAGGAACCCTGTCTGGCATCCGCCCGCCATGCCCGGCCCGGGAAACGGGGTTTCCGGGTGGCACGCGCGCACATTCGGCCAGCCGACGTCTGCTGGGGCCGGCTGCGCATTTGCCGGTTTAAAGCCGTTATCCGGAAAATGCGGAATCGATCGGAGATTGGATGCTGACAGATTTTCTACTATTGATCCAACGATAAAGACAAGCGCATTTTTTGCAACCCGCGCGCCGGACCAGACATCCGTGCGCGGCGCCGTTCGCCAACGCCGGGGCGGACGACGCGGACCGGCCCGAAGCGATCGGGGCCATCTTCCTCGGACGGCTTCCGGTAGGAGGTTGTTGGTCGCGCTAACCCCGGGGGTTTCCGGCCCCCAAACGGATCGCCGGCTCGCGAGACGGTTTTCAGAGCAGTTTGATCACCACCATGGTGATGTCGTCTTCCTGGGCCCGGTGGCCCCGGAAGCGCTCCAGGGACCGGAGGACGGCGGTAACGATATCCCCGGCACCCCGATGCGCATTGGCCCGCAACTCCTTCTGGATCCTTTCGAGACCGAACATGGCCCCCTCCTGGCTGCGGGTCTCACGAATGCCGTCCGTGGCCAGAAAAACAATGGTGCCGGGTGTCCAGTTCTGGTGCCGATGGGTCGTAATCAGCGGGTCGGTCACCGCCCCGAGGGCCACCCCGTCACCTCCCAACTCCCGGAAGACATCGTTTTGCAGATCGTAGAGCAAGGCGGGTTCGTGTCCCGCCCGGACCCAGGACAGCCGCCGGGCGCGGGGATCGATTTCAAGCAGGAACAGAGTGATGAACCACCCGGTCTGCCGGCTGTCGCGGACAAGGAAATGATTGATTTGCCGCACCAGGGTTTCAGGGTCCGTATAGGTCGGCAGTCCGGCCCGCAGGTAGGCCCGCGTGCTGGTCATATGAATGGCCGAGCTGACCCCGTGACCGGAGGAGTCGGCCACGATCACCCCCAGTTTGTCATCCGACAGCGCAAAATGATCATAGTAATCGCCGCCGGTATCGGTGCAGTAGCGGCTGGTGCCAACCACTTGCGCGGCAGGGTGGGAAAAAGGTTTCTGCGGCAGCAGGGCATGCTGGACCTCGTCGGCCAGTTGCAGGGCGTCGATCAGTTCGGTGCGATGGCGCAGACCGCGAATCATGTCGTTGGTATGCCCGGCAATCACACCGAATTCGTCACGGGTTGCCACGGGCACCATCTGGGTTAGATCGCCCTGGGAGACTTTTTCGAGCACGCGGGTTTCATTGTTGAAGAGCAGCTTGAGGTTGCGCGAATATGAATAGATGAGGTTCACGACGATGCCCATCAGCACGCCCATGATGAAGACCACTTCCAGCATGACCGTGCGCTCCGCCATTTTAAGTGCGGCGGGATCGCTCTGGGCCTCGGCCAGCCAGGCGAAATCGCGGGCGATGACCAGGGCCAGGATGACGCAGATAAACAGGCTGGTGCCAAAGGCCACCAGAGAGAATTTGCGGGTCATGGGGTAGTAGCGGCGGGGCGGACGGGCTCCGGTATTTTCCGCCAGCGCTTTCTGGATAATGCCCCGTTCCCGTGCCAGGGCCATGTCGAGCCCCATGAAGAAGCCGACCACGAGACACCCGATCAGCAGGCTCAACGCACTGATCAGATAGAAATCATGGACCAGATTGTTGAACAGGCCCACAGCGCAGCCTGCGGCCAAACAGAGGAACACTTCGAGACGGAACTGCCGGCCGGGTTGCTCTTCCACCGCAACGGACGCCACGAAGCGGCGTGCCAGCAGTGGACGCACGGCCAGCGCACTCGCGAAAGCAACCAGGAGCGTTGTCCCCAGGGTCACGGGGGACAGGGTTTCCATGAACGGTCAGACTTGTCCGCCGTAAATCGTGAGGGTGCCGACGGCAAAAGCGTAATGGAAGAAAATGCGCACGTTGACCTGTCCTGTCAGAAAAGTTTGATGACGATATAGCTTCCGCTGAACTGCGAAAAAAAAGTGACGCACCCGCGGCGCCGGTCGAAGTGTTCATCCACCGCGACCCGGTTGCCCAGTAACTGGGCATGCCCGTAGTCTTCGAAAACCATGATGCCGCCCGGGCTCAGAACTTCCGGGTAGATCCGCCGGATCAGGTAGTCCGTGGAGCGGTAGGCGTCACAGTCCACGTAGACCAGGGCCAGGCGCTGGATGCCCGAATCGTCGAAGGTGCGGGTGAAATCACCCTGTACGAAACGGACAAACGGAAAGCCCTTGAACTTGGCGCGCACCGTCGCGAAGTCGACCGGATGGGACTGGCTCCAGAACCGGTCGATGCCGAACGACTCCTCCGGAAACGAAGTGAAGGTATCGAATAGATAGAGGCGTTTGTCGGCTCCGAGCTTTTCGATCAGCGACGCCATGAGGTAGCCGCTATGACCGCGGAAGGAACCGAATTCGGCGATATCGCCCGCGATCGCATTGTCGATCGTGTTTTTAATAAGCTGGCCCAGATCCATGAAATCCCGGATGTCGCATTTTTTTTCGAAGTGCGTTAAAGCTTCTTCGTAGATCTCAAACACATCCACCGGGTAGGCGGCCAGGGGGGAGACCAGATCAGCCGCCGTGGTCATGGTGTGGCGTATGAGGGTCGCGTAGCTTTCGCGGGGGAAGGTGACGTACTCGAACGTCAGCCGGCCCAGCGCGGGATCCCGCAGAATGTGGCGCGCGGCCGCAGCGGTGCGGCGGATATCGGTATAGGTGCAGACGATGCAGGCATAGGTCTCGGGGGCCGTCACGCCGTCCTGAATCAGTTCCGACAGGCCCATCTGTACGGGATGCATGCCGCGGGCGGCCAGATCGCTGCGGATGGCCGCGGCGTAGGTGTCATTGGTCCCAATCAGCAGGATCGGTTGCTTGCCCTCGCGTTTGAAGGCGTTGCGGGCTTTTTTGCACAGGAACCGGACCGCATCCGATTTGGTTTTTACGTGCCAGCGGTTGATTTTGGGTTGGGGGTCAGGCGTCATGGTTAGCGTCGGGACCTTTCCAGCCGGGGCCACGTTATTGGCTCCCTCCCATTTACTTGATTTGCCCGTATCTGTAAATCGCGGATCGCTCAGCATCTCCGGCCGCGGTATCCTTGGCGGGGGATGGTTTTGACAAAAAACGAAGGACGGGGCTATAACCAGCGATCCTGCCGACACCCGGGTGGCGGGTCGTCCGGCTTCAACGGAAAGCGATTGATTCATGGAATTTTTACTGTGTGTCATCGGTATGGTTATGATATTTGAGGGGCTGCCCTATTTTGCCTTTCCGCAGAAGATGAAACACTGGATGCTCCAGATCATGGCCATGCCTGAAGATACACTGCGTCGTTTCGGTCTGGCCCTGATGATCGGCGGGCTGGCCCTGGTGTATTTCGGTCGGCATGGTTTGACCTGATGTATAGTCTGGACGATTATGATTTCGAGATGCCGGAGGCGCTGATCGCCCAGCATCCGGTGATCCGTCGTGACCATTCCCGCCTGATGACGCTGCACCCGATCCGGGGTGACGTCGGACACCATCTTTTCTTCGAACTGCCGGATCTGCTGGACGCCGACGATTTGCTGGTCCTGAACAACACGCGCGTCATCCCGGCCCGGCTCCACGGCCGCAAGGAGACCGGCGGCAAGGTCGAAGTGCTGATTTTGGACTATGCCAGTGGTCTGGCGACCTGGCAGGCCGGGGGTGATTTCGTGAGTGACTGCCTGGTGAAGGCCTCCAAGCGCCCGCGCCCCGGCAGCTGCCTGCACTTCAATGATCACCTGGAAGCCGAGGTTTTGGCTTCGCACGACGAGATCCACACCCTGCGGTTTTCGTCCCGGGGCGATTTCGAGACCCTTCTGACCCAGACAGGGGAAATGCCGCTGCCGCCCTATATCCGGCGATCCTCCCCCGGTGCAGCGGGGGCCGACGACAAGCACCGTTACCAAACCGTTTATGCCTCGCAGGCCGGCGCCGTCGCAGCCCCGACCGCCGGGTTGCATTTCAGCGAGGCCCTCCTGGAGCGGCTGGCCGGCCGGGGTGTTCAAACGGTGGAACTCACCCTGCATGTGGGCTACGGGACCTTCCTGCCGGTGCGGGTGGACGATATCCGGCAACACCGCATGCATGCCGAGCACTACGCGATCGCGCCGGGGACGGCGGACCGGATCAACCGGCATCGCCGTCGGGGGGGGCGCATTGTCGCCGTGGGCACCACCTGTGTTCGGTCCCTGGAATTCGCCACCGGCGATGATGGTCTTTTACGGGCCGGCCGCGGTCGCAACGATCTCTTCATCTATCCCGGCCACCGATTCCGGATGGTGGACGGCATGGTCACCAATTTTCACCTGCCGCGATCAACCCTTTTGATGCTGGTCTCGGCCTTCGCCGGTCGGGAGCCTGTTTTGGCCGCCTATCGCGAGGCTGTGGCCCGCCAGTATCGTTTTTTCAGCTACGGGGACGCCATGTTGATTCATCCCGGGATCAAGGGGCGCGAAGGCCATGCTGCAGTTTGAACTTCTGGCCCGCTCGAGCGAAACTGCGGCCCGTTGCGGTCGCTTCCAAACCGCCCGCGGCGAGGTGCGCACCCCGGTGTTCATGCCGGTCGGGACGTTGGGTTCGGTCAAGGCCCTGACCCCCGAGGAACTGAGGGGCGCCGGCGCGCAGATCATCCTGGGCAACACCTACCATCTCTATCTGCGGCCCGGTTTGGAGGTCATCCGTCATTTCGGGGGCCTGCACCGTTTCATGAACTGGCCGGGGCCCATCCTGACCGACAGCGGCGGGTTTCAGGTGTTTTCCCTGGCCAAACTGCAGAAGATCACCGAGGAGGGGGCGGCTTTCCAGTCGCATATCGACGGCTCCCGACACGTCCTGACGCCGGAAAAGGCCATCACGATTCAAGTCGCGCTGGATTCCGATATCATTATGCCGCTCGACTGGTGCATCGGCTACCCGGCCGAGCGATCCGATGTGCGGGAGGCCCTGGCGCTTACCACCCGTTGGGCGCAGCGTTGCCGGACGATCTGGCAGGCCGAGGCCCGGCCGCAGGCGGCCCTTTTTGGCATCGTCCAGGGGGGGATGCACGACGATCTGCGCCGTGAATCAGTCGAAGCGCTCGTGGCGCTCGATCTGCCGGGTTATGCCCTGGGCGGTCTGAGCGTCGGCGAGCCCGCCGACATCATGCTGGCAGTGGCGGAGAGGGCCCTGCCCCTGCTGCCCGCCGACCGGCCACGCTACATCATGGGGGTGGGAACCCCCGAGAACCTGGTGGAACTCGCGGCCCGCGGGGCGGACATGTTCGATTGTGTCCTGCCGACCCGCAATGCCCGCAACGGTCAACTGATAACGGCCCGGGGTACGATCAATATCAGCAACGCCCGTTTCCGAGAGGACACGCGCCCGGCTGACCCCGACTGTGGCTGTTATACCTGCCGGCATTATTCACGGGCCTATCTGCGTCATCTCTACATGGCGCGCGAACTGCTAGCTTACCGCTTGAATTCCATCCACAATATCCATTATTATACTTATCTTATGGATGAAATGCGGCGGGCCATTCGTACGAATACCTTCGAAGCCTTCCGCAAGGCTTTTTACCAGGGACGTCAGACCCAAGATGGCTGAGGCACAGCCGTCTTGCCGACACGGCCCGGGATTGGGGGCCGAAGGGGGAACCATGGAAGAACAGGTCAAATTGGTGCTCGACAAGATTCGGCCATCGCTGCAGGCCGACGGCGGGGACGTCGAATTCGTGGCCGTCGAGGATGGCGTGGTGCAGGTTCGGCTCAAAGGCGCCTGCGCGGGCTGTCCCATGAGCCAGATGACCCTTAAAAACGGGATCGAAAGACTCCTCAAACGTGAAGTTCCGGGTGTCGCATCGGTCGAGGGCGTTCCCTGATCTGTTCGCGAAACCATAGGGTGCGCGGTGCGTCGCGCCGCGGACCTAACATGAACACCGACGCGGCAGAACGGTTCTATCAGGAGCGGCCGGCAACCGGCGGCCCTGGAGGATAATAGCGTCAAATACGACCACAGGGATTGACCATGACGATTGCCACCAAGATCGATACGATTCTGCAGCGCTCATCCTGGATTCGCAAAATGTTCGAAGAAGGCGCGCGCCTTAAGGCGGAGTACGGCCCGGACAGGGTGTTTGACTTTAGTCTCGGCAATCCGAACATCACCGCCCCGGAGTGCTTCGACAAGGCTCTGGCGGAAACCGCCTGCAGCTGCAGCGGGGAGCATGGCTACATGCCCAACACGGGCTATCCCCACGTCCGCCAATCGGTGGCCAAATACCTGACGGCGGAACAAGAGGTCGTGGTGAGTCAGGACGAGGTCATTATGACCTGTGGGGCCTCGGGAGCCTTGAACGTGGCGCTCAAAACCCTTCTCGATCCCGGGGACGAAGTGCTCACACCGGTGCCCTGCTTTGTCGAGTACGGCTTTTACGCCGACAATCACGGCGGCGTGCTCAAAACCGTCCGGACCCATCCCGACTTCAACCTTGATCTCGACGCCATGGCGGCCGCGATCACTCCCAAGACCAAGGTCGTGCTGATAAATTCGCCTAACAACCCCACCGGCCAAATCTACAGCCGTGAGAGCCTGGTCCGGCTGGGGGAGCTGCTGGCGACCAAGAGCGCCGACTACGAGCGCACGATCTATCTGATTTCCGACGAACCCTACCGCAAGATCGTTTTCGATGACCACACGGTGCCCAGCATCTTCGCCGTCTATGCTGACAGCATCCTGGCCACCTCCTATTCCAAGGATATTTCGATTCCAGGTGAGCGCATCGGTTACGCCGCCCTGAATCCGGCCGCCAATCACCGTGACGACGTGATGAACGGCATGGCTCTGGCCAACCGCATTCTAGGCTTCGTCAATGCACCAGCGCTGATGCAGAAAATCGTGGCCTGCCTGCAGGGCACCAGCGTCGACATCAGCCTTTATCAGCGCAAGCGCGATATGCTTTGTCAGGGGCTGGCCGCGGCCGGCTATGACTTCGTAACCCCGCCGGGAACGTTCTACCTTTTTCCCCGATCTCCCATACCTGACGACGTGGCCTTTGTTCAAGCCCTGCAGGAAGAACTGATCCTGGTGGTGCCGGGAAGCGGCTTCAACGGGCCCGGCCATTTCCGGATCGCCTTCTGCGTGGACGATGAAACGATTGTCAACGCGCTACCGGGTTTCAAGCGGGTGATGGCGCGTTTCCGCTGATATCCGCACCGGGATCTGCACGGCGGTTGCGTCTTCAAATGGTGCGAAGGTACGATTCCTGCATTCATTCGACGGCGGTATTGCTCGCTGCGGCCCCTGAGGAACACATCCTGCGTTCGTCTGCCGCGGCTTAGACCGGAAACAGCTGGCTGGTCGGCGTCTGACGGGCCGCATCCGGTGACCGCCGATCTTATCGGCCCTCGGAATGGAGGGGGCGTCATGCATCTGCTCCGGAATTTTCGTGATTTTCGTATTCGGTATAAACTGCTGGCCGGCTATACCCTGGTCTTCGTTCTCTGCCTGGCGTTGGGCAGCATGGTGGTCTACACGGTGGTGCGGCGCACGCTTGAGCAGAACATCGAAAGCGAGCTCAAGAACACCACCACCACCATTCTCAACATGGTGCGCACCTCGGCGGACACGTCCATTAAAAATCATCTGCGGGCCCTGGCCGAGAAAAACCGGGATATCGTGGACCACTTTCACCAGCAGGCCTTGGATGGCACCCTCACGCTGGAAGCCGCCCAGACTCTGGCCCGGGAAGCGCTGCTCAGCCAGACCATCGGCAAGACGGGTTATATCTATTGCCTCAACAGCGGCGGGTACATGGACGTGCACCCTAAAAAAGCCCTGCTGGGTGAAGATCTCTCCCGGCATGCCTTTATTCAGGAGCAGAAACGCCGCAAGGAAGGCTATCTCGAATACGACTGGAAGAATCCGGGCGAGACCCGCAGCCGCCCCAAAGCCCTCTACATGACCTACTTCGAGCCCTGGGACTGGATCATCTCGGCCTCCTCCTACCGGGAAGAATTCCGCGAACTCGTCAACGTGGACGATTTCCGCGACAGCATTCTATCCCTGCAGTTCGGGAAGACCGGCTATTCCTATGTGATCGACGAGCAGGGCAACATGGTGCTGCACCCCCGGGTGAGCGGCAACTATCTTCACGCCCGCGACCGCGACGGCAATGAATTCATTCGCGAAATCTGCGCCCGCCGCAGCGGCAAGATTACCTATTCCTGGACCAACCCCGGTGAAAAAACCGCCCGCGACAAACTGGTGATCTTCAACCATATCCCCGAGTTCCAGTGGATCGTGGCCTCGTCGAGCTATATGGACGAATTCTACGAGCCGCTCAAGAACATGCGCACCCTGATCATCGCCTCGGTGGCCATTCTATTTATCCTGGTCGTGCCGCTGACCCTCTACATC
>JAAUXW010269393.1_pt1 | contig 12016 bp, 8 predicted proteins | sample 7278141 | NCBI WGS metagenome assembly JAAUXW01 (sample SAMN14350115, study PRJNA611818) | marine sediment metagenome | isolation source: surface marine sediment (2.1m) | place: French Polynesia: Moorea | collected 2018-08
AAGGCTACGAGCTGGTACAAGTGGCCAGTGGCTTTCGCTATCAGGTGCGCCAGGTGCTGGAACCTTGGATCTCTCATCTCTGGGAGGAGAAGCCACCGCGCTATTCCCGCGCCGCGATGGAGACGCTGGCCTTGATCGTGTATCGACAACCGATTACCCGCGCCGAGATCGAGGATATTCGTGGTGTCAGTGTCAGCACGCACATCATCAAGACCTTGATGGAGCGTGAGTGGATCCGTGTGCTGGGTCACAAAGACGTGCCGGGGAGACCCGCGCTGTATGGGAGCACGCGGAATTTTCTGGATTACTTCAATCTTGCATCCCTGGACGAGCTTCCGAACCTGGCGGAGCTGACCGATCCCGACACGCTGGTACGCCAGCTTGAGCAAGACGAATCCGGCGAACCATCTCAGAGCCAACCCCCCGATGAGGCGGCGCAAGATGAGGCTGCGCAAGGAGGATCGGCAATGCAACAGGAGCCGGTGTTGCTGGATCTACCCCCGAGCAACACCCAGCACTAAATTCCGCGCGGTCAAGAGTAAATGAAATCGACGCCACGATAGTGATCCAGGTTAAAGAGCCATAAATTTGTTTGCGGGTATTAATCGTCCGTGACGGGCAAGGTACAATCCAAACCTCATCTTGCACAGACTGGGACGCCTACTCGTGTGGCTGAGCGACTACAGAAACTTCTCGCGAGGACCGGCTTGGGATCACGGCGGGAGATCGAGGGCTGGATCGAGTCCGGTCAGGTTAGGGTTAATGGCCGAGTGGCGCGCCTTGGCGCGCGCGCGGATGCCACCGATCGAATCGAAGTTCGGGGTCGACGCGTACGCCTCTCGGCCGAAAAACCCTCCCGCGTATTGCTCTACCATAAACCGGTGGGCGAGGTCTGCACACGCAAGGACCCGGATGGTCGGCCGAGCGTATTTCAGCGCTTTCCGCGTCTGCAGCAGGCGCGTTGGATCACGGTGGGCCGGCTGGACATCAACACGTCTGGCTTGTTGTTGGTGACCAACGATGGTGAGCTTGCTCACGCCTTGATGCATCCCTCCCTGCAGCTCGAACGTGAATACGCGGTGCGGGTGCGCGGGGAGGTCAGTGAGTCCATGATCCAGAGACTGCTGGACGGGGTAGAGCTCGAGGACGGTCCGGCGCGTTTCGCTACGGTGCGCGATGCCGGTGGAACGGGGGTGAACCACTGGTATCATGTGGTGCTGACCGAGGGTCGCAACCGTGAGGTGCGACGTCTGTGGGCGTCACAAGGCGTCACCGCGAGTCGCTTGATCCGTATTCGTTATGGACAGGTTGTCCTTGGGCGGCGGCTGAAAGCCGGACGGTGGCGTGACCTGGATCCCAATGAGCTTAGAGAACTCTACCGGCAGGCTGGCATCAGAGCCAAAGGCTTGACGAAGCCTAGCGCGCGGCGGAGCCGAAATCCGCGGCGCGCGGCCGCGCGACGTGGATGAACAGACGGCAGCTCCAAACCCTGTATCGCCAACTGTTGTCCCAGTACGGACCGCAACACTGGTGGCCTGCGGATACACCCTTCGAGGTGATGGTGGGAGCGATCTTGACCCAGAATACCGCGTGGACTAACGTGGAACGTGCCATTGGCAATCTGAAGCGTGAACACCTGCTCAACCCAGAGCTCATCGCTCGGTGTCCTAAGGCACATCTTGCGGTTTTCTTGCGACCCTCGGGTTATTTCAACGTCAAGGCGGATCGCCTGAAGCTGTTTTGCTCCTGGTACGTCGAAATGGGTGGGTACGAACGCTTAAAATTTCACACCACCCGGGGCTTGCGCCATCGCCTGCTGGCGGTCAAAGGTATCGGGCCAGAGACCGCCGACGACATACTGTTGTACGCGTTTAACCGTGCGGTGTTCGTCATCGACGCCTACACGCGTCGCCTGTTTTCGCGCCTGGGTTGGATCAAGGGTGATGAACCCTATGAAACGCTGCGCCTGGGCATCGAGCGTGCCTTGGGCGGGAATGTGAAGCAATACAACGAGTATCATGCATTGATTGTCAAACATGGTAAGGACATCTGTCGGCCAACACCCCGGTGTCGGGGTTGTGCCTTGGCTGCGCGGTGTGTGGGCGCAATTCGGAAACTCGCACAGAAATAGCTCGTGAGAGGACCTTCCAGGCTTAGACAGTATAGGGAGATATTACCATGGGCGTCGTTAGATTCTTGGTGATCGTTGTGCTTGCGACTGGGAATCCGTATGCGATCGGTGCACAAACCCAGGGCGATGAAGCGCTGGATCCGGGTATGGTCAATCCGGGCTACGCGGAAAAGCCAGAGTGGTTCAAGAACTCGTTTCTAGACATACGTGAGGACGTGGACGAGGCCACAAAAGCCGGAAAGCGCGTCATGCTGTATTTCTACCAAGACGGCTGCCCCTATTGTAAGAAATTGTTGCAGGACAATCTGGGACAACGTGAGATTACCCACAAGACGCGCGCGTACTTCCAGGTGGTGGCGATCAACATGTGGGGTGACCGCGAGGTTGTCGACTTCGAGGGTGAAGACACCACTGAGAAGCAGTTCGCGATTGATCTCAAGGTGATGTTTACCCCGACCCTGTTTATGCTGAATGAACAGGGTGCCGTGGTGTTGCGCATCAACGGCTACTTTCCTCCCAATAAATTCATCGCCGCGTTAGATTTCGTAGGTCAGAAACTCGAATCGCAGACCGCCCTCAGGGACTACCTGGCCAAGCAGACCACCGCGCCGGCAACCGGCAAGTTGCACGTTCAGCCCAACTACATTCAGCCACCCTATCGACTGGCCGATTGGTTGAAACGCAGTCACAAGCCCCTGCTGGTGCTGTTTGAGCAGAAACAATGCAGTAACTGCGACGAACTCCATCTCGACATCTTTGTACGGGCGGAGAGCAAGCGCTTGCTCAAGCAATTTGATGTCGTGCTAGTTGATATGTGGTCCCAGCAGCCAGTGCAAACGCCGCAGGGCAAGGAAACGAGCCTATCGCGATGGGCCCGGGAGCTGAGGGTCAACTATGCACCAAGCCTGGTGTTTTTCAACACCAACGGCGAGGAGGTCTTCAGAACCGAAGCCTATCTCAGGGCCTTTCACACCCAATCGGTCATGGATTACGTGGCCTCTCGGGCCTACCTGGAGCAGCCTGAATTTCAGCGCTACATTAGTGCCCGGGCAGACGCTCTGGAAGCGCAAGGAATCGAGGTCGACCTCATGCACTAATGAGCTGTCGGGAATGTGTGAAATCACTTATTCCTGACAGCCTCTCAGGGCGGATTGTTGACCCGCCCATGCGGTGCGCGTGCCGCGGACGCTTCGACATGCACAAACGTGGTTTCATATGTTGGCGGAGGTTAGGAGGAAGTTCTGGCCGGTGGCCCCGCGGCTGTCTGGTCCCATGAAGTAGAGATAGGGCGCGGTAACCTCCTCTGGAGCGGGGAGTGTGTAGGGGTCTTCGCCGGGATAGTTATACTGGCGTAGCTTGGTCCGCACGGGGCCGCTGTCGACGCCGTTGACACGCACCGGCCGATCTCCGCTGCACTCGCTGGCGAGGATCTTGATCAACCCCTCCAAACCCGCTTTCGCCACCCCGTACGCACCCCAGTAGGCTTTTGTGCAGCCATGGGTGGAAAACACGATGCTCGGATCGGGCGCGAGATCCAGCAGCGGTAGGCAGGCCTGACTGAGGAGAAAAGGCGCGTGCAGATTGACCGTCATGACTTGTATCCAGCGTTCTATGTCGTATTGTCTCAAGGGGGTCAACCCGCTCACCCAGCCGGCGTTGTTCAACAGGCCATCCAAGCGACCGAATTCCATTTGCAGCCGCGCCGCGAGATCGTCGTAATCGTGTGGCGCCGCGCCCTCAAGATTCATGGGATACAGCGCGGGTTGCGGGTGTCCAGCCGCTTCGATCTCGTCGTAGACCTGCTCCAGTCCCTTGATGTTGCGAGACAGCAGGACCACCGTGGCACCGTGGGCCGCGTACGCCTTGGCGACGGCCTTGCCTATGCCATCGCTGGCTCCAGTGACCAAGACGACCCGTTCCTGCAGCAGATCGGGGGCAGGCGCATACCGACCGATCTGCTCGGCAGACGGACGAGATTCTGTAGTGCCGTTGTGGTCGCTTTTCAAATTGTGGTCCTTTGGATCGTCTCGAAAGTTAACAGAATACGGCGTACTCCGCGTTGTGTTGCAAGCACCGCTTTGTTACTTACCGACGACGCACTGTCGGTTACGCAGGCATTCACGGACGTCACTAATCTGGTCTCGAATCACTCCTCATTGTAGCTCGGCAAGGCGCAAGCTTGAAGAACAAACCACCAACAATCAAATTCGATTTAGGATAGAATTTCGCCAGCACAATGACAGCCAGCGACGCACACAGGAGCATAACTTATGAGTACACTGGATACGTTCGAGGCATTGGTCGTCGAAGAAAGCGCGGACAAACAATTCACCCGATCCATTAAATCTAGAAAGATCAACGATCTGCCCGACGGAGACGTTCTGGTGCAGGTGGTCTATTCTTCCCTGAACTACAAGGACATGCTTTCCGCAACCGGAAACAAGGGCGTTACCCGCAACTATCCGCATACCCCTGGAATCGATGCGGCTGGGATTGTTGCCGACAGCTCCAGTGCGGACTTCAGACCCGGCGACGAGGTCATCGTAACCTCCTACGACCTGGGAATGAACACGCCAGGCGGTTTCGGTCAATACATCAGGGTTCCGGCGGGGTGGGTGGTGCCCATGCCCGTAGGCCTGACGGCAAAAGAAGCCATGGTCTACGGTACGGCCGGCTTCACAGCGGCTCTGTCTGTCTGGAAGTTGAGCGAGAGCGGGGTCCAACCCGAGGACGGCAGCGTATTGGTTTCCGGAGCCACCGGCGGGGTCGGCAGCATCGCGGTCTCGATCCTTGCCAAGCTCGAATATGACGTCACCGCCGTAAACGGTAGGAAGGATGAGACGGATTATCTGAGGAAGATTGGCGCCAAAGACGTCATCAGCATCGAAGAGGCGACCGACACAAGCGGACGTCCCATGCTGAGGAGCCGCTGGGCTGGTGGCATTGATACAGTGGGTGGAGACATCTTGGCTACGATGATCAAATCCGTCGATCCCATGGGTACGGTTACCTGCTGCGGTAACGTGGCCTCACCGGACCTGCCCCTGAACGTCTATCCGTTTATACTGCGCGGTGTGACCCTGATTGGCATCGATTCCCAGAACTGTCCGATGCCCACCAGAACAAAGGTGTGGAACAAACTCGCGTCGGCGTGGAAGGTAGACTGGTTGGATACCCTGACTACCGAAGCAAGCCTCGCTGCGCTGAACGATAAAATCGAAACCATGCGGCAGGGAAAACACGTGGGCCGTACGATAATCAGGATGGCCGACTAAGATCGATTGTCGTAGCATCGGAGACCTGACCGAAACGGTCCCGGTGAGCGATGATGCGCACGCCCTCTGGGAAGCTGCGTCTCGCTCACCAGGAACATGATGAACTGTCCTCCAAGGGCCATCACCGTAACGTCGACCACGCACGGTACCGCACGGCATAGCATCGCGTCGACCGGGATGTCGCTCTACTGGGGGCTGTCTCGTGTGTTGGGCTTTCTGGTGGGCGGGATGGCACCGCACGTTGGATCCGCAGGGTATGCAGGAAATTCCAGAACCGATGTGTCGGGGGATGACTCCTAGTTGAACACAAACTAAGGGAAAATGGGCGCAATCGTCCTCACACAAGGTGGGTAAGGGTTTGCGTGACCCGAACCTACACATCCAGGGAATGTTACTCACTCAATCACCATCAACGGACGACAAATCTCCCCTGTGCCAGCGTCGCTTGATCTGCGGGAAATCGATACCTCAGCTATGAACCCCGACCCAATGATAGCACTTAGCGGTATCGGCATAATCGCGATTGTTTGTCAATGGTTGGCGTGGCGAGCCAAGTTGCCCGCTATTTTGTTCTTGTTGTTGGCCGGTATCCTTGTCGGACCCGTCAGCGGGTTGTTGAATCCGCAATCGCTGTTCGGCGAGCTGCTTCATCCCATGATCTCGCTTGCGGTCGCAGTGATCCTGTTCGGAGGCAGCCTGACGTTAAAATTCAACGAGATTCGCGGCCTAGAAAAGGTCGTGCGCAATATGATTACCCTGGGTTTGGTGATCACCTGGGTCGTCACGGCGGTGGCCACTCATTGGATGACCGGATTCGACTGGAAACTCGCCTTCCTATTTGGCGCACTGGTGGTGGTGACCGGACCGACCGTAATCGATCCCATGCTGCGTACTGTGCGTCCGAACGCCAACATAGCCAATGTGCTTCGTTGGGAAGGCATTGTAATCGACCCGCTCGGCGCACTGCTCGCGGTGTTGGTGTTTAATTTTATTGTTTCAAGCGCCGCCGGCGAGGTGACCTTAGGAAAAGGATTGTGGATATTTAGTAGCATCTTGTTGACGGGTTGTGTCACCGGTGCGGTTGCAGGTTATGTGCTGGGTATCATTTTGCGCGATTTCCGGATTCCCGAGTTCTTGCACAACTTGGCTACTTTTTCTTTGGTGTTGACTACCTTTACCATCGCTAATCTCCTATCAGAGGAATCGGGACTGCTGGCAGTGACCGTCATGGGGATGTGGTTGGCGAACATGAAAAATGTGCATACCGAGGACATCCTGAATTTTAAGGAAAGCCTCAGCATGCTGTTCATTTCCGGCCTGTTTGTAATCCTCGCGGCAGAGTTGAAGTTCGAGCAGTTCGCCATCCTCGGTTGGTCGGGATTTGGTATCCTGTTCGCAATCCAATTTGTAGCCCGTCCACTGAAGGTGTTGGTCTCTACTGCCGGTTCGTCGCTTAGTTGGCCGGAACGTGCGCTGATCGCTTGGATTGCCCCGCGCGGTATCGTGGCGGCGGCGGTCTCCGGTTTGTTCGCGATTCGGTTGCAGCAAATCGGGTTCTCCCAGGCCGAGTTGATCGTACCGCTGACTTTCAGTGTAATCATCGGTACCGTGGTGTTGCAGAGCACCACCGCACGACCCATAGCAAACCTACTCGGGGTGGCTGAACCGGAGGCTAAGGGTTTTTTGATCATCGGCGCCCATCCATTCGCCCGTGCCATCGCAGTAACCTTGAATGAACTGGGATTCAAGACCCTACTTACCGATACCACTTGGGACAACATCCGCGCGGCGCGTATGGCTGGACTCACTACGTATTTCGGAAATCCCATATCCGAGCACGCCGATCGGCACTTGGACCTCGTGGGCTTGGGTCGCTTGCTTGCCTTGTTGGATCAACCTGAGCTCAACACCTTGGCATGCATGCGTTATCGCAGTGAGTTTGGGCGCAACGCCGTCTACTCTTTGTCAGTGGCCGCGGGTAAGGACGAAAAACGTGAGGTTTCATCAGAGCATAAGGGCTATACGCTGTTCAGTGACGACGCCAGTTACTACAAACTTGCGCGTCTTGTCAGCCTGGGGGCAAAAGTACACGTCACACAGTTGAGCGAAGATTTCAGCTTCGAGGATTTCCAAACTAAACACGGTGAACGCGCCATTCCCCTGTTTGCCCTATCTCCGAAGCATCGCTTGGAGGTCTTCGTCACCGGTGACAAACGGAAGCCGCTCGCCGATTGGACCGTTGTCAGTCTCATCTTGGAGCAAGACGAAACCAAAACACCGTCCGACGAAGTGAACCCTAACGCGCAGCCGAGCACAGGTACGTAAAATCGTGCATTGCTTAAACTTGGGTGACATATGTATGAAGGCGCATCAATCGGACCGGGTGAACACGCGTTTCAAGAAGACACCAACCGAGTGCGCGCGTCGGGCGCGAAGAAGAGTGACGTCCATGGCAGACTTCAGACTCAATCTAGAGGCGCAGGCAACGGTGTATGTGAGGACATCCAGAGCTTGAACAGCTGCGTCGTTTCACAGCAATTCCCATCGTCAAGCCCCATATGTTTACGCTAGATCCGTTCTTCAAGGCTAGGGTTACTGGACAGCCCAAAGGGCGGCTCAAAGAACTTGTGTTGGCGGCCCAATACCATGAGAAACAAATGCGCCGTCGGATCGTCGTGGCTTCACCGTTGACGGCTTCATGTACTTGGATAGAGTACTAGCACGGACCTTGAATCAGAGAGTTTTCAGATACTCGATGAGTTGCGCGCGCTCCTCATCGGTGTATTTGCGCCACTGGCCGTTGTCTCCTATGGTGGAGGTATAACGATTTCCTGAGTGCCCCGCATTACTGTTGCCGGGGATGGGGTTTCCCTGGCTGTCCACTGTAGCGAACAGGAACTGGTTTTCATCACGGCTCGCCGAAAAACCAACCTTCTTGGGGTCGAACACCCGACTCCCAACGTAGAAAGATTTTTCGCGTTCACTATCGATTCTCAACAGCTGGTCGAGGTTGGGAACGGAGCCGTTGTGCAGGTACGGTGCGGTCGCCCAGATGCCGTTCAACGGCCTCGCCTTGTAGGCGACGAGGTTGGGTGGGCTGGGGCCGCCCTTTTCGGCGGGAACGTGGTACCCGGTCAGCGCCAGCAACTGCTGTTGATCCAGCGGTGGGTTAAAGCCGGCGAGCTGCTTTTGTATGACCGCACCGACCACGACGGTCAGCATGGCACCCCGGGGCACCTTGTCCGCCGACTTATACTCGTCCGGAAGGTGCGGGCGCACGATACCCGGGTCGACATTGAGCGCTGGATTGATAAAATTCATGGCCATCAGCGGATCGGTCCCGATCTTGTCTAGAGCGACCCTGTTGATGTCGATGAACTGCGCGCCGACGGGATTAGGTGGCGTCATGGGACACTTTCCGTCAGCATCGAGGATGCCGTGGCAGCTGACGCAGTTCTTCGCGTATAGGGCTTTGCCCTTATCCGCTTTCGCCCGGTCGATCGGTGGCAATGGCGCACCCCACTTCGGCGAATCTAACTGTGTGATCAAACTCTCCAGCTGGAACAGGTTCATGATTCTCGCGGAGGAGTCGAAGCGCTCCTTGTCATTGTCGGTTTTCACGATTGTGTGGGCGAATACGCCGGACACTTCACCGATGTTCCGGCCGATGTGATTGTTGGCGGAGCCATTCCATTGCACCCAGCTCAAATTAGAAGTGTTCCATAGGAAGGGATAGCTCACCGGTGCGTTGGCTGGGGTCGCATTGCCTGCGATCCCAGTAAAGCTTGCGGTCACGCGATTCAGGATCGCTCCGAATGCGTCCAGGCGTCCGTAGCCGTAGGGCGTCACCAGTCCGCCGTAGTTGATCTCAATATAGTTATTTAGCCAGGCCAGGAAAGCTGTCAGTTCTGTTTTCAGCCGTTGTTCCTCCGCCTCGCTGTAGCCACCCTCGGCCAGGACTCTTTTCGCAAACCGGGTAAGCTTGTCATTTTTATTAACCGTTTTGGTTAATGCGTCGGAAAGTCCCTCGATTAACGACTGAAAGTCAGACATTGGCGGCCCGCCGTCGATGCGCAGCGTCCGACTCTTGTAAATGATCTCCGACGTGTGGCAGGCCGCGCAGGTAAGGCCCAACCACTCCCGGTACTCTGAATAGAGATCCTGCGAGCCGGGGGAATAGCCAGAGGCGTAAACGGCGCGCGAGAGGAATTCCTCCGAATTGTCGTCCTTGACGAAGCCGATCGGTAATCCGTCTGGATTGATACCAGGGGTATTGTCCTGGGGGATATAACCCAGGCGTTTGATATTTGCCGAATCGCGGAACAGCTTGTTACTGTCCGGCTGCTCAAGTGCGAGAAACCAGGAATAGGGCATCAACTGCGAGCCCTGTGACGTATTGTAGTAATCCATCGCCTGCTCCTGAGACCAGCCCTGGTCGAACCAGACGAGCCTGCCTTGTTCACGGGGAGCGGGAGATTTTCCCGCATCCTCGTATCCCGTCGAATCTGCTGATGGGGGAGCAGATCCGTCTCCAGCGGTGTCCTCTTGCTTGTCGGCGCAAGCACTCAGGATCAGGATTGCAACTAAGAGAATTGGTGATACTGCCTTGGAAATAGTGTTCGTTTTCATGGGGCTTCTCGATGCTTTGCAGATGCTTGGTAAACTTTTTTCTCAGTCTGTCTATGCTTTCCGCCGGGCTTTCAATGTGATGTATTCATATCGAGACAGATCGACGCTGCAGAGGCTATTCTTCTTCATGAGAGGGCCGTCAACGACAACGGATTTTGCACCAAGGGGTCTAGTGAGTATGGCGAGGGTTGTCATCGGATGTATGAGGCGCACGCTCAGGTCCTTCACGGTGAAACAAAGTGGGGCTGCTTGCTATTAGGCACAATGTCTCTCACGCGCCTACTTTCACATGGGAAGTTGTTTTTCGCCATCGACAGGTTCATCTGGCGTACTCCAGCTTTCACTCGTTCTTTCAAGCTACCAGAAGTCACGGGTAATGTCTGTGAAAAATTCACATGAAATGGGTTGCCACAGCTCTACAAGCTTATGGTATAGGTCGGAGATTTAGGCAGATGTGTCAGAATCAATCAGTTAGTGTCTGAGTGAGGTGCGTACAACGCTTACGACTTAGCATCAATCTTTTCCAGTACACATACGAATCAACCGTGTACGAGACCAGGACTGAAATCAAGCACTAGGTCAAGGATTAACCACCATATCATTACCGATACACTCCCTGGTAGGGTTCCCAGGATTGGAAAAACACAGCCACCACTGAACCCCGCAGTGTACGTGATGTCCGCCAGGATGTGTATCAGTTTGTGGGTTGCCAATGGCAAATTTAATTTTTCCGACCTATCGTGAATAAGACTTACTCTTGATTTCACCCCTGTTGTGCTTGTTTGTATTGCAGGGAAAACAATCATAACGACAATCTTTGTCTCAGAATCTACAAGGGGATGACGTAACAGAAGGATTTAGCTTCGAGGATTTACGAACTAAACACGGTGACCGCGCCATTCCCCTGTTCGTCCTATCCCCGAGGAATCGCTTGGCGGTCTTTGTGACCGGTGATACACTAATGAGCGTGCGTTGTCTGTCTCTTCCAAAAAAATGACGAGACGGAAATGCCGTCCGACGACAGGCTGTGTATGAGTTGAGGCGCAGGCTTAGTTTAGAGCGAGAATACACTTGCAAAGCGAACTGGCCTTGTATCCGCGTCGGGCTTGAAGAAGCAGTGAACGTATCTATGGCGGATATTGAACTTGATCCGGAGGCGTAGGTAACGGTATTTCTGAGGACATCGCGAGCAAAAACATTCGCGTCGTTGCAAAGGAGTCCTAATACTCTATCCAGGTAATCATTACCTGGATAGAGTACTAGTCGCCAAGCCCCATATGTTAACGCTAGATCCTGTCTTCAAAGCACGGGATAGGAGACAGTTCGAAGGGCGGTTCAAGGAACTTGCGTTGGCCGCCCAATCCCATGAGAAGCGGATCCCGCCGGCGGGTCGTAGCAGCTTTACCGTCGGCGGCTTCTGCAATCCATGTCAGAGAGAAGTGGCTTTCAGAGTCGACTATCAAGCGGGCGGTAACCCTGATGATGGTCCCAACTGGCGTGAGCGGATGGTCTGTCCCTCTTGCCACATGTCCAATCGACAACGACTCATTGCGTCCCTCGTTTGGCAAGAGATCGCGCAGGCGGAAACGCAACAGCGCATTTATCTCATGGAGCAAACGACTCCCCTGTACATCTGGATGCGCAATCGATTTAAGGCGCATTCAATTACGGGCAGCGAATATTTCGGCAAGCGATTTGAATCTGGAACGCGGATAACCCCCTTTGACTATCAAGCGTCCTGGAATGCGCGTCATCCCCTCAGGTCATTATGGCATCGCTTTATTCTGAGTTATGCGATGATCAGGATGGGGGGCATTGTGCACGAGGATGCAACTGGGTTGAGTTTTGGCGATAAGAGCCTGAACATCGTCGTCAGTGATGACGTGTTCGAACACATTCCTTCACCCGAGGCCGCATTCGCCGAATGCGCTCGCGTCTTGAAACCCGGTGGGATTCTGTTTGCCACCATCCCATTCCACAG
>JAAUXW010087586.1_pt1 | contig 12012 bp, 12 predicted proteins | sample 7278141 | NCBI WGS metagenome assembly JAAUXW01 (sample SAMN14350115, study PRJNA611818) | marine sediment metagenome | isolation source: surface marine sediment (2.1m) | place: French Polynesia: Moorea | collected 2018-08
ATTTTTGTCCAAAAAGATACATTGGGTTGAATGGCTTCGTAAGTGGGAAAGGTATCCGCCGCCAAGGGTGGTGTGAGCCCCAGAGAGAGGCCGACCAAGAACAGGCTTGCCAGCAGTTTTTTCGATAGATAATTCATGCAGACGTTTCCTTGATACAGGCGAATGATTGCAGTTACAATTACCGAAATAATAAGCAAATTTCATACCATTTAGCCGATGTGCGTCGAACCCATGCCGTGTGAAGGGGGATGCCGGATGTGGGACTGAAAATGACAGGCATCCACCGGCCGGGCGGTGAGAAACAAAATTTTTTATTGCCCTAAAAACAATTTAGAGTGACCGGCCGCCGGGAAATGACACGAGGCATCTTTCAGGTCTATTCGCCCGGGGCGGATAAAGCGCGGTGCAGAAGCGACCGGATTGAATACTTCAAATGCTATAGCATTCCTCCGGTTGACGACTCACTATAACAGTGGCGTGCTGTCGGGTAAAGCCTGGCTGCGGCAGAAAGGACGCCGAACCCCATCGACGGCAACGATTCATGAATTATGCTATGGGAAATCTTGAATAGGGCCTCATGGATTCGAACGGGCCCTGCGGACCATCCCGTGCCGTCCCGGTGAAGGAGGTGCTATGATCATCAAACAGATCGCGATTGGTGCTATGGACAACTTCTGCTATTTGATCGGTTGCCCCAAGACCCGTCAGGCCCTGGTCATCGATCCCGGCGCTGACGTCGCCGTAATATTGTCGGCGGCGGAGGACGAAGCCCTGACCATCGACACCATCGTCAACACCCATGCCCATGGTGACCACACCGCGGGCAACAGGGCCCTCAAGGAACAAACCGGCGCGCGGATCATGATCCATACTGAAGATGCCAAAGGCTGCCCGCAGGCGGATATCCACCTGTCCGATGGAAACCTCGTCGAGGTGGGGGAGATCACCTTCAGGGTCATCCACACGCCCGGCCACACGCCGGGCGGCATCTGCCTCTACGCCGATGGCAACTTGTTTACCGGTGACACGCTCTTCGTGGGTGACAGCGGGCGCACCGATCTACCCGGGGGCGATCGCCCGACCCTGGGCGCCTCTATCCGGCGGTTGATGGAACTGCCCGAAGACACGGTGGTCTGGCCGGGGCATGACTACGGCCCGACGCCCACCTCCACCCTGGGCTGGGAAAAACGCCACAATGTCAATGCCCGCGAATACGGTTACCACGTGGAAGATTGATACCGCGGCAGGGGTGCCCCCTCCGCAGGTCGCCCGACGTTCTGTCGCCAGCCGACATGCTCATCAACCCAGGAGGCCCATATGACCACTTCTTCGCAAACCGCCCTTGTGACCGGCGCCAGCAGCGGCATCGGAAAGGCCACGGCCGAAGGCCTGGCCCAAGCCGGCTACAGCGTCATCGCAGCAGCCCGGCGTTTGGAGCGTCTCGCCGCCCTGGCGGAACAATATCCCGCCATCAGCCCCTGTCAGGTCGACCTTTCCCAACCGGCTGCTGTGGAAGACTTCTGCTGGGAGATCGCCACGCGATCTGAACCAATTGCCGTGTTGGTCAACAACGCAGGCTACAGCACCCGCGGCGTCGTCGAGGATGTGGCTCTGGATGACATCCGGCGCCTGTTCGAAGTCAACTTCTTCGCCCTGATCCGGCTGACCCAGGCCTGTCTGCCCGGCATGCGCCGGGCAAGGCGCGGAACCATTATCAACCTCAGCTCGATCGTGGGCAAGTTCCCCTTTCCGGGCAGCGGCGTCTACGCCGCCTCTAAGTATGCCGTGGAAGGCATTACCGATGCCCTGCGCATCGAACTGGCCCCGCTGGGCATCCGGGTCGTGGCCATCCGGCCGGGGGCGATCGCCACCGAATTCAGTGAAGTCGCCGCCCGGATGACAGGGGATGTGATGGCCCGAACCGCCGAAGAATACAAACCCTTCTATCAGACGGCCCGCGCGGCCATGGATGAGATTTTCGCCGAGCGCGACTCGGTCGGTCCCGAAATGATTGCCGCGCTGATTATGCAGGCCGTGACCACCAAGGTCCCCAAAGCCGTCTACACCGCCGGGCCACTGAGCGGTGAATTTCTCGGCCAGCGCACGAAACTCGACGACGATGGTTTTCTGCACTTCATGCTGGAGCGCTTCAAGCTGGTTTAGAACGGCATTTCGAGCCAACCGAGGGGACCGATGGGTGAGCGCCCACGTTCTGACCGGTGACGCGCGGGTATTGCAAATGAGCGACGATCCCGGCTTCGTAATTGGGATTACTTGAGCATGAAATTGACGGGACTGCCAATTATGTACCTTAAGTCGCCAACAAGTAAAAAAACCACGGTCCAATCGACCCCCGGCCAGGGAAACCGTGAATCCGAAGCGGCCGACCGCTCCCGGCCGGAGCGTCCGGAAACACCCCCCACCCACCCGAACGATCGGCGGATCGCGCACTGATATGGTAACCCTGCTCGTGGATTGGGGCCTGCCGGCTCTATTAGGCCTCAGTTTTCTGGCGGCCACCATTTTACCCATCGCGTCCGAATGGCTGCTCGTGGCCCTGATTATCAACCAGGTCCACCCGGGCACCGCCGTAGGGGTCGCCACCCTGGGCAACACGCTGGGCGCCGTCACCACCTGGGCCCTGGGCATGTGGGGCGGTCCGTATATCGTCCAGCGCCTGCTGAAAATCGATGCCCTCACCCGCCGGCGGGCCGAATGCTGGTACGACCGCTGGGGATCCTGGTCTCTGCTGCTGGCCTGGGCCCCCGTGGTGGGTGACCCCCTTTGCTTCGTGGGCGGCGTGATGAAGGTGCCCCTTATGCGGTTCACCTTGCTGGTGGCCCTGGGCAAGGCCGCGCGCTATGCCGCCCTGGCCTGGGCGGCTTTAAAGGTGGTCTCCTGAGAACGCACTGTCAGCCGCCGGAATTCAGGCTTCGAAATCAATTCGACGGGGGCACGGGCCGTGTATAGTTCGCGCCCTGCCGCTGATGCGTCGGGAAGCATGGCATGACATGACGGTGCCGCCTATCCGAAACCCAGGCAAAAACCCTCAGGCGGGCAAGACCAGACACGATTAAGGACCGCAACGGCCATTTCAAGCCCCACAGGGGGCTCACCTGAACTGATGGGCCAAGTGGGAGAATCAATCGGTACCTAAACTTGAAACGCCATGGCATGTCTGTCGGCCGGCGAGGTCAAGGGATCCGCCAAGGCTTATGGTGGAGATCCAGGCCTCTTACACCGTTATTTGCCAGCAGCGGTGAATCGGTGCGCGCTTGCGTCGGTAATCCTCCGGTATCGTCCGTTCCGTTATCTCCTCCAACCCGCTGACGGCCAGCGAGGTCATCTGGGGCTTGAAATTCTGGTGGTTGTTGGAAAAGAAGACCGTGGCGCCCGGGCGCATGACGGCGATCACGGCCTCGAGCAGCTGGGGATGATCCCGCACGATATCGAACTGTTCACCGTCCACGCGGGTCGTGGAATAGGACGGCGGGTCCACCACGGCCAGGTCGTAACGATGACCCCCCTGCCGGGCCTTGGCCAGAAAGTCGAGCGTATGCATTTGAACCAGGTCATGGCCCCTGCGCGGGATTTCGTTGAGTTCCATGTTCTGGCGGGCCCAGCGGATGGCGGTATCCGCGCGGTCCACCGAGAGCGTCGAGCGTGCCCCGCCCCGGGCGGCATAGCAGGAAAAGGTTGCCGTGTAGCAGTAGAGATTGAGAAAGTCGCGGCCGGCGGCCATCTTTCGCACCATCTGACGCGTGTCGCGATGGTCGGCGAAAAGTCCCGTATCCACGAAATCGTAGGGGTTTACGAAAAAGCGCAGGTCCCGTTCGCTGACGATGATCTTGCGGTCGGTGTGATCGATCCGCTCATAGCGCCGCCCGCCCTGACGGCCGGCCCGGCGCGCCTTGAGGTGCAGCCTCTCGGCCGGCACCCTCAGGGCGGCCGCGACGGCCGCTCCCATCTGGGCCAGCCAGCCGGGCACTGTTTGCTGGCGGGTATATTCGCCGATGACCAGATGACCGTCATACCAGTCCACCACGGCCCGGATCTCCGGGATATCCCAGTCGTAGAGGCGGAAGACCTCGATATTCTGGCGGGCGAAACGTTTGCGCAGATGCTTGAAACGTTTCCTGACCCGGTTGGCCAGCATTTGGCCCTGCTGTTCGAATCGGGTTCGCAACGCCTGGTCCATTAACGGTCAGATCCTTCGTACGGCGGCCGGGGATCAGCCTTCCCGGTCGAAACGGTTGGTCGCAAAGCGGCGCAGATCGTAAGCCGGCGAGCAGTCGGTCAGCATGGCGGCCATGATTTCCCCCAGTACCGGAGCAAATTTGAAACCGTGCCCGGCCAGGGCGCAGGCCAGGACGTCCGGCTGGCCCGGAAGGGGCCCCAGCCAGAAATCACCGTCCCACGTCTGGGTGTAGAGGCAGATTTCGACCCTGGCCGGTCTCCCCGCCAAGCGCGGCAGGCATGATTTCAAAAAGGACTCGAGGGCACGCTTCTCGCGCCACGAGGCCGACGGCCGAATGTGGTCCGGATCACAGTCCGCCAAGTTGTTGTGGGCGGCGACCTTCACACCGGCGCCGCGGCACGTCACCGGCAGGCAATAGAACTCGCTCAGGGTTTGGCGTGCATGGCGTTCGGGTGACGGCAACTGCCAGAAGTTCACCGGCAGGTTGCCTTGCCGGAAATCAACGCCAGGCGGTGGATCGATCCAGTGCACCGCCACACGCTTGGCCGCCAGCGGCCTGGCCCGGGGGCCCAGCAGTTGGGGGTTGCGGGCCCCGGCCGCCAGCAGCAGGCGACCGCTCTCGTAGACCCCGCGGTTTGTCGTCACTCGGATGCCGGGGCGCCGGGCCTCCCAGCTTATAACGCGCTCATTGAACTGGAGGACCGCACCGGCTTTCCGCGCCTGGTCCAGAAGCGTGGCGATACAGCGTTCGGCATGCAGGATACCGGCCGCCGTTTCGAGCCCCGCGACCAGACCCGGGGACAAGACCAGCTGAGGCCAGCGACGGGTCACCTCGGCGGCCGTGAGGGCCTCGTGAGGGATGTCGTAGGCCCGGGCGCTGGCCAGGAAACCGGAGACCGCCGGCCCATTCTCGGCACCGATGGTCAGATTGCCGGAGAGGGCCAGCAGTTCGGTTCCCGTATCCCGCTCGAGGCGGCGCCACTGTTCCCAAGCCCTAAGCGCCATGGGGACATAGGCTGTTCCCTCCATATAGGCCCGGCGGATGCTGCGCGACAGGCCGTGGTGGCTGCCGAAGGAATGCGGCGGGGCAAACGCATCAAATCCTCTTACGGAAACGCCCTGGCGTGCCAGGGCCAGACAGGTGGCCGCACCCGCCGTTCCCAATCCGACAACGATGACATCATGGCCGGGCATGCCGAAGCCCTCCTCGACAGCCGTACCGGCGGCATGGCAGAAGGAAGAGATCCGAGCCATTGCTCAGCCGTCGCTGCGCATCAGGGGATATTTGGGGGGGTGACCGGCGGAAGGGCTGTCCAGTGGGCGGACGCAATTTTCGGTGGGCGGTCCAGGACGGAACCGGATCTAGACACGCTGTTTTCGCCGGCGCTCCTTGTGGACCATTTGCAGTTTTTCGGATAGGGCGTCCCGGATGAACTCCTGGACTGTAATCTTGTGCTTGTCGCAATGGCTGCGCACCCTCGACATCAGGCTCTGGGGCATATCGATCTGAACACACTGGGTATCGCCATTTTCATTGGCAATTCTATCATCCATAGAACGACCTCCGCTCTGCAGCGCCAGGACAAGATTATATCAACCTGACCAGAAGGACCCTGTGGCATACCACCGCCGTCCTTAATGCGGCGCTGCGGCGGGCGGCCTGCAATCCTGTCGTTATCACGGTTTGGGCAGGGTCAGTCAGCTCGATCTCAACGAATGTGCGGCATCTGCAATTCGGACCACTCGCCGTTGTCTCGGCGTCTGTCGTGACTGCTTCGACAATCGGGATCAAATCTTCTTTCGACACCGGTGTAGCGACGAGGGTTGGTGTGGCGACGATCGACACCCGAACGACGATCCACCACACGGCGTTTTTTGCGTCGTGTTTCCATTTTCGTGTCCCCAGATAAACTGAAGCATACGGCTATGGTGCGAGGCGCGAAATTACGGTTAGCTAAAAAATAAAGGGCCTTTTTCCCTCTGTCAAACCATCGCGGGTCCCCTCGCTTCCCCGCCATCGACCTGATCACCCTCGCCGCCTCCCGGCCAGACCCTGAAAGAACGGTCGCCCCGGCAGATGTCGGGTCGATACAATTCGGGGGCGGCAAGGCCGTCGCGCTGGCGTTTCGCGGCCGAAGGTGCTATGGCGCCGTGAATGGCCCAACCCGACCCGGAGACCAAAATGCCAAAAGTCATCGATCCCCGCATGCACACGGCCGAGCATATCCTAAACCAGACCATGGGGCGTCTCTTTGGATGCGACCGCTGTTTCAGCGCGCACATCGAGAAAAAGAAATCCAAGTGCGATTACCGTTTCGACCGTCCTTTGCTTCCCCTCGAAGAGCGCCAGATCGAATCCACCGTCAATGCCGTCATTGCGGCCGACATGCCCGTCACGGAAGTGTTCCTGCCCATTGCGGCTGCCCGGAGGGAATTTGATCTATCCCGCTTGCCGGCATCGGCCGGTGAAAGGATCCGTATCGTAATCGTGGGGCACTACGACCGCTGCCCGTGCATCGGCCCCCATGTCGATTCGACGGCCGCCATCGGCACGTTTCGCCTCACCTCCACCAGCCATCAGGACGGCGTCCTTCGTATCCGCTACAAGTTGAATCGCTGAGCAATCGCCCGCGCCGACCGGAAGACAGGAACCGGCCGGTCATCCGAAACGGTCTTGGCCGCCCAACACCTTGAATAGTTCGGGCACCGTGTTCTTGGGACTGATCTTGTACCAAACCGAGGCCAGCCGACCATCGGCCTCCACTAAGAAAGCGGAGCGCACAATCCCCATGAACGTTTTGCCATACATCTTCTTTTCCCCCCATACACCGTAGGCCTCTGCCATCTGGTGATCGGGATCGCTCAGCAGCGGAAATCCCAGATCGTGCTTCAGATCGAAATTCTTTTGTTTGCGCGGCGTGTCGGGGCTAACCCCGATCGCCGCCACACCCACCTTCTCCAAATCGGGCCGTGCGTCCCGCACCGCCTGGGCCTGGGTGGCTCACCCCGATGTGTTGGCCTTGGGATAAAAAAAGATGAAAAGCCGACGGCCGTCATAATCGGCCATCCGCCTTATGTGGCCGTCCTGGTCCTGTGCTTCGAAAACCGGGGCCTTGTCGCCGGGTTGAAGTCCCTTCATGTTCAACCTCCTGTGGGGATGGGGTCAATATCGAATACCGGCGCCCGGAGCACCGCGAAAGCCGCCTGTCGACGCTCAAAGCGGGAGGCGTCCCCCCCCGTCGCCCGGGCGCTCCAAAGGTGCGGCCAGGGGGCCGTCGTTGCGCAGGATCAGGCGCACCCAGTCAAACCCGAAAAGCATCAACGCTTCATCCGAAGTGCGAATCGCTTCGAGGCGCGCCGCCGGAATCGTGAACCGCTTGCGAAAAGAGCTTTCAAAAACGAACTGCCTGAATTTGTCAATATTGTAGCAGGCCATGAAAGCCATCGGGAAAGCTGGGCTTTGGAGTCCTGATGCCCCCCAGGGATTGGCCCGGAAGAGCGAGTCCATATCCACCCAATGCTCGTTCAGGGCTTCGAAGGGGGTCAGGTCCTGATCGGAAGACCAGGCGGCCACCGTCCAGCGCCGTTTTTCGGCATGCCCCCGACAGTAGGAATGGCGGGCCATGCCGTAGTAAGCCGTCCGTTCGCCGCGGCTCCGGTGGCGCGCCACAGCCCGCTCCAGCGGATAGGCCCGGCAGGCGTATGGCCGGTCCGGGTAGATGCGGCAGCCGGCCGATGAAAGAAATACACAGGCCCGGTCCGCCGCGTCGGACATCCTGAGCATGACATGCGGGAAAAAGGGATTGTCGCGAATGGCAATTTGGGTATGGGTATTCAGAAATGCTTCGGAAGACAGGCCCAGATGGCGCTTCATCCGGATAATGTCGTAAGGGTAAAGATACATGTCCGCATTCCGGCAGCAGCGGGTGAAACAGGCCACCCCGGGATGGCAGTCGAACTGAAAAGCATCGCATGGATCGATGATTCGGCCTTGGTGATAATCCGGTGGGGGCTGAAAGGTCATGGTTTCGACCGGCCTTGTTGACTGTATGGGCGACGGGCCTGGAAGTCGGGAGTTTGCTGTGGGACAACGCCCCCTGCCTAGAACGTATCTCAAAAAATAATCTAAGCGCCCCTGACTGTGTTGTGGGCCGGCTCAAAATGCTCACATACTAGCGTGTATGCTCCGCTTTCTCGCCGGCTCACGCCTTGCCAGGAACCCTGATCTTAATTTTGAGATACGTTCTAATATCACAACCCGCGGCGCGGGAAAAGCGCGTCGTCGGGCGAGGCGGATCACAGGCCGAACGCTTCAGGCGACCACCTTGCCAATCAGGTAGATCTGCCAGGAGACGACGCCCAGAAAAGCGGCCAGGACGAGATAGAGCAAGATGCCGGCGTGAACGCGGATGGTTTTCAGGAATACGTTGCGGACAAGCAAAAGAAGAATCACACCGGCGCAGGTCAAACCGTATTTGACAAACAGAAACACGTAAGGGCCGACGCCCAGATAAAAAGCCATGATGGGATTGAGTTCAATCGCCCCACGATTGATAAGGAATAGGGTCAGTAGGGCGTCCATCACACTGAAAAACAGGATGAGCACGATAATGCTGAAATGCGATTGCTGATAGCGGTCAAAAAGCAGCATGCGCTGGCGGTCCTCATACCGTCTCCCATTGACACGGCGGCCCCCAGATAATAAAAAACGCAGGTGGATGCCTCCCTGGCGGCGTCGATCGTTGCCCGAACGCCGCTCTTCACACCAACCCGTTTGAACGCCACCCTTGCTATTCATGCTCATCTCGCCTCATCTTTCACGCTGCATCATCGAAGCCCGCCCTGTGCAAGTGCTTCACCGACGGTGACGCAGGGGCTCGCTCTGACAGGGCGCATCAAACGTTATGGGAACCCGTACCTGCGATTCTGCATCCGCGAAGCAAACCGCATCAGGCAAAGTCTACCCGGAGCCTCAAACGTCGCGAGAACCATGGTTGTCCCCCTTTGTCCCGCGCCGCGGATCGAAGGCGCATATCTGGAAATCTCCAGGCCCGCCTGTCTGAGCCTGACCAGACCTGCCATGAGCGGGTGATAAGCCGAGCCCCAAAACAACCATCATGCTCCTCAGCTAGGAATCAAGTGAGGCAAGACGTACCACAGCCGTCAGTATAGACGCACCCGCGAAAAAAGAAAAATACGCGGGGTGGCATGAGGCCAGGCTTCGTGGCCCGGTTTGATGGCGCGTGGCATAAAGCGGGGCAAGGGCACCATCTTGGGAATGCTGTCTCAATCTTGAGAATCGTCGCGGCCGGCCGCCAAAATAATAACGGATCGGCCAAAACCTGCCCTGTCCTCCACCCGAGGGGGAGGAATTCGGTGAAGGCTAGTGCAATAACGGTTCCAGCAAAACAGAAAGCACCAGTTTTTAAGATATCAATAGGTTAGCATTTTAATCCATGCAAAGGAATGACCGGCTGGGGTATCGAATGCCAAATTTTAGGAAAAACTATTCTCTATCCGCAGCCGGACAAGACCGACGTCACGATGATAGACCGCAGACATTAAATGACAGTGAGCAAGCCGGCCGACTTGACCCACCGGTACATCGTACGTAATTTTTTACATAAAACGCGGCAGTCGGAATACATCAGCTTCTACATTCTCATCCAATGTTGAAATCCACTATCAGAAGGCAATGTGCCATCCCCCGGAAAGCTTCGATGTAGTCTTCGATCGCCACGGGCCGCGATGCAAGTCCCCCATTATTGCAACATTTTCTCGTTGTCTTCCATGGTCTTGGGAATAGCGCCCCTTACCCCTTTAAGGAGCCCCAGCCATGCAGCACCGACGCAAACATTCGAGACAGCCCTGCAATATCGCCACCGAATGGCGTGCCCCCCTCTGCCAAGCCAACGGTCGCATACGCGATATCAGCAACGGCGGAGCCTTCATGTCGACAAAGCCCGAAGCCCATATTGGAGAACCAATAACCGTCTACATGATCAAGCCGGAAACCGCCTGGTGCTTGCGCAGGGAAGCAAGGGTGACCCGCAGCGTCCCAGAGGGATTGGGTCTGAGTTGGGATGCCCCCTGGGACTGCATCACGCTGCTCGACCAACTGGGGACTGATGAGATTCCCTTCTTCACGGCCCTGCTGGCATCCGTCCTGACCGACCTGGCATCGCCGCACGGCGGCGATCAAGAACACCTTTTCCGATCGGCCCTTCACCGACTCGGGCGCCTGGTCCGCGCCGATCGGGGCAGTCTTTTCCGACTGAGCGATGATCAACGGTGTTTCCAGCGCCTGAGCGACTGGTGCAGAGACGATATCACCCCATCCTCGGTCTGCCCTGACCCGGGCGACTATTCCTGGCTCCGCGGTCAGCTGTGCCGCGGACGGCCGTTTATTTGGACCGGCGGGGATGATCTACCCGTGGAAGCAGTGGAAGACAGAGTGCGGCTGGCACAGCATGGTATTAAATCTTTGATGGCCCTGCCGCTGATGATGGACACGGAGGTGGAGGGGGCCCTGGTGTTGGACACGATCCGCAACCGCAGCTTTGGGCCCGATGAAGGGCCGGCACCGCTGGGGCCCGCCATCAATCTCCTTGCCCTGGCGGTGGGCTATCAGCGGTTCGAAAGGAAACTCCTTCATCAGCAGCATTTTTGGGAGTTGTTACTGGACACGATACCGGTCCCCGTTTTCCATAAGGATGCCGCTGGATGTTATCAGGGTTGCAACAATGCCTTCGCCCGACTGATTCTGGGACTGCCCAAGGAGCGTATCGTGGGCTGCACCCTTTTTGATCTGCCGGATCGGATTCCGCACCACTTGGCGGTGCTTTACCACCGGCAGGATCAAGCCCTGATTGAACAGCAGGACACCCAAACCTACGAGTCCCAGGTCCTCTGTGCCGACGGCCAAACACGCGATTTTCTCTTCACGAAAGCCGTTTACAGTCAGTCCGACGGCCACGTCGCCGGTCTGGTGGGCGTCATGCTCGACATTACCTCGCGCAAACGGACGGAGGCCGCCCTGATCGAAAGCGAAGCACGCTATCGCCGCCTCTTCGAAGATGCCGTGCTGGGGATTTTTCAGAGTACGCTCGACGGTCGGTTGATCAGCGTCAATCCAAGCATGGCCCGGATTTTCGGTTATGAATCGCCGGCCGCTCTGATGCGATCGGTGGACAACGTCGCTGCCGATCTGTATGAATCGTCCCGCGATCGGCAGAACATGGTCGCTGATCTAATTCGGAATCCGACACCCATCACCAGAGAAGTTCGCTATCGCCGCCGGGACGGCCGCACTTTCATCGGACAGCTACATGCCTGGAAGGTAATGGATGCCAACGACCGGATTCTCTACATCGAGGGCTTTGTTGAAGACATTTCCGCCCGCAAGAAAATCGAAGAATCACTCAAGGATTCGGAAAGCCGCCTGCACGACCTTTCCTCGCAACTGCTCGCGGCGCAGGAAAATGAACGTCGGCGTATCTCGCTTGAAATCCACGATGACATGGGGCAGAATCTGGCCGTCCTCAAACTCAAGTTGCAGTCGATGTCCGGGCAGTTGCGCAAGGACCAGAGCAAACTCAAACTTGAATGCCGTCAGGTGCTGGGCGATATCGATAAACTTATTGCCAAGGCACGCCACCTGGCCCACGATTTGAGCCCCTCCATTATCGACGATCTGAAACTATGCCGGACCCTGCAAGCGATGGCAGCGGATTTCGGACGACTGGCCGATATCCGGATCACGCTCAGCATGGATGACATCGATGATCTCTTCGACCGTGAGGCCCAGATCGTGC
>JAAUXW010032303.1_pt1 | contig 11878 bp, 6 predicted proteins | sample 7278141 | NCBI WGS metagenome assembly JAAUXW01 (sample SAMN14350115, study PRJNA611818) | marine sediment metagenome | isolation source: surface marine sediment (2.1m) | place: French Polynesia: Moorea | collected 2018-08
AGTCCTTCTGGGCCAGTAGGACCACAGGCAACACCCACTTTTTATAATACAGAATTATTCAACTGTCCCTATAGATAATATAAAAAATTATAAAATGTGCCTGTCTCCTCCGCATCAGTCCACAGATCTTTTTCTGTCAACATGCCGGTCAAGGACCACAGGCAACTTACGCTTCTTATTTTTGCATTAGCAAGTATACCACTAGTAGGGAGTATGTAGCTAGGTCCGGTTGCTGTGAGTCCTAAATATAACAATGTGCCAAACAGACCTTAAGATGCCTTAGTTTCGTAGGTGCTTTTGGATGCTTGTAATAGAATTACAATTCAATGGGAGAGTTTTAAATTTTTTGCTGAATTGCTTTATCATTGCAGGGCACATCCCGTCCTTCTCACTATCATGTGTTGTGGGATGACAACCATTTCAATGCAGATGAGCTTCAGATGTTGACGTATCAGCTTTGTCACACTTATGTGCGCTGTACGCGCTCAGTCTCCATCCCCGCTCCAGCTTACTATGCGCATCTTGTAGCATTCAGAGCCAGATACCATCTCGTGGAAAAGGAACATGACAGGTGAGGATGAAAACTTCATTGAAAACATTGCATTTTTCCTACTGTAAAACATGAAAAAACAGGTGTTAAAATTGAGCTTTCCAGCCATTTGTAGGTGACATTGAGGTTTATTTCTTGTACAAATCTATGTAATTTTGTTCCAATACCAAATCTCCTTCCTGCCTATGAAACGGCAGTAGACCCATGGTCCGACACTATTGCTATGGAGATACCATCTTCATACAGCCCTTCGCTTGTTTAAAAATCTTTCTGAAATGAATTTTGAACAAGCGAAGGGCTCTATGTAGATGGGATCTCCCTAGCAATAGTGTTGGACCATGGGTCCACTGCTTAGGCAGAGACCTTAATTCCCAAGTGCTAAAGCACAGGGAATTGGGGATTTGCTAAATTTAACTGCACACCAAATTTCCCTGTTTTACAGTATGTTAACAAGATCCACTTACAAATTCACTTACAACTCACTTTGGAGGTCTGCAAAGTGAGGTTTGCACTTTGTAAGTTGATCGTATTAATGCCAGATGTAGGTCGGAACCTTTTCTCTGAATTATATGGTACTGAATGTAACGCAGGTTTATAAGAAGAGAGGTAGAAATCAGGTACCTAACAAATGGTGCCATTCAAAATAGTACAGGGATGTTCTTAAAATTGTCAGTAGCTGCATACATGCACAAAACAAATTCGCCTATTTTCATTGTTCATTTTCATGACAAGAAGGGACTGTTCTTGATTTGAACAGCCTTTAACTATTTTAAAAGTAGGACATTTTGGGAACAGTCCCTGATATATGACAACGTTTGCAAGAAAGTATGTTCGAGTTTGCATCTCATGCCTGAAAGATTCGTGAGCATGAAAAGCCAATGATTGCAGGGAGTTGAATGGTAGTAACTCATTTCAAAGGGTTATTCCATTTTAAAATCTACTGGAAATGTTCAGTAGCCACCTCGCGATTGTCACATTCACATGGATACTCGCTTATAATATAACATACTAGTACAGTATATCACGAGGAAAACCCTTCCATGAAAAGGCGAGGTTATCTCAATAGCGAGGTCATCTCATTATCTATTGTCTTTTGCCGTCCAGTGTTATCAAAATGGAATAACCTTTAGGTCCTACCAGAATTAATCAATTATTGTCTCCCCTAGGAAGACTGATGATTTTGCTACCCACGTGCTACATCTGACCATGGCATATTGCTAAGGCCATATCAAATACTACCCTATTAAGCCAAGCAAAATTCTTTGCCAAATTAAACTGGCTTACTATTATTTCTATTCTACATGAATTTAACTTCCAATGCAGACCGGAGTAAATCCCGAAGTTTAGATTGGTCTCTCTGAGTGTGTCTAGTGATTACAAAACATTGAAATAAACATTTATTCTGACAGTATTTAATAAGGCTCTGGCAATTTTAAATCTATCTGTACTGTTTTGTTTTGATTTTATGTGTATAACCTTGTATGTACTAATTTGAGTTTGGTGAAAGGACTGTTGGTTGATCTCATTTTACAGGGGATTCCACTTTTGTCTTTATCTTTGTATTTGAGATTCTTTGGAGTGAAATATTCCTCACTTCTCTGAACGTCTTGGTCTGTTCTTTCACGATTCTCATTTCACAGAGTCCAGTCACAAAGTAAAAGATACTTTCACGTTAGGAAAGGTCCAATTATCGGGTTACAGATGGGGGCTAAGGTAAAAAAAATGCAGCTGGATGCATACCAATTACTTTTCACGGGACAATGATTATGAACCTATGGTCCTACATACAGTGGATCCTGAGAAAAACTGAGGCTTAAACCCAGCTTTCCTCGGTTGAATATAAGTTGTAACTCAGTTGCAACTGAGGTTAAATTCAAGTAGCATTTGGTAGCCTTTCTGTGTATGTTAGTTGGGACTCCCTGCTGAGATGGGCTTAAACTCAGCTTAACCTGGGATTAAACTGAGCTTGAACTGAGCTTGACCACTCAGCTTAAACTCAGTTTAATATGTCAGTTTTTCTGGGGAGGGACTGTATTGCCTATCTATAGATACTTGAATATGTCCTTAAAATAACTGAAGCACTGTTTTTTAAGGGTTCTTAAAAATGGGCAGACTTAAGCTGTTTTATGGATGTATTTAAGTATCTATGGATAGACAATTTATGTAGGACCATATGTCCACTGTTGTTAACAGTAACTGGACCTGGTCAATGTTAACCACATACCAAACCAGGAGATTTGTGACTGCACTTTGTCATGTTTTAGTTTATTCTGTGTCTAACAAATTGTCCCCTGGTGGGCGTTTTATTTCAGTGGGGAAGGCAGTCAGTATTCCGGCAACTCTGATGAACGCAACCTCGCCGTCATGGGCCGAGCTGTTATGGTGCACCCTGATACACTTAAGGTCATGTACTTTGCCTAAAGGTCAAAGGTCATGTCCTATATATATATATACTTAGTATATATTCTACAAATTAACGGTCATGGCTGTGAATTTTGACCCTCTTAAAGGTCAAGTAATTTATGACTGCCAATACTAGGGTTATTTATTGCAAGAAAGCAGTTGGCTGTCAGACTTATATTTTTCTAGTTGTGGCTTTATTCTAGTCCTGCATGGACAAGCCATATAGTGGGAAACGTTTTTGATCTGGGCATTTAGCATGAATACCATACACAACTCAAGAGCTGGTGCTAAGAATTGCATAATTGCTTTTGCCGCCTCTATCATGACCTTGAAAAGTCGCATTGAGACATTGCTGTTGTGACCTTTATATGACCTTGAAGCCTTCATTCCATCATGACCTTGATGAGGCCTTCCTGTGCAGCTAAAGAACCACCTAGGATATTGGACCCCAAGTTGAAGAGGAAACCTGCAGATAAACAACAACCAGTGCCAGAAACCAGAAACAACAGTCAACCAAAATCTATGTACAACTAGATGATATTCTAGTCCAGTAGTGTTTACCCACCTCATTTGTATGGTGTAAGTTATGTGTGGCCTAGTAGAGAATAACCTGGTGTAGTCTGGGGATCTCAGAATGAGAGAAAGTATGAATGGAAAGCATTGGAGAGAAAGTTCAAATTGAGAGAGGGAGGAGAGCAGGAAGAGGGAGTGGCCTGAGCAAAATCTCTTCCTGATTGGCTGGACTAAATTGAGGCTCTTAAAAGTGCAGCAGTGCCTTAGTCTTTTATTCCTTGTTCATCTTTCTTCCAAACGGAACACCACTGTTTTTTTATTAACCGCACATGATCCTCCTATCTATTGTCATTTATTATCTGCTAATAAAATTGGTTTGAAAACAAGGTGTCACCAGCATGCAAAAAAGATGTACAAGGAATAGAGAAAGATCTCTGGTCCTCCATGTAAATGAGGATGTGCTTGCTCAGCCACTCCCCTTTAGAATGACCTCTGACCTGATTTCCCATTGGTTTCTTTACAGTGGTGAGGGAAGCCACCAGTCATCCAATAGCGATGAGCGTACCTTTGCCAGCATGGCCAGGGCCATTGCAGTGCATCAAGACACACAACAGGTTATGTACTTTGCGTAAATTAAATTGTCTAACACAGATTACTTTACGATAAAGCTTATCTCCAACATTTTGTCCCTCTGTAAATCTTATACACATAGAGCTCAGCTTTCCAGATATGTCCGAAGAAATACTTTCAAGTATATCCTACACCAGTTCATCTTCCATAATAAATAGACCACCTGTGCTATCAACGGAATGTTATCTGTCCAAAATAGAACATAAAAAGTGTGTGGCTTATAAATGTGTTGCGAAAAATGCAGTAGAAAAATTGGGAACCGGTAAACCATGGAACAAGAGTAAATGTAGTACAAAGTCTTCATTGGAACTCCTTATCATGTCTTATCCTCGAAACCTAAAACAACCTAGTCAGCCATACACCATACATATTAACCATTCGTTCTGCCACATTGTTACATACTAGCATGCGCAATATGAAACCTTACTGCCAGATTAAGACAGCATAAACCTTTGCCTCTGTTTTACTTGCAAGGCATATTACATGAACTTGAATGCAAAATCTGGTAAATAGATTGAATTGATTGAATGTTCCACAAATGATCATGATATATGTAATTTGTTACCATAATCAATTACCATATTCGTTGTTATGAGTCTTATGTGCACCAGTGGTCAAGAGCTGATACCTTCCACCAATTAGAATGAATATGGCACACACAAGAATCACTATTTGGCTAAGTAATCTGTAATTCACAATTTGTTTGAAAGTCCCCAGGTTTCGACCTAGTCCGATATCAGTGCTATTCAAAGGCTACATAGTACTGGCATAAGATTGATCGATCTCTAGTCGGTTAGTACAACATATGTTTTTTTTTGAAAGTCAAGACACAAAATGAAAAATGATGAAAAATCATCTTTTTGGAAAGGACATTAAAACTGATTATGTTGGAGGCTGTGTAACCGGCTTTTATCTACTATCTCGAAAGTGGTGGCTTTCTACCAAAATTTTTATTCAAATAAACCCCCTATCGATTGATTGGGCTATTTGAATCTGTATATTGCCTGCTATGGATAAGCTGCTCCATTGAATTGTAAATAATGTTTTATTGTTTGTATTGAAAGTCAGAAATAGGTCTAAGTGAGGTATTCAGCTTCAAGGGGTCCAAAACATTGAGGTTCATAAAACTATTGCTAAATGATTAAAAACTAAACGATTGGCTGGTCACTTTGCACGAAAAATGTGACAAGAGCTTCGGAAAATATTCTTTATGCTTCCAAGATTTTGATGTCTATAACCAGAATTGATGTCCCTCACCGTCATCTATCCACTTGAAACAATGTCATTCTTTCACAATTCTTTTCATCTAAATCTTAACTAAACACACCACACTGAACAAAGGGTCCCATGACTTATGCTGTATGTATGACAAAACTCTGGAAAATTGGCTACACTTTTGAACACCTGATTACATTCAGGACTATTGCATAACATTGACATAAACATGACTCAGCATTCTGACAGCTTTCACCATGACATCACAATTTTATTCATTTTATTCTTAGTCACATGAACAAGTCATCTAATCACATGACAGCAGGGACAGAAAACCACTGCTTTTATCTTTATCGCTGACATTTTACATTCAACTCACTTCTTGGCTGTGTGTTACGAATTAAACTAGTCACTAGCCCGTTACACTGTTTAAATTAGCAAGAACAATGCTTTTCACTGACCTTAAGGCAGCTATTAAAATATACTTCTAGTTGGAAAGCAGAATTCTTCACTGTTCGAGTAAGTGAATCAAAATAAACTCATCTTGTATGCACGCTTTTGGATCAGTTATGGTTTATATAGACATCAGAATCTTTCCTGTCCAGCCTTTATTAATATAGATACGCAGACTCGAGGGCAGTCAGCATTACATGTTTCAATGTAGAGTACCATCAGATTATGTGTGTTGATTTTGTGCATGTTTAAGTACGTCCATTTGCAATTTTCCACCCAAAGGACCTTACTTTTACCCACCAAGAAATGTTAAAGCTTCAATTTTAAATGTCCCACCATTAAGTTTTAACAACGAAAAAATAAACCATGGATATCACGTGATAAATATCACCGAGCAAATTTGTCTCCACCAATTGCGAATTGCTACCACCTTTGTGAGTCATATGACCACAACTTTCCACCAACCCCAAAAGTATTTACCTAACCCCTCATCCCACCTTGTTTCATGCGAATATGAACCACTAAATTGTTTCAGAATATAGAAACAAATAACCAATAACCATGATCTGCTCAACCGATCAAAAGTCTAGTCTTCTCGTGCCTCTGACCAATGGGTGGACACCCTTTTAACTTGAGTCTTCTAGTCTTACCCAATGAAAGCACATTCATATTACCATATTTGGCAACATTCAGAGAGTCATCTGAACCTCAACTCATTTTATAAGGGTTTGTATACATTTATACATATATGATCTTATGTACACTAGGCAATGGAAGATTACGAACCATATTTGTACTTAGCTGGTAAAAAAGTAACTTGTATGTTGCTCTTATATACATGTCTTATCATTTTGTTTTGTTATACAAACGTCATGGTTTTGGAACTTGAAATGGCCTCAACTCATATAGCTTAGGTCTGGAATTGTAAATGTTGCTGGGTTTTTGTCTGGTTTTAGGAAAATTGTACGAGTTATCCCTGATTTAGGAGGTAAAATGAATAATAGGCTACTAAATATTTAGTCAAATCCATGGCTTTGATATGTTGTTGTATGTGACTTAGTATTGAAATCATTTGGAAACTTGACAGTAAAACTGAGTAGCTCTCATTAGCCTGGTCATCTGAATTGGAGTCTAATCAGGCAGTTATTATTATTCCTACTGTTTAGTTAGGTTTGTAAACTGAATATATACCCAATGAAATGGATAAAAATTTTCTTACCTAGACAATAAATTTTCATAATTCAGAAATGGTTTATTGAGGAATGTAAAATATAAACTTCAATAAGTGTATCTCTGATCGCGAAGTTGCTAGACGCTGTGATGGACATTCAGTCCATCTGACAACATTTTCAACTAGACCAAACTACTCACAGACAGACCGAATACGTGTGATTTTAGTTAAGAGCCAATTATAAGGAAAACATTTTGTGTATGGTAAATTGCATTTCACAATCAGTTCCTTCGGGTTCTGGCGAATCCAGGGATGAGTTATACTTCCCTGTGCTAGCTATACTATACTAAAATGTAACCAAATGTGAATAGATCAGGTGTCTGGCCTTAGACTGAACATTAGTAGTATAGTAAGGGGTTTTGAAGGTAAAAAGTGAGGAGTAAATGAAGAGTCAGTGCACATGAAATGATATCATCACCACTGACCCCTACTATACTACTGGTATTTGGTCCTGCAGATATCCATTCTGAGCTGGACAAAAATGTGCAAATGTCCTGCAGGTCCATCAGCTTCGCAATCGCTGAGTGTATAAAATGAAATTGTCAACTAGCAACGTGAACAAAACAAGTTTGAGAAGTAATTGGCAAATAGATTCACAAGAACAATAATTTGTGGTTGAATGCTTTTATATTGTATGTTTTAAGCGCATTCTTGCCCTGGTAAATCTCCGGATTAATTCAATTGAATATGAATACCATGTGAAGGGTAATTTCAGGCTGTTAGTATTTTTGCTGTGAACCATACAATGTTCATTACTGTAATCATATTGCAAGAATTTAATTTCACATGTGCTTTCGATGGCTTTTCGCTCTGATAAGCTTGTTTCGATGTATTGATACCAATACTGATCGATCTGGGTGTTTCATAGTTCGCTTTAGTTGGATTAATTCTCTAATATATAATGTTAATAAAATTGCATTTTTATGTGGGTTCAAAATATTTCAATGCCTTTTTCTGAAGTCTTTTCCTAACCATCACTTTAGCACTCGACAGTTAAGTCTCTGAAAATTTGGATCCCCATAAAAATGGTGTGGTAATTTATGAAAGATTGTGAAAACCCCAGGTGAACCACTAGAAACAATATGGGATTTATTAGATAGAAATATCTATATATTGTATATCTTGAATGTTATATTTTATCTGTGTCATATTATAAACAGATAAGCCATGCACTATGCCAGTAAATGTGTATTTTCTTCACTTATAATTAAATATGGGAGCGTAAGTATTAAACTTAATATTATCCATTGTATTCTATATGATCGGGCTGGCAAACAATATGTATCACTAAAAATCGTGCTTGTTTGTACATTTAATAAGGCTCTTGTATTTTGTTTTTCTGAAGACCGAAGAGATATATGATCTAGATACTATTAGTCACCTGGATTTAGATCTGACTGCTCAGCAAAGATTGGTTATTTCAGCCTCTCACTTCAAATTGTCAAATAAGCAGACTATCAACAAAGGCTTAAAACAAAGTGGAAATAGTGAATCTTTGTGCTATCGGATCTGAATCCAGGCAATCTAGATCATCTAGATCTAGATCATAATTATTTACCTTGTCCGGAAACATGCAGAGCCTAGATTTTTATTTTTAGGGTAAAATTGCTTCATGAAACAAGACTTTAAAATATGGGATCAAATTTATGAACAATGAAAAATCTAGAAATGGAAACTGCCAAAATTACCTTTAAGATCATTCTTTCAAGTGTGATTGGTTCATTGTGCTTATGATGGTTATTTTTTAGCCCACCTCTGCCAATGCACGATGGGCTGATATGCATCACTTTCTGTCTGTTTTCTGTTGTGTTATTGTTACATTTGTCACTGCCCCTACGCCCCTAACAGTTAACCCACAAAGCAAGTGTTATCAAATATGGGAGCATTTAAAAGCAGATGGGCTCCCATCAACATCAAGTTGCTACATTTGTTTTGTTTGTCAGTAGTGTGGTGGGATTGTTTTACCTTGGCAAGTACGTAATTCAATTTGAAAGCATGTCTTTCCGTATATAAAACATAACATGATTCACTGTGGATTTGCAGAATTACTCCACAGACTATTTTCCATACTTCGCGAAATATAAACATAACGGATTCAAACATTAAAAATATTGTATATGCCATAATTCAGGTAAAAGTTACTCATTCGTCCTCTTACTATAAAACCAGAAATATCTGTTGTTGTTTTTTTTAGGAAAATAAGATTTTTTTCCAGATTTCCTATGGGAAACAAAATGTAACTTCCCATATAGATTTCCATGGTTAAAACTAAGGAAGATTTATCAACCATTGGATGACTGGTCATTGCAATAAGCTATCGGCATGATACCACTCTTATATCCCCCGAAAGACATATTTTTCTATTAAAATTATAATTAATTGCATCTCATCTCAACCTTAACTTTTTTTGCTCTGCTTGATGAGTAGCAACAACAGCATTAACAGTACGTCCCAGGTATAAAGCAATCCCAGTATGCTATTTTTGTCTGGTTCCTACAGTTTGTAAAGTTGAAAAATCCAGTCACTTAAATGACAGGGAGTGAAATTGTCCGCGGATCTGCGGAATTCCGCGGATTTTCGCGATTTTTTGGTCATCCCTGAGATCAGTGTAAATATGGGGAGACCCCTCTATATTACATAGGAATTATGATCCATAACAATAATCAAAAGGATTTTAGTGTCTGCTTTTGGTACGAATAGAGGATTCTTAAGTTAAGTGACTGGATTTTTTAACTTTACAGACTGTAGAAGAGAATTTTGTATCAAAATATGAAGGAAACTTATTTTGTTAATCAGCTGTCTGATGCTGCAACAATTTAGTAACTATTCTGGTCACTTTTGTCTCTGTTGTTGAGACACATTTTTAGATTGGCATGAATACACTGTGTAAAGTGTATTGGATATTTAGGGTGGTGGGTATAAACTAAAGTTAGCACAAACAACAGAATGCATAGTTCTAAATATATCAACCAGATTTTTGTACTATTAGAAGGTATGTATAATAAGTATATGTTAATACATTCACCTCTATAATAGGCTGTGACATCACAAAACACAGATCAGTTTGTACTTCATATTTACATTATGTCATACATTTATTCTGTCCAACATAATGTGTACATCTGTTATCCTTGGCTTATATTTATGCTACTCGACTAATTCATCGGCAACCGTAAAAAAAATGGCAGTCTGTGTTGCAATTTTTTGGTATACAAACACATGCAGAGCATTATTACAGACTTTTTTAAAGAGATATTGCCTTTTACAAAATTAAGGGTTATTTTCATGTGTTCACATTATGTTGAACTCGGTTTTAAACTATTTTAACCTCTATGTCAGTGCTTTATACTTTACCTGCTGTGCTCGAATTGATAGTTCATGCTCCCAAAAGTAACAAGCTAATACCCTGGTTAAATAGAAAGCTAGTACCCTGGTTAAACAGACAACAAGATTTATTTATTGGTAGAAGTCATAGGTCACCTCAAAGTGTTGTGTTTTAAGTCTCAAAATGTGCTACAAAAGCTTGTTCATAATCTGTCTAGTTTTGTGATTTGGATGCAATAAATAACTGAAATATTATTATATACGTGTTTTTCGATTGCCTAGTTGGACATGGTGCAACTCTCATTAGGGAGTGCCTGGACAGCAAATCTGGGCCAGGAGCATTTGGCCACCCAGCAAACTTTTGACATCACCACCTCTCTCAAATAGTTTTTTAACATCATGACATACTGGAAACCTGATTAATTTAGCGACGGTAAAATATAGCGAATTACGGACTTGATACTAAGGGACAATGTACAAAGTTGAATGTCTAAAATTGACCATGTTAACGTTTTTGGCGTTTCATGATTTATGAAGATATTTGATGACAATTGATGATTTTTGGTTATTTTTCATGACAAAACCAGGTGTTTTCTTTCTCATGACATGTCATGTCATGAATTATCATGACATTTCACCAACCGTTTCAGAGAGGCACTAACCACAAACGCTCTTCAAGCAATGACAAAGCAAGTAGCCACCAAGCAAAGTCTGCCAAGGGACCACCATCTGAATGAGGAAAGTCTTTGGTCAAGCTCTCCCGCCATAGCAGCTGAGCAACCACCGGAGTGCTCGGCAGTGACTTGTTTAGCCATTGCTAGGAGAGCACTCATGCGAGGATTAGTGGTGTACTAATTGGGAAGGATGGGTCACACAATTCGGGGTAATTTGCCCATCTTGAAACATTACTTTTGGGTTGAAAAGGGTTCACTATGAGAGAATATGTAGGCTCTTCACCCATAAAACAGTAAGGTCATATCACTAAATGTGCAAAAATTTGCCCACTTAGATAGGAAGATATCATGAAATTCCATGACCCATCCTTTACTGCCTCAATAGTGGCTTTTCAAGTTATTCTAAAGGATATGGGACACTTTTGGTTATGCTGTATAAGGATATAACCAAAAGCTGGGACACTTGGAATTGAGTGTTCACTTTCTCAGTTTTGTACATTGTGCAAAGATGTGGGATGGTATTGCACATGTTCATTATTTGATTTTTCTATAGGCACTTTGGTGTGGAGAGTGTCCCAGATCCTTATCAATAAACATTCTGTAGCCCTAAGTTTCCGAACCTTCTTCTAAGTATGGGCATAAAAGATGGTAGCGCTTGATGAAATACCTGTCCTAAGTGTAACCTGGAGAAAAACTATAGAGATCTATAGAGGCTTCACCGACGAATGAAACAGCTTAAAATACATCATTAACCTCCATTTTTCCCACATCTCCAGACTTAAGATCTTGTTAGCATAACAGCTCTAATCTTAGAACATAATTTATTAAATGATTACGTTCACGCAAAAAGGGTACTAACGTACTGGGATATATTGGGAAAATAGG
>JAAUXW010067714.1_pt1 | contig 11867 bp, 9 predicted proteins | sample 7278141 | NCBI WGS metagenome assembly JAAUXW01 (sample SAMN14350115, study PRJNA611818) | marine sediment metagenome | isolation source: surface marine sediment (2.1m) | place: French Polynesia: Moorea | collected 2018-08
CATATGATCAAAGAATATATGCACCACCTTGGCCGCATCCGCTTTGGATATGTTGGCTTCGTTTTTTAAGGCGGATATCAGTTCCAGCTTGTTCATACGACCTCCTTCAGGTGCGGTAGTCTCGGTAACGATCAGGCCACACGGCTCGACATAAACTAATAAAACCAAAGCAATTAAAAAGTCAAGGTGTTATGGCGTTTGGTCCGTCTGCGCGCCTTGGGCGCCGGCCGTTGCCCGGTGAGGGCCACCCACGGCCGGGCCCACCGGCCCGCTCACCGATCGGTCAGGGGCACTAGTTCGCGGCGGGCTGGTCGACCCGTTCCCGCAATTCTTTCCCGGATTTAAAGAATGGAAGCTTCTTGGGGCTGATCAGAACCCGAGCGCCGGTTTTGGGGTTGCGTCCGGTGTAGCTTTTATATTCTTTGATGAAAAAACTGCATAAGCCGCGGATTTCGACCCGGTCGCCCCGGGTCATGGCATCGGCCATGTTGTCAAAAAATATATGCACCACCTTGGCCGCATCCGCTTTGGATATGTTGGCTTCGTTCTTTAAGGCGGATATCAGTTCCAGCTTGTTCATACTACCTCCTTCAGCTGCGGTAGTCGTATTAACGGAGCGCTAACACTGTTTAAGCTCAATTAATAGAACCAAAGCAATTAAAAAGTCAAGGTGTTAGGGTGTGTTATCCTGCCCTGCCGCCCGGTCGTGGATGCTATACCCGTGAAGGCAGGGGTGCCCCACGGGGAGCTCCCGGGGCGTGGGGCTTCGGCCTGCCCACCCTGCGGGCGCCTCTAGGAAGGGGTTCCCGGGAGAAATGAGGATTGGCGGTCATCGGCTGGCAAGGCTTCGATGTCGTCCTGATCCACTTCGACACTGGCGTATTGGCCCAAGGCCTCGATGTGCACGATGACGCGTCCGATGCCGCGATAGCGGGCGAAAGTGCCCACCACGCCGGTGAAGGGGCCCTGGACGACCATCACCCGATCCCCCTTGCGCAGCCGGCGGCCGGTCTTGATGGCGGTATCCCGGGCGACCATGATTTTGAGCGACGCGACGGTTTCATTCGGTACCGGCACGGGCAAGTTTTTGTTGCCAATCAGCCGGACGGCGCCGACGGTTTTGAGGATGTCCAGGTGATGTTCGGGGTGCAAGTTGGAGCGAATGAAGACATAGCCCGGAAATAGGGGTACATCCAGCATAATCCGGCGGTCCCGCCGACGGCTGCGCACACGAATCTGGGGCAGGAAGACCTCATGGGATTTTTTGAAAAGCCCTTCGTGGACCACCTTCTCAAATCGGCTGCGGGTGTGTAGGACGTACCACCGCCACTCTAAGGGATGCAGTTCCATTGAGGTTAATCTCCTTCAGAACCGACACCACGGCTGTAGCCCAACCCTCCGAGGCCTCTGAGGGTCACCCGGAAGGCGATGGCTTGGTTGTTGTTTTCGGCATCTTTGTAGTTGACATCCAACGACCAGCACTGGGACTCGTAAATCAGCCCGACAATCGATTCGATGCGCTGATCGTCCTGCAGGTTGTACTCGGTCGAGCCGTAGGCGGTAAAGCGATAGGGGAGAATGATTTTGGCGCCGGCGGTGATGGACTGAATGTTCTTGTCCAGCCGTTCGCTGCCGGTAAAATCGAACTCGCGCTTGTCGTAGCGGTAGTCGACTTTGAGTTCATCACCGCGCGGTGAGGTCAAGGTCGCTCGCAAGTCGCGTTTCACAAAACTCAGATCATAAGGGTCGTAGGCGGCTTCAGCTTTTAGTTTCAGGTAGTTGCGCGGGAATAGCTCCAATTCGGCCCGGATCGGTGAAAACGGACGGTTGCGGTTGTCGCTGCGGGCGGTTCGAATGTTGTAGGTCTGTCCGACTTCCAGGCGCAAAAAATCGTTGAACCCGAATTTTTCCCCTTCCGTCTCGGACTTCGCACCGGCTTCCTCTTCCGACGGACTTGGCTTGCGATACCGGGAGGTCAGCGTGTTGACGAGCGAATAGGTAATCAGGTTCTGGGGTTCGATCCGATTGACCCGGTCGTTGAGCAGGACCGGCTCGCCATCCTCCGTCTGGCTGATGAAGGCCGGGTAATCATCCTGGTCATCCAGCGGCGTGAAGTCGTACTCCACTCTGGGCCGCACCGTGTGACGCAGGGCATCGAGACGGGTGCCGCCAATGTCGTAAACGGCGGAAACTTCGGTTGAGACGTCCATTCGCAGGTCGTAGAGCGTGCGGTACTGGTCCTTGCTCTTGTCGTTTTCCGCCTTCACGCTGCGATCGAGCTGGTTTTCCAGCCTCCGTTGCTGGTCGTCGCTGACATCCTGATAGCGGTCGATGAACCAGGCCGTCTGTCGGATACCCGCCGACGGCTCGACATAAAGATAATCACCCAGCGAAAAGGGCAAGTAGAGTCGAGGGTGGACATCGAAGCGCAGCCCCTTGGTGTTATCGTCGCTATAGAAGGACTGCCACTCGGTGTCGGCGTTGAAGAGCAGCCCTGTGGACCCCAGCGGCTGTTTGGCGGCATCCCACACGAGGAAGGGCAGTCTCTGGAGGGTCGTGTCGACCGAAGGCAGGTCGTCAGCGCGCTGTTTGGTGCTGTCATCCAGCCAGATAATGCCGCCCGTGAGGGCCGAATGATGCCAGTTCTTGGTCATGACGGCCTGGTTGATCCGCACCGGATCATTGTAATCGTCCAGATCGCGACCGAATTCATTGCGGAAGTAGTCGCGGGTCTCCTCGAATCCCGTCAACCCGCGCCGGAACTCGGTCAGATAGTCCTGATCGCTCACCAGATCCAAGTCCAGCCGGCCCCGAAAACCGAAGGGCAGGCCTTGGTCGTGTTTCATGCGAAACCAGTAGCGGGTCTCGTTGCGGCGCAGGAAATTGTCGTCAGGGTAGCCGTAGTCATCCGAGTTGGTGCTTTTACCGTCATCGATCTTGTCATCGTTCAGGTAGTCGTACATCGCCGTGCCCCGGGTGAAGGGATCGGTAACATACCGGAATTCGCCCCCCATCTTGTTGCCGCGCTCGACCATGTAGTCGTTGTAGAAGGTCATGTCCGACTGCTCGTTGATGGCCCAGTAAAAGGGGACCAGGAGCCGGTTGCCCTTGCGGTCAGAGGTGCCGAACTCGGGCATCAGAAAGCCCGATTTGCGCTCGGTCGTGGCCGGAAACGTAAAATATGGGGTATAGAAAACCGGCACGTCCCTCGCCCACAAGGCCGCGTGCCGGACCACGCCCCGGCCCTCGATCTCCACGTTCAATTTGCGGCCGGTGATGCGCCAGGCCGGACTTTCACCGTCACAGCTGGAAATACTGGCCTTTTGGATGGCATATTCCCGCTCGCCCAGTTTTTCGATTTTCTCGCCCCGGATGTAGAAGTGATTTTCGTGCAGGAAGATTGTGCCCTGGGTAATGGTGCCGGTCTGATTCTCGAGGTCGATTTCCACCCGGTCACCAAAAAGCATGTCGCCGCCGGCGACGAGGACCACATGACCTTTGGCCTCAGCTTCCATGGTGCGGTGGTTGAACCGCACCTCGTCGGCGGTCAGACGGCGATCGCCTTTGGTGATCCGGACGTTTCCGGTGGCCACGTAACGCTGGGCGCGGTCGTCATAGCTGATTTCGTCGGCGGTAATCTGCCAGGGCTGCTGGGGGTCGTCCTTGACCAGGCGATCGACTCCGCCGCCCAGGTCCTGGCCACGGGCGGGCGCAACGGAAAGGGCCACGACGACCAGAAGGGCGAGTACGAAGAGTCGGGGAGCACTAACGCACTGACCGATCAGACGGTCGGCAGGGCGATAACGCGTGCCGGCGAAAGTCAAAGTCATAAATCTGATCGATGCCCATCTGCGGGTTCGCATTAACGACAAGAGAATGACAACCCTGTGTGGGTGGCGTCATCAAAAATGAAACTTAAACGCGAGGTGCTCCCAAATGTCAACTTATCATTCCGCGCGCGGTCCATCCGGCCTGTCCGTGATGTTGTCCGGATCGGCGGCACGAACCCGGCAATCGCCAACGATCGTGTATGGCGGGTATCGGACCCTTGCGCGGAATTGCGCCGCGAATCGCGGCGAAAGGCGGGTGGACGCATATTTTGAGTGCGTCGGGAATTGAAGTTATAGGTTTATATAATGTCTTTTATATGTGCTTGTGATTTAAAAAATCATTTACAAGATCAAAAGTAACGAATATTAACCGTTAACGACAGTTTTGGCAGGGACGGACGGGTGGCGACCGCCCGAGCCCTCGTATCGAAGCCCATCGATTTTCGCGGCCCGTGAGATCACGAACGGCTGTTGCAAAAGGAGGATGGATGAAACGCAATTTTCTCGTTGTCGCTGTTGGGTATCTATTGACCGTCATCATGATCGGGTCTGCGGAAGCGGACGATAAATTATTGACCATGTCGACCACCACCAGCACGCAGGCTTCCGGCCTTTTGGATGTATTGCTGCCAGCCTTCAAGGCCGACACCGGCGTGAGCGTCAAGGTCGTTGCCAAAGGCACGGGCGCCGCGATTCGGGACGGGATGGACGGCAATGTCGATTTGATTTTCGTGCATGCCAAGGCCCGTGAGGAAAAGTTCGTGCAGGACGGTTACGGCACTCGGCGCTATCCCATCATGCACAACGATTTCATTATCCTGGGGCCGGCGGGCGATCCCGCCCGCATCAAAGGTAGCGCTGACGTTGCAGTGGCCCTAAAAAAGATAGCCGCGGCCGGTAATCCCTTCGTTTCCAGAGGCGATGACAGTGGTACCCACACCAAGGAGCAGCAATTGTGGAAGAACAGCGGGCTGGCGCTGACGACGACCAGTCAGACGATCGTCAAAAAGGGAAAAAACCGCGAGGTATCCTTCGTTCACCCGGACGGCCTGGGGCGGTGGTATTTTTCCATCGGCCAGGGCATGGGCAAGGCCCTGACCTTCGCGGAGGAAAAACAGGCATATGTCCTCAGCGACCGGGGCACATACATCAAGTACAAGTTCGGCAAAGAACCCGCCCTCGACCTGGAGGTCCTGTGCGAGGGGGATGCGCGTATGGCCAACCCCTATGGCGTCATCCCGGTCAACCCCGCCAAATTCCCGCACGTCAAATACGAAACAGCGGAGAAATTCGCGCAATGGCTTTCTTCGGCCAAAGGGCAGGGTTTGATCGCCCGCTATCGGCTCGAGGGCCAGCAGCTATTTTACCCGGATGCCCTGCCGGAAGCGAAATAGTGCCCATCAATAAAAGGCATCTAGTGGCCCATGTCGGCCTTCTCGCAAATTTGAAATCCTCGACGTAGATGTACTACGCCTGCGGTTCCAAATTGACTGCGGCCTTGACCTGAACCAAAATCCACCATTTCTGGATGGGCACATAATTATGCTACCCGAAAAAATGGCTCCCAAGGGTCGACTTAACGCGTTATGCGACCGATATCCTATGGGGCGCGGAGACAATTGCCTGTAAAGCGGCCGAGGGTTATAAAACCCCTTCTTCGGGTTTGGCCCCGCCGCGGGCCGGCGGCAGCGGGCGGGAGAGGTGTGAATGACGTTTTTTCTGGACAGTTTGCGTTCGGCTCTGGTGCTCCTGTGGTCGAGCGATCCCGAACTGATGGAGATCGTGGGGCTTTCGCTGCGCGTTAGTATCAGTTCGACCCTCCTGGCGGGATGTCTCGGGGTGCCTTGCGGTTTTCTGATTGGTTTCAACGAGTTCAGACTTAAACGTGTGCTCATCACCGTGCTCAACACCCTCCTGGCCCTGCCCACGGTGGTGATCGGGCTGTTTATCTACACCCTGATTTCGCGCCGCGGCCCGCTGGGGATGCTGGATCTGCTCTATACGCCGAGTGCCATGGTGATGGGCCAGGTGCTGCTGATTCTGCCGGTGGTCACTGCCTTCACGGTGGCCGCCCTGAGCCGGATCGATGCCCGTTACCGTCGCACCGCCCTCGCTTTGGGGGCCGGGCCCCTGCGCACCGCCCTGGTCGTGTTCCGCGAGGCGCGTTTCGGAATTGTGGCGGCAGTCGTGGCGGCCTTCGGCCGGGTCATATCCGAGATCGGGATCAGCATGATGCTGGGGGGCAATGCCCGCGGTTTCACCAGGACCATGACGACCGCCATGGCGCTCGAGTACGACAAGGGGGAGTTCGTTTTGGCGGTGGCCCTGGGGATGGTCCTGCTGACGATCAGCCTGGTCATGAATGTCCTGCTCAACTATTTTCAGGGGAAGACGGCGTCATGACCTTGTTTACGGCCGAGAACCTGCGGATGCTTTTGGGGGACCGGCGCGTCCTGGACCTTCCGCAGCTCTCGATTCCGGCCGAGCGCACCGTGGCCCTGCTGGGGCCCAACGGGGCCGGCAAGACCACCCTGCTGCATATTCTGGGATTTCTGCTACGGCCCTCCGGGGGGCGGATCTGGTACCGTAGCGAGGCGGTGCGCTATGCCGATCGGGCCCTGCGGGCCCTGCGTCGCCGGATCATCCTGGTGGAGCAGCATCCCATCATGTTCAGCACCTCGGTGGCGCGCAATGTCGAATTCGGTCTCAAGGTCCGCGGAATGGATGCCCGTACTCGTCGCCGCCGGGTCGAGCAGAGTCTGGAACGCGTCGGCCTGCGCGGTCTGGCCAGCGCCCACGGCCGCCAAATCTCCGGCGGTGAAACCCAGCGCGTGGCCATTGCCCGAGCACTGGCCTGCGAGCCCGAGGTCCTTCTCCTAGATGAGCCGACGGCCAATGTCGACATCGAAAACCGCCTGGCCATCGAGGAGATCATCACCACCCTGCGAGATACACGCGGGCTTTCCGTCATCTTCTGTACCCACGACCATTTACAGGCGGCGCGTCTGGCCCAGGAGAAGATCAACCTGTTCAACGGATGCCTTGATCAGCGACACTACGAGAACATCTTCAGCGGCCGATGTGTCGTAACGCCCGCCGGGCCCCAGTGCGTCATCAACGGCAAGCTGCGTCTGCCCATACCGCCGACCAAACAGCAGCGCGTCCGCATCATCGTCGATCCCCGCGGCCTGCGCCTCAGGCCGGCATCGGCGACGGTGGCGGACGGAAACGTTCTGACCGGCCGGGTGGTTCAGCTCTACGAAGAAGGCCGCTGGATCCGGGTGGTGGTGTCTGCCGGTCTGCCGCTGGCCGTTCTGATGCGGCCGGACGATTACCAAAGGGTTCCGCTGCGCATCGGGGACGCCGTCCACCTCGACTGCCCGCCCGACGCCATCTCACTGGTTTGAAGGCGTCTCCGGCAAACCTCGTGCGGAGGCGTCCGGTTTTGGCGGACGGTCGATTAAGGTCGTCCGGGCCTCCCGCCTTACCGCTTGAACCGCCGTTTGATTTCCGCTATAGATCGAAACTTCCATTGTTGCCCAAACCGGCGGGACAGGATGCAGATTCTACTGACCAACGACGACGGCATTTATGCCCCAGGAATCCAGGCCCTCTACCATGCCCTGCGTGCGGACCATCAGGTCACGGTCATCGCGCCCGATCGTGAGCGCAGCGCGGTGGGGCACGCCATAACGCTGCATCAGCCCCTGCGGGCCAACCGGGTTAGCCTGAACGCCCACTACAACGGTTACGCGGTCAACGGCACCCCGGCGGACTGTGTCAAACTGGGGATCTACGAGATTCTCGAGACACGGCCCGATCTGGTGATATCAGGTATCAACCCGGGGGCCAATGTCGGGGTCAATGTCAACTATTCGGGCACGGTGGCGGCAGCCAAGGAAGCCGCCCTCTACGGTTTGCCGGCCCTGGCCGTCTCGGTGCACAGTCGCGAGGGCCTGCATTTCGAAGATGCCGCCCGCTGGGTGACCGTCCTGGCCGAGACGGTTGCCCGCCAGGGGCTGCCCCGCGGCACCTTTCTGAACGTCAACATCCCCGACCTTCCCTACGATGCCATTGCCGGGATCCGCATCAGCCGCCAAGGCAACGGGGTTTTTCCGGATTCGTTCGACAAACGCACCGATCCGCGCGACCGCACCTATTACTGGCAGGGAGGGGACCGCCAGGTGTTTGACCCGGACCCCGACATCGACGGTCCGGCCCTCGCCGCCAACTACGTGTCCATCACACCGATCAAATGCGATATGACCGACTATGACACCCTTGCGCAGATCAAGACCTGGCGCTGGGAGCATTAGACCCAGAGGGGGCGGTAACGGCCGACAGCGGCATCAGCAGGGATGGCAGGATTGACGGCAACGATCAGCAAACAGCAGTACGTTCAGGACCTGGCCCCCGGTATCCAGGTGGATGACCTGTTCGTGCTCGCCGAGCGGGTGCTGTCCCACAAGAAGGACGGCCATCCTTATATGAACGTCGTCCTGGCCGACCGCAGCGGGCAGATCAAAGGCGTGGTCTGGGACAACGTGGAGCGCATGGCCGCCGCCGTCGCCAGCGGTGACATCGTGCGGATCAGCGGCAATGTATCCGAATACCGCGGGGCGCCTCAGCTTGTGGTCCGGGCCATGGCGACCGTGGATCCGGCCCGGGTGGATGTCGCCGATTTCCTCCCGGCCACCGACCTGGACCTCGACCAGCTCTTCGAGCGTCTCCTGAACCTGACCCGATCGATTCAGACCCCCTGGCTGAAAGCGCTTTTCGAGGACTTCTGGGCAGATCCGGACTTTGTGGCCCGCTTCAAGCGGGCCCCGGCCGCCAAGATGATGCACCATGCCTATATCGGAGGGCTCCTGGTCCACTGCCTGTCGATGGCGGTGCTGGCCGACAAGGTCGCCAGTCATTACAGCGGCGTCGATCGTGATCTTCTGATCGCCGGCGCTATTCTGCACGATATCGGCAAGGTGCGGGAGTTTGATTTCACGACGGCCATCGACTATTCCGAAGAGGGCCGGCTGCTGAGTCACATCGTCATCGGGCTGGAGATGGTCGAAAAGCGTCTGCAAAAGCTGGCGGACGTGCCGCGGGAGGAGGCCAACCTGCTCAAACACCTGATCGTGAGCCATCACGGGGCCCCCGAATTCGGCGCGGTCGAGCCCCCCAAGACCATCGAAGCGGTACTGCTGCACTACATCGACGAAATCGATTCGAAGATCAACGCCATCCGCGAATTCATGGCCAAGGATGCGACGTCCCCGACCTGGACGGCCTATCATCGCGTCCTGGGCCGGCATTTCCATCGCGGCCGGTCCTCGACGTCGTCGGAAACCGGTAGCCCCGACCGCGCATCCGGCCAGATGGATTGATCCCCTATGTTCATCACCTTGGAAGGCATCGAAGGGGCGGGCAAAACAACGGTCCTGCCCCAGTTGACGGCGTTGCTCGAAGCCCGCGGGGCCAGATGCACGGTGACCCGTGAGCCCGGCGGCACCGCTTTCGGTCGTCGGGTGCGGGCGATTTTGCTCGATCCCGATCAACGCGGTCTCGATCCCCACGCCGAACTTTTGCTCTATGTGGCCGATCGGGTCCAGCACGTACGGGAAGTGATTCGTCCCGCCCTGGCCCGTGGCGAGGTGGTACTTTGCGACCGCTACATGGACGCCACCATCGTCTACCAGGGCGTGGCTCGCAAGCTGGGGCGCGATCTCGTTCAACAGTTGCACGTGCTTGTGCTGGGGGACCTCAAGCCCGATCTTACCCTGCTATTCGACCTGCCGGCCAAAGTGGGGCTAGAGCGGGCCTGGCGCGATTTCGACCACGGAGAGCGCAGCCGGCGTGAATCACGCTTCGAACAGGAAGACCTCGTTTTTCATGAAGCCGTGCGCGAGGGCTACCTGCACCTGGCGCGCCGGGAACCCCAGCGGTTTCAGATTATCGATGCCAGCGCCGATCCGCAGGCGGTGATTCGGCAGGCCCAGGCCGCACTGGCCAGAGCTCTACCGGCGCAGGGCGGCGGACGCCAACCGGGCCCCACGGGAAAACAGACGATTGAATGACCTTACGCAGACATCACTGATCGATCAAATCGGCAACACCCCGCTGGTGGAAATCAAACGCCTGAACCCCCACGCCGGCGTGCGTCTTTACGCCAAGCTGGAATACATGAATCCCGGCGGGTCGATCAAAGACCGGGCCGCCCTGTACATGATCGAAGATGGTGAAAGAAGCGGGAGACTCGCCCCGGGCCGGACGGTCATCGAGGCCACCTCGGGCAACACCGGCATCGGTCTGGCATTGGTCTGCGCGGTCAAGGGCTACCGTCTGCTGCTGGCCATGTCCGAGTCGGCCAGCATCGAGCGGCAAAAAATCCTGCGGGCCCGGGGGGCCGAAATCCTATTAACCCCCGGCCACCTCGGCACGGACGGGGCCATCGAAGAAGTCTATCGTCTGGCGCGTGAAAATCCCGATCAGTATTTCATGACCGATCAGTTCAACAACCCGGCCAACTACCGGGCCCATCGGGACGGCACGGCCCAGGAAATCTGGACCCAGACCAACGGTACGGTCACCCACGCCGTGGCCACCCTGGGGACCACCGGCACCGCCATGGGGCTGTCCATGGGGCTCAAGGCCCTGAACCCCGATATCCAGATTATCGGCATCGAACCCTTCATGGGCCACAAACTGCAGGGGCTCAAGAATATGAAGGAGTCCTACTGCCCTGAGATTTTCGACAAGGGACGCCTGGACATCAAAATACATGTCGACGACGAGGAGGCCTTCGAAATGACCCGCCGTCTGGCCCACACCGAAGGTCTTTTCGTGGGCATGAGCAGCGGGGCGGCCATGGCGGCCGCCCTGCGGGCCGCGGGCCAGATCGAGACCGGCACCCTGGTGGTGATCCTACCCGACGGCGGTGAACGCTATTTGAGCACCCCGCTTTTTACGGTGCAGGAAAAAGCCGAGGTCCATCTCTTCGATACCATGCAGCGCGCCGCACGTCCGCTCCAAACCCTCCAGCCGGCCAAGGTCAGCATGTATTCCTGCGGCCCTACGGCCGACCGCCGCATCAGTCTGAGCAAGAGCCGCCGCTACGTCTTTGCCGATCTGTTGCGCCGTTTCCTGGAATACCGTGGCTACCAGGTGCAGCATTTGATCAACATCACGGATCTGGACGACAAGACAATCCAGGGCTCCGAGGCGGCCGGAGAAGATATCAAGACGTTCACCGCCCGGCACATTGCGCTCTTTCAGCAGGATATGGCCTTTCTGGGGGTGCGGCCGGCGGATCATTACCCGCTGGCCAGTGAGCACGTCGACGACATGATCCAGACGGCCCGGGAACTGGTCCGCAAGGGGCTGGCCTATGAGAAACTGCGCTCGCTCTATTTCGATATCTCCCGTTTCAGCGACTACGGGCGCCTCTCCGGGATCGACCTGGACAAGATCCGGCTGGGGCACACGGTCGATCTGGAAGACTACGAAAAGGAAAACCCGCGGGATTTCACCCTGCTCAAGCGCGCGCGGCTTTCCGAGCTCAAAAGGGGGCTTTTCACCAAGACCGAATGGGGCAATGTCCGGCCCTCCTGGCACATCCAGTGTGCGGCCATGGCGACCAAGCATCTCGGTGAGACCGTCGACATCCACACCGGCGGCAGCGAGTTGGTTTTTCCCCACCACGAGAACGAAATCGCCATCGCCGCCGCCCTGTCCGGCAAACCCCTGGCGAATTTCTGGCTGCACTGCGAACAGGTGCAGCCGGATCGGAAGGCGGACGTGGCTGGGGATGGCCAGCTGACCTTGGAAAGACTTATAGCGGCCGGTCACAGCGGACGCACCGTACGTTTCTGGCTGCTCTCAACCCATTACCGTAAACCCGTGGTTTTTTCCGAAACCCATTTGACCCATGCCGAGCGGAGCCTCAAGCGGCTGGATCGCTGCGTCCATCGACTGATGGGACTCGCGGACGGCCGGCCCTACCCGGAGATCAAGCAGCTGCTCTACGATATTCGCAGCGGTTTC
>JAAUXW010338387.1_pt1 | contig 11855 bp, 12 predicted proteins | sample 7278141 | NCBI WGS metagenome assembly JAAUXW01 (sample SAMN14350115, study PRJNA611818) | marine sediment metagenome | isolation source: surface marine sediment (2.1m) | place: French Polynesia: Moorea | collected 2018-08
AAAACTGGTCATAAGCACCGATCATTTTTGTCCATAGTGTAGCCGATTTCCCAGTAAAACAGTAGGATTTGCCCGAAAAGGTGCCGCGGCTCTTAAATCTTTTCGGGACGGATTTCATTTGCGTTTCCATGGCCGCCCTGCCCGGGTGGTGAGGCCCGGCGCTATGCCGGTGGCAAGCACCATTCGGGCCAGGCGGGATCTGGTGACGAGGCGCACTCGAACCCGCGGTCCCACAACCCGATCCGGTACGGCCCCGTCTGCGCCAGCCTATGGTACCCATTGAAGCGCTGAATGCTTGCCGGCGCAAGTGTGCTCCGCATTGGCCATTTCCCTTCCTGCCGAGAGGGTCAATCTTTAGTCAGACGCCACACCCGACAGCTATGTGCCGGCCGGAGTTTCCGGGTACAATCTCGAGCTTGAGCCCTTGCCGGCTATACGACGAACCATGCTGAAGAGGCCATTCGCCCCGTGTCTGCCCTGAGAAACGACCGTCTGCTCCGTGCCTTGCTCCGGGAGCCCACCGATATCACCCCGGTGTGGATGATGCGCCAGGCCGGCCGTTACCTGCCGGAGTACAGGGCCACCCGGGCCAGGGCGGGCAGCTTCATGGAGCTTTGCGGCGTACCCGATCTGGCCTGCGAGGTGACCCTGCAGCCCCTGGAGCGCTTCCCTCTGGATGCGGCCATCCTGTTTTCCGACATTCTCACGGTGCCCGATGCCATGGGGCTGGGCCTCTATTTCAGCGAAGGGGAGGGTCCCAGATTCGAACGGCCGGTGCGGGATGCGGCAGCCGTGCGTGCCCTGGCGACGCCGGATCCGGAGCAGGAGCTCGGTTACGTCACGGACGCAGTACGGCTTATTCGCCGGGAGCTGTCCGGGCGGGTACCGCTGATCGGTTTTGCGGGCAGCCCCTGGACCCTGGCCACCTACATGGTAGAGGGCGGCTCCACCAAAAACTTTGCCAGGATCAAGGGCATGATGTTCGAGCAGCCGGCGCTTGCGCACGAGATGCTGGGCAAGACCACGGACGCGGTTGTCCAGTATCTCAACGCCCAGGTGGCTGCCGGTGCCCAGGCCCTGATGATCTTCGACACCTGGGGGGGCGTACTGACCCCCCGGGACTACCGGGCTTTCTCATTGGACTATATGGCGCGCATCGTGCAGAGCCTGACCCGTGAGGCGGAAGGGCGCAGGGTACCGGTGATACTCTTTACCAAGGGCGGCGGTGCCTGGCTGGAAGGGATGGCGGAGACCGGTTGCGACGCCCTGGGCGTGGACTGGACCCTGGATCTGGCGGAGGCCCGTTCGCGGGTGGGTGAACGGGTAGCGCTGCAGGGCAACCTTGATCCCTGTGTCCTGTATGCCCCACCGGAGCGGATCCGGGACGAGGTCGCCCGGGTGCTGGCGAGCTATGGGTCCGGTTCGGGGCACGTGTTCAATCTGGGCCACGGGATCCATCCGGACGTAGACCCGGAACATGCCGGCGTAATGGTCGAGGCCGTGCACGAATTAAGCGCCGCCTACCACTCCTGAGCCTCATCTTCAGACGGGATTCTCGGCACGGCGTTGCAGGCTGAGGCTTGCGCCGGCTAGTTTACGGAAACCGACACGCCGCATAGCTGGAACAAGCCCCAGCCTGGGACGGAGAGGCATTCTGGCTGGGGTCCGTCCATATACATCAATATTTCTCCCGCAAAGGCGCAAAGACGCCAAGAACAAAATACAATTTGCCTCTACGACAATGGATTGTAACTTTGCGATCTTTGCGCCTTTGCGAGAATCATTCTTTCTTGCTGGACACTAGCCATGGCCATCGGGTAGTCGCAGGTACCCGGCCAGCGTGTCGGCGCCTGGTGCAAGGACGCGGGGCATCAGACCGAGACAGGGGCAGCCCAGGTGTCCTTCCAGGGTCGCGACATTGGCGGCGCGCTCCGGCATCTCCGGATCCAGGGTGTTGGCGACCCAGGCCAGGAGTCTGGCGCCGGCGGCCTGTATGCTCTCGGCGCTGAGCAGGGCGTGATTGAGGCATCCCAGTCTCAGCCCCACCACCAGGATCACGGGCAATGCCAGCCGCCGCGCAAGCTGCGCCGTGTCGCCACTGGGGCCCAGGGGCACCTTCCAGCCGCCGATACCCTCCACGACCACCCTGTCCGCCCGCTGGGAAAGCCAGGAGTACGCCTCCGCGATCCTGTCGGTATCGATAGTGCTGCCCGCCTGTGCCGCGGCGATGTGGGGCGCTATGGGCGGCGCAAAGGCGTAAGGGTTGATCCGCTCGTAGTCCACCCGGAACGACCCCTGGGTCTGGAGCCGCAGGGCATCGTCGTTGCGCAATCCCCGGGGGGTCGAGGCCGCCCCCGAGGCCACCGGCTTCATGCCCAGCACCCTGTGGCCCCGATCCTGCAGCAGGCGCATCAGGGCCAGGCTGACTTCGGTCTTGCCGCATCCCGTATCGGTGCCCGTCACGAAGAAGCCCTTGCTCTGCATGCTTTGCCCGGAACTATTCACCACAGAGGACACAGAGGATTGGTATCGCCATGGTTTTGATCCCCTAACTCACCGATTTAGCTCGTGGGACGCAGAGCGGTATATGGGTTGCATCGAGCGACCCTGTCAGGGTCTCGGTACGCGGCGTATACACTGCCGGTCCGGCCCGATATCAGAACAGGCTTTTAAATCAAACAACTCTGTGTCCTCTGAGGTGAAAAATTCGGTTTAAGAGCGTCGGCCTATCCCGCTTACGGGTATGCCCACGGCATCCCCCATCGGGCGCTGCTGCGGCGCCCAGGCATGCCCGTAGATCACTTCGTAGCTGGCGGGCAGGCGGCCGTTTTCCCGGAAGCCTTCGTAGGCCTGCTGCATGCGCCGCAGTCGGCCCTTGCCCGTCAGCCCGCGGTGGCGCTGCGCGAGGACGTTGTGGGCCCCCAGCACCTTGAGGTCCCGCATCAGCGTGTGCACGTCCTGGTAGGTGAGGGTGATGTGATCCACATCCATCACCGGTTCCGCCCAATGGGCCCTGACCAGGGCGTCGCCGATATCGTGCATGTCCAGAAAGGGGCTCACATGGGCATGAGTGTCCGCCTGGGACCAGCTCGCCCGCAGCTCCTTCAGGGTGTCCGGGCCGAAGGTGGTGAACATCAGCAGGCCGCCGGGTCTGAGGACCCGCAGAAACTCCCGGAAGGTGTGCTCCAGATCGTTGCACCATTGCAGGGTCGCGTTGGAATAGATCAGGTCCACGGTCATGTCTGCCAGGGGCAGGTGCTCTGCATCGGCGCAGATGCAGCGGGGCTTGCGCAGCCAGGGGCCGCGGCGGCGGGTGGCGTGCAGCATGGGCAGGGCGAAATCCAGGGCGATCACCCGCGCCCTGCGGTAGCGTTTGGACAGTGCGCTAGTGGCGACCCCGGTGCCGGAACCCACGTCCAGGATCACTTCGGGGGTCAGGCGCACCAGGTCCAGGCGTTCCAGCATGCGTTGGCCGATTTCCCGCTGCAGCACCGCCACCTCGTCATAGCGGTGGGCCGCGCGGGCGAAGGCCCGGCGGGCCTCGCTCTTGTCCAGGGGGCCGGGGCGGGGTCTGGGGGCTCCGGTCATGTTGCACCTGCTCCGATTACCGCAGGAGTAGGCTGGGGTTCGCCCCAGCGCTTGTTCCCGAAACCGGCACGCAGAACAGCTGGGGCGAGCCCCGGCCTGCGTCTTTCCTTGTCTACGGGTCCCGGATCAATTGTCATTTTTCGCAAGAACCGAAGACTGTGAGGCCTGCAACGGCGGTTCTGCAGACCGGGAATCGGTCAGGAACGCCCTGATCTCGGCGGCCGTGGCCGCCGCCTGAGACAGAAAAGGCGCATGGGCCGCTCGCCTTATCACCTGCACCCTGCTCGTGGGCTGCAGGGTGCGCAGATCCTCCGCCACGGCGGCGGGCACCAGGGTATCGCGTTCGCCGAGCAGCCACAGGCAGGGGCAGCAAATATGCTGGATCTCCCGGCGCAGGTCACTGCGGCGCAGCAAACCCAGCCCCACCTCCAGGGCCTCGGGATTTGGCTCGGGCCGCTCGGCCAGTCCTTCCCGGAGCCGGCGAAGGGCGGTTCTCGCATCCGCGCCGCCCTGTACCTGCAGCGCCAGAAAGCGCATTATCGTAGTCCGGTAGTCCTCCCGCAGGCTGGTGCTGAACTGCCCCAGGGTTCCCACCGCCACCGCATGGGGCCATTGATCGGTCTGCACGAATCTGGGCGTCCCCGCGATGGAAACCACCCCGGAGACCGAGGCCGGCGCGCGCCGTGCCGCCGCCAGGCTAAGCATGGCGCCCAGGGACCAGCCGACCCACAGGGCGCCCGGGGGGGCCACCCGGAGGCAGGCCTCGGTCCAGGCGTCCAGGGAGCTCCAGGCCGGAGCAAAAGGGCTGAGCCCGTGCCCGGGCAGGTCGATGCAGGTCAGGCGGACCCCGCGGCCGAGGTGCTCCCTGAACGTCTTCCAGATCGCCGAGTTCATGCTCCAGCCGTGGAGCAGGACCAGATCCGGACCCTCGCCCGCCGCCTCGGTGTGCAGTCTCAAGGGCTCTGCTCCCGGGGCAGCCGTGCCAGGGCGTCCAGCAGCCGTTCCAGGTGTTCGTCGCTGTGTGCCGCCGACAGGGTCAGGCGCAGCCGCGCGCTCCCCTGGGGTACCGTGGGCGGGCGTATGGCGGTCACAAGCAGGCCGCCGCGGCGCAAAGCCCTGCTCCAGGCCAGCGCCCGCTCGGCGCTGCCGGCGATCAGTGGTTGGATTGGCGTATGGGATTCCAGCAGCGGCAGCCCCAGTTGCTCGGCCCCGCGGCGAAAGCGTCCTATCAGCTCCTGCAGACGCTGGCGGCGCCAGTGTTCCCGGCGGATGATCTTCAGGCTGGCGCGGGTGGCTTCCGCCAGCGCCGGGGGCGGTGCCGTGGTGTAGATGAAGCTCCGCGCCTGCTGAATGAGGGTCTCGATCAGCTCCTCTGAGCCCGCCACGAAGGCACCGAAAGTGCCCAGGGACTTGCCAAAGGTCCCCACCAGGATGGGAACCTGGTTCTGGCCCAGGGCGTGGTGGCTCAGGCTGCCGGCCCCCTCGGCTCCCAGTACCCCAAGGCCGTGGGCGTCGTCCACCATGAGCCAGGCGCCCCGGGAGCGGGCGGCCTTGGCCAGGGCCGGCAGCGGCGCCAGGTCGCCATCCATGCTGAAGAGCCCGTCGCTGGCCACCAGCAGCCGCTCGCCCTGCGTCTGCTCCAGTTGTTCGCCCAGGGCGGCCGCATCCCCGTGGGGGTAACGCTTGAGGCGGGCCTGAGACAGCCTTGCCCCATCGATCAGGGACGCGTGGTTGAGCCGGTCCTCGAAAAGGCTGTCTCCGCGCCCCATCAGCGTCGAGATAACGCCCAGATTGGCCATGTAACCCGTGGAGAACAACAGGGCGCGGGCGCGGCCCGTAAACTCCGCCAGCTCTTCCTCCAGGGCCTGATGGGCCAGGCCGTATCCCGTAACGAGCTGGGCCGACCCGCTGCCGACCCCGTAGCGGTCGGCGCCCCGCTGCAGCGCGGCAATGACCTCCGGGTGCCCGGCCATGCCCAGATAGTCGTTGCCGCAGAAGGCCAGCAGGCGCTGGCCATCCACCAGGATTTCGGGATAGCGGCCGTCTTCTATCAGGATGCGCGAGCGGTACAGGGACGCCTCGTGGCGGCGCTCCAGTTCCTGAGCCAGGGATCGCATGGTGCTGACAGGCCCTAGCCGCTTTTACGGCAGGGCTCTCGGGTGATCGGTCGCTCCGGCTCGCCGGCCTCGAATTCCATACCGAGCCGCTCCAGCAGACGTCGGTCCCGGCCGGTTTCCGGATTGTCTGTGGTCAGCAGCCGATCCCCGTAGAAGATCGAATTGGCCCCCGCGAGAAAACACAGGGCCTGCATTTCGTCACTCATTTCCGTGCGGCCGGCGGAAAGGCGTACGTAGGAGGCCGGCATGAGTATCCTGGCCACGGCGACGGTGCGAACGAATTCCAGGGGATCCAGGGCATCGGTGCCGAACAAAGGCGTGCCCTCTACCTGGATCAGCAGGTTGATGGGGACCGACTCGGGGTGTCTGGGCAGGTTGGCCAGCTCCTGCAGCATCGAGGCTCGGTCGCGCCGCGATTCTCCCATGCCCAGGATGCCGCCGCAGCAGACATTGATCCCCGCTCCGCGCACCTGTTCCAGGGTGTCCAGACGGTCCTGATAGGTTCGCGTGGTGATCACTTCCCCATAAAATTCCGGCGAGGTATCCAGATTGTGGTTGTAGTAGTCCAGGCCGGCGTGTTTCAGGCGCGTCGCCTGGTCGCCGGACAGCATGCCCAGGGTGACGCAGGTCTCGAGCCCCAGGTCCCGCACCGCCTGGATCATGTCGATCACCCGGTCCAGATTCCTGTCGGTGGGGTTGCGCCAGGCCGCCCCCATGCAGAAGCGTGTGGCACCCTTGTCCTTGGCCGCCTGCGCCGCCGCGAGCACCTGCTCCAGAGGCAGCAGCTTCTCCCGCTCCAGGCCCGTGTTGTACCTGGCGCTCTGGGAACAGTAGCCGCAATCTTCCGAGCAGGCCCCGGTCTTGATGTTGAGCAGGGTGCTGACCTGGATCCTGTTAGGATCGAAGCAGGATCGATGGACGCCCTGGGCGCGAAACACCAGGTCGTTGAACGGTTGCGCGAACAGGGCCTCGATCTCGGCCTGCTCCCAGTCGTGTCTCAGAAGAGGGTCTTGCATGGCGGTGATGTTCTTTTTAAGTTTAAAATCACGGCCATAGTATCGCACGGAAGCTTTCTGTCAACCGAGAGGGATCTCTATGGTTTACCACTGGCTCGTTTCTGTACTGCGCTGTCTCTATCCTCCGACATGCCTGTTGTGCGGCGCGACGGGCCACGAGGGGTTGGATCTTTGTTCGGGCTGCGGCAGGGACCTGCCTCACAACGCCAATCCCTGCCGTCGTTGTGCGCTCCCCCTGCCTGCCGGGGCGGGGGCCGGCGCTCTGTGCGGCAGATGCCAGATAGAGCCCCCCGTTTTCGAACGCTGTCATGGGGCGCTGCGTTACGAGGGCGCGGTGCGGCATCTGGTGGGGCGCCTGAAATTCGACGGCAAACTTGCCCACGGGCGGTTACTTTGCCGTTTGTTGGGGGATTATCTGGAGGCGAGCGGCGCACAGATGCCGGAACTGCTCCTGCCGGTGCCTCTGCACCCCCGGCGGCTCAGGCAGCGCGGCTTCAATCAGGCACTGGAACTCGCCCGGCCCCTGGGCAGGCGTTTCGATATACCGGTGGATGCCCATACCTGCCAACGCATTCGCGCCACCCGCCCCCAGGCCGAGCTGGAGCTGGCCGAGCGGCGCGGTAACCTGCGAGGCGCCTTTGCATTGCAGGGGGCCTTAGGCGTCCGTCATGTGGCAATCGTAGACGACGTGGTCACCACGGGCACTACGGTTTCGGCCCTGGCCGGGGCCCTTCTGCGGCAGGGGGTCACGCGGGTGGACGTGTGGGCGGCGGCGCGCACGGCGCAGGAGAGGTGAATATTTGCTCACCACAGGGGACACAGAGGGGCACAAAGAGAATAACGGCTTACGCTACACGGTTCCGTATTCTTCTCAGGGCACTGCGTAGAGCTGCGCATGCCGCGTCCAAATAAGGAAGCCTCATAGATTCAACAAACTCTGTGCCCTCTGTGTCCTCTGTGGTGAAAATACCGGGAATTAATGGTGCGCGGGTTACTTTCCGAGAAACCGTTCGATGCAGTCGATAAGCTCGGCGGCCTTCACCGGTTTGGCAAGAAAGGTGTGTCCCGAGATGTCGCTGGCTCCTTCTCCGGTCTCGTCTTTGGTGACTATGGCGGTAAGGAATACGAACTTGGTGTCCTTGAGCTGAGCGTCCTCCTTGAGCTGCCCGGCCACCTCGTCCCCCCCCATATCCGGCATCATCACGTCCAGGAATATCAGGTCCGGTTTGAACGCCCGTGCCGTCTCGAGTGCTCGAGAGCCCTGATTTTCCTCACATACCTCGTACTTGCCGGTGGCCTCGAGGTTGAGGCGCATCATTCTGGTGAGACTCGATTCGTCGTCCACCAGCAGGATTCTTTTCTTTTCCATTGTCATGACCCCATCGCTGCTTTGAAGAGGATTGTAACCGCCGCACCCCCCGCCTCCCGATTTCGGATCCGGATGCTGCCTCTGTGTAGCTTAATGATATTCTGCGTGACCGACAAACCCAGTCCGGTTCCCTCCCCCGTGGGCTTGGTGGTAAAAAAGGGGTCGAATACCTTGTCTTCTCCCCCGCTCTCGATGCCGCACCCGGTATCCTCGACGCTCACCCGGATTACAGGCTCGTGGGCCTGAAAGCCTTCGGACTCCAGGTCCCCTTCCAGCCCGCCTGGTTCCAGGCTCTCGAGACGTGACACCACCCGCAATTCGCCGTCCCTGTCCATGGCGTGAACCGCATTCATGAACAGGTTGATAAACACCTGCTGCATCCTGTTGCTGTCCAGCCCCAGCGGGGGAAGCGCCTCGTCCAGATCGAGCTCCAGGCGGATATTGCGCTGGGTCAGTTCGTGCTGAACGAGCTGCAGGGAATCCCTGATCACCTCGTGCAAATCTCCCTCTTTCAGCTCCAGCCGGTGCTCCCGGGAGAAGTCCAGGAGCCCTTTGACAACGGTGTCCGCCCGAGTGACGGCGTTGGTCATATCGCCGAGCACGCTGGCCATGAGGTTGTTCTCGGGTAGAGCGGTGGACAGGTAGTCCACGCCAAGCTGGATCACCGCCAGGGGATTCTTGACCTCGTGAGCTACACCGGCGGCCAGCCGGCCCACCGACTCCAGTTTCGCCGCCTGGATCAGGCGCAACTGGGCGTCCTGCAGGTCCTGGTGGGAGTTGAGCAGCGCCTCATGGGCCTGTTTCAATTCCGCCTGAGTCCGGGCGCGTTCGCTGATGTCTTTGAACACCACCACGGCACCGGTGACCTCACCCTCGGCGCCGCCGGTGGGTGCTATGCTGTACTCCACGGGAAAGCCGTTTCCGTCCCTGCTTCGGAACCGGGCCTGTTCGCCGAGACGCATGCAGGCGTCTCCCAGGGTCTTGCGCACTTCGGCCCCCAGCAACGGAAAGGCATTGTCCCCATCGATGTCTTCATCCAGAATCCGGCCCACCAGTTCCGCCTCGGACCGGCCGGACATCTGGGATGCCGCGTGATTCGCAAAGATAATGCGCGCCTCCCGGTCGACGCCGAAAACGCCCTCCCGCATGGCGCGAAGTATCTGATCCCGCAGGAGTTCCAGTTCCCGGTTCCGTCGCGCGAGGCGTTGTTCCAGGCGTCGAATCTTCAGATGAGTGTCGACCCGGGCCGTCACCTCGTCCGGCTGGAAGGGTTTGGAGACGAAATCCACCGCACCGAGGCGCAGACCCCGAACCTTGTCGTCGGTATCGGTGAGGGCGGAGAGGAAGATTACGGCCACGTCCCGGGTCTGGGAGTCCTTTTTCAACCGCTCGCAGACCTCGAAGCCGTCCATACCCGGCATGACGATGTCGAGCAGTATCAGGGCCGGGTGAGCCTTGCGGGTAACCGCGAGGGCCTGCTCGCCGCTGCTCGCCACCAGCAGCTTATAGCCCCGCCCCTTGAGAGCCTGGAACAGCATCTGCAGATTGGTGGCATTGTCATCGACCAGCAGAACCGTTTCGGGCTCCGAGCCGGGCTGATCTCCAAGGGTCATGGTTGCGGTCCGGCCGGTGCAAAATGCGGGCCGCAAGCCTGGGCGAGAACGGTCTGATCCATTGCGGTCAAGCCCGGCCGGCGGGATCTACAGACCGTTTTCCCTGAACAGGCCAAGCTGGTTGCCCCGAAGGAGCGAAAGATCCGATTCAATCGGGCTTGCTCCGGCTTCGACCCGCGGCCTCGGACAGGCCCCTAACCCGCTTCTCTGGCTCTCTGGGTCGCCTTGTATTTGTCGATCCGCTGCTGGATGTCGTTGAGCAGGCCATCCACACCGTCTTCCCGAATAATGGCGGAGAAGGTTCTGCGGTAGTTGTTCACGAGGCTGACGCCTTCGATGATCACGTCATAGGCATACCAATCCCCGTCGTTGAGCTTGAGCTTGTAAGTCACGGGAATCCGCGCGGTCTTTGTGACGATAAAGGTGTCCACCAGGGCGCGGTCTCCGCGAACCTTGCCTTCACCGTACTCGATCTGTTCGCCGGTGTAGGCGTCGATGGCACCGAAATAGGTGTTCTCCAGGTATTCCGAGAAGAAATCCACGAAGCGCCTTCTTTCCTCGGGAGAGGCCTTTTTCCAGTTCGTGGCCAGTACGCTTTGCGACATGCTGCGAAAATCGAAGTGTTTGTCCACGATGGCGCGGATCTGTTCATACCTCTGTTCCTGGCTCAGGGTGTTGTCCTGAACGATGCTCAGCACCCGCTCGATCCCTTGCTTCACCCGCTGTGTGGGATCCGGCGGCGCCACCTTCGCTTCTGCAAGCACGCACTGGGTGACACTGAGAAATAAAAGGAGTATCAATGAGGTAACGGATTTTGGAAACATGTAACGCTATTCCTTCTCTACTTTTTCTGCCAGTTGCGTCAGCAAGCCGTCCATGCCGTCGCGCTTTACGATGGTGCGAAAAGTGCTTCGGTAATTGCTGACCAGGCTGACGCCTTCGATGATCACGTCATAGGCGTACCAACCGTCTGCGTTCTGCCTCATCCTGAAGTTGATGGGTGTGGTGACCCCCGTGTCCTGCTCGACGACGGTTTTCACGAGGGCGCGTCTGCCCTTGCGTTTTTCCGGGCCGACGATGATCTTCTGATTGGTGTAGGCCTCCATGGCCACAATATAAGTGTTTTCCAGCAGATTGGAAAACAGTTCTATGAAACGATCCCGCTGTTGCGGAGATGCCTTTTTCCAGTTTTGGGCGAGAATGCTCCTCGACATGGCCTGGAAGTCGAAATGGGGCGCGATGAGTTCACGAATCTTCGCCCGGCGGGCTTCCTGCTCCAGGCTGTCTTCTTTCAGCACCGTCAGGACCTTGTCCACGACCGTCTGCACGACGCCGGTGGGGCTGCTTCTGTCCACCGCTATGGCCCAGGACTGGCCCCAGGGGAAAAAGATTAATACAGCGCAAATTGCAAGGTTTCTTACGCTCATGGGTCTGCCTTTCCGGAAATCGAAGCCGGACACTATTTGCCGCCCTCCTGGCTTTCGAAGATATACTTACTGATCAACTCCTCCAGACTTACCGAAGACTCCGTCTCGGTAATCTCGTCGCCCGCCTGCAGCAGCTCGTCCGACCCGCCGGGGGAGACCTTGATGAACTTACCGCCGATGATCCCGGTGCTGCGGACCGAGGCAATGCTGTCTTCCTGGAGTTTGACCTCGTTGGGAATGGATATTTCCACGATGGATTCATACTCCTCGGCATCCAGGCTGATATTCTGAACCTTGCCGACGACAACCCCGGCCACTTCCACATCGGCCCCCTCTTTGAGACCCGAGACCGACCCGAAGCGCGCCTTCAGGGTGTAATGGTCGTGATCGAGATTGCCGATTCCGCCGAGCTTGACGGCGAGAAAGGCAAAGGCCAGCAGCCCGATTATGACGAAGAAGCCGACCACGATCTGAATGTTGATGCGATTAATCATTAAGAGCGACTCCCGGGTTGCGATTACAACATGAGCGCGCCGATCAGGTAATCCCCGAACAGAACGGTGATCGAGGACAGGACCACGGCGTCAGTGGTGATCCGGCTGACCCCTTCGGCCCCGTAAGCGCCGCGTCGGTCCAGATGCAGAAAAAATCCTTTGGCTGTGGCGATCCAGGTCAGGGTAAGACCAAACAGCAATGACTTGTAAAGCCCCATCTCTATGTCATTC